>Ga0315281_10005701_pt1 | contig 17807 bp, 15 predicted proteins | sample YL17G07_0_MG_FD_204540 | JGI IMG/M metagenome (GOLD analysis project Ga0315281, IMG submission 204540) | Sediment microbial communities from Yellowstone Lake, YNP, Wyoming, USA - YL17G07_0 | ecosystem: Environmental > Aquatic > Freshwater > Lake > Sediment | place: USA: Wyoming | collected...
CGCGCACCCGCCGCTTGGTCACTTCGTCCAGCTTCTCCGCCATGCATTACCCCTCTCGTCAGGTCGCCACGAGTACCGTGCAGAGTAATTATAGTAGTTGTCATGTTAATAGGTAAGACTCAATAAGCACGCGGTTCCGTGTCTCGACAGGTAGCAGAAGAAATTGCCGCCGCGCCAGTCGTAGTTGCGACAATAGTTTTTGGGTGGCAGTTGCGAAACCATGGTGTAAACGCGGGAGGCGGAGCAATGGAATTAACAACCTGGCTGGGTACGCTAATGATCGTCATGGCAAGCAGCAGTGCGGCGGAATCGCCCACGATCATGTTGCCGCCGCCGCAAACCAGCGGTGGAAAGCCGCTCATGCAGGCGCTGAGCGAGCGGCGCTCCACGCGCGAGTTCAGCCGTCAGGCGCTACCGGCGCAAACGCTCTCAAACTTGTTGTGGGCGGCGGCCGGGGTGAACCGCGCCGAGGCTGGCAAGCGCACCGCACCGTCGGCGCGCGACTGGCAGGAGATTGACATTTATGTCACGACCGCCGACGGCGCGTATTTGTACGATCCGGTTGCGCATGCGTTGCGCTTGATGGTCGCGCGCGATGTGCGCGCATTGACGGGCGTGCAAGATTTCCTGGCGGAGGCACCGGTGAATCTGGTGTACGTCGCTAACCTGCAACGCATGAGCGACGCCGCGCAGGAACAGCAGGAGTTTTACGCGGCGACGGACACCGGCTTCATCGCACAGAACGTGTATCTCTTCTGCACTTCTGAAGGGCTGGCGACCGTGGTGCGCGGTTCGGTGGAGCGCGATGTGCTCGCGAAGGCGTTGGGTCTGGCCGCGCATCAGCGCATCACGTTGGCGCAAACCGTGGGTTTTCCCGCGCACGCGCCATAACTCGCGACCCGGAACCTTTGTTCAACACACCACACGACCAGGAGAATTTGCTATGGCATTGGTACTGACTTCCACCGCATTCAAGGACGGCGGCGATATTCCCGCGCGCTATACCTGCGATAGCGACGACGTCTCGCCGCCGCTGGCGTGGTTCGGCGCGCCGCCCAACACGCAGAGCTTCGTGTTGATCGTCGACGATCCCGACGCGCCCGATCCGCATGCGCCGCGCATCGTGTGGGTGCATTGGGTCGTGTACAACCTCCCGGCTACCTGCAGCGGTCTGCCGGAAGCGACGGCGCAACTGCCGGTGGGCGCGAAAGTCGCCAGCAACGATTTCAAAAAAACCAAATATGGCGGACCGTGTCCGCCGATCGGCAAGCATCATTATTTTCACAAACTCTACGCGCTTGACATTTCATTGCCGGAGCTCGGCCGCACCAGCAAAGCGCAAGTCGAGCACGCCATGGCCGGTCACGTGCTCGCACAAGCGCAACTGGTAGGATGCTATCAACGGCGCGGGTGAAACATCCGGGGCACAGGTTTTTAATGTCATAAATCGGTAACTGTTGCGACATCGCTTGGTCACAATCGCGCGCTATGTTCGGCGCTGTCGCAGTGGTCGCTGGGGCAGACCAGTGCCACGTTTCAATCACGCTAATTCACAAGGGGATCATTCATGATTAATAAAAAAGTCGCGTCCAGAATTCTTGGCATGGGTTTGTTGCTTAGTGCCGGCGCGGTGCTGAACAACGCGTTCGCGGATGCTGACGAACTTAAACATAATCACGAACACGACAGCGCCTTTCAGCTTGGATTGTGGGGCGACATGCCGTACGCGAAGGCCGGTGATGCGCCGAAAGTCGCGGCCTTGATTGCGGACATCAATGCCACCCCGCTCGCATTCACGATTTTCGGTGGCGACACCAAAGACGGCAGCTCGCTGTGCACCGACGAAGCGATCAGCACGCTGCCGGCAGCGCTTTTTAATCAAGTGCGGGTGCCGACGATCTACGTGCCAGGTGACAACGAATGGACCGATTGCCATCGCAAGAACAACGGCGGCTACAACGCGCTGGAGCGTTTGAGCTACATTCGCCAAACGATGTTTGCGTCAGAAAAAAGTTTTGGTCAGCGCAAGATGGAGCTGGAACACCAGGGCACGCTGGGCGGCGCATACAGCGAAAACACTCGCTGGACGTATAACGGCGTGGTGTTTGTCGGACTCAATGCGCCGGGCAGCAATAATAACAAGGTGAATGTCGCGGACTGCCTGAGTTCGAAGAGCGTGCGCACCCCGCTTGACTGCGACGCCGATAACGCCGAGTACTCCGAGCGCAACGCGAACAATTTAGCGTGGATCAAAGACGCATTTGCAATTGCCAAACAAAAAGGCGCCGCCGGGGTGATGATTGTGATGCAGGCTGATCCAGGTTTTGACTGGCCGGAAACGGAAGCCGTGAACGAGCGTGAAACCATTCCGGGCTACGATGGATTTACCGACCTGCTCAACACGCTGATTGCGGAAACCCAGGCATTTGACGGACAAGTCGTGCTGGTGCACGGCGATACGCACTTCTTCAAAATCGACAAACCGCTGTTGTCGCCGACCAACCTGCTGAAGAACTTCACGCGCGTGGAAAACTTCGGCAGCCCCAGCGTGCATTGGATCAAGGTCTCGGTCGATGCACTCAGTCGCAACGTGTTCACGTTTGAACCGATGCTGGTGCCGGCGAACTAGAATTTAGCAACGTCGCAGGCGACGGAACGGCGACCACCGCGCCGTTAATCTCAGTTCTCCAATTGCGCCCGGATGGCATTCTGTCATCCGGGCGTTTTTTTGCGTAAGCTTGCAGCATATTCCTTTTTCCGTGAGTTTTTGCCGCATGGAAAATAACGGTCTCGAACATCTCCCCGCGTTTGTCACGAGCTTATCGATTGGTTTGTTGATGGGTTTGGAACGTGAACGTAATCCGAGCGCGCGCGCCGGGCTGCGCACGTTTGCGCTGGTGGCGTTGTTCGGCACACTGGTGGCGATGCTGGCGGCGCAGACGGACGCGCCGTGGTTGTTGGCGGTGGGATTGGCGACCGTCGGGCTGTTTATTGTCGCCGCGTATTTCCAGAAACCCGCGTCGGAAGGCGATCCCGGCACAACCACCGAAGCTGCATTGTTGATTTGTTACTGCTTGGGCGCGGCCGTGTGGTTCGGTTATCCAACCCTGGCGATCATTATCGCGGTCGTTGCGACGGCGTTACTGTATTTCAAACCGGAACTCGAACATATCAGCAAAGGCATGAAACGCAGCGAATTGCTGTCGATTCTGCAATTCGCCATGCTGACGTTTGTCGTATTGCCGGTATTGCCGAACAAGGACTTTGGTCCATACGGCGCCTTCAATCCGCACCATATCTGGATGATGGTGGTGCTCATTTCCGGCGTCAGTCTCGCCGGCTATGTCGCGCTGCGCTTGCTGGGTCAGCGCTGGGGGACGCCGGTGCTGGGATTGTTCGGCGGGTTGGTGTCAAGCACCGCGACCACGCTGGTCTATGCGCGCCACGGAAAATCCAACCGGGAGTTCCTGCCGGTCACGGTGTCGGTGATCTTGCTCGCCAACCTGGTGGTGCTGGCGCGCCTCGCCATCTTGTGCGCGGTGGTCGCGCCGACGCTGTTGTCGAAGTTGTTGCCGGTACTGGGCAGCGGGCTTGCGCTGGGCGTCGTCGCATTTGTTTTCCGCTGGCGCAAAACCATCGTGAGCGCCGGATTGCCGGTTCCCGAGATCAAGAATCCGACCGAAATTCGCACGGCATTCACCTTCGGCGCCGTGTATGCAGCGGTGTTGTTCTTGACCGCGTGGCTGTCCGATTATTTCGGCAGCGGCGGTGTGTACACGGTCGCGTTGATTTCCGGGTTGACCGACGTGGATTCGATCACCCTGTCGAGCCTGCATTTATTCGGTCAGAACAAGTTGCAGGTGGAGCCGGTAGTCACGGCCATCGGCCTCGCGATCATCTCGAACTTGACATTTAAAACCGGCATGGTGTTTTTCGTCGGCGGCGCGCAGCTCGCCAGGCAATGCGCGCCGGGGTTGCTGGCGGTCGGCGTCGGGATCGGTGCGGCATTGTTGCTGTTGGTGTAGGTGTTAGCGCGCGGCGCGTCGGATGACGCGTCGTCAAGCACGCGCGTCGGCGAGCGGCCCTTGGTGCCGGTGCAGAAACCAGCGATCCATCAGCACGTGGCGGGAGAACCAGGGGTTGCGCAAGGCTTTTTTCGCGAGCGATTGTTTCAGCGGCGCGGGGAGCAGTGTGGCGAAGTTGAAAACTGTCGTGTCCTGGCGCGGACCGAAGCGTTGTTCAATACGCCGCACGTAGTGTTCGAGTTGCGCGCGGGAATAATCGCCGCGTGCTTCGATGATGGTCGCGGCCGCCAACAAGCCGGACTCCACCGCCGGGCGGATGCCTTCGCCGCTCTGCGGATACGCCAGTCCGGCCGCGTCGCCGATCAGCAGCACGCCGTCGTCCAGCAGCGCGCGGCGCGTCTGTCCGTACAGCAAATACGCGTGGCCCTTGCAACGGGTCGGGATGTCGGCGGCGATCTTGCCGCGTTGCTTCAGGAATTCAAGAAAGTCCTCGACCTGCTGCGCCAGATGCTGGTTGTTCTGGCGTCCCAGGCCAACGTTGAGCACCTGCTGTTTGCGCACAGCCCAGGCGTAGCCGCTCAAGTCTTCCAGGAAAAACAGCTCCGGCGTATCGGGCCGGATCGTGCACGCCGCTTGTTGTTGCGGCGTCATCTCGAACTCGATTTCTTGCCCGGCAATCACAGCCTCGGTAGCACCCAGCTGCGCGCCGAACTGGCGCGCGACCGGGCAGAAGTGACCGCCCGCGCCGACCAGCAGGCGTGCGCGCACGCGGTTGTTGACTACCCAGCCCGCGCCATCGCGCTCCAACGTCGCAAGCTTCTCGCCCAACAACAAACGCGCGCCGCAGCGCTGCAACAAATAATCATCGAACTCGCGGCGACGTATGCCGTAGCTGACCACGCCCGGATAGCGTGTCTCGACTTCTGGCCCGCCGAGCACGCTGGTGCGAAAACCGGTGTAAGGCTGGATCACGTTTCCGTTGCGTGCGTAGGCGTCGATATCGAGTTTGAGTTCAGCGACGACCGGCGGCGTGATCCAGCCGGTGCAGGTTTTGTCGCGTGGAAACGTTTGCTTGTCGAGAACCAGCGTATCGATGCCCGCGCCAGTCAACGCGCGCGCGCAGGTCGAGCCGGCGGGGCCGCCGCCGACGATCAAGACTTCACAGGTTTCGCTGCTGGTCATGAGATATTCCGATAATCGTCATGTAGGAGCGCCGCCCCCGGCGCGATTGTTTTCGCGTATCCACCAATCGCGCCGGGGGCGGCGCTCCTACAGGTGCAATGCGTCGCGCGTCCACGGCACGTCGTTGACGCCATTGCGGTTGAACAACAATTGATACAGGTGCATCTCGCCCGCGCGAAACGCGGCCAACGAGCCCGACAGATAAAAGCGCCACGCGCGCACGAAACGCGCGTCGAACATCGCCCGTACCTGATCCTCGTTGGCGTCGAAACGCGCCAGCCAGTGTTCCAGCGTTTTCGCGTAGTGCAGGCGCAGGTTCTCGACATCCAGCACGGCGAAGTTGGCCGGCTCCAGAATCGGCGCGAGTTCGCTCAGCGCCGGCGGATAACCGCCGGGAAATATGTGGCGCTCGATCCACGGGTTGAGCGGCATCGGGTGCGTGCGCCCAATGAAATGCAGCAGGCCGCGACCCGAGGGGGCGAGGCTGCGGTCAATCACTGCGCCGAAGTCGGCAAAGTGCTCAAGCCCGACATGTTCCAGCATGCCAATCGAAACGAACACGTCGTAGCGGCCGTCGATCTTGCGGTAGTCGTCTTCGAAAAACGTCACCTGGTTTTGCAGGCCCAGCGCTTGCGCGCGCTCGCGCGCGAAGCGGACCTGTTCATGCGCGATGTTGTAGGCGTGCACCGTCACGCCATAGTGCCGCGCCATGTGCAATGCCAGCGCGCCCCAACCGCTGCCGGTCTCGACCACGCGTTCGCCCGGCCGCAGGCGCAGCTTGCGGCAGATCAGCTCCAGCTTGTCGATCTGCGCTTGTTCCAGACTGCTGCCGGGGGTGCGGAAGTAGGCGCAGGTATAGACCAATTGGTCATCGAGCCACAGCCGATAGAAATCATTGCCGAGATTGTAGTGGCGGTGGACGTTGTGGCGCGACTCCGCTGGCGAATTGCGTTGCGGCTTGTAAACCCACTGCGCCAACTGGCGTTGCAGTGGTCCGGGCGGCTGGGCACGCGCCAGCGCGCGATACAATTCTTCCAGGCCGTCGACCAGTGACCCCTCGACATGCACTTCGCCCGAGGTGTAGCAGGCGCCGAGGTAATAATCCGGAAAGGCCAGCAGTTTGAACAGCGCGCGCCGCGTGTGCACATGCAACGTGGCCGCCGCATCGGCGGCAGGTGGACCGACGGCGATACCACTGCGCACCTCCACGCGAAGCGGTGGTCGGCCGGCGGCATCGTAGAGCTTTTGCAGCGCCCATTGTTCGCTGCCGTGCGTGATCAACGGCGGCGCGCCGGCGGGTGGTGTCAACGCCGCCGGGCGGTCGGCGGTGGTCGAGCCATCACGGTCGTCCGTCATCGTTCATCTCCGTTGCGTGTTCCTGCGTCTACACGGCATTCGCACGCCGTGAGCCGAACATAGGATGGCCGGCCGCCCCGGTCTAGTCGCGTTTCCACGTATAACCTGCGCACGGCGACCCACGGCATAGGTATCCGCACGAATAGCGGAGGTCGGCCCAACCTGTCATAAAAACAATCATGAATCTCTATTATTCCGCGTGTGCGACGAGCTTGGTTGTGAGGCGCGGCATGCGGGAAGTTCGCACCGATTTGAGCTGTGGAGGATCAAGCCATGCCTAATGAACTGGACCCACAAATCGAGCAGTGGTACGCGCATGTTGACAAGGGCCAGCGTTTTTACGTGACCGCCATCGACGAGCTCGACCACACCATCGAAGTGCAGCACTTTGACGGTGATATCGAAGAGTTCGCGTTCGATGAGTGGCGCGCGCTGGATATCGACTTGAGCGAAGAACCGGAAAATTGGAGCGGCGCACTCGACATCGGCGAGCGCGACGATTTGGGGACCGAGATTACCGACACCACGCAGCGTGACTGGAATGAACCGCAGGATGAATTCCGCGCGGAAACGACGGAACGGCGCGGGCAGAAACAGGACGAGCCGGTAGTCGACTTCGACGCGGACGAGGCGGAAGCGGAAATTGAAGACTGAGTGCGCAACCCGGCGGCCAAGCAAATTGAAACCGGCAACGCTGCCACAGCGACGGTGCTCGCGCGCATCGAGGCCGGACTGATTCGGCACCGACATCAGGTGCGCGCGCACGCGGCGTTGTAGGAGCGGCGCCCTCGGCAACTGCTCCATGCATTGCTCTACCTCGTGCATCCATGCACTCGTCGCCGCGATTGGTTCGCGACGCCCAGCCATCGCGCCGGGGGCGGCGCTCCTACCTAAACAGGGCTGGTCTTTACAACACGAGGCAGACAATGTCCGAGCGTGATCCAAAAAGCTGGATGTGGCCCGCAGCGATCGAGTTGATCGAACGCGCGGAGCGCTTGCACCGGCAATTTTTTCGCATTGCGCGCTCGGCCACGTCCGAGCTGACGTGGGAGCCGCCGCTTGACATGTTCGAAACCGAGCGTGAGGTGTGGATCGTGGTTGCGTTACCGGGCGTCGCGGCCGAGCGCGTGCGCGTGGTGATCGCCGACGGCACGTTGTTGATCGAAGCGGCGCGCGCGCTGCCGCGCGAACTGCGCGACGCGACCATTCACCGCATGGAGATTCCGTACGGGCGCTTCGAGCGCCAGATCGAATTGCCGGCGGGCGCGTACCAGCTCGTGAGTCAGACGCTCGCCGACGGCTGCCTATTCATCAATCTGCGCAAATTAGTCTAGACGGAGAACCGCCGTGACGACAAACAAGGACACCGACCTGACCACCAACACCAGCGTGCCGCCGCTGCCGGACGACGTGCTGATTATCTTGCCGGTGCGCAACACCGTGATGTTTCCCAACATGGTGTTGCCGTTGACGATCGGGCGCCGCAAGTCGATCGCCGCCGCGCAGGAAGCGGCGCGCCGCGAGCGCCCGCTCGGAGTGATCATGCAGCGCGACGCGGCGGTCGAGGTGCCGACCGAAGCCGATCTGCATCAGGTCGGTACGCTGGCCAACGTGCTGCGCTACGTGACCGCGCCCGACGGTTCGCATCACGTCATCTGCCAGGGGCAGAGCCGGTTTCGCATCGTCGAGTTTTTGCCCGGCTATCCGTTCTTCGCCGCGCGTGTCGAGATCGTGCCGGAGCGCGACATCAGCTCCGCTGCGATCGAAGCGCGCATGCTGAAGTTGCGGCGCGAAGCCGCCGAAGCGGTGGAGCTGTTGCCGCAGGCACCCGCAGAGTTGGCTGCCGCGATTCAAAGCGCGGCGACGCCGGCCACGCTTGCGGACATCGTCGCCAGCTTCATTGATCTGAAGCCGGAAGAGAAACAGGAGATTCTCGAATTGGTCGACGTGGAGGCGCGTCTTGACAAGGTGACCGAGCGGCTCGCGCACCGCCTCGCGGTGCTGCGCCTGTCGCAGGAGATCGACCAGCAGACCAATGAGGCGATGAACAAACGCCAGCGCGAGTTCATGCTGCGGGAGCAGCTCAAGACCATTCAGCGCGAGCTGGGCGAGATCGAACCGCGCACCTCGGAAATCGAGGAGCTGCGCGCGGCCATCGCCAAAGCCGGTATGCCCGGCGAAGCGCAGGAGCAGGCGAACAAGGAGCTGGTGCGTCTCGAACATTTGCCGGAAGCGTCCGGCGAGCACTCGATGGTGCGCACTTACCTCGACTGGATGATCGCGCTGCCCTGGGCGGTGCTGAGCGATGAAACCATCGACATCGCCGCCGCGCGCGGGATTCTCGACGCGGACCACTATGGCTTGGCGAAAATCAAACGCCGCATTCTCGAGCATCTCGCCGTGCGCAAACTCGCACCGGGCGGCAAGGCGCCGATCCTGTGTTTCGTCGGCCCGCCCGGCGTCGGTAAAACTTCGCTGGGTCAGTCGATCGCGCGCAGCACCGGACGTAAATTCATGCGCATCTCGCTCGGCGGCGTGCATGACGAAGCCGAGATTCGCGGCCACCGCCGCACCTACGTCGGCGCGCTGCCCGGCAATATCATCCAGCACCTGCGCAAAGCCGGCACGCGCAATCCGGTGTGCATGCTCGACGAGGTCGACAAGCTCGGCGCCGGTTTCCACGGCGATCCGGCCGCCGCGTTACTGGAGGTGCTCGATCCCGAGCAAAACGCGACGTTTCGCGACAACTATCTGGCCGTGCCGTTCGATCTGTCGCGCGTCATGTTCATCTGCACCGCCAACGTACTCGATACCATTCCGGGGCCGTTGCGCGACCGCATGGAAATCATCGAGCTGACGAGTTATACGGATGAAGATAAAGTCGAGATCGCGCGCCGCTATCTGGTGCAGCGCCAGCTCGAAGTCAACGGCCTCAAGGCCGGGCAGTGCGACCTCAGTACCGAGGCGTTGCACACGCTGGTGCGCGACTACACCCGCGAAGCCGGCTGTCGCAACCTGGAACGCGAGATCGGCCGGGTGTTCCGCCACGTGGCGATGCAGGTGGCAGAAGGTAAGGTCGCGCCGGAGCGCATCGACGCGGGCGATTTGCACGACATTCTCGGCGCACGCCGCTTCGAAGCCGAACTCGCGGCACGCACCGCCGTGCCAGGTGTTGCCACCGGCCTGGCGTGGACGCCGGTCGGCGGCGACATTCTGTTCATCGAAGCCGCGCGCGTGCCGGGCAAGGGCGGGTTGCTGCTGACCGGCCAGCTCGGCGATGTTATGAAGGAGAGTGTGCAGGCGGCGCTGAGCCTGATTAAATCGCGCGCGTGCCAACTCGACCTGCCGGCCGACACCTTCGAAAAAGTCGACATCCACGTGCACGTGCCGGCGGGCGCCATCCCGAAGGACGGTCCAAGCGCCGGGGTGGCAATGTTCGTCGCGCTGGTGTCGCTGCTCACGAGCAAGACCGTGAATCCGGAAACCGCGATGACCGGCGAGATCAGTTTGCGCGGCCTGGTGCTGCCGGTCGGCGGCATCAAGGAAAAATGTCTCGCCGCGGCACGCGCGGGCTTGCGCACCGTGTGCCTGCCGGCGCGCAACCGCAAGGACTTCGAAGACATCCCCGAATCGGCGCGCAAGCAGCTCAAGTTTGTTTGGCTGGAAAACGTCGACGACGCGCTGAGTGCGGCGTTTCTGTGACAAAGTAACAAGTTCAACCTGAAACACGCTCTCCACGATGTTGAACTACACCGCTTGAAGACGGGTTGATTGCGACCTGTTCGTCGCGCTGACGTTGCTGGTGTAAAGCACGCGCACCGCAGCGCGCCTGCGCTGCGGAATCCAAATTCAACGCCGATGATACTGTGCGTTACCCGATTCGTTGCTGGCCGACGGTCAGCCGTCCGCACTGGTGCGGTATTTACATTTTCCGTGGCCGCCATACTGAACTACACTTTTTTGGCGGGGGGAACGCTGGAGTATGACCATGCCATCGAATCGCGAACTCGACTTCCTCAATGCGGTACTCGACAACGCCGGCGCGCTGGTGGTGGTGCTGGATCACGACGGCCGTATTCGGCGCTTCAACAAGGCCAGCGAAAAACTGAGCGGTTTTTCCTTTGCCGAAGTCGAAGGCAAGTATCCCTGGGACATCTTGTTGCCACCGGAAGATGCGGACACCATCCGTCGCTATGCCTTTGAGGCATTGGCGCGCAACCCGCGGGCCGTGGCGGGCCGCTACACCAATCGTTGGGTCAGCAGAAGTGGCGAGTGTTATCTGATCGAGTGGTCCAACACTCTGCTGTGCAACAGCGACGGCAAAATGGAATTCATGGTGAGCCTCGGTACTGACGTCACCGAACGCAGCCGGATCGAGCAGCAGCTACAGGAACAGGCCAACATCATCGATCAGATTCATGACGCGGTGGTGGCCACCGATTTGGACGGCGTGGTGACCAGTTGGAACAAGGGCGCCGAACGCATGTTCGGATACGCGGCCAATGAGATGCTGGGGCGTCCCATCGCTTGTGTCTATCCGCCGGATCAATTGGCGGTGCTGCAGCACGAAGTCATTGCGCCGCTCAAAGCGAAGGGCGCGCATGTTGCCGAAGTGATTATGCAGCGCAAAAACGGCGAGCGTTTCAATGGGCATCTCGCGCTGTCGCTGCGCTATGACGCCGAGCGCCGGCCGGTCGGCATGATCGGCTACACGATGGATGTCACCGAACAAAAGCGTGTCGAGCAGGCGTTGCGCCGGAGCGAAACCCGCCTGCGCGAAAACGAGGAGCGCATGCGGCTGGTCATCGAAGCCACCGACGACGGTATCTGGGACTGGAATCCGGTCACGCATGAGGACTACCTCTCGCCGCGCTGGAAGGCGATCCTGGGTTACCGCGACGATGAGTTGCCGAACCTTGACTCGACATTTTTCGGTTTGATTCATCCCGACGATCGCGCGGGAGTTTCCGAATCCGTGCAGCGTCACTTTGAGGAGGGCGCCGCCTATAATATGGAAGTACGCATGCAGCATAAGGACGGCGGTTACCGATGGATTCATTCGCAGGGGGAAGCGCTGCGTGATGCTAAAGGCCGTCCCGTGCGCATGGTTGGCACCATCACCGATATCACCGATCGCAAGCGCGTCGACGAGGAGCTGCGGCAATTCAAGACCACCCTGGATCAGACCGTGGATTGCGTGTTCATGTTTGATCCCGCGACCCTCCGGTTCTTTTATGCCAATCAGGGCGCGATCAATCAGGTGGGTTATCGCACCGAGGAACTGATGAGCATGACGCCGGTCGATCTCAAACCTGACTTCGACGAGTCGCGTTTTCGGGGGGTGATCGCACCTTTGCTGGTAGGCCGGAGTTCGTCCACCTATTTTGAGACCCGGCACCGTCACAAAGATGGGCATGACGTGCCGGTGGAGATATTCCTGCAATACGTGGCCCCCGCAGGTGAACCACCGCGCTTTGTTGCCGTGGTGCGCGACGTTACCGAACGCAAGAAGGTCGAGGGTGAGCTCGCGGGCCACCGCGAGCATCTCGAAGAACTGGTGCGGGATCGCACCACGGCCCTGGAAGCGGCCAAGAACGAAGCCGAGCGCGCCAACGCCGCCAAGTCCGAATTCCTCTCGCGCATGTCGCACGAATTGCGCACACCGATGAATGCGATTCTGGGCTTCGCGCAAATTCTGCAGCTCGAACCGATCGGCGCCGAGCCGGTCAGTTTCGTGGATGAAATTCGCCGCGCCGGGGATCATCTGCTCGAACTCATCAACGAGCTGCTCGACTTGTCGCGCATTGAAGCCGGCAAGATGGAGGTCGTGCTGCAAGCGGTGCCGATGTTCAAAGCCGTGAACGATTCGGTGCAGACAGTTCGCACGTTGTTGACGCAGAAAAACATCACGCTGCGGAACCATTGCCGCGACCAGGCCGTGGTGTTGGCCGACCCTACCCGGCTGCGCCAAATCCTGCTCAATCTGCTGTCGAACGCGGTGAAGTACAACCGCGACGGCGGCAGCATTGACATCGATTGCCATCCAGTTGACGGTGAGCGCCTGCGCCTGTCGGTGAGCGACACGGGGCCAGGTATCGCGCCCGAGAAGATCGCACACCTGTTCACGCCGTTCGAGCGGCTGGGCGCGGAATTCAGCGCGATTGACGGCACCGGCATCGGCTTGGCCCTGGCCAGACAATTAACCGAGCTGATGGGCGGAATCATGGGCGTGGATTCGTCGCCGGGCCGAGGCTCGACATTCTGGCTTGAACTGCCGGTGGCGCAGTCAACCCCCATAGCAAGAACCGACGATGCCGTCGCAGCCGTGCACATCGCCGAGCGTCGCACCGTGCTGTATGTCGAGGACAACGCGGCGAACCTGCGTCTGGTCGAGGCGATCTTGCGCCGCTATCCCAACATCAGTTTGCTGTCCGCCACGAACGGCGAATACGGTTTGGAACTGGCCAAACGCTACACGCCGGACGCGATCCTGCTCGACATTCAATTGCCCGGCATGGATGGCTATGCCGTGCTCGCCGAATTGCGCAAAGACCCGGCGACCCGCATGATACCCGTGCTGGCGCTGTCCGCCGACGCGCTGCCGCTTGATGTCGAGAAGGGGCTCGCGGCCGGCTTCGTGCACTACCTCACCAAGCCGGTGCAGGTGAATCAAGTGATGGCGGCACTGGAAGCAGCGCTGCCGGCACCGATCGCACGGTAGCAAGCCGCATGTCGACAATTACAGGAATCGCTTGGTTTTCTACATACGACCGGACGCGTGTCCGCGCGCGGATGACGAGTTTTTCAGTGTTTCGGAATGTCGAGTTATCGAACTCGCAACGGAAGGTTGAATCATGAATCAAGTCGCGCCGACACCCCCGTTAAACACCGCCACGATCTTGGTGGTGGACGATGAACCCGCCAACGTCACGCTGCTGGAAGCGTTATTGCGCCAAGCGGGATACCACGGTGTCGTGGGTTTGCTCGATCCGCGCGAGGTTGAAGAAACCGTGGCCGCGACGGCATTTAATCTGATTATTCTCGACCTCAACATGCCGTACCTGGATGGCTTCGAGGTGATGGAGCGCCTGCGCGCACGCTTCGGCATGCGGCTGCCGCCGATTCTGGTGCTCACCGCGCAGCATGATCGTGAAATCCGGGTGCGCGCGCTGCGCGACGGCGCGCGCGATTTCGTCAGCAAACCATTCGACGCAGCGGAACTGTTGGCGCGGGTGCGCAACCTGCTGGAGGTGCACGAGTATCAGGCGTTTCTGCGCGATAACAACAAGGTGCTGGAGAAGCTGGTGCAGGAGCGCACCGCTGAACTGCATGACACCCGACTGCAAGTGGTGCGGCGTCTGGGGCGCGCCGCCGAATACCGTGACAACGAAACCGGCCTGCACATCATTCGCATGAGCAAAACCTCAGCGTTGCTCGCGCAAGCCGCCGGTTGCACGCCGGAGCACTGCGACTTGGTGCTCAACGCAAGCCCGATGCACGACATCGGCAAGATCGGTATCCCCGACCACATTCTGCTTAAACCCGGCAAGCTCGACGCCGACGAGTGGACCACCATGCAAACGCACGCGGCGATCGGCGCCGAGATTTTATCCGGTGAAGCGTCCGAGTTGCTGCGCCTGGCGCGCGAGATTGCGCTGAGCCACCACGAAAAATGGGACGGCTCCGGTTACCCGCAGGGACTACGCGGCGAAGATATCCCGTATGCCGGGCGTGTCGTCGCGGTCGCCGATGTGTTCGATGCGCTCACGTCCAAACGCCCGTATAAACCGGCCTGGTCGATCGACGCTGCGACGACCTACATTCGCAGCCAAAGCGGCCAGCATTTCGATCCCGCAATCACCAAAGTTTTTTTCGATGTGTTACCGGAGATCATCGCCGTTACCCGGCAATACGCCGATCCAGACTGAACACCGGCGCGGCATGGGGCGCAGTTCATTACATTTACAAGCTGCGACGCAATATTTCACTTTCCATCAAGAATGGCACGCACACGCCGTCTTCCGCACGCTCGTGTAGGTGTGTCTACGGATATATTCCGCGGCGTTTTCACGCTACGAATGAAGCCGGCGTTGCGAGTCGTCCGGAATGAATCAGAATTTTCAGCGGGAGTGACTGGTTATGGTGAAGCCCCGCATTGGTCTCGCGCTCAGCAGCGGTTCCGCGCGCGGCTGGGCGCATATCGGCGTGATACACGCGCTGCGCGATGCCGGCATCGAGCCGGATATTGTCGCAGGCAGTTCCATCGGCGCGCTGGTCGGCGCCGCCTATGTGTGCGAGCAGCTCGATGCGCTGGAACAGTCGGTTAGCAAGCTCACGTGGTGGGACATCGTGCGCTTCATGGACATCCAGTTGCGCAAGGGCGGATTCATCGAAGGGCAGAAGCTGATGGATTTTCTCGCGCATTATGTCGCCGATCGCCCGATCGAGACATTAGCCAAGCCGTTTGTCGCGGTGGCCACCGATCTGGCCACCGGGCAGGAGCTGTGGATGCAGCGCGGCTCGCTGTCCGATGCGATTCGTGCGTCGATCGCACTACCGGGCTTGTTCACGCCGGTGCGCATCAACGAGCGCTGGGTGGTCGACGGCGGCTTGGTGAATCCGGTGCCGGTGTCGGTATGCCGCGCACTGGGAGCGGAGGTTGTCATTGCCGTCAACCTGAACGGCGACATCGCCGGCAAACATCTGGTCGCGCAGCAACGTCGCACCGCGCAGCAGCGCCAAATTCTCAAGGAATATCCGATCGTCGCGAAACTGCTGGCGCAAATGCCGGAAGCGATGCAAGCGCGCGCCAACTCGCTGCTTGCACCGACCAGCAACCCCAACGGCACGCCCGGCCTGTTCGACGTGCTCGCCAGTGCCATCAACATCATGCAAGACCGCATCACCCGCAGCCGCATGGCCGGCGATCCGCCGGATATCGTCATCGCGCCGAAACTGGCACACATCGGCTTGATGGAATTCGATCGCGCGAAGGAAGCGATCGCGGAAGGACGGGCTTGTGTGGAAGCGGCGTTGGACGCGCTGCGTGCGTGTATCGCCGGGGTGAAATTAAAATCGTGAGTAGGCTGTGGGACGGAGCGGTGTCCAACTGCGCTGCGCAGAAATGTGATCGTTCTGCGGAGCACCGAGTTGTATCAATCTCGGCTTGTGCATGCACAGCACCAATGTAAAAATCAGACCCGCATTAGATGTAAATATCCACGCCTTTTTCGGCGCCACTTTTAATGTCTACTTTGTAGTTAGGCCTCAAAAATCTGGCACGGGTGTCTCTTTGGTGTTTGGAGGTAAAAATGAAACGAGTTACTGGCATCGGAGGCATCTTCTTCAACGCGAAAGATCCTGTTGCCCTGCGTGCCTGGTACCAGCGGCACTTGGGCATTGACGTGCAGGAGTGGGGAGGCACGTCCTTTACCTGGACGGACAGCTCAGGAAATCCGACGCATGGAACCACTATCTGGTCCATCGGTTCGGCGGACAATAACCAATTCGCTCCTAGCGCTTCACCCTTCATGGTGAACTACCGGGTGGAAAACTTGGCTTCCCTGCTTCAGGCGCTCCGAGACGAAGGGTGCCAGGTCCTAGAGAAGACAGACGATTCTGAGTACGGGAAGTTCGGCTGGGTCATCGACCCGGAAGGGAACAAGGTTGAACTTTGGCAGCCACCGTCAGAGCAGTAGAAATTAGAGTCAGGAAAGATGAGGCCTAGCCAACGGTTCGAGCCGACATTAGGGTCGCTGCGCGCCCCTTCGGCGCCTCAACCGGAACGTTATGCATTTACCTGCATATTTTGAAACCGGAGGGGAGCGCGTGTTAACGATAATGGTTCATGCGAAAATCAAGGAAGAAAAGCTGGCTGAATATATAGAAATGGCAGTATTTCTGACGAGTGAGACCAAAGGGAAAAGACCTGGCTGCATCTCATATTCATTCAACCAAAGTATCGAGTTTCCAACAGAGTTCGTGCTTTATGAGCAGTGGGAAAGCCAGGAACAATTTGACAATCATATTCGAGAGCTATGTAAGCTACTGGGGCAACCCAAGCCGGGGCGGCCCTTGCCGGAGAAACTCTTGGAGATGTATGAAAAGGCCAGGCCAGTGTATTACAAAGAGATCGGTTCAGATGGATAACCATACGTTGCAGTGGACCCCTACACTGCGCGGCTTTTTGTGCGTTCGCTTCGCTCATTTTGTTGCACAAAAATCCGCTCCGTTCCGGGGCCACTGAACTTGGGTAAAGGGACTGGAAAGTGGGTAAAGGGGACGGTTCCCTTTATTGCGCTGTTCATTTCAAACACTTGGACTTATGTAAGTGCCATTACTCTCTAACCCGATTTTTTGTTAGGCCGACGTACAGAATCAGGAGAGCTGCATCATGACCAAAGTTTTCGTGAACATCGGACTTAGCCTTGACGGCTACATGGCGCCGGAAGGAATGACCATTGAGAATTGGGGGAAGCCTGAGTTCAAAGACTGGGGCGCGAAATGGGGTGCGATGATGAGCTGGATTCTTAAACTCCAGTACTTCCGCGAGAACCTCAAGTTCGGACCAGGCGGAGAGACCGGTCCGGTCAATGACATGTTTCGTAACACCACGGAGCGCATCGGCGCCAACATCATGGGTAAGCGAATGTTCGAGCAAGGCGAGGTCGCATGGCCCGAGGAGGCTCCGTTTCACACGCCGGTATACGTTCTTACCCACGAGAAGCGCGAACCTTGGGTCCGGCCGGGCGGGACGACATTCTACTTCGTCAACGACGGCCCGGAGAGCGCCCTTGAGCAGGCTAGAAAGTCTGCGGGCGGTCGCGATATTCGGATCTCGGGTGGCGCGAACGTGATCCAGCAATACTTGAACCTCGGTGTCATCGATGAACTGGAAATCGCCTTGGCGCCGGTGCTCTTCGGCGGCGGGAGACGCCTGTTTGAAAACCTGCGCGAACCGGCCCCGAAGTTCCGGATCGACAAGGTACTTGATACTCCAGCTGCAACACACTTGCGATATGTGCGTGACTAACGGCGGCGTAACATATATGAGGCCCCCGCCCGTCAACAGGCGAAGTCGTACCTACCGTAAACGTTGCAGTATAGTTAAATCATCCGGACCACAGGTTCACTGTCTTTACAATTCAAAAGCTCAGGTTCTGCCCTAGCAACCGGCTCGTGCGGACGCCGGGGACAGCGCGCCAAGTTTCCTGATACTTTTGTGGCCGGCGCCGTACATCCGGA
>Ga0315281_10005702_pt1 | contig 17803 bp, 16 predicted proteins | sample YL17G07_0_MG_FD_204540 | JGI IMG/M metagenome (GOLD analysis project Ga0315281, IMG submission 204540) | Sediment microbial communities from Yellowstone Lake, YNP, Wyoming, USA - YL17G07_0 | ecosystem: Environmental > Aquatic > Freshwater > Lake > Sediment | place: USA: Wyoming | collected...
AATCCGGCCTGGCCGGTGGCGCAGAAGACGCAGCCCATGGCGCAGCCGGCCTGGCTGGAGACGCAGACGGTGGCGCGGCCGCGGCTGTCGCTGCGGGGGTCGTAGAGCATCAGGACGGCCTCGATCAGCTTGCCGTCGGCGAGGCGGATCAGCCGCTTGCGGGTGAGGCCGTCGTCAGACGTGAGCTCGGCGATCGACTTGAGGACGGGGAAAGGAAGCTCTTCGGCCAGGCGCTCGCGGAGGCCGGCGGGGATGTTCTTCATCTCGTCGTAGGCGGAGGCGAAGCGCTTGTAGGCCCACTCCCACACCTGGCGGGCGCGGTAGCGCGGCGCGCCGAGGGCTTCGACGCGGTCTTCAAGCTGGCGCAGCGAGAGGTCGTAGAGGGATTGCGGCATCGCATCCAGTCTACCGGAAGGGGACGGGCGGCTTCGCGGGCTTCACCGAAGGGCGGGATCGCGCGACAATGCGGGCGATCAGCCGCGCGGCGCGACCGCCGCGGGCGGCAGCAGGGGGCAGGACAAGGACATGACGACGACCACCACCAGCGACATCTACGTGGGGCGCGACTACGGCCGGCACGACATCGTCATCGACGCGGATGAGGTGGCGAAGTACTGCGGGGCGGTGGACGATCACAACCCGATCTACAGCGAGGCGTCGCCGTTCGGCGGGGCCGTCGCGCCAGCGCTGGTGCGCCACTCGGAGGTGTACGAGTACCGGTCGGCGGAGCGGCTGGGCGTGCCGTCGTGGTACCTGCCGAACCTGTACGGCAACCTGCACGCGCGGCAGGAGTGGGAGCTGTTCCGGCCGGTGCTGGTGGGGGAGACGGTGCACACGCGCTCGTTCATCGCGGACCGCTACGTGAAGCGGGGGCGCGACTACGTGGTGAACGAGGTGCTGTACTTCGGCGCGGACGACGCGATGGTGGCGCGGGGGCGGACGCACCAGAGCTTCCTGCAGGACACGGACAACAGCGGCATCGTCGTGGACAAGACGCGCGAGAAGTCGAAGGAGCGTCGGTTCGAGGTGGATACGGCGGCGGCGATCGAGGTGATCCCGGCGCTGGAGAAGCAGATCACGCTGGACATGTGCTGGAAGTTCAGCGGGCCGAACAAGAACTACCACAACGACAAGGAGTCGGCGATCAAGTGGGGGTTCCCGGACATCGTGGTGCAGGGGATGATGTCGACGTGCTTCCTGTCGGAGATGCTGACGAACCGCTTCGGGGCGGGATGGCTGGCGGGCGGGAAGATGAACGTGAACCTGGTGAACATCGTCTGGCAGCGCGACCGCCTCACGTGCCGCGGTTTCGTGCGGGAGATCGCGCCGGAGGGCGAGCGGCAGCGTGCGCACCTGGACGTGTGGGTGGAGAAGGAAGACGGCACGAAGGTGACGATCGGCACGGCGAGCGCGGTGGTGTAGCAGGGGCGGGGGCGGCGTGGCCGACGTGCGTGACCACGTGGCAAATCTGCAGCGAGAGCAAGGCCAGCCGCCTGATGCGATGCACAACCGCCATCCAGTTCCGACGGCGGTCTTGTCAGGCACGCCTTCAACGTGATCCGGCCGACCGCCATGCCTGAACGAGCCGTAACCGGAATACTCTCAACAAGGGCTATCGCTGAGGAACAAACCGAACGTTTGAGAACAACTCGTTAGCTAGTTGAGTCTTCGATAGCGCGTCATCGTCTAGCCTCCAGACGCCGAACGAATCATCAAGCGTGAGCGCAATGGCGTTACCTCCAGCGATCCAGTCGAACCCCGGGCGCCGCACTCGGCCCAAGCTAAGTGTTCTTGTTCGCCTCGCACCGTCATAAGTCGCAAGGAGAGCATCGGTGTCGGATGTCGAGTACTGGAGAACCGCAAGCTCGTGCGAGTCTGCGGCGTAGCGCGCGCGATCACCCGTGAGCGTGAATGCCGTGCGGCCCGTTGTGGATTCTTTCACGACGATCTGTCTATGATCTGCGCTCACGGCGATGTAGCTGTCATCATCCGACCACGACACGTCGGTGGCGCCGAATTCGGCTTCACTCACTGGCACATCTCGCAGATATCCGTTCGCATCTTGAATGAACAGATCTACAGGCGCAGGAGCCGTCGCGCCCAGCGGCGAACGCGCGATAAACGCAAGCCTTCCATCATGCGACCAAGCGAATGGGATGCAGCTCGTAAGCGCTCTCAACTCGGCGACTACGCTGGTTGCCATCGTAGTGAGATCCATCACGGCGAGTCTGCCGGCGAGGTCGCAAAACGCCAGTTTGTCCCCGTGAACTGATGGTCCACGGCCCTCGGTCAAGCTCTTTTCGCTAGCGGCACCGGTGTCATAGCTTGTGATCTCCGTCGAGGTGCCCACGTACTTCGTCGCGATAACTGAATTCGTCGCTGGTGAATACGTAGGAGTATCGCTTGTGGCGACGGAGTGGGCTACGGTGGCCAGTGAACCATCCGACAACGAGACGATAACGAGGTCTCCCCGATCGCTGGACGCGGCAACTCCCTTCACGACGATCAAGTATCCGCTGAGCACTGCCGGCCGAGTGTTCGAATGTGCGACACAGCGCGTACTGGTCAACGCTACACACGCCGCGAAGAAGATCACGATCGCTGAGCCACGGGGCGACGTTAACGTAATCATGGGAACAGGAACTGAGTGTCGAGCGCCGATGCAAGACCTTGAACGCAATGGCCACAAGAGCTGGCTGGTAGAGGGTCTTTAGGGTCCGCCCCGCCAGTCACTTCGCCCACCAAGCCAGCAATGTTGACGCTTAGAGAAAGAAATGCGGGACACAACTCCAGAGCGACGACTTGATGGACGTACCTGCCTTCCATGTCGCGGTTCCTCAACACAGACTAGCGACGAACTGCCCGAATGCCCCGTCGGCAAGAGCCACACCGGCCTCCGGAGTTCACACCGGAGACAGGTTCCTCGTAGGCGCCTAGTATAGTTGTTCGAACCCGCTGTTGTGCCGGATCGGGCCTACCGTCAGCGCGTCGCCTTCGGGATGACGAACTTGGTGGCGGAGTGGGTCGCGCTGCAGGCGACGGACTTCACGGCGACGAGGCCGGCGGCCTTCGCGATGCCCACGACGTCGGCGTCCTTGATGCCGTCCTTGCCCTTTGGCGTGATCGTCCAGAGGGCGCCACCGCGCTTCATGTAAGCCACCGTCTGGCGCAGGCCAGCGAGGCCGGCCAGCGTCTCCGCGCCGAGGAAGATGACGTCGGTGTCGCGCGCCAGCCGCGTCGAGACGGTCACGCCGCGCTCGTGGAGCTGCTCGGCCAGCGAGGTGTCGGACACGTGCAGGAGCACCGCGCGCTGGCCGGGCCGCACGTCGAGCTTTTCGATGAGGCTGGCCTCGGGCACGCGGCTACTGGCGGGCGACAAGCAGCACGATGCCGGCGGTGAGGATCCAGCCGACGGACGTGAGCATGATCGGGATGTCGCGGAGCAGCACCTCTTCGGGGCTGCCGCCCTCGCTCTTCTCGTGCACGAGGTAGAGGTAGCGGAAGATGCCGTAGAGGACGAACGGGATCGTCAGCATCATGGAGTGGTTGGCGGGCAGGCCCTCGGCCGTGAAGGTGTAGAGGCCGTACGCCATGAGCAGCGCGGCGGTGACGGTGTTTCCCATCTGCTCCAGCAGTTCGACGCTGTACTCGTCCAAGATCTTGCGGTGGTTGCCGGCGCCGTCCGCCAGCAGCTCGAGTTCGGCGCGGCGCTTGTTGATGCCGAGGAACAGCGCGCCGAGGGCGGTGACGACGTAGAGCCACGGCGAGATCGGCACGTCGATGGCGAAGGCGCCGGCCATCGCGCGCAGCACGAAGCCGGCGGCGATGACCATGAGGTCGAGCAGGACGACGTGCTTGAGCCTGTAGGAGTACAGGATCATCAGCACGGTATAGGTGACGGTGACCAGGCCGACCTTCCAGTGCAGGGCGAAGGCGACGGCGTTGCCGCTGACGGCGAGGATGACGGCCCAGGTCCAGGCGGTGCGGACGGGCAGGAGCCCGGCCGGGATGGGGCGATAGCGCTTCTTCGGGTGCGCGAGGTCGCTCTCGATGTCGCGGATGTCGTTAACGAGGTAGTCGGCACTGGTGACGAGGATGAAGGCGAGGGCGGCGACGGCCGCGGCGCCGAACTTCGGCAACCACTCGCTGGGGTCGCCAAGGTGGTACTGCTGGCCGACGGAGAAGATGAACGCGAGGAAGACGATGCCGTTCTTCGTCCACTGGCGCGGGCGCATGGCGCGCAGGAGATAGCGAAGTTGGGGCAGCGCGCCATCGCGGCGGAGTTCCGGGGTGCGTTCGGCGGTAGCTGCCGGGCCGCTCCGCAGGACCGCCTCGTCGTTCGCCATGGCGGCATGATAGCGCACGCGCCGATGCCGCAGAAGCTACATAACGGAGCGCGCCGTCCGATGATCGATGCAGGGGCCGCGCATCGAAGGGGGTGCTGTCATGGACCGCGCGCAGGCGTTGAAGACGTTACGGCTGGATGGTTCGGCGGACGGCCGGACGGTCGAGAGCCAGTACTGGAACCTCGTGCGGCAGGCGCAGGAGCGCGCCGGGCGCGACCCGGAGTCGGAGGCGGAGATCGATCGCCTGAACGCGGCGTACGGCGCGCTGGCGCCTGATGCGCGGACGCGCGCGGTCCGCCCGGCGCAGGCTGCCGCCGTCAGCTCGGGAGCGGAGTGGCTGGACCGGTTCGCGGATTGGGTCGCGGCGGAGGCGCTGCGCACGCGCGAGCGGTGGGACGGCCGCAACCCGGAGATCGCGCTGATCGGCGGCGGCGCGGGCGTGCTGATGGTGCTGGCGATTGGCGCGGGGGCGTCGCTCGCGGCGACGTTCGTGGCAGCGGCGCTGGTGTGCGCGGCGATCTGGTCGCCGTGGCGGCGGCCGAAGTAGCAAGAGCGCGCCCCCGGCGCGCTCTCTTCATCTACAACGTGTGAGCCGCGGCCGTTACAGCGGCAGGTTGCTGTGCTTCTTCGCGGGCAGGTGCTGGACCTTGCCGCGCAGCATCTCGAAGGCGTGGACGACCTTCGCGCGCGTGTCGCGCGGGTCGATGACGTCGTCGACGTAGCCGCGGGCGGCGGCGACGTACGGGTTGGCGAAGCGCTCGGCGTACTCGGCGACGAGCGCGGCGCGCTCCGCGGTCGGGTCGTCCGATTCCTGCAGGCGTGTGCGATAGAGGATGTTGACGGCGGGCTCCGGGCCGACGACGGCGATCTCGCCCTGCGGCCACGAGTAGTTGACGTCGGCGCGCAGGTGTTTCGAGCCCATCGCGTCGTAGGCGCCGCCGAACGCCTTGCGCAGGATGACGGTGACCTTGGGGACGGTGGCCTCGGCGTAGGCGTACACCAGCTTCGCGCCGTGGACGATGATGCCGCCGTACTCCTGCGCGACGCCGGGCAGGAATCCGGGGACGTCGACCAGCGTGAGGATCGGGATGTTGAAGGCGTCGCAGAAGCGCACGAAGCGCGCCGCCTTGCGCGACGAATCGATGTCGAGCACGCCGGCGAGGTACATGGGCTGGTTCGCGACGATGCCGACGCTGCGGCCGGCGATGCGGGCGAAGCCCACGACGATGTTCTGGGCGTACTGCGCGTGGACCTCCATGAAGTCACCGGTGTCGACGATCTGGTAGATCACCTCGCGGACGTCGTAGCTCTTGGTGGAGTCGTCCGGGACGATGTTGAGCAGCTCGTCGCTGCGGCGCGTCGGCTCGTCGCCGGTCTCCAGGACGGGCGAGTCGTCCATGTTGTTCTGGGGCAGGAACGAGAGCAGGCGGCGCACCTCGGCGAGCGTGTCCTCCTCGTTCTCGATGGCGAAGTGGGCGGCGCCGCTGCGGGTGGCGTGGGCGAGCGCGCCGCCCAGCTCCTCGTGCGTGACCTCTTCGCCGGTGACGGACTTGATGACCTCGGGGCCGGTGATGAACATCTGCGACGTGTTCTGCGTCATGAAGATGAAGTCGGTGAGGGCGGGCGAGTAGACCGCGCCGCCGGCGCACGGGCCCATGATTACGGAGATCTGGGGGACGACGCCTGAGGCGAGGACGTTGCGCAGGAAGATATCGCCGTAGCCGCCGAGGCTGGCGACGCCCTCCTGGATGCGCGCGCCGCCGGAGTCGTTGATGCCGACGACGGGGACGCCGGTCTTGAGCGCGAGATCCATGACCTTCGACATCTTCTCGCCCATCGCCTCGGACAGCGAGCCGCCGAAGACGGTGAAATCCTGGGAGAAGACGAAGACGCCGCGGCCGTCGACCTTGCCGTAGCCGGTGACGACGGCGTCGCCGAGGTAGTGCTGCTGGTCGAGTCCGAACTCGGTGGCGCGATGGATCATCAGCTGGTCCATCTCCTCGAACGTGCCGGGGTCGAGCAGCAGGTCGATGCGCTCGCGGGCGGTGAGCTTGCCGCGGGCGTGCTGGGCCTGGATGCGCTTCAGGCCGCCGCCGAGGCGGGCCTGGTCTTTCATCTGCAGTAGCTTGGCGAGTCGTTCGTCGTTGGACATGGCGGGATCGTAGCAAAGGCTCCGTTTACGCGGTACCTCGCCGCAAGCGCGGGGCGCCGCCGGCGGAATCTGGGCGAAGCTGCGAGGCGGCTTCGCCCGCGGCGATCGCGCGGTTACACTTGCCGCATGACGACGACAAGCGGCAGCAATGGCATACGGGAACTCGTGGCGGCGGTGGGCCAGGGCGCCACGAACGGGCGCTACCTGACGCGCGAGGAGTCGCGCACGGCGCTGGAAGCGATCATGGACGGCGTGGCGACGCAGGCGCAGGCGGGGGCGCTGCTGCTGCTGCAGCGCTATCGCGGCGAGGCGCCGGACGAGCTGCTGGGCTACTGCGACGCGGTGCGCGGGCGCATGCGGCCGTTCGCTCCGCGCGTCGAGGGGATGCTGGACATCGGCAGCCCGTACGACGGGCGCGCCAAGCACGTGGTGGTGAGCCCGGCGGCGAGCATCGTGGCGGCGGCGGCGGGCGTGCCGGTGGTGATGCACGGCGAGCGCGACATGGGGCCGAAGCGGGGCCTGCCGGTCGGCGACGTGATCGCGGCGCTGGGGGTGCAGACGGACCTGGAGCCCGAGGCCGTGGCGCGCGGCATCGAGTCGTGCGGGCTTGGGTACGTACGGCAGGCGCGGCTGGTGCCGCCGCTGTACGCGCTGAAGTCGTTCCGCGAGGAGCTGGGTCTTCGCACGCCGCTGCACATGGTCGAGAAGATCTGCCGGCCGGGCGACGCGCCGTACCAGCTGATCGGCGTGGCGCATATGCCGTACCTGGTGCAGCTTGCGCCGACGCTGACGGCGCTGGGCGCGCGGCGCGTGATGGTGGTGCAGGGCATGGAGGGGCACGAGGACGTGACGACGTCGCGCGGGGCGCGCGTGATCGAGATCGATGCGACGGGCGCGCAGGACGAATGGCGGCTGGACCCGGCGGCGCTGGGGCTGGCGCCCGCGACGGAGGACGATCTCGCGCCGGGTGACGCCGAGCGATCTGCGTCGCTGACGCGGGCGGTGTGCGAAGGCACGGCGAGCGCATCGCAGCGCGATCTGGTGGTGCTGAACGCGGCACTGCGGATCAAGGTCGCGGGCCGTGCGCCGGATCTGGCGTCGGCGCTGGACGCGGCGCGTGCGGCGATCGCGTCGGGCGAGGCGCTGCGGCGGCTGCAGGCGTGGCGCGCCGTGCGGTAGCGCGGCGGCGGCGCGGGGCACCTGATGTTCCAGAAGACGACTGAAGAGCTGTACTTCGAATCGGTCGCCGACGCGGCGGTGGCCGTGGCGTTCCACCGTGCCGTATCGCGGCGCGTGGTTGTCATGGCCCACGGGTTCCACGGGAACAAGGTCGGTGGTTCGCGGCATTTCGTGGATCTCGCGCGGGAACTGGCACGCCGAGGTGTGGGCTCGCTTCGATTCGATCAGCCCGGCAGCGGCGACTCGGCAGGAAGCTTCGAGGACGCATCCTTCGACACGTGGGTGGCCACGATCGAGCACTTCGCTCGACGCCTGCATGCGGACGGCTACCAGGTCGCGCTGTTGGGCGAGAGCATGGGCGGCAACGCGACGATTGCGGCTGCGGCGAAGCTTGGCCGGGACATTTGCGGCGTCGCGCTGTGGAGTCCCGACCCACTGCTGAGCGCCGGCGATCCGTTACTGGAGCGCGGGTGGATGGAGGAGGGTGGCCAGCGAGTGCGCTGGGACTTCTGGTGGGAAGCGAGGGCCGTGGACTTCCTTGATGCGTATCGCCGCGTCGTCGTGCCGGCCTACATCGTCTGGGGCACCGCCGATCACCACATACTCGTCGCTGACGTGCGGCGCTTCGAATCGCAGCGCAAGCCGGGCGATCAGGTTCGAGTGATCGAGGGTCTCCCGCACAGCGCGTGGCCGGTGGACCAGTGGGCGGAAATCATGCAGGAGACGGCGGAGTTTCTGTCCGAGGCACTCGGCCCGTCGCAATAGCAGCGATTCCGCATTCCGTGGGTTCAGTAGCGCAATGGCGGACGCATTCACACGGGAGTACTCGCAGCGACTGGGGGTCCTGACAGGCGACCAGTTCCAGGCGGCGCTCGCACGGTTCGGACTGGGCGAGCTGCTCGCGGCGTCTCCCGCGCCGGGCGGTCTGTTCGGCCAGAACGTCTTCCTCACCAGCAGCTTGGGCGAGTACGTGCTGCGTGGCGCTCCCCACTACGACGGGCAGTTCGAGAAGGAGCGCTACTTCTGCCGCGCCATCCACGAGCGCAGCCAGGCGCGTGCGCCGTGGCCCTTTCTGATCGAGAAGTCGCCGGAGATCTTCGGCTGGAGCTACGCGGTGATGCCGCTGCTGCCGGGCGTGCACCTGTCCGACCGCGAGGTGCAGCGGTCGCTCACGCCGGAGGATCGGGTCGGCCTGGCTCGCGCGATGGGCGCGTACCTCGCGATCATCCAGCAGGCGACGTGGGACGCGCCGGGCGAGTACGCGCACGACCGCGACGATCTTGTGCCGCTGAGCACGACCTACGCCGAGTGGTTTGTCGCTCGCACGAACGCCTGGCTGGCGGCCTGTCGAGCGGCGTCGGGCGCGACGGCGGACGCCGATGTCGCGTGGGTGGAGTCGGTGGTTGCGTCGGCGCGTGAGGCGTTGGCAGTGCCGTTCGTCCCGGTGCTCGTGCACACGGACTATGCCGAGGGCAACGTCGTCGCCGAGCGCGACGGGGACGGCTGGACGATCGGCGGCGTGTTCGACCTTGGTGAAGCCTACGCGGGCGACGGCGAGTACGACCTCGCCCGCCTTGCGTGCTGGTACGGCAGGATGGGCGACGACCCGCTGCGCGCATTCTGTGGCGCGTATGCGGCGACGCGCCCGCCGCGGGCGGGCTTCGCGGAGCGGCTGGCGCTGTACATCGTGACGGATCGGCTGATCCTCTGGGAGTACGGCCAGCGCAACCGCGTGTGGTTCACGCCGGGCATGGCGTTTCGCGCGTGGGCGGAGCGCTTCGTCGAGATCGCGGAGAGGGCTGCGGGATTGTGATCGCGGGGTCGCGGACGCCGCCAAACTCACTCTTTGATTCTCAGTGTCTGCGTACACCGTCGCGTACCGTCACGGCCGCGAGCGCCACGGCAGACAAGAGCGGTGTCAGCATGACGACTGCGAAGGTCGTGTAGAAGACCGGGAGCTCCGGGCCGTTCTTGCATCGCAAGCCGCTCTCACAACTCCCGTCGGTCACATACACCATCAGCGTCCATGCGAAGAACGCCACCGCGATGCCGCGGAAGATGAACACGGCGATTCCCGCGACTCGGCGGCCGGCCGACAGCCATCCAACGCCCGATGCGCAGAATCCAACCCCAATAACGGCGAACAGGACGACAGTCCACAGCGGGGAGAGGTTGAAGTCGAAGGTGTGGTCTAGCCACAGTAGTGCGGCCCATGCGCCGTAGGCGGTCAGCGGGAGCAACTCAAGCAGCACGGCCCGCACGATCTCCCTGACACGCTCGCTCGTCCCGCGTGGCCGCAGTTGCTCGTCAGTTGTCATTGCCATATGCTCGCTGACGCGCACAGCCGCGGCAAGGTGCATTCGTACCATAGCGCTGCATGACGCGTTCGGCTGGCGGACTATGCACCCAGGCCGCTGCCCTTACCGGCCGGCGGCGAAGGGCGGGCGCTTGTCGGCCCAGGGCTGCGCCTGCTCGAAGGCGCGGCAGGCGCGCAGGACGAGCGAGTCCTGGTAGGCGCGGCCGACGACGTGCAGGCCGACGGGCATGCCCTTCGAGTCGAACCCGCACGGCACGGACGCGGCGGGTTGGCCGGTGAGGTTGAACGGCTGCGTGAACGGCATCCAGCCGAACGGCGCGACCTTCTGGCCGGCGACCTCGTCCGGGTTCGAGCCGATCGTTGGTGCGGTAATCGAGAGCACGGGCGTGAGCAGCAGGTCGTAGGTGCGGTGGAATCGCCGCATCGTCTCCCAGATCAACATGCGGCGCTTGTTGGCCTTGACCACGTCGATGCCGGTGGTGCGCAGGCCGAAGTTGAGGAAGACCTTCGCGGGCTCGTCGAGCAGCGCCTGCTGTTCGGCGGTGAACTCGCTGAGGTACTCGGCGTCGCTGGAGGCGCCGATCGTCATGAAGGTGCCGTCGGCGGAGGGGTTCGCGAAGCCGGGCGTGGCTTCCTCGACGGTGCAGCCAAGATCGGCGAAGCGCTTCGCGGCCGCCTCGCAGATGGCGCGCACCTCGGGGTCGACCGGCGCGTAGCCGAGGTCGGGCGACCAGGCGACGCGCAGCCCGGCGACGCCCTGGTCGACTTCGTCGAGGAACGAGCCGTCGTAGTCGGCGATCGAGAACGGGTCTTCCGGCTCGTGGCCGCACATGACGTCCATGGCGAGCGCCGCGTCGCGCACCGTGCGCGTCGTGGGGCCGCGATGCGTCATGGTGGTCCAGCCGCCCGGATTGCGCGGGACTCGGCCGTAGGTCGGCTTGATGCCGAAGACGCCGCAGAACGACGCGGGGATGCGGATCGAGCCGCCGCCGTCGCTGCTGAGGGCGATGGGGCCGAGCCCTGCGGCGACGGCCGCCGCCGCGCCGCCGCTGGAGCCGCCGGGCGTGCGGGTGGTGTCCCAGGGGTTTCGGGTGGCGCCGAAGAGGCGATTTTCGGTGAGCGGGATGAAGCCGAACTCCGGCGTGTTGGTCTTGCCGAGGTGGATGCCGCCGGCGTCGAGCATGCGCTTGGCGACGAACTCGTAGCCGGTGGCGATCTTGTCCTTGTAGATGAGCGAGCCCTTCGTGGTGGGCAGGCCCTTCACGTCGAAGAGGTCCTTGATGGAGACGGGGATGCCGTGCAGGAGGCCGAGGGCGTCGCCGCGCTGGACGGCGGCCTCCGCGTCGCGGGCGGCGGCGAGCGCCATCTCGTGAGTGACGAGGCAGTAGGCGTTGAGGCCGGGGTTGAGCGCGTCGATGCGATCGAGCAGGGCGCGGGTCAGTTCGACGGGGGAGAGCCGCCGGGCGCGGATGGCGGCGGACATCTCGGTGGCGGGCATGTAGGCGAGCTCGTCGTGCATGGGGGCGTCCCTTCGTGCGTCCGCGGCGGCGCACGCGCGCCGCTGTCTGCTGGCACGATCTATCGCCGGGCGCTGTGTGTCAACCGGAGGGCCGATGCTACAATCGCTTCACTATGAAGATTGAACTGCGCCCCTTCGACCGAGACCGGGACATCGACGTTGCCGCGAAGCTGCTGGCCGAGCGGCACCAGCGCGACCGCCTGCGGGAGCCGATGTTCCAGCAGACGTTCGAGGATCCGGCCGACTGCCGCGCGATCATCGAGCACGCGTTCGACGCGCCGGGATGGAGCGGCGTGGTGGCGTATGCGGGCGGGACGCCTGCGGGGTACGCCATCGTGACGGTGCTGGACACGCCAGCGACGCACCTGCTGGCCAACTTCTTCCCGCCGCGGGCGGCGTCGCTGGGGTACGCGAACCACGCGGCGCGCGACGGCATCGAGTACGACGTGTACCGGGCGATGTTCGCGGAGCTGGCGGGGCCGCTGGTCGAGCGGGGCTACTTCGAATTCGGGGTCAACATCCCGGCGGCGGACCTGGCGTCGCGCGAGGCGTGGGTGTCGCTGGGCTTCGGGCGGGTGATGACGTGCGCGATCCGCGGCGTCGGGCCGACGGAGCGCGCGGCGGCGCCGGGCATCGAGTTGCACCAGTCGGCGGCGGAGGACGCGGAGGTGATCTTCCGGCTGGGCGAGGAGCTGACGATCCACCACGCGCGGTCGCCGATCTTCAACCCGTACATGCGAGAATCGGACACGGCGAGCCACGACTTCCAGACTGGGCTGCTAGGCGATCCGGACGCGAACGCTCACTGGGTGGCGTACGAGGGCGATCGGCCGGTGGGGATGAACACCTTCATGCAGCCGTTCTTCCTGTCGCCGATGACGGTGCCGGAGAAGACGATCTACCTGTTCCAGGGCATCGTGACGGAGGACGTGCGTGCGGGCGGCGTCGGCACGGCGGTGCTGGCGCGCGGCGTCGCGTGGGCGCGCGAGCAGGGGTACCAGCACGTGGCGCTGCACTTCGCTTCGGCGAACGTGCCGGGCGCGAAGTTCTGGCAGAGCAGCGGCTTCCACCCGGTGGAGCACGGCATGCGGCGTCACATTGACGAGCGCATCGCGTGGGCGAACCGGTAGCGAAGGGCGTCCCATCTCCTACCGCGAAAGTGCGGATTACGTGAACGGCGGCGTCACCGATACGCTGCGCGCTAAGGAGAAGACCGCCGTTGTCCTGGCTTGAACTCTTGCTCATCCCGCTGGGCTTTGCCGTCGGCACGTTCGGCACGCTGGTCGGCGCCGGCGGCGGCTTCGTGCTGGTGCCGGTGCTGCTGCTGCTGTATCCGCACGAGGACGCGGCGAGCATCACGTCGATCTCGCTGATGGTCGTCTTCTTCAACGCCACCTCGGGTTCCATCGCGTACGCGCGGCTGAAGCGCATCGACTACTTCACGGGGCTGGTCTTCGCGGCGGCGGCGACGCCGGGGTCGATCGCCGGCGCGTACATGGTGGGCGCGGTGCCGCGGCAGACGTTCGACGTGCTGTTCGGCGTGATTCTGCTGCTGCTCGCGGCGTACACGGCGTGGGCGGCCGGCCGCACGGCGGCGATCCGGACGCCGGTGCGCGGCTGGGGCGTGACGACGCGCACGATGCCGGGCGAGGAGGGGCAGACCTTCCGCTACTCGTACAACCTGCCGCAGGGCATCGCCTACAGCGTGGGAGTGGGATTCATCAGCAGCCTGCTGGGGATCGGCGGCGGCGTCATCCACGTGCCGATCATGATCACGCTGCTGCGGTTCCCGGTGCACGTCGCCGTGGCGACGTCGCACTTCGTGCTGGCGCTGATCTCGTTCTCGGGCGTGGCGGTGCACCTGTCGAACGGCGACCTGGAGGGCGCGAACCTGGTGCGGGCGCTGCTGCTGGCGGTGGGCGTGGTGCCGGGCGCACAGGCGGGGGCGCGGCTGGCGCAGCGCCTGCACGGCCCGCTGATCGTGCGGCTGCTGGCGATAGCGCTGGTGGCGCTGGGCGCGCGGCTGATCATGGCGGGGACGCTGGGGTGACGGAGTCGGAAGTTAACAGTCTGTAGTTCAGAGCGCCCACTGCGGCGGGCAGCTCCAAACTGTCAACTGTTAACTACGAACTACGAACTACCCGCTATCCGGCCTTCGCGGGGGCGGTGGACGGCGCCTGGGCGCCCTCGGTGTCGTACTTGGCGAAGAGGTGGCCCCAGGGCGACTCCTCGCGCCAGCGCTCGTAGATCTTCTTCTCCTTCAGCGGCCAGTGGTAATAGTCGTGGAAGGCCTCGCTGAAGAGGTTGGCGACGTTGACGAGCGGCGTGTGCAGGACGGGCTTCTGGAGGATGCGGGTGGGGCCGTACCAGGCCAGCCAGCCCATGAAGCTGTGGATGTGGCCGCCGACCTTGAATCCCCACGACTCCTGCGCCAGCTCCGCGTCGCCGACGATCTCGATCTCGGCGGGGTCGCCGACGCCGAGCCCCTGCTCGTGGGCGATGCGGATGTAGTCGATCTTCATCGGGTCGAAGCCCATCATCTTCGTGGCGACGGAGTCGATCGCCGTCTGGTCGCCGGACGCGAGGATGACGTTCTTCGTGGTGGGGTACATGATGCGCGGGCCGGGGCCGTTGCCGGCGGTGGAGCCGTCCATCATGGCGAAGATGCCGGAGTGGATCTCCTTCTGGATCGCGAGCAGGTCGACCAGCGTCTCGTGGATGTGGCTGTGGGTGTAGTGGCGGTTGGTGCTGAGCAGGCCGCCAAAGGCGTTCTTCATGGCGCCGGTGGTGGTGGTGTAGATGTGGCACTTCGTCGTCGGCAGGTGGACGATGTTCTTGCCGTGGAAGTAGTTCGGGATCTTGATGCCGCCCGGGAAGATCTTGTCGAGGACCAGCATCTTCCGCTTGGGCTGGTAGATCTCCCACTGCATGTCGGTCTCGCGGAAGTTGAACTTCACGGGGACTTCGTGCTGCTTGAACACCGCCAGGTACTTGTTCTCGTCCTCGCCCTTGAAGGCGTCGGTGACGACGGTCTTGTTCTGGACGCAGACCAGGTCCTCGTACCCCGCCTTGCGCAGGCCGACGATCGATCCCTCAAGCTGCCAGGGCGTCGTATTGGCGGACGGGAACGGGTAGTGCCAGGAGATGTTGTCCTTGATGATCGTGGTGGCGGACGGGTCGAGGTACTGCTTGACGTCCGCCAGGTGCATGAGCCGCTCGTAGTCTTCGATGGCGGTCTCGGGCTTGGTGCGCAGGACGGCGACCTTCGCTCGTGTGGACATACGGGGAACACCTCCGGTGCGTTCAGTGCTCGGTCGGCTGCCCGAGGGCAGGAACGGCGCGCGTGCCGGCCGGTCCACCGCATCGGGCAGGTCGGACCTGCTGATATCGTGCGGGAAGGATAGCAAATGGTCGCGCGGCGATGATGCGCCGGGCGCATCGGCCGGCGGCGGCGTGAGGCTCAGCCGGCGCGGGTGTACTCGTCGCCCTCGCGGACGATCCAGGCGCTGCGCTCGGCGGTGTTCTGGCCGCGCGGGTCCAGCTCCGTGCGGAGGATGTGCAGCTCCTCCTCGGTCGGGCCTTCCATCGTCGCGACGGTGCCGGCGACGACGGGCGGGAACTCGCACTCCGCCAGCACCTGCTCCACGGTCACCCACGGTGATACCGCGACGAGGCGCAGCTTGCGGTCCGGGGTGTAGTCGTAGGCGGCCCAGGGGGTGACGACGCGATACGGCCCGGTGCTGGGCGGCAGTCCGGCGCGCTCGCGTGCGCCCTCGCTGCCGTCGAGGAAGCCGGGCGACGAGATGAAGTCGACGCGCTCGACGAACTTGCGCTTCTCCTGGTCGGTCATGAGGACCGTGCGCCAGCACATGGCGGCGATGCTGTCGGCGCCGCCGGGGCCGCCGAAGCGGCGCGAGCGCTCGCCGTACGCGCCGATGGCGGTGGAGTTGATATTGCCGTGCTGGTCGACCTGCAGGGTGTTGAGCAGGCCGTAGTCCATGAGGCCAACCTGGGCGTGGTTGCCGGCGGTGTTCATGGTGCCCCAGGCGAGCGCGCGGTAGCCGGCGCGCGACGACACCATCGTCATCACCGGCTCGAACGGCAGCATCGGCTCGGGGGCGATGACGCCGTCCTCGGTGATGTACTGCGCCCCGGGCGCGTAAAGCCGGATGGCGAGCAGGACGGCGTACATGGGACCGCCGCCGCCGGCGACCCAGTAGGTCTTCGCGTCCTCGACCATGCGGGCGACGACGCAGATCTGCATCTCGCGCTCGTTGAACGATGCGGCCGGCGTGCCGGCGGCGGGTCGGATGCCAAGATCGAGTGTCATGCCCGGTACCCCTCGCTGATCGTCTCGGCGGCGCGGAGCTTGTCCAGGCGCTCCGCGCCGATGAGTTTGTCGAACATCTCCGCGTCGTCCGCGAACGGCGTGACGTACTTCGCCAGGTAGTCGCCGACGGCGTTGCGCGCGATGGCGGCGAACGTCTCGATGACGGCGGGCGTGTCGGAGCCGTAGTAGCCGCCGCAGTTGCCGGGCCAGGCGCCGAACGGCGCGTGCACGACGGCGTCGACCGCGTAATAGGGGATGCTGGTGCGCCCGGGATCGCGGCGGATCTCGTCCGTATCGATGATCTCCTCCGCGGAGATGATGACCTTCTTCGACGCGAGCGCCGACTCCATGTGCGCGATGCCGGTGCCGAAGACGCGCACGTTGCCGTATTGGTCGGCCTGCTGCGCGTGGATGATCGCGACGTCGGGGTTGAGCGCGGGTACGAGCGTGATCGGCTGGCCCGTGAAGGGATCCTCGACGAGCTTCGCGCCGGAGTATTCGAATCCGTCGGTGCCGCCGAACGATCGGACGGGCAGGAACGGCAGCCCCATCGCGCCGGCTTGCAGGCGCAACGTCATGACGACGTTGCTGTACTCGTAGACCTTCACGCGACCGTCGGCGATGGCGACGTCGACCGCCGCGCCGGGCCAGAAGAAGCCGCAGTCGATCTTCGAGACGCAGCCGGCACCGACCATCAGGCCGACGTCGACGTAGGAGAACTTGCCGCAGAGCCAGAGGTCGCGCTTGCCCTGGCGCATCACCTCGCGGATGAGCGTGGAGGGGCCGCGCTGGAAGTAATTGCAGTCGAAGACGAAGTAGTCGCCGTCGGCGACGAAGCGCGCGACGGCGTCGTGGGCGGACATGACCTTCGGGACGAGGGCGCGCTCCTTGTGGTCGCGGACCCACGCGCGAAAGCCGTCGGGATCGACCTTCAGGTAGTCGGCGTGACCTTCGGCGAGGACGTGCATGGGATGCCCTTTCCGATGGTGCGGCCGCCGCACCCGCGGTCCGCAGCGTGGAGTGTGTCCCCATCATAACGCCGGCCTGCGGGCGGTCAAGCAGATTCGGCTGAGAGGAAAAAGAGACGCCCCGGGCGCCGAACACGAGGTGTTACCCCGAGTTGCTGCGATGCCCGGCGCGGCGATACTCGCCGCAAGGGATGGATCGGGTGATCCAGCAGTGGAAGGGACCTCCTGTGTTCGAGAAGCTAGCAAGAATCGCGTACGTGATCGTGCCCGTGGTGGCGCTGGCCGCGATCGCGTACGTGCTATCGGGGGACAGTGCGCACGCCGCGCCGAGCCTGCTCGCCAACGGCACGTTCGACGCGGACGTGAGCGGGTGGACGGCTGACGGCAATACGACATTGTCCGCCATCGATCCCACGGGCAACCCGGGGGTCGGCGCGGCCCAGCTCACCACCACTACGAACACCGATCCCGCTCATGCGGTATCCGCCTGCGTTGACCTGACGGCGCCCGGCAACGGCGCGTACGTGTTCACGGGCCAGGCGATGGTGCCCGCGTGGAACAGCGGCACCGCGAAGCTCACGGTGACGCTGTACGCAGCGGCTGACTGTTCGGGCGCGCCCGGTACGACGGCCGACAGCACATCGGCTCCCGCGGATGGCAACTGGGACGCGATGACCGGCAACATCACCGTCAGCGGCGAGCTTGGCGCGACGGTGACACTGGTCAACGTGACTCTGTCTACGGCGGACATCAGCTTGTTCGATGACATCACGCTGTCCAACAGCTCGCTCGACACGCCGACGCCCGCGGCGACGGACACATCGGTGCCGACGGCGACAGGCACGGCCGTGGCGACGGACACGCCGGTGCCGACGGCGACAGACACGGCCGTGGCGACGGACACGCCGGTGCCGACGGACACTGCGGTGCCAACGGCGACGAGCACTGCCGCTGCCACAAACACCGCTGTGGCGACGGCGACGAGCACGGCC
>Ga0315281_10005703_pt1 | contig 17802 bp, 18 predicted proteins | sample YL17G07_0_MG_FD_204540 | JGI IMG/M metagenome (GOLD analysis project Ga0315281, IMG submission 204540) | Sediment microbial communities from Yellowstone Lake, YNP, Wyoming, USA - YL17G07_0 | ecosystem: Environmental > Aquatic > Freshwater > Lake > Sediment | place: USA: Wyoming | collected...
ATCATGGCGATTCTGTCGCTGGCCGCCGGCAACATCATCGCCATCGCCCAGACCAACATCAAACGCATGCTCGCGTACTCGACCATTGCGCACATGGGTTTTTTCCTGCTCGGCATGCTGGCGGCGGGCCCGAACGGCTACGCCTCGGCGATGTTCTACATTCTGATTTATGCAGTCATGAGCCTTGGCGCCTTCGGCATGGTTATCCTGTTGTCGCGCCAGGGTTTCGAGGCCGACAACCTCGACGACTTCAAGGGCCTCAACCAGCGCAGTCCGTGGTTTGCCTTTCTCATGCTGTTGCTCATGTTTTCCATGGCCGGCGTGCCGCCGACCGCCGGGTTCTACGCCAAGCTGCTGATCCTTCAGGCGGTCATCGACGCCGGTTTCCTGTGGCTCGCGGCCATGGCGGTGTTGTTCTCGGTGATTGGAGCGTATTACTACCTGCGGGTGGTGAAGCTCATGTACTTTGATGCGCCCGTGGACAGCGCGCCGCTCCAAGCCGGCCTCGACATGCGCGTGCTGTTGAGCACGAACGCCCTGGCACTGCTTCTTGTTACCCCCTGGATTGGTACGCTCATGGATCTCTGCGCCCGCGCCATACGCACATTGGGCTGAGGCCGCTGCATTCATTCCCGCGCTAACATCCTGATTCGGCCTTGAAATCCACAGGTGGCCTCTGTACACTGCGCCGCTCTGTTGCGGGGTGGAGCAGTCTGGCAGCTCGTCGGGCTCATAACCCGAAGGTCGCAGGTTCAAATCCTGCCCCCGCTACCATATATTTCGCAGTGAAGTTGCCCGGCCAGTGGTTTTATGTTAAAAGACCCGTGCTTTCGCAGGTCAAAGTGTGTATGGGGAAGTGGGCCGCGTGCCCACTTTTGCGTTTCTGGGGCTTGAAGAATGGGCTTAACGGTGACCGGTCTGCGCACGATGATCGAGCCCGGTATACGCGCGCTTGGCTACGAGTTGGTGGACGTGGAGTACGCGCCGGCCTCGGGCCGCAACCTGCTGCGCATCTATATTGACCGCCCTGCGGGGATCACGGTTGACGACTGCGCGAAGGTGAGCCGTCAGGTAAGCGCGGCGCTGGACGTGGAGGACCCGATCTCCGAGGCGTACACGCTCGAAGTATCGTCGCCGGGCCTCGACCGGCCGCTGGTGAAGCGCGAGGATTTTGAACGGTTTACCGGTGCGTCCATCAAGGTGCGCATGCGCGAGGCGGTAATGGAGCGCAGGAATTTCAAAGGCCTGCTGGTGGGTGTGGAGGGCGATGTAGTTGAGGGAGACGTAATCGTTGTGGATGTGGATCAGGAACGCTACCGCCTGCCGATCGCACGAATTGAACGGGCACGGCTGGTGCCGTCGCTGTGAGTGGACGCTGGAGGAGTCATGGGTAACGAGATTTTGATGGTGGTCGAAGCGGTCTCGCGCGAGAAGGGCGTGGAGCGCGAAATTATTTTTGCGGCACTCGAAGCGGCGCTCGCCACCGCCACGCGCAAACGCCACAAGGGCGACATCGACGTGCGCGTTTCCATTCACCGCGACAGCGGCGAGTACGACACCTTCCGCCGCTGGGAAGTGCTGGATGATGAATCCGATGCCTACGAGTTCATGGATCGCCAGATCCTGCTGAGCTACGCACGCCAGAAGCACCCCGAGATCGAGATCGGCGAGTTCATCGAAACGCCGATCGAGCCGGTTGAATTCGGGCGCATCGCCGCACAGGCCGCCAAGCAGGTGATCGTGCAGAAGGTGCGCGAGGCCGAGCGCGAACAGATTGTTAATCAGTACAAGGATCGCAAGGGCACGCTGGTCACCGGCGTGGTCAAGCGCATGGAGCGCGGCGAAGTGATCGTCGATCTTGGCAGCGCCGAGGCGCTGTTGCCCAAGACCGCCATGATCCCGCACGAGGGTCTGCGCCCCGGCGATCGTATCCGTGCCTATCTGGAAGACGTGTATTCCACGCCGCGCGGCCCGCAGTTGTTTCTGTCGCGCACCGCGCCGGTGTTGCTCATCGAGCTGTTCAAGCTCGAAGTGCCGGAGGCCGGCGACAATCTCATTCTGATTCACGGCGCGGCGCGCGATCCGGGCCTGCGCGCCAAGATCGCGGTCAGTTCCAAGGATCCGCGTATCGATCCGATCGGCGCCTGTGTCGGCATGCGCGGCATGCGCGTGCAAAGCGTGTCCAACGAATTGGCGGGCGAACGTGTCGACATTATCCATTTCTCGCCGGACCCGGCGCAGTTTGTGATCAACGCGCTCGCGCCGGCCGAGGTGAAGTCGATCGTGGTGGACGAAGAGACGCACAGCATGGACGTGATCGTGGACGAGGCGCAACTGGCGCAGGCCATCGGCCGCGGCGGCCAGAACGTGCGTCTCGCCTCGGAGTTGACCGCCTGGGAAATCAACATCATGACTGAACAGGCGGCCGACGAAAAAGGCGCGAACGAGGCCGTGGCCATCCGCCAGATGTTCGTGGATCAACTCGGCGTGGATGAGCCGGTGGCCGAGGTGCTGGTACGCGAGGGCTTCACCAACCTGGATGAGATTGCATACGTGCCCAAGCAGGAGATGCTGGGGATCGAGGAATTCGACGAGGATCTCGTCGAACAGCTGCGCAGCCGTGCGCGCGACGTACTGCTGACCAAGGCAATTGCACTCGAGGAGAAGATCGATATGGCCGAGCCATCCAAGGATCTGCTGGAGATGGAAGGGATGGACGAACACACCGCGCGCCTGCTTGCCAGCCACGGCATCAAGACCATGGAAGAACTGGCCGAACAAGCAGTGGACGATTTGCTCGATATTGGTGGCATCGAAGAAGAGCGCGCCAAGCAGCTCATCATGACGGCGCGCGCGCCGTGGTTCGCCAACGAGTCCCAGAACTGAACCCATAATCAATCGAAATAGAGACGCCGCAGACACCCACCCACCCCATGGCTGAAACTACTATCAAGGCCTTTGCCACGCAGATCGGCGTCCCGCCGGAACGGTTGGTGACGCAGCTTGAGACGGCCGGCGTGAACGGCAAGGGTGTGGACGACTCGCTCAGCGACGACGAGAAGATGGCCTTGTTGGGGTTTCTGCGTACCCATCACGGCGGCAGTGAAGTCGGCACCAAGAAGATCACACTCAAGCAGACGTCGGTCAGCCAGATCAAACAGTCCACGCGCACCGGCCCGGCGCGCACCGTGCAGGTGGAAGTGCGCAAGAAACGCACCTTCATCAAACGCAGCACCATTGAGGAAGAAGTGGCCGCTGCCGCGCAAGCCGAAGCGGTCGCCGAGACGTTACCAGCCACGGAAGTGGCCGTCGAGATTCCCGGTGTTCACGAAATTGTGGTTCCGGAAACGCGCCCCAGCGGACCGGTGGTAGTGCAAGCGCCGATTGGCGCCTCCGTGGCCGAGGATCGCACATCGCCGGCCAAGCCGGGCGATGTCAAGCGCGGCGCGCCTGGCGAGAAGCCGAAGAAGAACGACTGGAAAAGCAAGCGCGGCGATCGCCAGGAGCTGCGCCTGTCGGATGCCCGCAAGGGTAGCGGCGGCGGAAAGCGTCGCGACCGATTCGCGCCGTCCAGCGCTACCGTTCAGACCAGCATGTCCGGCCAGCACGGTTTCGCCATGCCGGCGGAACGCGTGGTGCGCGAAGTGGCGTTGCCCGAAACCCTGACCGTCACCGAACTGGCCCAGAAGATGTCGGTCAAGTCGGTCGAAGTCATCAAGGCGCTCATGAAGCTCGGCATGATGGTGACCATCAACCAGGTCATCGACCGTGACACCGCCACCATTGTGGTCGAAGAGATGGGCCATACGTCCAAGGCGGCGAAGGATGCCGGCCCCGAGGCGCTGCTTGAGAGCGGCGCCGTGTACAGCGAGCCGGAGCCGCGCCCGCCGGTGGTGACGGTCATGGGCCACGTCGACCACGGCAAGACCTCGCTGCTCGACTACATTCGCAAGACCAAGGTGGCGAGCGGTGAGGCGGGCGGCATTACCCAGCATATTGGTGCGTATCACGTGGAGACGCCACGCGGCGTGGTCACCTTCCTCGATACGCCGGGTCACCAGGCGTTCACCGCCATGCGTGCGCGCGGCGCCAAGGCCACTGACATTGTGATTCTGGTGGTGGCCGCCGATGACGGCGTCATGCCGCAGACCATCGAGGCAATTCACCATGCGCGCACCGCCGGTGTGCCGATCATTGTCGCGGTCAACAAGATCGACAAGCCCGGCGCGGAACCGGAACGGGTGCGCCAGGAACTGATCAAACACGAAGTCGTGCCGGAAGTCTGGGGCGGTCACGATATTTTCGTGGACGTCTCGGCCAAGACCGGCGCCGGCATCGACAATCTGCTCGAAGCCGTGTTGCTGCAGGCCGAGGTACTCGAATTCAAGGCGCCCAAGACCGGCCCGGCCACGGGCCTCGTCATCGAAGCGCGCATCGACAAGGGCCGCGGACCGGTGGCGAGCGTGCTGGTGCAGCGCGGCATGCTCAAGAAGGGCGACGTGGTGCTCGCCGGCCGCGAGTTCGGCCGCGTGCGCGCCATGTTCGACGAAAAAGGCAAGGCCATCGGCGAGGCCGGGCCGTCGATTCCGGTTGAAGTGCAGGGCTTGTCGGGTGTGCCGAGTGCCGGCGACGAAGTCATTGTGGTGGAGAGCGAGCGCAAGGCGCGCGAGATCGCGCTTTATCGCCAGGGCAAGTTCAAGAACACGCAGTTCGCCGCGCGCGCCGCCGCCAAGCTCTCGGACGTGTTCGAGCAGATGCAGGAGGGCGAAAACACCCTTAACCTCATCATCAAGGCCGATGTGCAGGGCTCGATCGAGGCGCTCACCAAGGCGCTGGAAGAGCTGTCCACCAGCGAAGTCAAGGTCAAGGTCATCCACGCCATGGTCGGCCCGATCAACGAGTCGGACGTGAACCTGGCGCGCGCCTCGGCGGCGGTCATGATCGGTTTCAACGTGCGCGCCGACTCCGGCGCGCGCCGCCTGATCGAAGCGGAAGGCGTGGACGTGCACTACTACAACATCATTTACGAAGCGGTCGAGGAAGTGAAGGCCGCGCTGGTGGGCATGCTCAAGCCGCAGTTCCGCGAAGATGTCATCGCCCAGGTCGAGGTGCGCGAGGTGTTCCGCGCGCCCAAGATCGGCGTCATCGCCGGTTGCTACGTGAACGAAGGCACGGTGAAGCGCAATCGCCCGATCCGCGTGCTGCGCGACAACGTGGTGGTGTTCGAGGGCGAGATTGAATCGCTCAAGCGTTTCAAGGACGACGCCTCCGAGGTCAAGTCCGGCCTCGAATGCGGTATCGGCATCAAGAATTACAGCGACTTCCTGGCCGGCGACCAGATCGAGGTATTCGAGAAGGTGCAGGTGCAGCGGACGTTGTAATAGTTGAAAACCTGCCGCAAAGGCGCAAAGGACGCGAAGGGTATTGCGGGTTGACGGCCACCATGTGATTCCACGGCACGGCCGACATGTAGTTTAGATTTCTTCAACGGATGTTTACTCAGAAGTTCTTTGCGTTCTTTGCGCCTTTGCGGCGGATTTTCTTTTGCGGAATATGGCGGGGGCCGAATAATGCACAAAGACACCGGCCGCACCCGCAAGATCGGCGAACTGCTGCAACGCGAACTGGCGGTGATGATTGCGCGCGAACTCAACGATCCGCGCGTGACGCAGGTCACGCTTACGGCGGTGGACGTGGCGCCCGACATGTCGCACGCCAAGGTGTTCATCACCCATCTTGGCGGCCAGGAGCAGGCGTTGAAGGCGTTGGCGGGGCTCAATAGCGCCGCCGGTTTTCTGCAACGCGCATTGCGTGGCCGCGTTATCCTGCGCAAGGTTCCGGCGCTGCGCTTTGTGTACGACGAGTCGGTCGAACGCGGCGACAACATCGAGCGCTTGCTGGCGCGTGCACGCCGCGACCCGGGCGAGGCCGAATGACGCCGCACCCGCGACCGCCATGGATGGCGGAAGTGCGGAAAACGCAGGAGCTGTTTTTCCGCCGAGCGCCCCGCACGTGAACCAGATCAAACGTCCCAAGCTCGATGTGCACGGCATCCTGCTGCTCGACAAACCGGTCGGTCTGACCTCGAACCGCGCCCTGCAGGAGGCCAAGCGCTTGCTGATGGCACGCAAGGCCGGCCACACCGGCAGCCTCGATCCGCTCGCCAGCGGTCTGTTGCCGTTGTGTTTCGGCGAGGCCACCAAGGTGTCGCGTTTTCTGCTCGAAGCCGACAAGCGTTATCACGCCGTGTTTCGCCTCGGCGTTTCCACCGCCACCGGCGATGCCGAAGGCGAAGCGCTCGAAACCCGTCCGGTGAATGTCAGTCGACGCGAGGTGGAAGCGGCCATCCAGCATTTCCGCGGCGACATCGAACAAGTGCCGCCGATGTACTCGGCCATCAAGCAGGACGGCCAGCCACTCTATAAGCTGGCGCGCGCCGGTATTGTCACCGAACGCGCGCCGCGCCCGGTCACGGTTTATCAATTCACTGTTATCGATCTGGTTGGCCAGTCCCTGAGCGTGGATATTCGCTGTTCCAAGGGCACCTACGTGCGCAGCCTCGCGCATGATCTGGGCGAGTTACTCGGCTGCGGGGCGCACGTGGCGGAATTGCGCCGCACCGAGATGGGCGGCTTTACGGTGGACGAAACCATCACTCTGGATGCGTTGGCGCGCCTGCCTGGGCCGCGCGAGTGCGCCGCCCGCCTGATTCCGGCCGACCAGGCGCTGCGCGCCCTGGCGCAGGTGGTTTTAAGCGTGCATGCCGCGCATTACTTCTGTCAGGGCCAGCCGGTCACGGCGCGGCCGCTGCCGGCCGCTGGTGACTGGGTACGGGTCTATCAGGACGATGGCCGCTTCCTGGGGCTTGGCGCGGTCGAGGAAGATGGCCAGTTGGCGCCGCGCCGTCTGCTGCACGCCATGGAAGCGCCTGAAATAACGCAGAAAACGGTTGAGACCGACCCCCTGCGCGGTTAGAATACCGGCCCTTATCGAACCCCTTGCGCTTAAACACGATTATTTTTGTGCAGGCTTTCTTCCCCAAAATGCAGAGGCTTTAGGCATGACCCTCAAGGCAGAACAGAAGTCCAAGATTATGCAGGACAACCAGACCGGCAAGAACGATACCGGCTCACCGGAAGTGCAGGTCGCACTGCTGTCGGCGCGCATCGGCGATCTGTCCGGACATTTCACAACGCACAAGAAAGACAACCACTCGCGCATGGGTCTGCTGCGCATGGTCGGCAAGCGTCGCAAGCTGCTGGATTATCTCAAGAGCGTGGATAGCAAACGCTACACGTCGCTGGTCGAGAAGCTCGGCTTGCGCAAATAAGTTAACCCCCGGTTAAGTCAATCTGGTGAAGAGGATCGCGCCTTGAAGAAAGTCGTCAAAACATTCCAGTACGGTGAGCACAAAGTAACCTTTGAAACCGGCGAGATCGCGCGCCAGGCCAGTGGCGCCATCATCGCCAGCATGGGCGACACCGTGGTGCACGTCACCGTGGTCGGCCGCAAAGAGCCCAAGCCGGGCCAGGATTTCTTCCCGCTCACCGTCGATTATCAGGAACGCACCTACGCCGCCGGCCGCATCCCCGGCGGCTTTTTCAAGCGCGAAGGCCGTCCGTCCGAGAAGGAAATTCTCACCTCGCGCCTGATCGACCGCCCGATCCGTCCGCTGTTCCCGAAGGCTTTCACCAACGAAGTGCAGGTCATCGCCACCGTCATGTCGGTGAACCCGGATATCGATCCGGACATCGTCGCCATGCTCGGCACCTCCGCGGCGCTGGCCGTGTCCGGCCTGCCGTTCAAGGGCCCGGTCGGCGCCGCGCGCGTCGGCTATGCCGACGGCAAGTACCTGCTCAATCCGGGCAACGAAGCCCTCAAGACCTCGCTACTTAATCTGGTCGTGGCCGGCACCGAATCCGCCGTGCTCATGGTGGAATCCGAGGCCAAGGTGCTGTCGGAGGAAGTGATGCTCGGCGCGGTGTTGTTCGGCCACGAGCAGTCCGCCGTCGCCATCAATGTCATTCGCGAGCTTGCGCAAGAAGTCGGTACACCGATGTGGGACTGGAAGGCACCGGAGAAAGATACCGCGCTCATCGACCAGGTCAAAAAGCTGTGCGAGACCGGTATCGCCGCCGCTTACAACATCAAGGAAAAAGCCGCCCGTCAGGACGCCATGAGCGCGGTCAAGGACAAGGTGCTGGCCGCCACCGTCACGGTGACGACCAGCACCGATCAGATCGAGATCATCAAGGGCGTCATCAAGGACATCGAGAAGAAAGTGGTGCGCGGGCGCATTATCGCCGGCGAGCCGCGCATCGACGGACGCAACACCACCACCGTGCGCCCGATTGTCATTCGCACCGGCGTGCTGCCGCGCACCCACGGCTCGGCGCTGTTCACGCGCGGCGAGACCCAGGCGCTGGTGGTCACCACCCTCGGCACCGGCCGCGACGCGCAGATCATCGACGCCCTGGAAGGCGAGCGCAAAGAGCCGTTCATGCTGCACTACAACTTCCCGCCGTCCTGCACCGGTGAAACCGGCCGCGTCGGCACGCCCAAGCGCCGCGAAATCGGCCACGGGCGTCTCGCCAAGCGCGCCATGATCGCGGTGCTGCCGGACATGGCCACCTTCCCGTACATACTGCGCGTGGTGTCGGAGATCACCGAGTCGAACGGCTCCAGCTCCATGGCCAGCGTCTGCGGCGCGACCCTGTCGCTGATGGACGCGGGCGTGAAAATCAAGGCGCCGGTGGCCGGTATCGCCATGGGCCTGATCAAGGAAGAAAAGGGTTTTGCCGTGCTCACCGATATCCTCGGCGACGAAGATCACCTCGGCGACATGGACTTCAAGGTAGCCGGCACCGCAGAAGGCATCACCGCGCTGCAAATGGACATCAAGATCGAAGGCATCAACCGCGAGATCATGGACGCGGCCCTGAAGCAGGCCAAGGACGCGCGCCTGCACGTGCTCAAGATCATGCACGAGGCGATCGCCGCGCCGCGCGCCGAGATGTCCGATTTCGCGCCGCGCATCATCACCTTCAAGATCAACCCGGAGAAAATCCGCGACGTCATCGGCAAGGGCGGCGCCGTCATCCGTGCGTTGAGCGAGGAGACCGGCACCCACATCGACATCGAGGACGACGGCACCATCAAGATCGCCTCGGTGGACAACGCCGCCGGCCAGGAGGCGCGCCGCCGCATTGAACAGATCACCGCTGATGTCGAGGTCGGCACGATCTACACCGGCAAGGTGGTCAAGCTCATGGACTTCGGCGCCTTTGTCTCTATTCTCCCGGGCAAGGACGGTCTGGTACACATCTCGCAAATCTCGAACGAGCGCGTCGAAAACGTCAGCGACAAGCTGTCCGAAGGCGACACCGTCAAAGTCAAGGTTCTGGAAGTTGATCGCCAGGGCCGCATCCGCCTCAGCATGAAGGCGGTGGAAGAACATACTGTTTGATCCGAGTTGTATTTTCTGTATCGAAAAAGGAGCCGATGGCTCCTTTTTTGTTTCCCCTTTTTATTTCCCCTCTCCCTGCGGGAGAGGGGCTGAGGTGAGGGCCGCAGGGGTGTAGGTCCGATTAGCGCAGCGTAATCGGACGCATGTTGGCTTGGAATCGCCTCTGGCGATGCCTGAACCGCAATGATGCCGCTCGCCGCGCGGCGGCGGGCTACTCTTCTTTGTTCGCGCAAAGAAGAGTAGCCCAAAGGTCTGGCCCAGACGCGCATCCATGCGCGGGCCAGACATTCGTACGTCCCTGTACATCAAAAGCACGCCCCGGAGCCGCCGACACCCCCTGCGCTTCTCGCCGAAGCCGGGGCCTGCCAGACGGCACATCCCTGTGCCGCTGGCAGGTTCGCGCTCCATGCGCGAACCGCGCTACGCGCGGCCTGATCCGCCTTCGGCTGTGCTGGGCAGGATGCCCGAATGCCGCGGAGCGCATGGATGCGCGAGAGCGGCCGATGCTCGGCGGCGGCTACGGGTCCCAACGTCAAAGGCAACGGCGAAGTGAAAAACATTATGTGTAGGGTGGGTTAGCGCAAAGCGCGTAACCCACCGATCAACCGGAATGACATCCGGCGCAATTCGCGTTGCTCATTGCGCCCTACGAACTCACATTGCTCCCCATTTGACAAACATATAAGACTTTATATAATCTCCGTTATCCATGAAACCACTGGTCTGGCTCGGCTCTTCCCACGACGATATTCGCCGGTTTCCGAATGAGGACCGCCAAGAGGTTGGTTTCGAGCTTTACCAGATTCAGCGTGGCCACGAGCCTTCGGACTGGAAGCCCATGCTCACGGTCGGCACCGGCGTGAAGGAAATCCGGCTGCACGGCCGTAACGAGTACCGCGTGATGGTCATCGCCAAGTTTGCCGAAGCCGTGTATGTGCTGCACGCCTTCATAAAGAAGACGCAACAAACATCCAAAGCCGACATCGAGCTTGCGAGAACCAGGTATAAACAGTTAATCGCCGCACGGCAGAGGTAACCATGAAGATGACCCGCACTGAAGGGAATGTGTTCGCCGATCTTGGTTTCGACAAACTGATGGCCGAGAACCTGCGCATCCGCGCCGATCTCATGATCGAGCTGCGGGGTGTCATCCGGCGCAAGGGCCTGACCCAGGCGCAGGCTGCCAAGCTCCTTGGCGTATCGCAACCGCGCATCAGCGATCTCACGCGCGGCAAGATCGCCCTGTTCACCATCGACATGCTCGTGAACATGCTGGCACGGGCCGGGAAAAAGGTCGTGCTACAAACACAGACGATGCGCAGGAAGGCGGCCTGACGGACCGTTGGTCACACGGATGGTGTATCGACGCAGGAAGCCGGGAAGGAATCGGGTTATTTGCTCTGACCTCATCTCCCCTCCATTTTCCCCTGCGGGAAAATAAATCTGTCCCGGATTTCCCTGGCTTGCAGCATTTTAAGATCCATCGCGATTCTCGATAGGCGGCTTCGCTTTACTACGAGCTTTCCTGACGATGAACAATACTGCCGTGCTGAGCCCATAGAGGAAAACCGCTGCTAATGCGCCTGAGGCTAGCCCAATCAATGGATTGCCGGAGTGCTGGAGGCTGTTTCCTGCTCCATATATTGGCAGAAAACAAAGGAGGAAGTACCAGAACTTTTTTGCCTTCATGCTTTCGCCCTCCGCTAGTGCGCTTGGTTGGGAACAGCGGCGTCCAGATTACTCGTTTCTTGTTTCCAACGCCATGCTAAGGGGCGCGAGTGAAGCGAACGTCGCGATGTTCGATAGTAATGATCTTGAGCATATTGTTAGGTGTGTTCTTTTCGCAGGCCCCACAACATAGCACTGTACGAAACAAGGACGTACACCAAGAATTGACCGAAGTATCTTCCAGATTCCTTTGCTGACTTTGAACTTTCCTTATCAATGTATGTGTAGTTACTTTCTGCGGAATCATCGTACTCACTGTGAATGCCATTGTGCCCCATGAAGCAGATGACGAAAATAATAGTGGAAGCAATCATGAAAGAACGGAACGGGTGCCTCTCATTAACCACTATTGCTGCGCTTTTGCTGGTATACCCAATGACGAGCAATGGAATGAGAAACCATAGACTAAATAAGTGATAAAACATCGAGCCAACACTGGCTGGGGATGAACTTGCCAAGAAATAGAGACTAAGTGCCACTGGGAATAGAATTGAGACAGCGACCTGAAAATATGTTCTTGTTTTCCCGTGTACGCTCAATGATATGAATGTTGCACCATGAAATATGATTTTCCATGTGGTGGCCGCGAGCCCTAGAAGGATAAGAACCTTGAAAAAAGCACTAGATACTGCGATAAAAAGGGCCAGAAGTATTGCTGATGCGATACCAAAGAAGCGAGCTTCTGACTTCTCTTCGGAAAATGTTAGCTCGGTTTCTTCAGTGTTCATTGTTGTTTACACCTAACGCCGTAAATCACTGGCGACAAATGGAGCGCAGCGGAATTTGGCATCCCGCGTGGGTTTGCCTTGTTAGGTCCATTTTGTGTTCGACTGAAAACCATTTTTGGTTCCTCAACGCTATGCCACAATGAAGTTAGCCATATACTTTCCGTAATATTGGTTTCGCTTTACCTGCAATTCGCAAGCGAAGGAAAATCCGATCATTTCCCAACGCAGATGATCCCCAATCAAAGTAGTCTTGCTCGCGGAACGTAAGTTTGATACTAGAGTTCCCGCCCAACTTCAAATCTTCAAAAAATTCATCCGGGTTAATTTCTTTGGATTGCTTCCAGCGAAACCAGCTTTTATGGCGCCAAAGCAACTCCCAATATGTGATCAGGATCGGTGTTCCGGTGAGATTCCGGATGATAACTTCATTGCCAATATCTGAGCTCCCCGTGAAGTTGTAACTTACTTCTATTCTGGTTCGGTTTTTCCAAATTTCCCAAAACTTCACTCCGGCCAGAATTGTCGATAGAACAACGCCCCATACTGCGAGAGGATACATGCCTTCCATCAACTCTTTCATTACCGCTCCATTCCTACAGGGTTTTGTTGAAAAGCTATCTTGGTAGGCCTAACTATAGGCGAAACGGAGCGAGCCTTGTTCCGTACCAGAAATGCCCATGCAGGCACTCAAATTCGACGGGAAAAGGAGGCAGGTTTGTAATCTCTAGCCAAGCTAAAATTATTGGGGTCATATTGACCCCAATACCCTCGCGATCACCTACCCCGCACCATGCGCATGAAATTCTTTACCGCAGTACCGCCCCCGCAACCTCGACCATTGATTGTAAATACCTCGTTCCCCGATGTGTTGTCAATGAACGATACGTCGTAATTCATTGCTGCTCCGAAGCCTGGGCACGAAGAACCGTACTGGTAAGAGGATACGACGAGCTGATATCTTGAATTGTAGGTGTCATAATGTAAAAGCTTCGTCTTCTCTCCTGCTTCTCCCTCGGTAACCGATGGCCCTCTATAGATAACAAGCTTCCAGCCGTCTTCTGCCAAGGCCTGCTTCAACCTTCCTTTTAATCCTTCGGAGCCGGGCGGAACCATGACGGTCTTATCGGATCTGTCTACTTCACCATAGAACTGCACTTTGTGTGTGCCACAGCCAGCCAGAAAGATCAGCAATACCCCCACTGAAAGTTGTTTCAACATCAGATTACCCCTCTCTCATTTTGAATGATGCATAACGCTTGCCATTACCGTGTTGATGGCGTTGTTAAGAACAAATAGAACAAATGGGGTCAGAGCCAATACCGGAATCATGAACCGCCAGCAACATACCTGCAATACGTTTCCCGAATCCGCAACGCCCCGACAAAACCAACCGCCGCCAACCCAAATAGAATCCACAACCCCGCAACGTAGCTGCCCGACAAATCGATAGACCGCCCCACCAGCGGTTGCAAAATGCCGGTGCCGAGGAAGGCGCCGGTGTTGGCGACGCTGGTGGCCATGCCGGAGAGGGCGTGCGGGTTCACTTCTTTCACGCAGGCCCAGCTGAGGGTGAAGCAGGAGGCGCCGAGGCCCATGAGGAAGAAGAGGAGCAGCAGCATTCCCTGTGACAGTTGCAGTCCGGCGAGCAGCGGTAGCCAACTGGCGAGATGCAGTAGCGCGAAGCCGAGGATTACCGGGCGGCGGCGGCCGAGGCTGTCGGAGAGGGTGCCGATGACGAGGGCGCCGAGGGCGAAGCCGGCGAGCAGCAGGGTGGTGTGGACGGTGGCTTCGCTGCGCGTGAGGGCGTAGGTGGCAGTGAGATACGGCACGGCCCACAGGCCGGCGAAGGCGAAGAACGCACCCGCCATCCCAAAGTTTATCCAGAACGCCGGCCAGGTGGCGCGGTTGCGCACGACTCGCATCAGGCCGTCGCGCCAGTGGCCGTGGTGCGCGGGGTGGGCCTCGTGGCCGTCGAGTTCGCGCATGCTCGGCAGGCCGGCATCGGTCGGGGTGTTGCGCACCAGGTACCAGCTGAGTACGCCGAGCAGCAGCGACAGCACGCCGATGATTTCAAATACGCTGCGCCACGACGTAGTGGTCAGTACCCAGGCGAGCGGTGCGGCGGCCATGACGGCGCCGAGATTGCCGAGCAGGATCGACAGGCCGGTGAAGGTGCCGAAGTGGCGGTCGTGGAACCAGGCGGCGTGCAGCTTGAGCATGGCGATGAAGAAGACGGATACACCGAGCCCTACCAGCAAACGGCCGGTGGCGAGCATGGCGACCGATTCTGCGAGGCCGAACATGAGTGAACCGGCACCGGCGATGATGCCGCCCAGTGTCAGGATGCGGCGCGGCCCGAGGGTGTCGGCCAGCACGCCGGTCGGTATCTGCATGAGCGTGTAGATATAAAAGTAGGTCGCGCTGATGCCGCCCAGCAACGCCGCGCTGGCGGTAAAGGTCTGCTGCAGGTCGGCGGCGATGGTCGCCGGCGCCATGCGGTGGAAGAACGAGAGGGAATAGGCCAGCACCACCAGTACGAAGGTGGTCCAGCGCAGGCGGCGCATGCGTTTGCGCAAGCTGGGGGTCTGGACTGTGCTTGTTGTCATTGGCTGCGGGGAATCAGTTTTCTATTCCCCGCAGGTGGAACGAGAAGAGATAAATATTGAAGGCGGGTTGGCGCGGCGTGCGTACCGTGAGGGGAGGCACGGATTCCGCAGAGCCCATCCATGGTGATCAGTCGAAGTAGTCGCGTATGTGTTCGCCCTTTGCGGGCCGCGTTGCGTTCATGATTGCCAGCCACTTGCTGCGGGTATCAGGGGTGACGGCCTGTTTCTGGAGAAAGCTGAAGTAGTACATCCCTTCGGGAGCGGCAATCCAGCGCAGCAGTTGATAGTTTGAATTTGAAGCGCTGCACGTCTGCGGGATTTCAAAAACGAGGCTGGCGTCACTGGTGGTGATAAAGCCGCATTTCACCTGACAATCCGGTTTCCCCGCGTTCTTCAATTGGACGGACACCTCTCTGGTGTTGCGGGCACAGACTTCATCCGCCTGGGCGCGCAGGGATTGTTTCGCGGCGGCCGGATTGTGTTTGTTGAATGTAACGTTGAAACGTTGGCTCCATGTATCGACCTTCTCGCCGGCCGGGATGAAGTGCCGCACCAGGCCGCCATTGGCCAGGTTGTGGTTGAAAACCAGTTTCCAGTCGGAAATTTCCTTGACCTCCGCGGTTTTGGGAGCCGAGGCGCAACCGCTAAACAGGCCAATGGCCAGGACCAGCGTTATGGATCGAATGTGGTTCATGCCGAGGCCTCGATATTTTCGTCTGTGTAGTGCCTGCCGTGGGACACAAGCACGGCTGCACGCAGTCTGGTTGAATTTCATCGCCAGAACAAGTGCGTCGGGCGCTGCTGCGGAAATTCTGCATTCGGGATCAGCCCAGGGCGCGGCTGTATTGGCATGTCCGAGGAAAGCGGGTTAGCTCAGCGAACAATAAATACCGAAATAAGCGATCATTTTCTCTGATTTTCCGGCAGCCATCTTTAACCAGATAGCCCTGCGTACACGTTCTGCACATCGTCATCGGCATCGACGGCTTCGAGGAATGCCTCGACTTCAGCGCGTTCTGCGCTGCCGAGGGTGACCGGGTTTTTGGGCCGGTAGCCGAGTTGGGCGGATTGCACGGTAAATCCGTGATTCGGCAGCGCGCGCGAAACCGCATCCAGATCGGAAGGGTCGGTGTAGAACAGCGTGTTGCCACTTTCACCGGCTTCCAGGTCGCGGGCGCCGGCCTCGATGGCGGCGGTCTCGGGGTCGGTTTTGGGCGATCGCGGGGCGGCTTCGATCATGCCGAGATGGTCGAAGTCCCAGGCGACCGAGCCGGTGTTGCCGAGATGGCCTTTGCGGAACAGGATGCGAATGTTGGTGACGGTGCGGTTCACGTTGTCGGTCAGGCATTCGACGATCACCGGCACCTGGTGCGGCGCGAAACCTTCGTAGATGACTTTCTCGTAGTGCACGCCTTCATCCATCAGACCCGCGCCTTTCTTGATGACGCGCTCGATGGTGTCTTTGGGCATGGAGGCTTTCTTCGCCTGATCGAGCGCCATGCGCAGCCGCGAGTTCATTTCCGGGTCGGCGCCATGGCGCGCGGCGACCATGATTTCCTTGGCGAGTTTAGTGAAGATCTTGCCCTTGGCGTTGGCCGTGGTTTCCTTGATCTTTGTTTTCCACTGTGCGCCCATGTTTACATGCCCGCTAAATTGTTTTGCTTCAACCATGCCGGAATGCGTTGCTCCAGCCAGTATCGCGGTCTCCACGGCCAGCGTCCACCAATGAAGCCGACATGGCCGCCGTGGCGCTGCAACTCGAGTGCGATGGCGGGTGATAGCTCTGTGGCGCCGGGGATCACCTGCGCGGGCATGAATGGGTCGTCGCTGGCGTGCACAATGAGGGTTGGTGTGCGGATGCACTTCAGAAACTGGCGCGAGCTGGACGCCGTGTAGTAATGCATTGCATCGCGGAACCCGTGCAGCGGTCCGGTGATGCGGTCGTCGAATTCGTAGAAGCTTTTCATCTGACTGACCTCATTCGGGGGTACAGGCGATGGCCGGAAAACTGTTCCTGCGTTTGTCCCCGTAGGGACGACGGCTTCGCGCCCGGCACTTCTGCCCTCCATGGATGGAGTAATGCCGCGTGTGGGCAGGAGCCCGGAGCGGCCACCATCCACGGCGGTCGCGAATTTCGCGGCTTTGCGACGCACATTCCTCTTCAGACTCTTCAGCAAATGCCACTGGTAGACGCGCGCGAAGCCGCGATTCAGATGTTGGCTCGACGCGTGCAACAGGAACGGCACCGATATGGCCGCTGCGCACTGCACAGGCGCCTGCTCGCCTTGTTCGCCCAGCCATTTGAGCAGCGCATTGCCACCGAGTGAGTAGCCAATCGCCGCGAGCGGCGTGTTCGGTTCGCGCGCCTTGAGGGTGCGCACCAGAAAGTCGATGTCGCCGGTGTCGCCGGAATGATAGGCGCGCGCGCGGCGGTTGGGTTCGCCGCTGCAACCGCGAAAGTGCATGAGCACGCCGCGCATGCCGTGACGCGGCAGCGTATCGAGCATGCCGCGTGCGTAGTGCGATTTGCCGCCGCCTTCGAGGCCGTGAAAAATCATTACCATCGGGCCGCTGTCGTTGAGCGTCCAATCGAGATCGACGAAATCACCGTCCGGGAGTTCCAGGCGCTCGCGTCGCAGCTTCGGGCGCAGCCAGCGGCGAAAAAATACCGGCCACAGGGTTTGCAGGTGCGGGTTGCGCATCCACCACGCCGGCTTGAAGGCTGGCGCTGTGGCGTCAGCCGCCATAAGGCGTGCAGGGGACTGCGATGCTGTGTCCGGCGCGTTCAGGCCCAGAGACTCCGCCACCAGCGGCGCCGGCCTTCAGGCAGCGGGCGTTTGCTTTCGAGCTGCGCGGGCGGGAGCAGACTTAAGGTCCAGCCGGGGAGCGGCGGGTTTTTGCTGGAGCCGCAGGAGATGCCGAGATGGTTCGGGTCGAAAACCTTGATGAAGGTCGGCTCGGTCTTGCTGTCGGTGTAGACGATGCCGCAGTAACTCTCGTCGTGGTCGCGGCGCAGCAGGGCATCCACTTCTTTCAGAAACATCTGCACTTGCGCGGCAGTTAAGCGTTGCGCCGGCAGCGGCTCGCCGATGCAGTACACATACCAGCCGGCATCCGCCCTGGCTTTTACCGTTTCCCAGAAGGCATCGAGTTGCGTCCACTGCATGAGGCTCGTAAACGAGCCACGGAAGGCGACGTAAAACGGGTCGTCCTGGGTTTGTGGCCGGGTTTGGGTGCGGAGCAAGTTGAACATGCGGGTTCCTGGCGGCCGGGG
>Ga0315281_10005704_pt1 | contig 17796 bp, 17 predicted proteins | sample YL17G07_0_MG_FD_204540 | JGI IMG/M metagenome (GOLD analysis project Ga0315281, IMG submission 204540) | Sediment microbial communities from Yellowstone Lake, YNP, Wyoming, USA - YL17G07_0 | ecosystem: Environmental > Aquatic > Freshwater > Lake > Sediment | place: USA: Wyoming | collected...
TCGAGCTCAAGAAGCTGCAGAGCGACGTCCGCATCACGTTCATCTACGTCACGCACGACCAGGAAGAGGCGCTCACCATGAGCGACCGCCTGGCCGTGATGAGCCAGGGCCTCGTCGAGCAGGTCGGCACCCCGACGGCCATCTACGAGAACCCCGAGTCGGCCTTCGTCGCCAACTTCATCGGCGTGTCCAACATCTACCTCTCCGATGTGATCCGGGTCGACAACGGCGTCGCCGAGTGCCGCACCGACCAGGGTCTCGGCGTGCAGGTGTCGCTCCACCACAAGGACATCAAGGCGGGCGACAAGGTCGGCGTCGTCATCCGCCCCGAGAAGTTCGCGATCACCCCTGTCGACCAGGCCGCTGACGTCGCCGACCGCGAGAACGTCTACGACGGCGTCGTCAAGGCGGTCGTCTACATCGGATCGGTTACGCAGTTCATCGTCGACGTCGAGGGCAAGCACCTGGCGCAGGTCCTCTACCAGAACCTGTACCACACCGAGACTCAGGAGTGGCACGAGGAGCAGAAGGTCAAGGTCGCCTGCTGGAAGGACAGCGCCTCGCTGATCACCGACGTCGAGAAGGGCATGGCCGAGAAGGACCTCATGGGCGAGGTCGTGAAGCGCATCTGAGAAGCGACCCGTGAGCGGCCGGGCCCCGGCGGGGCCCGGCCGCCCGTTCAAAGACGACAAGGCGTCTCAGGGCGGCGTCGCGCGCCGCGACCACCCGAAGGGGACGAGACCGATGATCACAGTCCAGGACATCCTCGAGATCCCGGACCTCAATCTCAAGCTGCTCGCGGGCGGCAAGTCGGTCAGCAACCCCGTGCGCTGGGTGCACATCACTGAGGTCCCCGACCCCACCGGTTGGCTGAAGGGCGGCGAGCTGCTGCTGACGACGGGCTACGGCTTCGCGGGTCCCGAGGAGCAGCAGGTCGCGCAGCTCAAGGCGCTCATCGACCACAACCTCTCGGGCCTGGGCTTCGGCACCGGGTTCAGCTTCGACAAGGTCCCAGACTGCCTCGTCAGGGTGGCCGACGAGTACAGCTTCCCGCTCTTCGAGGTGCCCTATCACGTGCCGTTCATCGCCATCACCGAGGCCGTCGCCTCGAAGATCGTCAACGAGCAGTACTCGCTCCTCCAGCGCAGCCTGGCGGTCCACGAGAAGCTCACCAAGATCGTCCTCGAGGAGAAAGGTCTCGACGCGATCCTGTCGACGCTCTCGGCCCTCGTGGGCTGCTCCGCCGTGCTCTTCGACTTCCACGGCGTCGTACTCTGCGAGGCGGCCTACCGTCGTCGTCTCGGGGCCGAGCTTGTCGCCGACCTGTGGCACAGCATCTCCGATCAGCGCGCCAACCGGCAGAACTTCGCCCTCCGCATGGAAGGGGTCGGTTCGGGGGTGCAGGTATACCCCGTCGTGGCCTCGCACCGCATCGGCGCCTTTCTCGCCGTGGTCAAGGACTCGGGGGACTTCTCCGACTACGATCGCATCATCCTCCACCACGTCGTCACGGTGACGGCGCTCGAGCTGGTCAAGAAGAAGGCCGTCGCCGAGACCGAGAAGCGCCTCGCCGGCGACTTCTTCGACGAGCTGATCGCGAGCGATCTCTACGAAGAGGAGATCGCCCGGCGTCTCGCCTTCTTCGGCCTCGACCCGGAGGCCGAACATCTCATCGTCCTCGTCGACATCGACGGGTTCAAGGCCTTCGTCGACGGCCCCGGCGAGCGCGAGGAGGCGGTCGTCCAGGACGTGAAGGAACGCCTGCACTGGGCGGTCGACGAGTTCATGGCGCGACGCGACACGTTGTTCGTCTCGGCGTCGCGCAGCGACTCGGTCGTCATCCTCGTCCAGCCGGGCAAGGGCGACGGCCATAAGGTAATGGCCATGGCCGGAGAGCTGCAGCAGGCGATCGACGAGATGCTGCCCGAGATCACCGTCTCGATCGGCATCGGCCGGCCGCACGGCTCGCTCATCGACCTGCGGCAGAGCTACTACGAGGCGCACTACGCGATCAAGATCCGCAAGCTCAAGGGCGGCAGTGGGGTGCTGGCGAGCTTCGACGACCTGGGATCGTACGGCCTCCTGCTCGGTCTGCAGGACACGCTGTCCCTCGAGGTGTTCTACGACAGCGTCCTCGGCAAGCTGCGCGAGTACGACGCGCAGAACTCGAGCGATCTTGTGAACAGCCTGGCCTGCTTCCTCGAGGCGAACGGGCACTGGGGCGACGCCGCCGAGAAGCTCTACGTGCATCGCCACACGCTGCGCTACCGCATGAAGCGAGTCGAGGAGATCACGGGGCGCAATCTCAACCTTTCGCAGGACCGGATGGAGTTCTGGCTCGCCCTCAAGGCGCGCGAACTCATCGATCAGTCCAAGAAGGGCAAGGGCGGGCGCGAAGGCTGACCCGCCGGACGGGCCGGCGCCCGCCCCTCAGCTCATCAGCAGCGAGCCGTTGTCGACCACCACGTTGACGCCGGTGACGCCTTCGTTCTCGATACAGAAGCGCACCGCCGCGCCGACGTCGGCGGGACGCACCAGGCGCTCGTTCTCGAGGCGCGCCGCGGCGCGCAGGGTCGCCGCGCGGTGCTCGTCGTCGTCGAGGTCGACCGGCCCTGGGGCGACGCCGCAGACGCGGACGCCGTCGACCGCCCAGGCGCGGGCGAGCTCCTTCACGAGGTGGATCTGGGCCGCCTTCGCGGCGCCGTGCGCCGCGAAGGCGGCCCACGGCTGCAGCCCGAGGTAGTCGGTGATCGCCACGACGACGCCCGCGCCGGCGAACACGTCGTGCGCGGCGCAGGCGGCGAAGAAGAAGCCCTTGGCGATCGTGTCGAACGACGCGTCCCAGGCGGCCTCGTCGAGCGCCTCGGGGCGTTGCGGCACGAAGGGTCCGCTGGCGGCGAAGACGAGGACGTCGAGGCCGCCGAGGGCTTCGCCGGCGGCGCGCACGAGCGCGGCCGCCGCGCGCGGTTCGCCGACGTCGCCGCGGACCGCCTTCGCCGCCGCCGCGCCAGCCCGTTCGAGCGCGCTCACGGTGTCCGCTGCCGCGTCGTCCTGCCCGCGCGACGAGACGCAGACCGCGGCGCCGCCGGAGGCCAGGCCGAGGGCGAGCTGGCGCCCGAGGCGGCGCGCGCCGCCGATCACCAGGCAGCGGGCGCCGGCGACCTTCACGATGGGTTCCCCTCGTCGCTGTCGCCGGCCGCGCCGCCGGTCTGGGCGGCGACGAACAGCACGTCCGGCAGGCAGGTGGGGATGGTCTCGTGCCACTCCGCGACCGTGTCCGGTATCGTCCGCGGCGTCTCGCTCATGCCCCGCCTCCCTTCGCTGGCGTGTGGTAAATATAGAGCAGCGGCCCCGCCGGCAGCCAGGGACCATCGGGAGCGAACGGGGATGCGACGCTGGAGGGGAGCCGTGACACGGCTTGTCGGCGCGCTCGACACGGGTCTCTCGCGGCCGACGGCGCCGCGTCGGCATATTCCTGATACATTCAGTCGCTGTTGTGGACACCAGTGCCCGTCCGCTCGAGTCAGCGGGACGGGCCATACGGCCGGTACGGTGAGCGAGGAGGAGCCATGATCGTCGGCGTTCCCAAGGAGATCAAGAACGAGGAGTATCGCGTCGCGGTCACTCCGACCGGCGCCAAGGAGTTCGTGCGCGCCGGTCACACGGTCGTCGTCGAGAAGGGCGCCGGCGTCGGCACCGGGTTCGACGACGCCGCCTACAAGGCCGCCGGCGCCAAGCTGGCCAAGGCGGACGACGTGTTCGCCCAGGCCGACATGATCGTCAAGGTCAAGGAGCCGCTCGAGAGCGAGTACCCGAAGTTCAAGAAGGGCCAGGTCCTCTATACGTACCTGCACCTTGCCGCGGACTACGCCAAGGGCCTCACCGAGGCGATGATGAAGGCCGGGATCCGGGCGATCGCCTACGAGACCGTCGAGCTTCCCAACGGCGCGCACCCGTTGCTCTTTCCGATGAGCGAGGTCGCAGGGCGTCTGGCGATCCAGGCTGGCGCCACGCATCTGCAGAAAGAGAACGGCGGCCGCGGCGTGCTCCTCGGCGGCGTCACCGGTGTGCCGCCGGCCAAAGTCGTGATCATCGGCGGCGGAACGGTCGGCATCAACGCCGCCAAGATGGCTGAGGGCCTGCGCGCTCGTACCGTCATCGTCGACAAGGACGCCGACCGTCTCGCCTACCTCGACGACATCTTCGGCGGTCGCGTCGAGACGCTGCTCAGCAACGAGAGCGCCATCGAGGAGGCCGTCGCCGACGCCGACCTCGTGGTCGGCGCCGTGCTGCTGCCGGGTGGCGCCCAAGCCCCGCACCTGCTCAAGCGCTACATGCTGAAGGCCATGCGCCCGGGCTCGGTGCTCGTCGACGTCGCCATCGACCAGGGCGGTTGCTTCGAGACTTCCAGGCCGACCACCCACACCGACCCGACCTACGTCGTCGACGGCGTGATCCACTACTGCGTCGCCAACATGCCCGGCGCCGTGGCGCGGACCTCGACGATGGCGCTGACCGGAGCCACGCTCCCGTACGGCGTCGCGATCGCGACCAAGGGGTTCGAGAAGGCCGTCAAGGGCGACCCCGCGCTCGCTCTGGGCGTGAACGTGTACCGCGGCAAGCTGACGATCCCGTCGGTCGCCAAGGCTCACAAGCTGGCCTATACGCCGCTGGACAAAGCGTTGGCCTGATCTGCGAATAGGGTACCGGGCGGCCAGTAGCCGCTCGCGCGACGATGTGTTTGAATCGAGCCGCGGCCGGCGTGGCCGGCCGCGGCTCACGCGCACCCGGAGCCGCTCGGCCACACGGGGCGCGTGCGATGAATCAGGAGCAGAGGACCGGGGGGATCCTCGCCACGGCAGGAAAGGAGCAGCGCATGGGCGACCTCCTGCGCATCGACCTCAGCGCCCGAACGTCAACACAGGAGACCGTGCCGCCGCAGCTCATCAAGGAGCTGATCGGGGCGAAGGGCCTCGGCACGCACTACCTGTGCGAGGAGGTCGGCCCTGAAGTCGACCCGCTGAGCCCGCAAGCCAAGCTCATCTTCGTGTCCGGCCCCATGGGCGGCACGTCGATGCTGGGCGGCAACCGGTACGCACTCTACTTCGCGTCCCCGCTCACCAATGGCTACTGCGAGTGTTACTCGGGCGGCAACCTGGCCCCGCAGTTCGCCAAGACCGGGTTCAAGGTGGTGATCGTCGAGGGCAAGGCCGACGGTCATGTCTACCTGGAGATCAGCGAGGACGGCGTCCAGTTCCACAGCGCCGAGGACCTCTGGGGGCTCGACGCCTTCGAGGCCGAAGACAGGATTCTCGAGCGCACGGAGCACACGAAGGCGCAGGCCTGCGTCATCGGTCCTGCCGGCGAGAAGCTGGTGCGCTTCGCCTGCGTCAACAACAACAAGTGGCACCAACTCGGCCGCGGCGGGCCCGGCGCCGTGTTCGGCAGCAAGAACCTCAAGGGCATCGTCTGGCACGGCGACAAGAAGGTCGAGGTCGCGCGCCCCGACGACTTCAAGGCCATGGTCAGGGACCTGGTCGAGCGCACCAAGGACGACCCGGGTGTGGCCGCCTACCAGCGCGGCGGCACTCTCAACATGGTCCGTATCATGAACGGCAAGAACGCCTTCCCGACGCGCTACTGGCGCAAGGGCACCGTGGCGGATTTCGAGAAGATCACCGTCGAGACGATGCTCGAGAAGCACGGCACGCGCAACGAGGTGTGCCCTCCGTGCGTCATGAAGTGCGTCAAGCACAACTTCGTCTTCGAGGGCCGGCACAAGGGCCTCGAGTGCGAGGGCCCCGAATACGAGACCGCCTACGTCTTCGGCGGCTTGTGCGAGATCACCGACTTCGCCGAGCTCATGTGGCTCAACGACATCTGCGACCGCCTCGGTGTCGACACGATGAGCGCCGGGAATCTCTGCGCGCTCGCGATCGAAGCCTCGCAGCGTGGTCTCATCGCCGAGAAGATGGACTTCGGCGACCCCGACTGCGTGGCCGACTTCCTGCGCAAATTGTGCCTGCGCGAGGGCATCGGCGACATCTGGGCCGAGGGCATCCTGCGGGTCGAGAAGGAGTACGGGCTCGAGGGTGTGGCCGTGCACTGCAAAGGCATGGAGCCGGCCGGCTACGAGCCGCGCGTCATGAAGGGCATGGGTCTCGGTTTCGCGACCACCACGCGCGGCGCCTGCCACCTGCGCGCGACGATGTACAAGCCCGAGCTGATGGGGCTCGTCGACCCGCGGGCCTGGGAGGACAAGGCGGCGGTCTACTGCGACTGGGAGGACCGCCTGACGATCATGGACTGCCTGGTCTACTGCCGCTTCTACCGCGACCTCGTGCAGTGGCCGTACATCACCCAGGTGGTCAACGCCGTCATCGGCACCGACTACACCGAGGACGACCTGCACCGCATCGCCAACCGCATCATCAAGATGACCCACGACTTCAACGCGGCCCGCGGTATCGGGCGCGAGTCGGAGGTCCTGCCCGAGTGGGTCACCGACAAGCCGATGGAGGACGAGGCCGCGTTCGTCTTCCCGCGGGAGGAGCTGGCCTCGATGCTCGCCGACTACTACCGGATCCGCGGCTGGGGCGAGCTGCCGGCGCTCGCGTAGCAAGATATCGTCCGCACGCGCGGACGGAACGGCCCGCCGCCGTCCTGCTACTTGCCGAAATAGGAGCGGATTCTCTGGTAGGGAGCGAGCGCTCCCCGAAAGGCCTCGGCGACGATCTGCAGCCGCTGCAGGCTCACCTGCAGGCGGCCGAGACTGGCCATGACGTCCTCAGCGTTGGCGCCGGCCTGCGCCGCACGCTCGGTCGCGGCGGCTGCTTTGCCGGCGAGCTCCGCCGCCGGCGGACCGTAGGTCCGGGCAAGGTGAAGGCCCGCCTTGACGAGCCTGTAGGCCGTGTAGCCGACATAGGCGAAGGCGACACCGGCCAGCCCGAGGCTGGCGAGACCGATCGCGATAAGCACCCACCCGTTCATGGCCGGAGTCTACGTCGCACCGGCGTCGGAAGACAGCGGATCGTCACGGCAGATGCGGCTCGTAGCGGCAGGCCAGGTCGCAGCCACGCCCGGCGAGCGGGCTCACCTTGACCACGTCGCCGGTGTGCGGCGCCTCGATGAAGAGCCCGCCGCCGACGTAGATGCCGACGTGGTTGTAGAAGGACGGGCTGCCGAAGAAGACGAGATCGGCGGGCTGCAGGCGGTCGAGGGGCACGGGCTCGCCGAGGCGCGCTTGCATGGTCGCGCCGTGGGGCAGATCGACGCCGAACTGCGCGTAGACGTAGGTCACGAGCCCCGAGCAGTCGAAGCCGCTCGGCGAGGCGCCGCCCCAGACGTAGGGCACGCCGAGCCAGCGCATCGCGGCGCGCACCACCGCGAGCTGCTCCGGCGTCGCGTCGATGTTCTCGAGCACGACGCCCGCCTCGCGCGCGAGCTCGCCGGCGGTCAGCGCCGCGAGCTTGGCCTGGCGCTCGAGCAGCTTCTTGATGCGCGCACTCACGCCGGCGAGCGTCGCCTGCCGCTGCGCCATCTGGTCCTCGACGAGAGAGCGCTTGTCGCGCAGTTCGAGCTCGTCGGCGAGCGCCAGCTCGCGCTTCGTCTCGATCGTGCTCTCCAGCTCGGCGACCGTGCTCGTCAACTCGTTCATGCGGTCGACTGTGGCTGCGTCGGCCTCGGCGATGAGGCGGTAGAACTCGAGCTGTCGGGTGATCCCCGTGAGATCGTCGGCGCCGAGCAGGACGTCGAGGATCGTCAGACGACCGCCCTTGTACATCTGCGCCAGGCGCTGACCGTAGAGCGTCTGCGTGAGCTGGAGGTCGGCCTCGGCCCTGAGCAGGTCGCTGCGCGCCCGCATGAGCTCGGTGTTGAGTGCGTCGAGGCGCGCACGGGCGTCGTTGTACTCCTCGACCGACGCCGCGAGGCGCCGGTCGAGGGCGTCGATCTCGGCGCGGATGCGCGTCGCCTGCGCCTGAAGGCCGCTCAGGCCCTCGGGCTTCGCCCCGAACGTGAGCTCCTGCGGCGCGGCGGCCGCACCGTTCGGAAGGAGCAGCGCAGACGCGACGGAGAGGAGCGCGGCGCCCGCCAGAACGGCGAGCGCCGCGCACGTGAGCCGCAGGGCGCGCGTCGCACTGCCCCGGATCGCCCCTCGCTGTGAACTGCAGGCGTGCTGTCTCATGGCCATGATCCGTCCAGCCAGTGTATCGGAACTTCCTCGCCGTTCTGTACGCCGTCGGCGCCGGCGGACCCTGCCGCAGTCTTTACAATCGTCGCGCGGACGGTCTACAATCGGGTGTCAAGTCACGTCGCGGGGTGGAGCAGTCCGGTAGCTCGTCGGGCTCATAACCCGAAGGTCGCAGGTTCGAATCCTGCCCCCGCTACCAAAGCCTTCCGGGGCGCCCGTTCGGGCGCCCTTGGTTTCTCCGGAGGGGGCGACGACGTCCGTCACCCGCCCGTCTCTCAGATCGCGCCGGCGTCCGACCTCGCTGCGCCGCCGTCGCCGCGCGCGGCGCAGGGCTGGCGCGGTCATTCGGGGTGTAGGGTAGCCGGGTCGTCAATCGTCGTCCTTCGGAGGTTCCCCCATGCCCATGTCCAAACCGCTCGCCGCGGAGTTCCTCGGCACGTTCTGGCTCGTCCTTGGCGGTGTCGGCACCGCCGTCCTCGGCCTGTCGCTCGGCGAGGGCAGCGTCGGCATCCTCGGCGTGGCCTTGGCCTTTGGCCTCACGGTGCTTACAGGCGCCTACGCGTTCGGCCACGTCTCGGGCGCCCACTTCAACCCCGCCGTCACGGTCGGACTCTGGGTCGGGGGCCGGTTCCCGGCGGCCAGGGTGATCCCCTACGTCCTCGTCCAGACGGCCGGTGCGATCGTCGCCGCGGCAGTCATCTACGCTGTCGCCAGCGGGCTCGACACCTTCTCGCTCGACGCGGGTTTCGCCTCGAACGGCTACGGCGACCATTCGCCGGCGGGCTACTCGCTGCTCGCCGCCGCCGTCATCGAGATCGTGCTCACGTTCGTCTTCGTGCTCGTGATCCACGGCGCGACCCACGGCAAGGCGCCGGTGGGGTTCGCGCCGCTCGCCATCGGCCTCACGCTGACCCTCATCCACCTCATCAGCATCCCGGTGACGAACACCTCGGTGAACCCGGCCCGCAGCATCGCCCCGGCGCTGTTCGCCGGCGGCTGGGCGCTCTCCCAGCTCTGGGCGTTCATCGTGTTCCCCCTCGTCGGGGGTATCCTTGGCGGGCTCGTGTACCGGGCCGTGTTCGAAGAGAAAGGGGCCTCTCAGGTCTCGGGTGCGTGAGCGGACGGCCGGCGCGCAGGCGCGGCTGACAGGGCCTGACGGGCCGGAGGACCTGCGGACACGTGAGGGGGCGGCGCCCATCGGGCGCCGCCCCTGCTATGCTCGGTCGGTGGGCCGAGTCTGGGCGGAGCTGGACGGCGCCGCCGCTCGGCGGGTGACGGCACGACTCGCGGTCGGATGGAACACATCGGGAGGCGCCATGACGGTCTTGCTGGTGGTGAACGCGCCGCCGTACGGCAGCGAGGGTCCTTACAACGCGTTCCGCCTGGCCGACGCCCTGGTGCTGCGCGACGCGCATGTCGAGATCTTCCTCTTGGGCGACGGCGTCCACGCGGCGCGCGCCGGGCAGGAGCCGCGTGACGCCCATGCGTCGCTCGAGCAGATGCTCGTCGGCTTGCTCGAGCGCGGGGTGGGCGTCGCCTGCTGCGGCACCTGCTGTCACGCCCGCGGAGTCGCCGAGGACGACCTTGTCGAGGGCGTCCATGTCGCGACGATCCACGACCTCGCGGAGTCCGTGATCCGGTGCGAGCGGACGCTGTCGTTCTGACCCTCGAGCGGCGGGTCTGTGACTTCGTCGCCCGGCGAGAGATCCTCGCTCCGGGTGAGCGCGCCCTGCTCATGCTGTCGGGCGGCGCCGACTCCATGGCTATGCTGACCTTGGTGCGCGCCGTGGACCGCCGTCTGAGTCTGAGACTCGCATACGGCGTCCTGCACGTCGACTATGGCCTCCGCGGCGCGGACTCGACGCGCGATCGCGAGATCGTGGTGCGCGCCTGCGCCGAAGCCGAGATCGAACTGGACGTCGTGCGACTGGAGGCCAGCCTGCGGGGGCCGAACTTCCAGGCCCGCGCCCGCGATCTGCGCTACGAGCGCGCGCAGTCGATCGCCGCGGAACGCGGCTGCCAGGTGATCGTCACGGCGCACAACCGCGACGACCAAGCCGAGACCATTCTGTATCGACTGGCGAAGTACGCCTCCCCGCAGGCGCTCGTCGGGATGCGGCCGCGCGAGCCGGGTGCGCCGGGGCGCGCCGCCCTCGCGCGGCCGCTGCTCTGTCTGGGCGCGGACGAGGTGCGCGCCTACTGCGGCGCGCGCGGCATCGAGTTCGGTGAGGATGTCACGAACGCCCTGCCGGTCTACGCCCGCAACGTCGTGCGCCACGAGATCGTCACGCGTCTCGCCGAGCTCAATCCTCGGGTCACCGAGACGCTCGCGGCGAGCGCCGAGATCGCCGCCGCGGAACGCGACGTGCTCGACGCCGTGGCGGCGGACGCCTGGGCGAGGGTCGCCGCGCCTCCACGCGGCGACGAGATCGCGGCGATCGACCGGGCCGCGCTGTCGCGCGAACCTCAGGCGCTGCAGACGCTCTGCCTGCGCGCTCTCGTCACGCTCGTCCGCGGCGCCGACGCGCTCATCGAGCGGCGCGAGATCGAGAGCCTCGCACGCCTGGCCGCGCGCCGTGACGACGCTGGGTCGGTCAGCCTCAGGGGAGGCTGGGAGGTCGTACGCGGCGGTGGGCGGCTGCGCCTGCGCCGCCGCACCGCGGCGCACGCCTGCGCGCCCGTCGTCCTCACGGCGGGCGCCGCCGGGGCAAGCTTCTGCGGCCGCGGCTACGTCGCGAGGCTCATCGACGGCGCCCTGCCGCCGCAGGCGCCGGCTGCGGCCGGCTCGCCGGATTCGGGTGCGACAGGCGAACGGCCGGGGGCGTGCCTCGAGGCCTGCGTGGGCCTCGAGGCGCCGCCTTCGCGCGTCCTGCTCCGGCACCCGGCCCGCGGTGACCGTTTCGCGCCTTTCGGCATGGCGCAGGAGACGACGGTGGCGCGCTTTCTGGCCGCCGCGCGCGTGCCCGCGCCGGCGCGCGCCGCGGCCCTCGTCCTCGACGTCGACGATCGCGTCGCCTGGGTAGGCTACGAGTCGGCGCCGGGTGAGCGGCGGGGAAGGGTTGCGCAGCCGTGCCGCGTGTCCGAGAGTACGGTCTGCACGCTCCACGTCGTCGAGGAGGCAGGGTGAGCGACCCCATCGCCGAGATCCTTGTGGCCCCCGAACGGTTGACGGCGCGCGTCGACGAACTGGCGCGCCAGATCTCGGCCGACTATGCGGGTGAGGAACTCCTGCTGGTCGGCGTCCTCAAGGGAGCGGTCTTCTTCATGGCCGACCTGGCGCGTCGCATCACGGTCCCGTGCGCGCTCGACTTCATGGCCGTGTCGAGCTACGGGTCGTCGACCGACTCGTCCGGCGTCGTGCGCATCCTCAAGGACCTCGACACCGAGATCGAGGGCCGCCACGTGCTCATCGTCGAGGACATCATCGATTCGGGACTCACGCTCAGCTACCTGCTGAAGAACCTGCGCTCGCGCAAGCCGGCGTCGCTGGAGATCTGCACCCTGCTCACCAAGCCGGCGCGCCGGCGGACCAACATCACCTGCCGCTACGTCGGCTTCGAGATCCCCGACGAGTACGTCGTGGGCTATGGGCTCGATTTCGCCGAGCGCTACCGCACGCTCGACTTCATCGGCGTGCTCACTGCCGAGGCGGCCGCGGTCGCCGGCGAGGACGAGGCCCTGCTCTAAGTCGGCCTTCGCCGCGGCCTCGTGGCCTCGACCGCGGCGTCTTACGCCTCTCTAGCAGGACTTCTTTGCTCCCGGTTCGGGGTATGCTACCCTGCCACCAGGTGCGTGAACGCGCCCGTCTTCGCCTGCACGCGCAGGCGACGCGACCCAGCAGCGAAGGGCTGAAGTGAGCAGATTCATTCGCAGCGCGCTCTTCCCGATCCTCATCGTCATCGTGGTGGCGATGGTGATCCAGTACTGGATGCAGGGCAACAACGACGCCGGCCCCAAGTACAGCTACTCCGGGCCGGCGCCGAGCTTCGTCAACGACCTCAGCAACGACAAGGTCGCCTCGGTGATCATGAACACCAAGGACCAGACGCTGCAGGTGACGACCACGGAGAAGGGCTCGGACGGCAAGGCGGTCACCTACGAGGTCCACTACCCGAGCACCGACGAGGCGACCAAGCTCATCCAGGAGTCCGGCGTCACGTTCGACTCCAAGAGCCCCAGCAGCCCTTGGTGGACGAGCGCCCTGTTCACGATCCTGCCGTTCATCCTCATCATCGGGTTCTGGATCTTCATCATGAACCAGATGCAGGGCGGCGGTTCCAAGGTGATGAGCTTCGGCAAGAGCCGCGCGCGACGGGTGAGCGTCGACTCGCCGAAGGTCTCGTTCAAGGACGTGGCCGGGGTGGACGAGGCGGTCGAGGAGCTTGAGGAGATCAAGGAGTTCCTCGAGAACCCGAAGAAGTTCCAGCAGCTCGGGGCCCGGATCCCCAAGGGCGTGCTGCTGTACGGCCCGCCCGGCACCGGCAAGACCCTGCTCGCCAGGGCGGTCGCCGGCGAGGCGGGCGTCCCGTTCTTCAGCATCTCCGGCTCGGACTTCGTCGAGATGTTCGTCGGCGTCGGCGCTTCGCGCGTGCGCGACCTCTTTGAGCAGGCCAAGCAGAACGCCCCCTGCATCATCTTCGTCGACGAGATCGACGCCGTCGGTCGCCACCGCGGCGCCGGCTTGGGCGGCGGCCACGACGAGCGCGAGCAGACCCTCAATCAGCTGCTCGTCGAGATGGACGGCTTCGAGATGAAAGACAACATCATCCTCATCGCCGCCACGAACCGCCCGGACATCCTCGACCCGGCGCTGCTGCGGCCGGGCCGCTTCGACCGTCAGGTCGTCGTCGACCGACCGGACCGCGCCGGGCGCCGGCAGATCCTCGAGGTGCACACCCGCGGCAAGCCGATCGGCAAAGAGATCGAGCTCGACGCGCTGGCCGCGCAGACGCCGGGGTTCACCGGCGCCGACCTCGCCAACCTGGTCAACGAGGCGGCGCTGCTCGCCGCCCGGCACGGCAGGAAGATCGTCGGCATGCAGGAGCTCGAAGAGGGCATCATGCGCGTCCTCGCCGGGCCCGAGAAGAAGAGCCGCCTCATCTCCGAGAAGGAGAAGGCGATCACCGCCTACCACGAGATGGGCCACGCGTTCGTCGGGCACTTCCTGCCCAACACCGACCCGGTGCACAAGATCTCGGTCGTCAGCCGCGGTCAGGCGCTCGGCTTCACCATCTCGCTGCCCACCGAGGACAAGTTCCTGACCACCAAGAACGAGCTCATGGACAGCCTCGCCATGACCCTGGGCGGCCGCGCCGCCGAGGAGGTCGTCTTCGACGAGATCACCACGGGGGCGGCGAACGACATCGAGAAGGCGACCACCATCGCCAAGCAGATGATCATGCGCTACGGGATGAGCGAAGAGCTCGGGCCGCGCACGCTGGGCCACGATCAGGCGATGCCCTTCCTGGGGCGCGAGTTCGCCCAGGAGCCGGACTACTCCGAAGAGGTGGCGCGACAGATCGACGAAGAGGTGCGGCGTATCATCGAAGACGCCCATCAGCGCGCGAAGGACCTGCTCGTCGAGCGCCGCGAGCAGCTCGACGCGGTCGCGACCATCCTCATCCAGCGGGAGACGTTGGAGCGGGTCGAGTTCGAGGCCCTGCTCGACGGCATGCCCGAGGAGGAGGTCTTCCGCGAGCGCGACGCCAAGGCTGCGGCCCGGCGTCAGGAGAAGCCGCGCGACACCGACAAGAAGGAGCGCGTCCCGCAGCCGCATGTCGTCGCCCCGACGCCGGTGAACCCCCCTCACCCCGAGGCCACCTGAGGCCGCGCCGGCGCCCCCCGATCGTTCATCCATCGTGGACCACGACAAGATCAAGCATGGCGTGCGCCTGATCCTCGAGGGGATCGGCGAAGACCCGGACCGGGCAGGCCTCATCGAGACGCCCGGTCGGGTCGCCGAGATGTACGCCGAGATCTTCTCGGGCATCGACGGCGAAGACCCGGCCAAGCTCCTCGTGGCGATGCCCGGCGACCACCATCGCGAGATGGTGCTGATCAAGGACATCGACTTCTACTCCATCTGCGAGCACCACCTGCTGCCCTTCCACGGCACCGCGCACGTCGCCTACATCCCCAGCGAGCACGGCCATATCGCCGGCTTGAGCAAGCTGGCCAGGGTCGTGCGGCTCGTCGCCGCACGGCCGCAGCTGCAGGAGCGCATCACGAGTGAGGTCGCCGACGCCATCGAGCGCGCCCTCGAGCCCCTCGGCGCCCTGGTGCTCATCGAGGCCGAGCACCTCTGCATGTCGATGCGCGGCGTACGCACTCCGGGGGCGAAGACGGTGACCAGCGCCGTGCGCGGCATCATCCAGACGCGCGCCGCCACCCGGGCGGAGGTCCTCTCGCTCATCAACGCGAGCTGAGGCGTCCGCCGATGGCCGGCCCCCTCCGACTGGCGAGCGACCTCCTCCTTCCCTGCGTCATGGGGGTCCTCAACGTGACCCCCGACTCGTTCTCGGACGGGGGCCTGTTCGTGCACCCCGAGGCGGCGCTCCGCCAGGGCCTCACCATGGCCGAGGAGGGAGCGGCGCTGGTCGACATCGGCGGCGAGTCGACCCGGCCGGGGTCCGACCCCGTGTCGGTAGAGCAGGAGGCCGGACGCGTGGTCCCCGTCGTCGAGGCTCTGTTCAGCAGGGTCGCGGCGAGGATCTCGGTGGACACCTCGAAGGCCGAGGTGGCGCGCCGCGCGCTCGCCGCCGGAGCTGCGATCGTCAACGACGTGAGCGCGCTGCGCGTCGATCCCGAGATGGCCGGCGTCGTGGCCGGCGCCGGCTGCCCCGTTTGTCTGATGCACATGCTCGGGGCGCCGAAGACCATGCAGGACGACCCCCACTACGACGACGTCGTCGACGAGGTGCTCAGCTTCCTCGAGGAGCGCCTGGAGTTCGCCGTGTCCGAGGGAGTGCGGGAGGAGCAGGTGCTGCTCGACCCCGGCATCGGCTTCGGCAAGACGCTCGAGCACAACCTCCTTCTGCTGAGGCATCTCGACAGGTTCGTCGCCCTGGGCCGGCCCGTCGTGCTCGGCACGTCGCGCAAGAGGTTCCTGGGCGCGATCCTCGACGCCGAGGCGCAGGACAGGCTGTTCGGCACCGTGGCGACCACCGTGATGGGCGCGCTCGCGGGGGCAGCCGTCTTTCGCGTGCACGACGTGCGCCCGAACGTGGAGGCCTTGCGCGTGACCGAGGCGGTACGGCAGGCGGGCGACCGGTGACGAGAAGGAGGCAGCCATGACCGATGAACTCACCGTCGCCGTCGAGGGCATCGCCCTGCGCGGCCGCTGCGGGGTGACCGTCGAGGAGCGAGCCGTGGGCCAGACGCTCGTCGTCGACGTGCGGCTGACGCCGCGGAGTACCCGAGCGGCGACGAGCGACGACCTCGACGACGCCGTCGACTACGGTCGCATCGTCGACCTCGTGCGCGAGGTCGTCGAGGGCGGCGAGTCCCACCTGCTCGAGCGTCTGGCAACGGCGATCGCCGATCGCATCTGGGCCGCGTTTCTCCTCACCGACCTCGAGGTCGCCGTCGCCAAGCCTTCGCCGCCGGTCGCGGTGCCCGTGGACGCGGCGCGGGTCGAGGTGGCGCGTCGCGCCTGAGGCGCGGCGCGCGCGGGGGCGCGACATGGCACCGGGGCGCCGCGTGTTCGTCTCGCTCGGGTCCAACCTCGGCGACCGTGGGGGGTACCTGGCGCAGGCCCGCGACGCGCTCGCGGCGCTGCCGACCACGGCTGTGCTCGCCGCGTCCCGCGTCTACGAGACCGCCCCCCAGGAGCTCGCCGATCAGCCGTCCTTCCTCAATCAGGTCGTGTGCCTCGAGACCGGGCTCGCGCCGCACGAGTTCCTGAGTGCCTGTCAGGCGATCGAACGCGCCAACGATCGCCGGCGCGAGCGACGGTTTGGCCCGCGCACGCTCGATATCGATATACTGCTGTTCCAAGGCGTCGAGGCGGACGACCCCGAGCTCACTCTGCCGCACCCGCGCATGTGTCGGCGCGCCTTCGTGCTGGTGCCCCTCGCCGAGATCTGGGGCTGGGCCCGCGACATGCCCGACCTCGACGTCGACCGCCTGGCGTCGGCCCTCGCCCGCGACCAGGCCGTGCGTCCCTATGACGGCGCGGAGGCGTGAGCGGTGAGCACCGACTTCTCGGCGCAGCAGGCAGAGCTTCGCGAGCTGGCGGCGGCGCGCCACGCCGTGGTCCTGGCGCACAACTACCAGCGCGCCGAGGTCCAGGATGCGGCCGACTTCGTCGGCGACTCCCTGGAGCTGGCGCGCAAGGCGGCCGCGACCGACGCCGACGTCATCCTCTTCTGCGGCGTGCACTTCATGGCCGAGACCGCCAAGATCCTCTCTCCGCACAGGACGGTGCTGATGCCCGACGCGCGCGCCGGGTGCCCCATGGCCAACATGGTGACGGCGGCCGACGTGCGCGAGCTGCGTGAGAAGCATCCCGACGCCGAGGTCGTCGCCTACGTGAACACGAGCGCGGCGGTCAAGGCCGAGGTCGACGTCTGCTGCACGAGCGCGAACGCCGCCCAGATCGTCGCCCGTGTCCCAGCGGATCGTGAGATCGTGTTCGTCCCGGACCAGCACCTCGGCGACTGGGTCCAGCGCCAGACCGGCCGGCGGATGATCCTGTGGCCGGGCTACTGCCCTATCCACGCGATCATCCAGCCCGAGGACATCATGGCCAGGCGCGCCGAGAACCCGGGCGCCAAGGTCATGGCGCACCCGGAGTGTTCGCGGCGGGTCGTCGACCTCGCCGACGTCGTCACCAGCACGTCGGGCATGTTGCGTTACCCCGAGTCCGACGACGCCCCGGCCTACATCGTCGCCACCGAGGTCGGGCTGCTGACGGGTCTGCGCAAGCGCTACCCCGACCGCACCTTCGTGCCGGCCAGCGAGTTCTCGGTGTGCGCCAACATGAAGATGACGACGCTCGAAAGCGCGATCGAGGCCCTGCGCGAGGGCAGAAACGAGATCACCGTGGCGGATGAGATCCGCGAGAGGGCCCTGCGCGCCGTCGAGCGCATGGTCGAGTAGACGAGCCGGCGCGAAACGAGGCCCAGAGTGTCACGTCCCTACATCGCCAGCGTCGAGGGTCAGAAGCTCCACCGGCGTACGTTCGACGTGCTGGTGCTGGGCGGCGGCATCGCCGGCCTCACGGCCGCCATCTCCGCCGCCCGCCGTTGGCGCGTCGGGCTGCTGACCAAGGCCGGCTTCGACGACACGACGACGTTCCTCGCCCAGGGCGGCATCGCCGCCGCCCTGGGCGAGTCCGACTCCCCCGAGCTGCATTTCCAGGACACGGTCAAGGCCGGCGCCGGGCTCTGCGACGAGGCGGCGGTGAGAGTTCTCGTCAACGAGGGCCCCGACCGCGTTCGCGAGCTCATGGAGATCTGCCCGCACTTCGACCGGGTCGACGGCGAGATCGTCCTCGGGCGCGAGGGCGCGCACTCCGTCGCCAGGGTCGTCCACGCCGGCGGCGACGCGACCGGCAGCGAGGTGTCGAGCGCCCTGGCGGAGGCGGCCAAGGTGGGCAGCCGCGT
>Ga0315281_10005705_pt1 | contig 17795 bp, 16 predicted proteins | sample YL17G07_0_MG_FD_204540 | JGI IMG/M metagenome (GOLD analysis project Ga0315281, IMG submission 204540) | Sediment microbial communities from Yellowstone Lake, YNP, Wyoming, USA - YL17G07_0 | ecosystem: Environmental > Aquatic > Freshwater > Lake > Sediment | place: USA: Wyoming | collected...
GTCATCGACGAACGTGCCCAGCTCTTCCTCGATCACGCCCAGCAGCTCCACGCGCGCCAGCGAATCCATGTTCAGGTCGGTCGACAGCGATGACTCGGGCAGGACCGATGCGATCGGCAGGTTGGCGATCGATGCGATCAACGCGGCCACGCTGGATGCTCCAGCGGCCGGACCGGCGACCGGGCCCTTCGGCGCCTGCGCCGGCTCCGCCCCGTTCTCCAGTTCGGCAATCCGGTCGAGGACGAGACGCTTCTTGACCTTGAGGGTGTGGGTGCGCGGGAAGTCCTCGTCGGGCCAGATCGTGATGCCGCGAATCTGCTGGTGGGCGCCAAGCTGGACGTTCGCGTCGCGGACAACGGCATCGGCGACGGCTGGGTCGTCAAGCAGCAGAACGGCCTGCACCCGCAGCTCGCCGCGCGCCGGCTGGTAGCCGACCACGGTCGCGTCGCGCAGCCGCGAGTCGCGCGCCAGCACCGCCTCGATGTCCTCGGGATAGACCTTGGTCCCATCGGGCATGGCCAGCATGTCCTTCTTGCGGCCGCGCAGGGTCAGGAAGCCGTCGGCGTCCAGTTGGCCGATGTCGCCGGTGTGATAGAAGCGCTCGGCATCGATGCTCGCCGCGGTCGCATCGGCGTCCTCCCAGTAGCCTTTGAACACGCTCGCTCCGCGAACCAGCACCTCGCCGTCTTCGGCGATCCGGATCTCCACGCCGGGGACCGCCTCGCCGACCGTCCCGATCCGGTTGCGAGCCGGGCGGGTGAAACTGACGGCCGGTGAGAGCTCCGTGGCGCCGTACCCCTGGAGGACGTCGAAGCCCATGTTGGTCCAGCGGTGGGCCAGGTCGTCCTCGAGCGCCGCAGCGCCGATGGCCAGGGTGCGGAATCGGCCGCCGAACTGCGAGATGACCGGCCGGAAGAGGAGCCGCTTGAGGAAACGAGGAAGGCGTGGGGCGATGCGGTGCAGCCGGTCGAAACTGGCCCGCTTGCCGGAGGCATCCACCTTGCGAGCGATCGCGGAGTCGAGCAGCTTGAGACCCGCCGGCACGACCAGCAGCATCGTGACCCGGAATTCGCGGAAGGTGCGCATCAGCACCGCCGGCTGTCGGCTGACCGGGTAGACGATCGAGGCGCCGGCCAGGAACGGGGTGATCAGCCCGCAGGTCTGCTCGAACATGTGCGAGAGCGGCAGGATCGAAAGCAGTCGCTCATCGGGCTTGAACGGGAAGACCTCGCGCAGGGAGGTGGCGTTGGCCACCAGGTTGGCGTGGGTCAGCATGGCGCCCTTCGGGTCGCCGGTCGTGCCGGAGGTGAAGACCACCTCGACCAGGTCGTCGGCCCCAGGCTCGGGTGTCGGAAGCGGTACGGCATCGCGCGCGCGGTCAAGGAGCGACTCGATGAGGACCACCGGCAGCTTCAGCTCCGCGGCCATCGGCGCCGTCTGCGTCGATGCCAGCACCAGCTTGGCGCGCGTGCGCCGGGCGATCCTGGCGACGAAGTCGGGTTGGCTGCGGACGTCGAGCGGCACCAGCACGATGCCGGCGAAGAGGGCTCCAAAGAAGCCGATCGCCCACTCGGGCCGATTGACTCCCCAGATCAGGACCCGATCGCCGCGCTCCAGCCCCTGGTCGACGAGCACGCGCGCCACCCGTGGGGCCAGCTCGGCGAGATCGCGGTAGCTCCACGTGCGCGTGCGAAAGCCAGGCTTGATGAGCAGTGCGGGGCGCTCACCGTAACGTTCGGCCGCCTCGCGCAGCAGATCGACCAGGTTCTCGGCCATCTCGCCTGCCTTCCTGCGCGGATTGTGGGGCAGGCCGCGGCGCAGAGGCAACGATGAAATCGGCTCAGGCGGTCGCTCGTCCGGCGAGCGCGGCCAGCGTTCGGTTTGCCTCGGCCCGCCACGGCGGGTAATGGCTGAAGACGATGGTTTCCACGTCCAGCTGGGCCATGCGCGACACGCTGGCCATGGCCAGGGGCAGATCCTCGCTGAAGACCGAGCTGGCAAAAGTCACTTTGCCGCGGATGACCTGCAGCGTGTCGCCCACGAAGAGCAACTTGTAGCGCGGCGCATACAGGCAAATGCTGCCGGGCGTGTGGCCGGGGGTGTGCACCACCTGCAGGCCGCCCATGATCGGCAGCAACTGGCCATCCTCCACCGGGGTCGCCTCGCCGGGGTGCCGCGTGAAGTAGGCGATCAACTGGCCACGGTTCCGATTGGCGACCGCGTCGCGCAGGGTCACCTTCAGGCCGGCCAGGTCGGCCGGGTGCATCAGGATCTCGACCTCGCGCTCCCCGGCGATCTCGCGGACCCCGCCGATGTGGTCCGGATGCGCGTGGGTGCAGATGATCCGGGTCAGGTCGCCCATCGATCTGCCCAGGCGTGCTACCTCCCGCCCCACCCTCTTGCCCGAACCGACCAGCCCTGCGTCGATCAGCGTCAGTTGCGGCCCGTCGACGAGGTAGGCGTAGACGTTCAGCAGCCGAATGGCGTGCACCCCGGCGACGATCTCCACTCCCTATTCCTCGTCGAGGAGGAGCCGTCGGTAGGAGTCGTAACGCGCCTCGCTGATCTGCCCGGCCGCGAGAGCTGCGCGCACCGCACAGCGCGGCTCGCTCAGATGACGGCAATCGTTGAAGCCGCAACCTGACAGGAAGGGTCGCATCTCCGGGAAGCAGGCGGCCAGCTCCGTCTCCGGGATGCGCCACAGGCCAAGCTCGCGCAGCCCCGGGGTGTCGGCCACGTAGCCGCCGGTCGTCAGCGGGTGCAGCTCGGCCATGGTGGTGGTGTGCTGCCCCTTTTGGACCGCTCCGCTGACCGCACCTGTGGCGATGCGCAGGCCGGGCTGGATGGCGTTGAGCAGGGTGGATTTGCCAACCCCGGACGGACCGGTCACCACGCTGACCCGACCGGCCAGGGCATCGGCCAACTCCTCGACACCGATCCCTTCGCGGGCCGAGACGTAGTGCACCTGATAGCCGATTGTCTCGTATCCGGAAAAGATCGCCCGCGCTGCCTTGAGGCCGACCAGGTCCACCTTGTTGGCGACCACCGCCGCCGGCACCTCGTTGTACTCGGCTACGACCAGGAATCGGTCAACCATGCGCAGGTGCGGCATCGGGTCGGCGCAGGCGAAGACGACCATCACCTGGTCCACGTTCGCCACCAGCAGGTCTTCGTGCCACGTGCCGCGTGGTCCAGGCTGGCGGCGCGAGAAGCGCGACACGCGCGGCGCGACAGCTTCGATCATCCCGTCGCCGTCGGGCTGCAATGCGACGGTGACCCGGTCGCCGATGACCACCAGCGCGGCAGAACTGCGCTCCTGCTTCAGCCGCCCGCGGAGGTGGCATTCGATCAGTCGGTGGTCATTGGTCTGGACGGTGTAGAAGCCGCTCCGGGCGCGCAGCACGATTCCGGAGAGGTCGGTCTGGGCCGCGATCGGTGCGGCCGGGGCAGAGGCAAGGTTCAAGGATGCGTCTCCACTCGATGAGGTTGAAGGTGGGCGGTGGAGCGCGCCCTACGCGCGATCAGGGCCGCGTTGCGGTCCCGTGCAGGCGAGGGCGCGCGATCGTGATGGTGGTCATCAATGCGGCTCCTTTCGTCTGCGTTCGTAGATGCGTCTGTCGCGACGGTACCCAGCGCGGCTCCTCGTGTCAACGGTCTCGAGCCGATCAGCACTCTCGTTCCTGCCATCCATGCATCGAGAGAATGCAGGGCGGGATCTTCGAAGCGTCACGCGGGTTAGCCGTCCCTGCCCCGAGTGCCCGTGAGCACAGATCCAGGGCGACCAGCGACAAGGAGGCGGGCCGCCAGCCGTGCAATCCGACCGAAGAATCTCTCGGCGCATGCTTGGCAAGACTCCAGCGCCGCAATCGGGGTTTGACCGATGACCGGCCAACCCTGCTTGTAGCGGCGTGGGTAACTGACCGGTAAGCGTCGCTCCCCAAGATGGCGCGATGGACGACCAGAAGGTCGGATCGGCCCTGCGAGCCCTCCGCCAGCGACGGCGACTGCGCCAGGCCGATGTGGGCGCCAGAGCAGGCGTCTCGCAGGCGACCGTTTCGCGGATCGAGCGCGGGCACCTCGGCACCTTCTCCATAGCCGCAGTCCGCGCCGTCGCGGCCGCGCTCGACGCACGGATCGATCTCACACCGCGCTGGCGTGGCGGCGAGCTCGACCGACTGCTGGATGCTCGTCATGCGGCGGTCGTTGGCGCGGTGAGCAGGCAGGTGATCGCGGCGGGCTGGGTGGCGAATCCTGAGGTCTCCTTTTCGATCTACGGGGAGCGCGGCTCGATCGACCTGCTTGCCTGGCACGCGCCGTCACGAACCATCCTGCTGATCGAAGCGAAAACGGAGATCGTCGACCTCCAGGACACGTTGCGCTCGGTCGACCGCAAGCGGAGGCTGGCGCCCCGCATCGCCGCGGAGCGCGGATGGCGTGCTGGCGCGCTTGTCGGCGTGTGGGTGGTGCTCCCCGATGGCCGCACCAACCGCCGGCGCCTCGCGGCCCATCGCACGCTGCTGCGGTCTGCCTTTCCGGCGGACGGTCGGATGCTCGGAGCCTGGCTGCGCAAGCCGATTGGCGGAATGGCCGCACTCACCTTCCTGCCAGCTATGCATTCACAGAGTGCAAAGCGGCAACTACGCGCCGTCACGCGGGTTAGCCGCCCCCACCTTGGGCGCCATGAGCACAGATCCGGGCCGACGAGCGACAAGTAGGCACGCCGATAACCCTGCATGTCGACCGAAGAGTCTCCCGGCGCATGTTCGGCAAGGTCGACGCGACGAGAAGAGCCAGCATGGCCATCGCCGGTTGACCGATGCCGTCGAATCGGTCATCATCGGCCCAACACCGACTAGTCAAGTCGGGATTCACCGATGAACCAGGAGACCGATGGCCCTCCCCAATCCGGCGCTCGACAAGGTTCCCGGCGGCTACAAGTACGGGTGGAACGACCCGGAGATGAAGTCCCTGCACGTCATGAAAAAGGGGCTCTCTCGCGAGGTGGTCGAGGAGATCAGCCGGATCAAGGGCGAGCCGCAATGGATGACCGACCTGCGGCTGAAGGCGTACCGCCACTTCGAGGCGCGGCCGATGCCCACCTGGGGCGGCGACATGGGCCAGATCGACTTCCAGGACATCTTCTACTACGTGACCGCCACCGACAAGGCGGTCTCCTCGTGGGACGACGTGCCGGACTACATCCGCCGCACCTACGACCGCCTGGGGATCCCCGAGGCCGAGAAGAAGTACCTCGCCGGGGTCGGTGGCCAGTACGACTCCGAGGTCGTGTACCACAACATCCGGGCCGACCTGGAGAAACTGGGCGTCATCTTCCTGGGGACCGATGAAGCCCTGACCAAGTACCCCGAGGTCTTCAAGGAGTACTTCGGGACGGTGATCCCGGCCAACGACAATAAGCTGGCCGCACTCAATACCGCGGTCTGGAGCGGTGGCAGCTTCATCTACGTGCCGAAGGGCGTGCACGTCGAGCTGCCGCTGCAGGCCTACTTCCGGATCAACACCGAGAACATGGGCCAGTTCGAGCGGACCCTGATCATCGCCGATGAGGGAAGCAGCGTCCACTACGTCGAAGGCTGCACCGCCCCGGCCTACACCACTGCCAGCCTGCACAGCGCGGTGGTCGAGATCATCGTCAAGAAGGGCGCCCGGGTTCGCTACACCACCATCCAGAACTGGAGCCACAACGTCTACAACCTGGTCACCAAGCGCGCGGTGGCCTACGAGGACGCGGTCATGGAGTGGGTCGACGGCAACCTGGGCTCGCACCTGACCATGAAGTACCCCTCCATCTACCTCATGGGCGAGCGTGCGCACGGGGAGGTGCTGAGCATCGCCTTCGCCGGCAGCGGCCAGCACCAGGACGCCGGTGGCAAGGTGATCCACGCGGCTCCCAACACGACCAGCCTGATCACCTCCAAGTCGATCAGCCAGGGGACCGGCCGCACCAGCTACCGAGGCCTGGTCAAGGTCTATCCCGGCTGCCACGGCGCCAAGTCGACTGTTCGCTGCGACGCCCTGATCCTCTCCGACGAGGCGCGCTCCGACACCTATCCGTACATGGAGATCGACGAGGAGGACGTCACCATCGGCCACGAGGCGACCGTCTCCAAGGTCGGCTCGGAGCAGCTCTTCTACCTGATGAGCCGCGGCATGAACGAGTCCGAGGCGGCAGCCATGATCGTCAACGGATTCATCGAGCCGATCGTCAAGGAGCTCCCGATGGAATACGCGGTCGAGATGAACCGGCTGATTCAGCTCCAGATGGAAGGCGCGGTCGGCTAGACCGATGCAGAGGCGGTCCCCCACCGGGCGCGGCGACAACCATGTCGCGCGGTCACAGTCATCTGTGCGGCACGAAGGCTGTGCAGCACAGCGACTGTGCAGGGCAAGCGGCTCCGACGCGCTCCGGATGGGCCAATGACGGGGCAGGCGACCCGGGCCGGTTCGCTGGACTCCCCAACGATCGCTCACCTCTCGAGCGGCGAGCCGGCATGGCTGGGCGAGCTGCGCCGCGACTGGTGGCGCCGGGTGGAGGAGCAGCCGTGGCCGCTCAGCGCGGAAGAGGAGTGGCGTCGCACATCGCTCGATGACCTGCCGCGCGACGGCGAGCTGCTGATCGATCCGCCGAAGGCGGACTACCAGATCGATCCTGCGCTCGCGGCTCGCGGCGTGGTCTTCACCGACCTGGCCACCGCCGTGCTCGAGCATCCCGACCTGCTGCGGCAGCACCTCGGCCGCCTCGAGACGCTGCCCGCCCAGATGCCCTTCTGGGCTCGATCGCTGGCGGCCTGGACCGGCGGAACCTTCCTGTACGTGCCAGCCGGCGTGGCCGTGGATGGACCGCTCATCGCACGAACGTCACTGCCTGACGGGCTCTACACCTATCTGCCGCACACCCTGGTGGTGCTCGAGCAGGACGCCTCGGTGACGCTCCTCGAGGAGCTCTCCTCACCGAACGGTGCCGCAATCTGGTTCGGTGGTACCGCCGATCTTCAGGTCGGCTATGGTGCGCGGCTGCGCTATGCCAACCTCCAGCGGCTCGGGGACGGCGCGTGGCGGATCGGCGCACAGCGGGTCGAAGTCGGACAGGACGCCGACGCGACGACGCTGAACGCAGAGATCGGCTCGAAGGTGAGCAAGATGGGCCTCGACCTGCGCATGAGCGGCAAGGGCGGCACCAGCAAGCTGCTCGGGCTGCTGGCGGCGGGCGACGACCAGCACGTGGACATCAACAGCTGCCAGGACCTGCTGGCCAGCCACACCACCTCGGATCTGCTCTACCTGTCGGCTCTCTACGACCGCGCGCGCGCCGCGTTCTATGGCGTCACCCGGGTGCGCCCTGCGGCGAAGCAGACCAGCAGCTACCAGGAGTGCCGGAACCTGCTCCTCTCGCCCAAGGCCGGCGCCGAGCCGATCCCCGTCCTGGAGATCGAGACGAACGACATCCTGCGCTGCGGCCACGGCGCCACCGCCGGCGCCATCGACCCGGTGCAGCGCTTCTACGCCCAGAGCCGCGGTCTGTCGGCCGACGAAGCAGAGCGCATGATCGTGCGCGGCTTCTTCGAGCGGGTGGTCGCCCAGATCGGCTCCGAGCCGATCAAGGCGCGGATCCTTGACGCGCTGGTGCCACGCATCGGCGCCACCGACGAGGTGGCCGCGTGACGACCGGGTTTGCAGCCGGCCTGAGGGCCTCGCAGGTGGCGCCCGGCACGGTCGTGACGGTCATCGTGCAAGGGGTGCCGCTGTGCGTGGGTCAGACCGAGGACGGGCGCTGGGGCGCCATCGACGACGTGTGCACCCATGACGGCGGCGATCTTGGCGACGGCGAGCTGGACGGCAATGCGGTCGAGTGCCCGCGTCACGGCGGACGCTTTGACCTCTTCACCGGCCGCGTGCTCGCCTTCCCGCCGGTGGTGCCGGTGAAGGCGTATCGGGTCCACCTCGACGGTGACGAAGTGGTGGTCGACCTGACATGAAGCTCTCCACGCGATCGGAGTATGGGATCCGGGTGCTGGTCGCGCTGGCGCGGGCCGAGGGCGATCGGCCGAGCCCGCTGGCCGGCATTGCGCGCGCCGAGAAGCTGCCGCATGCCTACCTCGAGCAGCTGGTCGGGGACCTGCGCCGCGCCGGTCTGGTGCAGGCCACCCGCGGCCAGTCCGGCGGCTATCGGCTGGCTCGGCCGGCGGAGCAGATCAACCTGGTCGACGCGGTGCGTGCCCTTGACGGGCCGATCTTGGAGATGCCGTGTGGCGGGCCGAAGGACCTCGAGGTCTGTTCGCGGCCCCAGGACTGCAGCGTCCACGAAGTCTTCGAACGCCTTCACGCATCGTTGAGCGACACCCTCACTACCACCACCCTGGCGCAGGTCGCGGCCACCGCCGGCGGCCCGCCGTATCCACTCTCGGTCCGCCGGCGCCGTGCCGCCGGCGCATCGGCACATTGACAAGGAGCCATCGGACACGCGCATGACAGATCAGCTGGAGATCCGCGACCTCGAGGTCAGCATCGGGCAGAAGAAGATCCTCAAGGGCCTGTCGCTGACCGTGGGAGTCGGCGAGGTGCATGCCCTGATGGGCCCCAACGGTTCGGGCAAGACCAGCCTGGCCTACACCCTGATGGGCCACCCGGACTACCGGGTCACCGCGGGCAGCATCAACTGGCGGGGCGAGAGCCTGCTCAAGATGCCCGTCGAGAAGCGCGCCCAGGCCGGTCTCTTCCTTGCCTTTCAGTATCCCAGCGCCATCCCGGGGGTGACGGTCGCCAGCTTCCTGCGCAACATCTACAACGCGATGCACCATCCCAAGGCGCCCCCAGCGGAGTCCGATGGAGCGATGCCCAGGTACACTGGCATCCCGCTGGCAAAGTTCCGAAAGCTGATGGAGGAGAAGATGGCGCTCCTCCACATGGACCCCGGGTTCGCCACCCGGTACGTGAACGACGGCTTCTCCGGCGGGGAGAAGAAACGCCTCGAGATGCTCCAGATGGCGATCGTCAGCCCGACCATGGCGATCCTCGACGAGACCGATTCGGGCCTGGATATCGACGCGCTGCGCAACGTGGCGGAGGGGATCAACGCCACCCTGTCACCCCAGATGGGGGTGCTGATGATCACCCACTACCAGCGCATGCTGAACTACGTCAGACCCGGGTTCGTGCACGTCCTGCTCGACGGGCGGGTGGTGATGTCCGGTGGCGAGGAGCTCTCCCACCAGTTGGAGGCGAACGGCTACGACTGGGTCCGCGAGCAGGTCGGCCTGCCGGCCGGTGTCGGTGACGAAGTCGCCGAGCCGGTAGCGGAGCACGTCTAGACTAGGCAGATGGCGATCGAGTCGGCTGCATCCGCCGTGGTCCCCGGGGCCTTTTCCGGCGCAGCGCTGCGAAGCGACTTCGCCGTCTTCGACGCCCCGACCCGTAGCGGCAAGCGGCTGGTCTACCTGGACGCGGCGGCCAGCTCGCCGAAGCCGCGCTCGGTGGTCGATACCATCTCGGACGCCTATTCGCATCACTACGCCAACGTTCACCGCGGCATCTACGAGCTGTCCGAAGACGCCACGACGCGCTTCGAGGGTGCCAGGCGCAAGGTCGCGCGTTTCATCGGCGCACGCTCGGAGCGGGAGATCGTCTTCGTTCGCAACGCCACCGAGGCGATCAACCTGGTTGCCTACAGCTGGGGTCGCAGTAACGTGCATGCGGGCGATCGCGTGCTCACCACCCAGCTGGAGCACCACGCCAACATCGTTCCGTGGCAGCAGCTGACCCGCGAGGTGGGAGCCACCCTCGACTACGTGGCCATCACCGACGACGGGCGGCTCGAGCTCGATGATCTGCGGGCAAAACTGGCGAAGGGGCCCAAGTTGCTGGCCGTGGCCGGAGTGAGCAACGCGCTCGGGACCATCAACCCGCTTGCCGAGATCGTGGAGATGGCGCACGCGGCCGGCGCGCTGGTGCTGGTGGACGCCGCGCAGTCCGCTCCCCACATGCCGATCGACGTCGCCGCCCTGGACTGCGACTTCCTGGCCCTGTCCGGCCACAAGATGCTCGGCCCGTCGGGGATCGGGGCGCTCTGGGGGCGTCGCGAGCTGCTGGACGCCATGCCACCTTTCATGACCGGCGGCAGCATGATCATCCGCGTCACCATGGACGGCGCCGAGTGGAACGAGGTGCCCTACAAGTTCGAGGCAGGGACGCCGGCCATCGTCGAGGCGATCGGCCTGGGGGCGGCGATCGACTATCTGACCGCCCTTGGCATGGACGCGGTGCGGGCCCACGAGCGCTACCTGTTCGAGCACGCCTGGGCGGCGCTCGGCGAGATCCCCGGCGTGCGCCGGCTGGGCCCCGATGACGCGGCCACGCATGCCGGCGTGATTAGCTTCGTGCTCGATGGCATTCACCCCCACGACGTCGCCACCATCTTCGACAGCGAGGGGGTCGCCGTCCGCGCCGGGCACCACTGCGCCCAGCCGGTGATGCTGCGCTACGACATTCCGGCCACCACTCGGGCCAGCTTCTACCTCTACAACGACCTCGACGACGTCGAGGCGCTCGCCGCAGCGGTTCGGGCGACCCAGACCCTCTTCGGGTAGGCCCATGGACAACCTGTACCGCGACTTCATCCTGGAGCACTACCGGAACCCCCATAACAAGGGGTACCTGGATCCGCACGACCTCCACTTCGCCGATTCGAACCCGACCTGTGGCGACGAGATGAGCATGACCTTGCGCCTGGATCCGACGGGCTCGGCGATCGCCGACGTGGCGTTTGATGGGCGCGGCTGCGCCATCAGCCAGGCATCTGCCTCGATCATGACCGACACCCTGCGTGGGCAGACCCTCGACCAGGTCCGGGCCATGAACCCCAAGGATCTGCTCGACGAGCTGGGCGTGCCCATCGGTCCCGCCCGGCTGAAATGCGCCCTCCTTGCCTACAAGGTGCTCCAGGGCACCGTGCGCGGCGGTGAGGTCGCCTGGCCCGAAGAGGCGGAGTCGGTCGGCTGACCTTCGCTCACCCATGACCGATCAGACGCGACCCTTCCGCGAGGTAAGCCCCGCCGAGGCGCTGGAGCTGGCGTCGTCTGGCTACCGAATCATCGACGTGCGCGAGTCAGTCGAGTGGAACGAAGGGCACATCCCGACCGCGACCCTGCTGCCGCTGGCCGACCTGCCGGCGCGCATCGCCGAGCTGGCACCCGATCGGGACGCCCCGCTGCTGCTGCACTGCGCCCACGGCGCCCGCTCGCTGCGGGCCGGAGCCTTCCTGGTGCGCTCTGGGTACAGCAACGTGGCCAGCCTGCGCGGTTCGCTCCTCGACTGGCGGCGCCTCGGCGGCGCATGGGAGGTGCCGGAGCAGCTGCTGACCCCCGCCCAGCGGCGACGCTACAGCCGCCAGGTCCTGGTCCCCGAGATCGGCCAGGCCGGCCAGCGCAAGCTGCTCGACGCCAGGGTGCTCCTGATCGGAGCGGGCGGGCTCGGATCGCCGGTGGCCCTCTACCTGGCCGCGTCCGGGATCGGCACCATCGGCCTTGTTGACGACGACGTGGTGGACGAGAGCAACCTGCAACGCCAGGTGCTGCACACCGTCGAGCGGATCGGGATGCGCAAGACCGAGAGCGCGCGGCTGACGCTGGCCGCGCTCAATCCGGAGACGCACGTGATCGAGCACCCGGTCCGCCTTTCGGCCGAGAACGTGGAGTCGCTGATCGGCGCCTACGACGTGATCGTGGACGGGAGCGACAATTTCGACACCCGCTACGCCCTCAACGACGCCGCGGTCCGGCTGCGCAAGCCGGTGGTCCACGGCTCCATCTACCGCTGGGACGGCCAGGTGACCACCTTCGTGCCGTTCGAGGGACCGTGCTACCGCTGCATGTATCCGACCCAGCCGCCCGACGAGCTGGCGCCGGCCTGCGCCGTGGCCGGGGTGCTCGGCGTGCTCCCGGGGATCGCCGGCCTGATCCAGGCCAACGAGGTCTTCAAACTGATCCTGGGGATCGGGGAGACGCTTGCCGGGCGGTTGCTCATGTTCGACGCCATGACCACCGAGTTCAGCGAGGTGCGGGTGTCGCGCGATCCGGCCTGCGCGGCCTGCGGGGAAGGGACGATCCGATGATGTCATGGGGGCGCACGCGCCGCAGGTTGCGGTGTGGTCAGGACCACTTGTGCACCTGTGCGGCACAGCCTGTGCGCTACGCAGCACGGCATGACAGCACGGGCGCCGCGGGCCCGCGGCCCGCGCGAGTCCGGCCGTGAGCACCACCCGAATCCCGCCGGTCCTGCGCGAGAAGGTGGTGGTGAGCGGGCTCACCCTGCCTCGCCGCATCGCCGAGGCGCTGCTGATCCAGGCCCGCGCCGAGCAGCCGAACGAGGCGTGCGGCCTGCTCTCCGGATCGCTTGCGCCTGGACGGGCAACCCGCTACCACCCCGCACGCAATGCGGAGCAGAGTCCGCTGCGCTACAACGTCCATCCCGATGACCTGGTGCGCATCACGTTCGACATCGAGGAGGCGGGAGAGGAACTGGTCGCCATCTTCCATTCGCACACTCGCTCGCCGGCCGTCCCCTCCGCGACCGACCGCCGCGCGGCCATGTACCCCGAGCCCTTCTACCTGCTCGCCTCCCTGAGCGACCCCGATGCGCCACCGGAGCGCGCCCTGCGCGCCTGGCGCATCCACGGGGGACAGTCCTTCGAGGTGCCGCTGACGATCGGGTAACCTGTCGGCGATGGCCCTCATCTCCACCGCCAGCGCCCGGTTCGCGCCCGAGGTCTACGCCGCCCGCCTGGAGCATGCCGCCGCAGCGGCCGCGGCACGGGACCTTGACGCGCTGCTGATCACTCCATCATCGGATTACGCGTACCTGCTCGGCTATCGCCCGCCCGAGCTGGAGCGTCTGACCTGCCTCGTTCTCTCCGCCAGCGGCGCCCCGGCGCTGGTTCTGCCGCGCCTCGAGGAACCGCTCGCCCGCCACGAGGTGGGTCGCCTCGCGGACAGGCTGGAGATCGTGACCTGGGATGAGACGGATGATCCCTTCCAGCTGGTGAGCCGCCGCTTGCCCGGCGCCCTGCGGGTGGGCCTGCAGGACCGGATGTGGGCCCGCTTTGCGTTGCGCCTGGGGGCGCTGCTCGATCCGGCTGAGCTGGTCGAGGCCGGCCCGACGATGAGCGCGCTGCGCCGGATCAAGGAAGCGGCCGAGGTGCATCGGCTGCGCACGGTTGCCGCCGCTGCCGATGCCGCGATGACTGCGATCACCGCGGAACGGTTTTCCGGTCGCACGGAAGCCGAGCTGAGTCGCCGCATCAACGAGCTGCTGTTGGCTGCCGGCCACCACAGCGCCGACTTCGCGATCGTGGGCTCCGGGCCCAATTCGGCCAGCCCGCACCACGCGCCGGGCGACCGAATGGTGGAGAAAGGCGACGCGGTGGTGCTCGACATCGGTGGAACGCGCGACGGCTACTGCTCCGATACCACCCGCACCGCGTTCGTCGGAGAGCCGCCGGCTGACTTCGTGGCGCTCTACGAGGTGCTGCGCCAGGCCCAGGCGGCGGCCTGCGCGGCGGTGGCGCCGGGCGTGCCGGCGCGCGAGATCGACCGTACCGCGCGCCAGATCATCGAAGAGGCTGGCTACGGGGAGCACTTCTTCCACCGGACCGGGCACGGGATCGGAATGGAGACGCACGAGGAGCCGTACATCGTCGAGAGCAACGGGGAGCCGCTGCGAGCGGGCGACGCGTTCAGCGTCGAGCCGGGGATCTACCTGGTCGGACAGTGGGGAGCGCGGATCGAGGACATCGTCGTGTGCACGGATGACGGCGGCGAGCGCCTCAACCAGACGAGCACAGAACTGTTCATCGTGGCCTAGCCAGGTCCCAGTTGTCCGCACGGAGTTCCTGGGGTACGGCTCGAACTGCCGCACGCGTTAGTGTCAGGTCAGTTCCGGCGGCCCCAGCGGCCCTCAGGCATGCGCCCGGACACTAGCTAGAACAACTCGGGACACTGCGTCGGCTCGTCGGGAAGCGAGAGCCGGACACTCACCTGGTATCGGTGGTCATCCGCAACGAAGCGGGTCGGCTGGTTCACCGGCGACAACGCCTCATACCAGGCCCTCGCGTCATCACCCGACGCAACACGGCAGCGGAATATGCCCCACCCGCTCTTGGGATAGGCAATCCAGGTCGTACCGTCCTCGGTCGGCCATGGCAGTTCCTGGTTGTTGCCGCCGTCGTCGGGTGGATCCGCATCGGCGTTACGGGCGAACAGGCGGATCGTGTCAGGCAGGTAGGGCTGCCAGGCTGGGGGTGGGTATCCCGCTGACGGACGGGCCTTGGCTTTCCTGAGCGGCGGGTGCCGTGCAGCCGATGCTCACCAGGGCCACTGCGAGGACGCCCATGCCGCGGCAACTGGCGATGGCACGGAGTTCAGGGATCCACGCGGTCACAGGCTGACCAGCTGTATTCCCCCAGTCAATGACGCTCGCGACCTCGATCGCCCTAGCGCCCTGACTCGCGGTCGTGGCCGGGTCGATTGGCTCACACTCAGATGGCGCGGGCACGATCAGGGCCAAGCTGAAGGTGCCACGGTGGCCGAATGCTCGGTCCGCACTCACGGAGTACGCTCGCGGCCACACTTCTCACCTGTGGGGGCTTATGGCGAGCCCATGAGCTCATTCCGGGCCCGCCGGAGCTTGATTCTCGCCGGGTGAGAGGAAACGCATCGCACAGGGCGTAGGCCGCCGCACCTTTGGCGTAATCCTCCGAGGGTGAGAAGTACCCTCCGTGACTGGCATCGAGCGGCTAGCCGGCGGGATAATCGTTCACCAGGCGGCTCCATCGGCCGACCTCGACCCGCGCGCCCCTTCGCACAAGCCTCGACGCTACCCGTGACGCGCATCGGACATGGTTGCCCAGGGATCGGGCTGAGATTCAGGCGTCGCGGTACGAGCCGACGAGGGCGGTGAGCACGCCGTCGATGGCGGCGGTCCCTTCCCGGTAGGCGGCGGTCAGGTCGGCGAGCTCGGCGCCCCGGCGGCTCAGGTGCGCCCCGATCGACTCCAGCACCGGCGTCCGGTAGAAGAGGAATGCTTCCAGCGCTTCGGCCAGCGACAGGCCCGCCTTAGACGCCTCGGAGCCGTACAGGGCGCCCATCTTCTCGGCCTCGCTGAGCAGCAGCGCCCGCTCCGCACGCTTCGCGGCAGCTACGTAGTCGAGCACCAAGTTGAAGGTGCGCTGTCCCCAGCGCCGGAAGTCGGCGCGCTGCTCGGCGCTGAGGCGAGCGTGCCACGGCTGGCCGGCAATCCCACCGCGCGCCATGCGTCGATGGATCTCGCCGGAGATGGTGCCCGCCGAGCCGGTCAGCCGTTCGACCCCGTAACGCTGGCGCCGCGGAGCGTTGATCACCGCCTCCAGGCTCGACCGCAGGAAACGTCGGTGCCCGCCGGGCGTGATGAAGCTCTCGACCCGCCCAGTGTCGGACCATCGGCGCAGGGTGTCCGCAGATACGCCGAGCAGACGGCTGGCCGCGCCGAGCGCCAGCCAGGGATCGTCGGGGACGGCGTTCATCCCGTCATTCGGGGCCGAGCGCCGTCCCGGATGCCCTGCCCAGCTCGTCCCAGAAACGGACCAGCGCGTCCATCCCCCCGCGGTAGTTGGCCAGTGGCATCCACTCGTTGGGTGCGTGGAAGTTGCCGTTGGGCGAGGCGAAGCCGACCATCACGCTCGGCAGGCCAAGCACGCTCTCCATGGCGGCGACCACCGGGATCGACCCACCCGAGCGATGGAAGAGCGGCGCCTTGCCGAAGGCCTGCTCGAGCGCTCGGGCCGCCAGCCGGCAGGCGGGGTGATCGAGTGGCGTGATCGCCGGCTGGCCACCCTGGATGGCCTTCACCTCGACCCGCACCGTCGGTGGCGCGATGCGCCGCAGGTGGTCATTCATCAGTTGCTCGATCTCATGGTGGTCCTGGTCGGGCACCAGGCGCGTGCTGATCTTGGCCGCCGCGTGGGCGGGGATGATCGTCTTGCTGCCCTCGCCGGAGTAGCCGCTCGACAGGCCATTGATATCGAAGGTCGGCCGCGCCGACAGGCGCTCGAGCAGCGTGAAGCCCGCCTCGCCGTCCATCGGCGCACTGACGCCGATCCGGCTCGCCCAGTCCTCCTCGTCGAAGGGCAGCGCGGCATAGGCGGCGTGCTCCGTCGCCGACAGGTCGCTGACGCGGTCGTAGAAGCCCGGGATGGTCACGTGGCCGTGTCCATCGGTCAGGGAGGCGAGAAGGCGCACCAGGACGTTGGCCGGGTTGTCGGCGCCGCCGCCGTACTGGCCGGAGTGCAGGTCCTGGAACGGCCCGAGCACCTTCACGTCCCAGTACGCGATGCCGCGCAGGCCGTAGGTGATCGCCGGCGTGCCTTCGTCATCGGCCATGTCGGAGTCCGACACGACACAGAAATCGGCCGCCAGCAAGTCGGGATGCGTCTTGACGAACGTCTCGGACGGCTCGCTCTCGTGCTCTTCGTCGCCCTCGAAGAAGAAGCGCAGGTTGACCGGCAGGCCGCCTGCGCCCTGCAGCCATGCCTCCGCGGCCTTGAGATGCATGAAGAGCTGTCCCTTGTCGTCGCCGGAGCCGCGGGCGTACACGGTGTCGTTCTCGTAGCGCGGCTCGAACGGAGGATGCACCCACTCGTCCAACGGGTCCGGCGGCTGAACGTCGTAGTGGCAATAGACCACCACGGTTGGGGCCCCGGGGCCGGCATGCAGCCAGTCGGCGGTGACGATCGGGTGGCTGCTGGTGTCGTGCAGCCGGGCGTGCTCGGCGCCGATGCGGGTCAGCTCATCGGCCACCCATTGTGCGGCTCGTCGCACCTCGCCTTTCATCGTCGGGTCGGCACTGATCGAGGGGATGCGCAGGAAGTCGTCGAGGGCCGAAAGGTGCTCGTCGGCGTGGGCGCGCAGGTACGCCAGGGCGTCGTCCACGCCGTGTTCGGTGGTTGTCATGCGCCGATGATAAGCGCGCGCCGGTCTAGTCGAAGAGCCCGAATCGGAACCCGAAGAAGAGGATCAACGCCACCGCCGGCAGGAAGGCGGCCACGCGCAGCGCCGTCGGCCAAGCCGGACCCCCGCGGAAGGCGTAGATCGGGATCACCACCGGGAACCCGATGATGGCCAGCGACCAGGCCAGGCGAGCCCGGAAGGTGAGGTCGACGCGATCCTGCACATCGAGCCAGTAGGCGCCGATGGTGATGAAGCCGCCGACCGTGCAGATGGCGAAGACCGCCCAGATCACCGGAAGCATGGGTTGTCGGCTACTCGCCCAGTTCAGCGCGGCGCCGCGCCAGGTCATCTGCGCCGGTGAGCAGGTCGCCAAGGAAGCGCAGCGGGCGCCGACGGGGCAGCCGCGGCTCCACCTCGGGCAGCAGGGCGGTCAACGCCGCCCGCACCTGTTCGTCGAGGGCGGCACGACCTTCGCGCCCGCGTGCCCCGTCGGTGGGGATCGGCTTGCCGTACCGGAAGACCACACGCCGGCGGAACCACATGAACGTGCTGCCGACGATGACGCACGGCACGATCGGCACGCCACTGGCCGCCGCGAAGGCGATCGCCCCGTCCTCGAACGGCAGCAGCTCTGTCTCGTGGAAGCCGACGGTCCCCTCCGCGAAAATCCCCAGCACCCCACCCGCGGCGAAGACCCTGCGGACCGCGCGCACCGCCGAGGTCAAGGTCGTCTTCTCCGGGTTGTAGGGGATCACCCCCCCGTAGAAGGCCATCAGCCGGTTGCGAAAGCCGCGCGAGAAG
>Ga0315281_10005706_pt1 | contig 17794 bp, 14 predicted proteins | sample YL17G07_0_MG_FD_204540 | JGI IMG/M metagenome (GOLD analysis project Ga0315281, IMG submission 204540) | Sediment microbial communities from Yellowstone Lake, YNP, Wyoming, USA - YL17G07_0 | ecosystem: Environmental > Aquatic > Freshwater > Lake > Sediment | place: USA: Wyoming | collected...
GCAGTGATCGTCGCCTACCTCGCCCACCGCAACCAGCAGCCCCACCCGTTCACCTGGACCGCCTCCGTGGAGAGCATCATCGAGAAGGTCGGCAGAGCTAAAGCAACGTTGGAGACACTACACTAGCAGCGTTGCGACGGCCGAGTTGCTAACCACACCGAATCGATTCTGCCAGGAGCACGTTTGACCTGTGGGGCCCCAAAACTCGATCTGAATCTAAGAATCGCGTGGTGAGCGGACAGCGAGGGCAGTCTGGAGCCGCAGAGTCGCCGCGGCGAAGAGGCTGAACGTCACACCCCGCTTAGGTTCGGACGGAATTTCGGGGCCGCCACAGGTGAGTGCTGGCCTCCGGGGCGGTGGGGGGAGCGGGTTGGGGACAGCTTCCCATTCGGCACCGCATTGAAGTGGAGCTCACGGGCTTCGCTGGCCGTCAGCGCCTTCACCTCGTCGGCGGTGCCATCGGGCAACCCTCGATGTGGCGCGGCTCTTCTTCCGCCCCAAGTGATCCGATGCTGCAATCGTCGTCTTGGTTCTTCCCATGTGAGTGTGTCGCCCCCGCCCGGCGTGGCCGGCAAGCGATCCGAAGAGCGGATCAGCGAATACCGGCTCCGCGGTGATAGCATCGGCGGGTTAGCCAAGAGGGGTGAACAGAGATGGGCAGCGTCAGTGGCAAAGTGGCGATCGTGACGGGATCGTCGAGGGGTATTGGCGAGGCGATCGCTCGACGGCTCGCGATCGCAGGAGCGAAGGTCGTTGTCACCGCCCGGACGGTCGAGGTCCGCGATGAGCGTCTCCCGGGCACGGTTCACACCGTCGCCCAAGCCATTCGCGCCAGGGGCGGCGACGCACTCGCGGTACCCGCGAACCTCCAGAAGAAGGAGGAGCGCGAACAGCTCGTGGCGACGACGATCAAGACGTACGGCGGCGTCGACATCCTCGTGAACAATGCGGCGATCCTGGTGCCCGGCGGGACCATCGACTTCGAAGAGCGTTACTTCGACCGCATGTTCGAAATCCTGGTCAAGGCACCGTTCCACCTCTGCCAGCTGGCTCTGCCTTCGATGATCGAGCGCGGCGGAGGGTCGGTGCTGAACATCTCGTCCATCGCGGCCGTCCACCCGAAGCCGACGGGACGCGTGGTCGATGGCGCGGTCTACGGGATGACCAAGGCCGCGATCGAGCGGTTCACCACCGGCCTCGCGGCGGAGATGTACAACAAGAAGGTCTCGGTCAACGCCTTGTCGCCCGCGCTCGTGGTGGCGACCCCGGGGCAGATATTCGGCCGCCGGTACACGCAGGAGATGCTTGACGCAGCGGAGCCAGTCGAGGCCATGGCGGAGGCGGCCCTCGCGCTCATCAGCGGCGACCCGGCCCACGTGACGGGCGGTATTCGTTACAGCAATGAGGTCCTTGCGGAGTTCGCCCTCGAGCCCATCGAAATCGGCATGGAGGCGCCGAAGCCGAACTGAGGCCTGTGAGGCCTTGTGGGGCCCAAAAGTGGATCTGAGTCAAAGTGGCGTCAGCTCAGCCTGTTCGCTGCCCGTGTCGTTCAGCTCCGCAACGCCTTCGCCGACCGCCGTGCTGTGGGGCCCCAATAATCGATCTGAATCTGAATTCGCAGAACGGGCGCGAACGGAAGGCGTTTCGGGGATGAAGGCTCGAGGTCGCGAGCGGCCTGAAGGTGACGCCACAGTAGGTTCAGATCGAGTTTTGGGGTGCCACATGTCACTCGACGGTTCTCGTTTCGAGTTTGGTAGACTTCCGGGAAGCTCAGTCTCTTATTGGGACGCGTGGATGGCACTCTTCCTCCGCAACGCCGCCGTGATCCAGTGCGCCGAGAGCGCACGCCTCGACGCCCTCATCGCCGGAGGCTTGGATCGGTTTCTCGTAGAGCGGCTGGGTCCCACAGCCGCGCTCGTGGACCATGCGCGATTGCCTGCGATCAAGAAGCTGCTCGAACGTCTTGGCGAGACTCCCCGTCTGGCTGGTTCCTAGCAGTGCAGCAGGTCGAGTTCCCCGACGCCCACGCCCTCGACGGCTTCTCCGCAGGCGCTCTTGCGGAGGTCAAGAGGGTGCTCGGGTTGCGGACCAAGCTTAACGACCGTGCAACCCTGGCTGCCGCGATCAGCCGCTTCATCGGTACCGAGGCTCACCACGCTCTTCTCGTCGACCACCTTTCGGACGCAGAGTGGTCCGTGCTTGCAGGCCCGCTTCTCGAATCCGGCGAGGCAGAACTCGCGTCCGTCGCCGCAGCCTTGAGCGCTGCAACGGGAGGCGAAGGGGGTGCGAGCACCCTCAAGCTGCTGTCCTTGTGCGCCCTCTTGCCCGATCCGGACCGTCGTCGATCAGGCTTCTCGCTCAGGCCCGACGAGTTCCCCTACGTGCGGCGGTACGTCACGTGCGCTCCCCCGTCCTTCGTTCGAGATTGGGCCGAGGTGGAAGCCCTTCCGCTGGATCCGCCTCGCCCGATGGACCCCCCTCCTGCGGCCGTCAGGCCGATGGGTCTCGTCGCTGTCCAGCGGGCGATCTATCTCCTGCTCACCGAGCTGGCACGCAAGCCGTTGCGGCATCGACTGGACGGCGAGCTCTACGACGCCGACGTCAAGCGGCTGCTCAAGCTATGGGGCGAAGCGCGGCAGGAGAGCAGTGCAACTGCTGCCGGCGAGCGGCCGCTTTTCTGGTTCGCCCTCGCCATCCTCATGGGCGCGCAGCTCTTGCAAGATACGGCAGGAGAGTGGCGCCCCGCGCTCGACGCGCTGGGCTTGCTGACCGCACCAGCCGCCCACCAGGCAGATACCTTGCTCGCTGGTTGGGCGCCATCTCGCTACAACGAGATCGTCACGATTCCCACGCTCGTAGTGGGGTACGCCGAGCGGCAGCAGCGTCCGTTTTTCAGTCCCGTTGGACACGATCCCGTCGCCTACGCCAGAGTGGCGGGGGCGCGAGCGTACGTTTGCGACACTCTGCGGCGTGTCATCGCTCAGGACCCGAACGCCTGGTATCGCGCGTCCGACTTTGCGGCCTTCGCGTTCCGCCAGCATCCGGAGATGCTCCTCCCCCGCAAGGACGCGGGTACGGTGACGAGCCCTCTCTTCGAATCGCGCCCGGTTCCCAAGACGCCGTATACAGGAATCCACCGGAGCACTGCCGTCGCCGGGCCGGACGGAACGCTCTCGCTGGCACTCAATATGGAGGACGACTGGATCGAGGTCGAAGGCGCCTTCGTCCAGCAGGTGCTCCGCGAGCCGCTTTCCTGGCTCGGCGTCGTCGAGACCGCTGAGGACGAGCGGGGCGAATGCTGCTTCCGCCTGACGGCCCTGGGACAGCATCTCTTTGCCGGTGGTCCGGTGCCCAAAGATGAACCGAGCCAACCTACGGCGAGCCTCGCCGTCCAGCCCAACTTCGAGATCATCGTGCCCGATGCGTTGTCTTGCTTCGCCCTGTTGGGGGAGCTCGAGCAGTTCGCGGAGCGGCTCACGGTCGATCGCGCCGCTACCTACAGGCTGACCCAGAACGCACTCGCCCGCGCGCTGGACGGCCTTTGGACGCTGGAGCGCGTGGGGGAGGTGCTTCAATCCGCGTCGCGAGCCCCCATCCCTCAGAACGTCCGCTTCACGCTCCAAGAGTGGGCCGCGGTCCATGGCCGTCTCACCCTCCATCCGCGCACTGGCGTGCTTGGCGCGGATTCCGCGGAGGAACTCGACGCGTGGAGCCGCGACCCCCGTCTCGCTCCGCTGCTCGGCCAACGTCTCGGGCCGCGTCATGTGCTGGTTTCAAGTGCGGCGAGTGAAGGCCTGCTCCGAACGCTGACTTCCAGGGGCCGGCCGCCGATAGTGGTCGACTATGCGGGATCCCCGGTGAAAGCTTTGCGCTTCAAATCCGCAGACGTGGTGGAGGTACGAGCTGGCGCCGACCCGTACGTGCGTTACCGCATGTCTGCCATCGCGGAGGAGGCGTCTTCGGGTGCGCGCGAGGGCACCTATCGCCTCACCGAGCCGAGCGTGCGCCGCGGTGTCGCGATGGGCTGGAAGGGCGCGGAGATCGTGGACTTTCTCGCAACCTCGGCCGCCAAAGCCGTTCCTGCGGAGCTACGCATCCGCGTGCTCGGCTGGGGACGGAGTGTGGCGCCCGCGCTCTTCGAGCCGGTCATCGCCGTCAAGCTGGGCCGTTCGGCCGTGACCTGGGAGGACCTCGCCAGAATCGCCGGCATCGCGGAGCGCCTCGCCCACGTCATCTCGCCGCAGCTCGCGCTCGTTCGTCCCGCCGAACTGGACGCTCTCCAAGAGGCACTGAAGTCCTGCGGCGTTGCTATCGAGCCCGGCCTCGCGCTTGATGAACCTGCGCAGGACGGCCCGGTTGACGAGGTCGATCTTTTGAAGGGCATGCTCCTCCGATTCAACGACCACCCGGAGGGGGTGGTAGACGCGATGCGCCGCGCGCGCATCCTCGGCAAGTTCGAACGTGCGCGCGAACGGCGCTACTACTATTAGCGATGGGCTACTTCGCTGACCGTCCCTGCATTGTGCAGGGGGACTACTCTGTCCTGCTCGAGGTCGACAACCCCCAGTACGAAGCTGCGCGCGACCTCCTCGCCAGCTTCGCCGAACTCGAGAAGAGCCCGGAGTACATCCACACCTACCGCATCACTCCCCTCTCGCTCTGGAATGCCGCCGCTTCCGGGACCACGGCCACGGGCGTCGTCGGGGGGCTGGAGCGGTTCGCCAAGCACGATCTGCCCCCCAACGTCGTCGTCGAGATCAGCGAGCAGATGTCCCGCTACGGGCGGCTCAAGCTGCGAAGAACCGCGAGTCAGCAGCTCGTCCTCGAGTCCAGCGACCCCACGCTGCTCATCGAGCTGACCCACAACAACCGGATGCGGGAGCTCCTCGCCGGGCCGATCGACGGCAGCACCTTGCCGGTCCGAGGAGACCTTCGTGGTCATCTCAAGCAGACCCTCGTCCAGCTCGGATATCCGGTTGAGGACCTTGCCGGCTTCACGGATGGCGCGCCGCTCGAGCTCGCACTGCGGGCCGAGACCCTTCGCGGTTCAAGCTTCGCTCTTCGACCCTACCAGCGTGACGCGGTCGACGGGTTCTGGGCAGGCGGCGGCCCTACTGGCGGGAGCGGGGTGGTCGTGCTCGCCTGCGGAGCCGGCAAGACAGTCGTCGGCATCGGTACCATCGTGCGAGCGCGGATGCAGACGCTTGTGCTCTGCTACGGCACGGTTGCAGCCCACCAGTGGATCGAAGAAATCGTGGACAAGACGGACATCCACCCGGACCTCGTGGGAGAGTACACGGGGAACCAGAAAGAGGTCCGTCCCATCACCGTCGCCACGTACCAGGTGCTCACGTACCGCCCCCGAGGCAAGGAGCGCGCGAGCGGCGAACTCCGCGCGGGCGACTTCCCCCACCTGTCGCTCCTTACCAGTCGCGACTGGGGGCTGATCATCTACGACGAGGTCCACCTGCTGCCCGCGCCGGTTTTCCGCATCACCGCCGAGATCCAGGCGCGGCGGCGGCTTGGTCTCACCGCGACGCTTGTTCGGGAGGACGGCCGCGAATCGGACGTCTTCTCTCTGATTGGCCCGAAGCGCTACGAGGTGCCGTGGAAGACGCTCGAGCAGCAGGGCTGGATAGCGACCGCCGAGTGTCACGAAGTCCGCGTCAACCTCCCTCCGGACGAGCGGATGGCATACGCCGTAGCAGATGAGGCGAACGAGAGGCACCGAATCGCCGCGGCCAGCTCCGCCAAGCTCCCAGTCGTCCGGAGACTCGTAGAGCAGTTCCAGCAGAGCCATGTGCTCATCATTGGTCAGTATCTCGAGCAACTCGACGAGGTCGCGAGCGCGCTTGGCGCCCCGATCATCACCGGCAAGACCTCGATTCACGAGCGCGAGCGCCTCTACGCGGAGTTTCGCGATGGAGCCGTGCCTGTGCTCGTCGTGTCCAAGGTCGCGAACTTCGCGATCGATCTCCCGTCGGCGAACGTCGCAATCCAGATCTCGGGCACGTTCGGCAGTCGGCAAGAGGAGGCGCAGCGGCTCGGGCGCGTGCTGCGGCCGAAGCCCGATGGCTCGCAAGCGCAGTTCTTCAGCATTGTGACGCGGGATACCACCGACCAGTCGTTCGCGGCGAAGCGGCAGCTCTTTCTCACCGAGCAGGGGTACCGCTACACGATCATGGATGCCGCTGAGGTCTTGGCTGGCACCGGATCGGCTCGCGCGGAATCGACGCCGCGGTTGTGGCGCGTCAAGTAGTCAGGAAAGTGGAAACCGAGGGCAGCTGCCGCTGGCGGTGGGCGTTCTCCGACGAGCCCATTGCTCGCGGGCGAGTCATCCCATGGTCACGAGAGCCGTCGCTTACGGACAGGTCCCAATCTCTGTGGCAGGCCTTTGGGGCCCCAATAGTCGATCTGAATCTGAAATCGCGGAGAGAGCGGGAAGCGGAAGGCGCTCCGTGGGTGAAAGCACGAAGTCGCGAGCCGACTGAAGATGACGCCACAGTAGGTTCAGATTGAGTTTTGGGCCCCACACCCTCCTGGTGGGTGGCCGAAGTCTCGGCGTCTATGCCGCCGACACGTCAGCAGGCTCCCCGAAGGGAGCCTGCGCCGGGCCCGTTGCTTGCGTCGTTCACCCCGACGCTGCGAGCGCGTCCTCCACGTTCCACGGGTGCCCGTCCGGACAGGCCGCCGGGTTCTGCCCGGCGGGCAGCAGGAACCCCTTCATGCAGGCGGAACAGAACCACCGGGTCTCGCCCTCGGGCACGCCCTTCTGGTTCGGCAGCTTCTTGATTTGCCGGGCCTTGCGGGTGGCGGTCGTCACTTTGGCGAGACGCTCGGCCGGCAAGACGTGCACTGTCGTTGCCCGGTCCTCGCCGGCCAGAGACCAGAACCTCCAGCCGTTGCACGAGACGCCGTTCATGACCGCCTTGCCGGCCGAGGACGGGCTGGTGAAGCGCTGCCCGTCCTCCAGCTGGAAACGGGTCTCCCCTTCCGGGGTCTGGACGACCTCGCAGAGGTAGGTCGTCTTCTTGTGGGTGCCCATCAGCCTGGTGCCGGGGGGCAGGATGCGGTTCTCGACGGTCATTGCCGACCTCCTCAGATTTGGGTCGGTGGTCATCACTCACTCGTGCCGCCCGACGAAGTCAAGTCCCGGAGGAACAGGCGAACGACTTGCTTTCGTGGCCGACAAGAGCGGTCATGTCGTCGACCGGAGGACCGTATGGCCGAACTCGACGAACAGATCGCTACCTACCTGCGCGCCATCGAGGTGGAGGGCAAGACCGTCGCCACCCAGGCCAGCTACGCCAACTCGCTCGCCGACTTCCGCTCCCTCGGTCGACATCTCGGGTTACCGCAGCGCGCTGCCGACTACGACGTCGCGCACGTCTACCGGTTCCTCTCCGCTCTGCGCCAGCGGGGCTCATCCCCGGGCTACCAGAACCGCGCCACCGCGAGGTGAAGACCTGCTTCTCCTGGTTCAAACGCATGGGCTTCATCGACGAGAACGTCTTCGCCAGGGTGCCGCTCGTGAAACGCCCGCTGCTGGTCAAGCCGCCCTACAGCCCCGCGGACATGCAGGCGCTGCTTGATAGCCAGGATCGCTCCACCCAGGCCGGGGTCCGGAACTACGCCCTGCTCCCCTTCCTCTTAGACAGCGGCGTGCGTGCCTCGGAGTGCGTCGCTTTGGAGTACGGCGACGTCGACTGGGAGCGCTCCAGCGCATTCGCCCGCCACGGCAAGGGTGGGAAGCAGCGCTGGGTCGGCTTCGGCCCAACGACCGCGGCGGCGCTGCGCAACTACATCGTAGCAGTCGTGAACCGCGAGGCGTGACGCACGCCCACCACGACCAAACCGCAAATGACACCGCCGACCCTCTCGGATATCGTGGGGCGAACATGGCCTGGCGCACCGGGAGACGAGATGAAGGGCAGACCCGCGTTCGCCCTGTCCGTCTGCGCCCTTGGCGTCGCGGGATGCCTGGGGCTACTGGCCTCTCTTTCGGGCGGACCGGGAGTAGCCCACGCCACATGCGGCCAGGATCCGGCTGAGCCCGAGGCGCTCTTCACCTTCCAGCCGCCATCGGTCGGCTTCCAGGTGACCGGCCAGGCGCCGTTGCTCGTCACCGCCACCTTCGTTCTGGATCTTCCCGCCGCGAAGGGTTCCACCGCCTCGTTGGACTGGGGCGACGGCTCGCCGCCCACCGCGTTCTCGGCCCAGGACTGCGGGGATGACATCGCTATCAACTGGGGCGTCCAGTCACATAGCCACACGTACACGTCGCAGGGTCAGTACTTGATTAGATGGAAAGTCGTGACGTTCATGGCCAGCTTCGACTTCCCTGTGACGGGTGTCCTGGTTTCGCTGGCCCCGGCGCCGACAGTGACGCCCACTCCGGCCCCGACCCAGTCCCCGACCGCCACTCCGCCGCCGGCAACCGCGGCAGCCACGCTGGTCCCGGCGTCGCCAACGCCCACCACCACCGCCCCGGCGGCGTCCCCCTCGACGCCTTCCCCAGCGTCCGCCGCTTCGCTGACCGCGACCGCGTCTCCGGCGGCGACAATAGCGGTCACACCCGCAGCTACGGTGGTCGCATCCGCCGCTTCGCTCACGCCATCTCCGCCAGCAGCGGCTTCCCCCGAGGGTGACCTGCCCGAGACTCTTCGCGCGATGCCACGAATTGATGACATCTCGACAGACGTTGGTACGGTGGCGACAAACATCGTCTTCGCCGGTGTCACGCTCTGGGTGCTCTTCAGTTCGGTGCTCCTCAACCAAGTGCTGCAGGACAACCGCGGCGAGATCGATGAGAAGACTGGTCGTCTCACGCGCCCGTTCCGGCGGTTCGTGAAACGGAGCGGCGGTTCACTGCGCGGGATGGCACCAGCCGTGGTCGCGGCGATCGTCCTGGCGGCGACCGGGCTCATCTACGGGTTCTTAGACCCCGGATTCGGTTTCAACCGAGCCAGCCTCCTGTTGTTCCTGAGCGCGATCCTGGGAATAGGCATCATGACGTATCTTTGCTCAGGCCTTGAAGTGGCCGTTACGCGCCGTGCGCACGGGCTCGCAGCCTCGGTCCGCCCGTACCCGGCATCGATCGCGGTAGCCATCGCATCCGTGGTGGTGTCCCGGCTGATGGACCTCCAGCCGGGCGTGGTCTACGGCTTCGTCGCCTCGACCGCTATCACCGGGCCGGGTCTGGTCGAAGGGCGCAAGCAGGGCGGGATTACGGTCTTCCCCGTTGTCGCCGCGCTCGCGCTCAGCATCATCGCCTTCGCCGTCGTTGAGCCAATCCGGGCCAGCGACGCCGCCGCCGCTTCGTTCTTCGGCCAGCTCGCCATCGGTGTGGGGATCATCGTCTTCATCGGCGGGATTGAAGGCGTGGCCTTCAACATGATCCCTCTGGCGGTGACCGACGGCGGGAAGCTGTTCGCCTGGCGAAAGCCGGTGTGGGCCGCAATAGCGTTGCTGTCCGCGTTTCTCGCGTGGCACGTGCTGCTGAACCGCGACCGCCAGAGCTTCGACGCGGTGAGGAAAGCATCGTCGCTCTCGATCCTCGTGATATTCGCGTTCTACTCGCTGCTCAGTCTGGCCCTCTGGCTCTACTTCCGCCGGCGCCGGGGCGAACCGGCGACGGTCGAGCAAGTCGAATGACGGTCGCCGAGATTAAACCGCACCCTGACCGGTCGCCATTAGCTGACGGCTTCGGTTTCAAGCCGCATCGTCAGGCCCGAAGCGTTGTTCAGCGGCCCAGGACGCAGCGCCGAGAATTCGCGCGATCTGGTCATCGTGCCGCGTGCGCGTCCCGGCCAGCTGCGTCGGCCATCCCCACCCGCTGGGCATCGAAGGGCTCGACGAGGATGATGGTCCTGGCGGCGTGGACGCGGTGGAGATCGCGTTCGAGTGCAGCCCCGGTGTCTGGGGCCAGCTCACGGGCGAGGCCAGTAGCCGACGGCTCCGTGCGATAGCAGAAGTACCCCGGACCGCTGACCGGCCGGTAACATCGTCCGGAGACGGTGGCCGTTCTCGGGCTGCCTATGAAGGCTCGTCGGCCTGGGTGGCGTCGGGCTCGGAGAGCCGCTTGAAGTTCGCGAACTGGCGCGTCTGCATGACCCAGTGTGAGGGCTCCAGGAAGACGAAACTGATGTGCATCGGGGCAAACGGCCACGCCAGACCCACGATCCCGAATCCGACCAGGAGACCTCCCACGACGCGCAGCGCGCGCTTGCTCCCAGCCGATGCCAGGACACCCGCTCCAAATGCGAACACCAGGACTTCATAGACGATGGCCAGCCCAAGCCACATCGGCCGTGTCGGCGCGCCCACAGCGGACAACTTGCTGATGGTTTGAAAGTTGTAGTTGTAGCCGTCGTATCGCAGGCTCGCGACTACGTCCATCGCGAAATACAGGACGAACGAGAAAATCCCGCAGAGGAGAAGGATCTTGATGAGGCGCCACGATTGCCGGATCGCGCTCTCGCCCAAGGTCCCCCGGTCAGCGCCAACGCCCTATCCTTGCTCCTCTCCCCACGTGACGCAGCGGCCGCTCGCGCAGGACAACTGACAGTCGACGGACCCAGTTTCGGATTCGAGACGCCGTTGGCGCGGCCAACCAGCAGGGGGTTAAGGCGCCGCGGTCACCGTGAGGGAGTCCGCAGCGCTTAACATCGCCCCTGCTCCTGACGGGCGACACAGGACCGCCCCGGGTGGGAAGCTGCACTCATACCTCTGTCCCGCGATGTCGGCTGTCACGTGTGCTGCGGGTGGCGGCTGAGGTTCGAGCGAAAACGTGACCGCAGTGATCGTCGTGGGGGTTGCTGCGCTGAGTTCGAAATGGACTGCGCTGACGGCGTAGCCGCTGATCTCTCCCTGCCCAGAGCCGCCGGGCCCAGCCGCCCACGCGCTGCCGGAGAACATTGCGGCGATGATGAACGCTGCAAGAAACCCGCCCGACCGTGTCATGTGCCTACCCCAGGCCGGGTGACGCAAGGGACTGACCGAGCCTCGAAAGCTGTCGCGGCCACGTCGAGCCTCATTTCCGACGCCCCTCGCGCCAGCTATGGTGACCCTGCAATCGCGATGCCCCTCTCCGAGCGAGACATCCGCGCCGTGAAAGCGTTTCAGGACCCGTTCCCGGTAATGGAACGCCCATTCGACCGGGCAGCCGAAGTCCATGGTTTTCCGTCGACTGCGGCGTTGCTGGAAACCGCCGCGGACCTCCACCAGCGCGGCGTGATGCGGCGGTTCTCGGCTGTGCTGCGCCATCGCGAGGCGGGGTACCGGGCCAACGGCATGGTCGTGTGGAAGGCCAGCCCCGATGAGTGTGAACGTGCCGGGTCGCTGATGGCGGAGTTCGCGAAGGTCTCGCACTGCTACCAGCGCCCGACGTACGAGGACTGGCCCTACTGTCTCTTCTCCATGATTCACGGTCGCACGCCCGAAGAGGTACAGGAGTGCATTGATGCCATCCAGGAGGAGACGGGGCTGCGTGACTACCAGGTGCTGTATTCATCCGTGGAGTACAAGAAGGCACGGGTCCGGTACTTCACGAGCGAATGGGATCGCTGGCGGCGCGAAGCCTCGCGCTGGGAGGTTCCGGCCGCTGGAACGCACCGCAAGCAGGGTGAAGCGGAGACATCGCGGCGTGAGTGCGGCGTGTCGATGGCGGCGTCTCAGCACCAGATGGACCGAATGAGAATCTGGGGACATCTGCAGAGCCTCCAGGTTTGCATGTGGGACATTGCGTCGCTGCACCGCCGGGACTTCGACGCGGTTCGCGAAGCCTCGAAGCTTCACGCTGGGACAGGGATGCTGTTGACCAGTTGCCAGCGGCTCGAAGCCTATTCCTTGCAGGGATGCAACTGTGGGGCGGGCTCGCGCCTGTACGGATTCGACGCGCTGCTCCATCTCGCCGAGGTTGCAACGGGACTGCATTCGGTGGTGCTGGGCGAAGAGCAGATCGCCGGGCAAGTGCGCGGGGCGCTGGCCAGCGGACCGGCCGGGGTGCGCGAGTTGGGCGACATCGCGCTGGCTGCAGCTCGCGAGGTTCGGCGCGAGGCTTCGTTTGACAGTCACGCCGGGCACCTCTTGGACCGGGGCCTGTCCGTGGCGGCGATCGAGCCCGGGGGCCGCCTGCTCGTTGTCGGGACGGGACACATGGGCCGGCTTATTGCACGGCGGGCGCGCGACCTTGGTTTCACAGAGATCCTTGTCGCAGGCCGGCGGCGGCCAGATGCGGGCTGGCTCGAAGAGGTCGGCGCGACGTTCGCATCGCTCGCCCAACTGCCACACGCCGGGGCGGTCGACGTTGTAGTCGGGTGCCTGGGTTCGGATGCCGCCGCACTGGACGTGGAGCACCACCTCCCGGAGGTGCGCAAGCTGGTGCTGGACCTCGGCACGCCACGCAACTTCGCGGCGGAGAGCCCGAGGCCTCTCCTTGCCATCCACGACCTGCTGGCTCGGCGGGCCGGGAGCGCGCATGTCGACGCGCGGCGGGCGGCGCTCGCGAAGCAGTTGCGCGAGAAGCTCGAACGGCGGCTGGAAATGGCCGCTGCGGACAGCCAGTCCACGGTCGGAGCGCTCCGCCTGGAGATAGAGAGACTTCGGCAATCGGAGATGGAGCGCATCCGGCGCCTCCACCCGGAGTTGCCGGTCGAGACGATGGACGTCATCACGCGGTCGCTGGTGAACCGGCTCTTTCACGGAATTTCGGAGGGTCTGAAGCGGATCGACGATCCGGACTTCCACGAGCACGTGCTGGCGATGTTCGGCGCGGTGCCAGCCGAAACACGCGTCCCGGCCGTCACCGGTTCGGCCTGAGGGCTACACAACCAGGCCACGTCTACATCATCGGCGCTGGGCCGGGCGATCCGAGACTGATCACGGTCGCCGGCGTGCAAGCGATCGCCAGGGCCGACGTGATCTACTACGACGCGCTGGCTTCCCCGGTTCCGTCAGGTTTCAGGGCGCGAACGTAGAGTGGGGGAACGATCGCCCAGGAGCCTCCCATGACGTGCCCGCACTGCAACTCATCCGAGACAACGAAGCGGGTAGGTGCCACCTCCGTCGGCTACGTCGCGGAGCTCCTCCAGCGCGAGCAGTTTGTCGAGCGCTGGCGCGCGCGCGTCGCGGAGATGGCTGCCGCGTAGCCCAGCCGGGCCGGGCCGGGCCGGCGCGAAGCTCCGTCCTCGGTGCCCCTGGCGGAGACACGCCTCAGATCATCCTGAGTCCTGACAGAACCAGTTTTGGGGCCCCACCGGCAACGGCCCCGCCGGCTACGCTACACTCGCGACCTCGCCCGCGAACTGGGCGTTGTACAGGTTGGCGTACGCACCACCACGGGCGAGGAGCTCAATGTGGTTGCCCTGCTCGACGATCCGGCCGCCGTCCATTACGAGAATGGTGTCGGCGTCGCGGATTGTGGAGAGCCGGTGGGCGATCACGAAACTCGTCCGCTGAGACCGCAGTGCGGCCATGGCGTGCTGGACGAGCACCTCGGTGCGGGTGTCTACCGAGCTGGTCGCTTCGTCCAGGATAAGAATCGGGCGGTCGGCCAAGAAGGCACGAGCGATGGTGATCAGCTGGCGCTCGCCCGCGCTGACAGAGCTGCCGTCGTCGTCGATCTTGGTGTCGTAGCCTTCTGGCAGCGAGTGGACGAATCGGTCGACGTAGGTGGCCCTGGCCGCCTCGAAGATCTGCTCATCAGTTGCGTCGAGGTTGCCGTAGGCGATGTTCTCGCGGATCGTGCCGCCGAACAGCCATGTGTCCTGGAGCACCATGCCGATCTGCGAGCGCAACTCGCGGCGGGGCATTTGGGCGATGTCGCGGCCGTCGATCGTGATCGTGCCTTTATCGAGCTCATAGAACCGCATGATCAGGTTCACGAGCGTCGTCTTGCCCGCACCTGTCGGACCGACGATGGCAACGGTCCGCCCGGGCTCCGCCACCAGCGAGAGGTCGGTGATGAGCGGCTTGTCAGGGTTGTACGAGAACGAGACGCGCGAGAACTCGACACGCCCGCGGGCCAGTCCGCCGGGCTCGTAGGCCGAGACATCGGGAGACTGCTCCTCCGCGTCAAGCAACTCGAACACACGCTCAGCTGAGGCGACGCCGGACTGGAACAGGTTGACCATCGACGCGATCCAGGACAGCGGCATGGTGAAGTTGCGGGAATACTGGATGAAGGCCTGGATGCCGCCGATGGTCATGGCGCCATTGGCGACGCGTATTCCTCCGAGCACGGCGATGGCGACGAAATTGAGGTTACCGACCAGCATGGTCGCCGGCTGAATGACGCCTGAAACGAACTGCGCGCCGAAGCTGGCGTCGTAGAGTTTGTCGTTTGTTTCGCGAAAGGTATTCTCGACTTCGCGTTGGCGGCCGAATCCCTTGACGATCGCGTGGCCGGTGAAGGTTTCTTCGACGTGAGCGTTCAGCCTGCCGGTGTGCATCCACTGCGCCACAAACCGCGTCCTCGAGCGTTTCGCGATTGCCCTGATCATGACCATCGACAGGGGAACGGTGACGAGGGCAACGAGCGACAGCAACCATGAGATCCAGATCATCATTGCGACGGTCCCAATCAGTGTCAGCGCCTGCGTCAACATTTGGGAAAGCGTTTGCTGGAGGCTCTGTGCAATGTTGTCGATGTCGTTTGTCACCCGGCTGAGCAGGTCGCCGCGCTGCGCCCGGTCGACATAGCTGAGCGGCAAGCGGTTGAGCTTGTCCTCCACATCGGCCCGCAACCGGTACATCGTGCGCTGCACCACGCCGGCGAGGAGGTAGGACATCCCGTATTGCAGCGCCCACGAACCGACGAGCAGCAAGCTGGCGAGGCCGAGGATGCGACCCAGGTGACCGAAGTCGATCGCGCTGCGAGTGAACAGGGCGTCCACGATGACATCGGTGGCGCTCCCCAGGATCTTGGGCAGCATGACGGTCATGCACACGCTGACGACCGTCATCACAATCGCCGAGACCACGAGGAAGCGCTCACGCCGAAGGCGCCGGAGCAGGCGGCGAGTGGTGGTACCGAAGTCCTTGGACTTCTCGGTTGGCATGCCGACCGAGCCGAAGCGCATGCCAGGCTGGCCGCCCGGCGGTGGCGGCCTGAAGCCCTGACCCGCAGTGGGGGGAGTACTCACGCTGCCACCCCCTCTCCGATCTGCGAGGCCACTATTTCGGCGTAGGTCGGACACGCCTGGAGCAACTCTGCATGAGTTCCCAGCCCCACCATCTCACCGTCTTCGAGGACGAGAATTTGGTCGGCGTTTGTTATGGTGGAGAATCGCTGAGCCACGATGATCACCGTTGCGTCCCTGGCGTACGGCGCCAGCGCGGCGCGCAATCGCGCGTCGGTGGCCAGGTCGAGCGCGGAGAAGGAGTCATCGAAGAGGTAGACCTCCGGCTTGCGAACGAGCGCCCGGGCCATGGCCAGCCGCTGACGCTGACCGCCCGACACGTTCACTCCGCCCTGGGAGATCTCCGCGTTCAGCCCGCCAGGCATCGCCCGGACGAAGTCGGCCGCCTGGGCCACCTCGAGCGCCGCCCAGATCTCCTCTTCGGTCGCATCCGGCTTGCCGTAGCGAAGGTTGCTGGCCACCGTGCCGGCGAACAAATAGGGCTTCTGCGGAACGACGCCGATCCGGTGCCACAGGATCTCTGGATCGAGATCGCGGACGTCAACGCCATCGAAGAGGACTGCCCCCGACGTGACGTCGAAGAGCCGCGCCACGACATTGACGAGGCTGGTCTTGCCAGAACCCGTGCTCCCGATGATCGCTGTCGTCTGACCCGGCAGCGAGGTGAACGAAATGCGGTCGAGGACGGCGTGCTCTGCGCCGGGGTAGCGGAATCCAACATCGCGCAATTCGAGCCGCCCGCGCGTGGCCAGCTCGGTGACGGGGTTTGAGGGAGGTATGACCGAGCTGAACGTGTCCAGCACCTCCTGGATGCGTTCAGCCGAGACGGCCGCGCGGGGCGCCATCATCGCGGCCATGGTCGCCATCATGACCGCCATCATGATGAGCGTCAGGTAGGTGAGGAAGGCCACGAGGGAACCGATGGACATGGCCCCGCTGTCAATCCGGCGCCCTCCGAACCAGATCACGGCGATGCTCGACGCGTTGACCACCAGCATCATGGTTGGAAACATGAGCGCCATCAGCCGGCCCGCTTTGAGCGACGTGTCCGTCAGGTCTTCATTGACGTTGTGGAAGCGCTGAGCCTCAACGGGCTCGCGCACGAACGCCCGCACGACGCGCATGCCCACGATCTGCCCTCGAAGCACACCGTTAATCTTGTCGAGGCGATCTTGCATGAGCCTGAACTGCGGAATCATCCGGGACACGATGGCGCCCAGGATCGCCACGAGCAGCGGCAGGCTCACGGCGAGCAACCATGACATCCCGAGGTCCTGCCGCATCGCCATGAACACTCCAAAGACGACCGTCATGGGCGCGGCAACGACCATTGTGCAGATCATCAGGACCAGCATCTGCACCTGCTGCACGTCGTTCGTGATGCGGGTGATGAGCGAAGGAGCGCCGAAGAAATTGACCTCTTTTGCCGAGAAGTCGGTCACGCGGTGGAACAGCGCCGCCCGCACGTCCCGCCCGAAGCCCATCGCCGCCCTGGCCGCGCAATAGACCGCACCGATAGAGAATGTTGCCTGCACCGCGGTCACACCAAGCATAGCCACGCCGATTGACCAGATGTGGCCGGTGTCGCCGCGAAGGACACCCTTGTCGATGATGTCCGCGTTGAGCGACGGCAGCAGGAGCGACGCCGTGGCCTGGATGCCCTGGAAAATGAGGACGGCGAGGAGCCAACGGCGGTATGGCCGCAGGTAGGTTCGCAGAAGCCGCATCACGATTCGTTCTCTTTCTCCGGTAGGGCGTGGTCACGGACGCGGATGCCGTCGAGGAGCAACGTCACGATCTCGTGGGGGGTGACCGGCTCGCCCATGCAGAGCACCGGATGACTGACAGCAAGGGTGAGCGCACGCAACTGACGGGCTGCGGTCACCGGGTCGGTGCGCAGATGTCTTTGCTCTGCCTTGAACAAGTCGGCCAACGCGACGAAGTTGGCCGGCGGAGTGGGCAGTGCGCTGGCATCACCGACGCTGGACACAAGTCTCCAGATGTCGGTGAGGCGGCGCTGCATGATGCTGACCGCTGCGACGAGCTGCTCTTCGAACGGGAGTGACCGATCGATGGCTGCAAGCGCCCGCTCAGTCGGCTCGGGGTCGAAGGCTGCCTGCACTACCGCCTGAACGACCGCGTCCTTGTCCGGAAAGACGCCAAAGATCGTCCCTTCCGCTACCCCAGCCGCCTCCGCAATCTGCCGGGTGGACACGTTCGCGCCCCGTTGGAGCAGCAAGGGCAAGGTCGCAGCGATGATGGCTGCCCGTCTCTCGTCGGCGGGAAGCGCAGGTGCACGCGTAGTCACCCGGTCACCTTACACGAGTGAGTGCTCACTCATCCACCAGGGACCGCCACTGTTCGAGTAGGGGTTGGACGAGCAGTCGCATCGCTTCATGGCCAACATTGGCAGCCTCCGCGACACACGCAATCGTCGCCGTTTCAGAGTCAGAGGGGCCATTGCTCAAAATGCCCAGCCTGCGCAGGCGCGTTAGCAGATCCCGCCACGGACCGCGCGCATCGCAGCACGCTCGCTATCGGACACACTGGCCGCGGCACTCTCTCCATGGAGAGAGTCCACACTTGACGACACTTACGAGACACTACACTAGTGTAGTGTCTCCAACGTTGCTTTAGCTCTGCCGACCTTCTCG
>Ga0315281_10005707_pt1 | contig 17794 bp, 19 predicted proteins | sample YL17G07_0_MG_FD_204540 | JGI IMG/M metagenome (GOLD analysis project Ga0315281, IMG submission 204540) | Sediment microbial communities from Yellowstone Lake, YNP, Wyoming, USA - YL17G07_0 | ecosystem: Environmental > Aquatic > Freshwater > Lake > Sediment | place: USA: Wyoming | collected...
CGCCCAGGAGGTGAAGCGCAAGGGCCTGGCCGGTAATATCAAGCTCGGGCCCGGCGGCATCCGTGAAATCGAATTCATCGGCCAGGCGTTTCAATTGATTCGCGGCGGACGCCAGCCGTTGTTACGCGAGCGCCGCATTCAATCTGTTTTGAATCATCTGCGCGACGCGAATTATTTGCCTGATTATGTGGTGCGCGAGCTGCAAGACGCCTACGTGTTCCTGCGCAACAGCGAGCACCGCTTACAGGAATTCGCCGACCAGCAGACGCATAGCCTGCCGACCGATGCCCTCGGCCGCGCGCGGCTCGCGTATGCGCTGGGCTTTACGGACTGGTCCAGTTACGAAGCGACCTTGCGCAAGCACATGCAGCGCGTGCACAACCATTTCGAACAAGTGTTCGCCGCGCCGCAAGCCGAGTCCGCGGCCGGCGACGCCGCGCTGGAATTGGCCGGCGTGTGGAGCGACGCGCTGCCCAACGACACCAGCCGCCAGGTGTTGACACGTTTGGGTTATGCCGCGCCGGACAGCGCGCTGGAGTCTTTATCACAGTTGCGCCGCAGCAGTGCGTTTCGCGCGTTGAGCAGCACCGGGCAACAGCGGCTGGATCAACTCATTCCGCTGCTGCTGGGCGCGGTCGGTAAAACCAGCAATGCGGCGGAAACACTGCAACGGATTTTGCGCCTGGTCGAAGCGGTCGCGCGCCGCACCGCCTATCTGGCGCTGCTGGTTGAAAATCCGATGGCCTTGTCGCAATTAGTCAAGCTGTGTTCTGCCAGTGCGTGGATCGCGGAATTGTTGAGCCGCCATCCGGTGCTGCTCGACGAACTGCTCGACCCGCGTTCGCTGTACAACCCACCCGATGCGCTGGCGCTGCGCGCGGAGCTCGCGCAACGTCTGGCCGTGATCGCGCCCGATGATCTTGAGCAACAGATGGAAGCGTTGCGCCAGTTCAAACAGGCCAATGTACTGCGCGTCGCGGCCGCCGACATTGCCGACGCGTTGCCGTTGATGGTGGTCAGCGATCATCTGAGCTGGATCGCGGAAACCGTGATCGCCGCCGCGCTGGATCTGGCGTGGCGCGAATTGACCGCCCGGCACGGCGCACCGGCCTGCCGCCTCGACGGCGCACGCTGCGAACAAGGCTTCGCCGTCGTTGCCTACGGCAAATTGGGCGGCCTGGAACTCGGCTACGGTTCCGATCTTGACTTGGTGTTTTTATATGCCAGCGCCGATCAGGAACAACTAACACCGGGGGACAAACCGATTGCGAGCGCGGTGTTTTTTACGCGCCTGGCACAACGCCTCGTGCATATGTTCACCGCGCACACGCCGTCGGGCGTGTTGTACGACATCGATCTGCGCCTGCGCCCGAGCGGCGCATCGGGCCTGCTGGTCAGCGCCGTGGACGCGTACGCCGAATACCAAACGTCGGAAGCCTGGACTTGGGAACATCAGGCGCTGGTGCGCGCGCGCCCGGTCGCCGGCGATCACGCGCTGTTACAACGCTTCGCCGCAATCCGCCGCGCGGTATTGGCGCGTCCGCGCAACATCGAGCAACTGCGCGGCGAAGTGCGTGCGATGCGGGAGAAAATGCGCGCCACGTTCGCCAGCCCCGGCCCGCGCAAATTCGACTTAAAACAAGGCCACGGCGGCATCGTCGATATCGAATTTCTGGTGCAGTTCGGCGTGCTGGCCTGGGCGCATGCACACACGGCGCTGCTCGAATTCACCGACAACATCCGGCTGCTTGGCGAATTGGGCGCGGCGGAAAAACTCAGCGCCGACGACGTGCACCTGTTGTGTAACGCGTATCGAAGCTATCGCGCGCGGCAGCATAAGTTGGCCTTGCAGAGCGCGCCGGCGGTCGTGGATGACGCGGAATATGCGGAGTCGCGGGCCGGGGTGATGGCGGTGTGGCGGAAATTATTGGAAGCGTAGTTCATCATTGACACTGAATCAGTCGGACGGATAGAGTCCGCTCCTCATTGCTACAGGTTCCCCACGACATTGCGTCGTTGGGGTTAAACGGGAAGCCGGTGCGTTCACTACGAACTACTCCGGCGCTGCCCCCGCAACGGTAAACGAGTTAAAGATCCGCATTACGCCACTGTGTTGAAAAACATGGGAAGGCGCGGATCAGGGAGACGTTCCATTTTCAATTCAAAGCGAGACTAGGCGCCCCGCCGCAGACCGTGCTGTAGCACGGCAAGGCGGGGCAACGACGTATCGATTTGAATGGAAACGGAACATCCCGCTCGTGAGCCCGGAGACCGGCCTGTGCATGTTACGTCGGGTTCGCGGAGGGCGATACCACGGGTGCTGCCTCTATTTTGCTCCCGTTTTTTGTTCCTCCGTGTGCCCGCATCACTCAATCCTGATTGAATGCGCGGGTGTGCGCGGGAGAAAAAATGCGGATGTTTCAAAATCTAGTGGCATTGCCTCTGCTCGCCACGGCGATCATCACAAAATCCACGCACAGCGGCTCCGCAACATGACCGCACGCCGCTGCCCCGCGCTATTGGTCAGTGCTCCGGCGTCCGGTCAGGGCAAGACCACCGTGACCGCCGCGCTCGCGCGCTATCATCGCGCGCGCGGCAAGCGCGTGCGCGTGTTCAAGACCGGCCCCGATTTTCTCGACCCGATGATCCTGGAGCACGCCAGCGGCGCGCCGGTGTATCAACTCGACTTGTGGATGGGCGGCGAGGCGCACTGCCGCGAGCTGCTGTATCAGGCGGCGGGCGAGGCGGACTTGATTTTGGTGGAAGGCGTGATGGGCTTGTTCGACGGCACGCCCTCCTCCGCCGATCTGGCGGAACAATTCGGTCTGCCGGTGCTTGCGGTGATCGACGCCAGCTCAATGGCGCAAACCTTTGGCGCAATCGCGCACGGCCTGGCGACCTACCGTAGCAAGTTGCGTTTCGCCGGTGTGATCGCCAATCGCGTCGGGAGCGCCGCCCATGCGGGCATGGTTGCGGAGAGTCTGCCGCCCGGCATGCCTTCTTATGGTGCCCTGCCGCGCGATGCGCAACTCAGTCTGCCGCACCGCCATCTTGGCTTGGTACAGGCCGGGGAAATCGACGATCTCGAAGCACGCTTGGAACGTGCCGCTACGGCCTTGGCCGAAACTGGAACCATTCCGCTCCCCGCCGCCGTCGCCTTCGAAACGGGTCCGTCCGAACCCGTGCTGCCGCGCCTGACGGGCCTGCGTATCGCTGTGGCGCGCGATCGCGCGTTTGCATTTCTGTATCGCGCCAATCTCGATCTGTTGCGTGCGATGGGGGCGGATCTCATCTTCTTCTCGCCGCTCGACGATGGCCGCTTACCCGAGGTTGACAGTTTGTATTTGCCGGGCGGTTATCCCGAACTGCATCTGCAACGACTCGCCGCCAACACCGCCATGAAAAACGCCCTCCGAGAACATCATGCGCGTGGCAAACCCATCGTCGCGGAATGCGGTGGAATGTTGTACCTACTGGAATCACTCACCGACACTTCCGGCACATGTGCCGACATGGCGGGCGTGCTGCCTGGGCACGCCATAATGCAATCGAAGCTGGCGAATTTGGGCCTGCAAAGCGTCGCGTTGCCGGAAGGCACATTGCGCGGCCACAGTTTCCATCACTCGCGCACGGAAACCCCGCTGCTTCCTTTCGCACTGACCGAGGACAAACGCCAGCGCGGACGAGCCGAAGCGGTGTATCGCCAGGGACGCCTGCACGCGTCGTATCTGCATTTGTATCTGCCGTCGAACCCCGAGGCGACAGCGCGGCTATTCATGCCGTAAAACACGGGATTTTCCATTCACTCAATCAACGGAGAACATGATGCATATCAAGCCGGGAACCATCGCACCAACCAAGGTCGGTAAAGAATTGTTTTCGCATCCGACGACGATCATGCGCACCGTGCTTGCGGCGATTTTCTTTTTGCTGCTGATGCAGGGCTTTCCCATGGGTACCGAAGCGTCTGCCTTGCACTTCGTCGGCGCCTTGCCGGTTTATCTGCTGCTGGGTTTCATTCCCGCGCTGTTTGGTTTTGGCTTGAGCCTGTTGTTGCAGGGCGGCTGGTTCGAATCCGCCGATCTGTCGCAACTCACGCTGAATTCTTTGTCGTTGCTGCTGCCGCTGATCGCGGTGCATTTCACCGTCATGCGCAAGCTGGGCACCATGACGAATGGCCACCACATCCGCTGGCAGAGCATCCTGAAACTGGAAGCGGGGTACTACGCCGGAGTGACCGGCATGGCCGGGTTGTGGCTGCTGATAACCAGCGCCTCAATGCCGTTCGCCGCCTGGGGAATATTCGCCGCGTCGTGCGCCGCCATCGTGGCGCTCGAATTTGTCTTCACCTACTCAATGCTGCGGCTACGCAAGTTACCAATACACGCCGCGCGCGCCTATTTCACAAGTCTATTGCGACGGACGCAATTACGTTCGTCGTCGCTTTAATCGTCATCCACATCAACCCACGTCAGGAGATCAACATGTCTATCGAATCTGGTACTGTAGCTCAACCTCAAGTCATCTCGTCCCCGGTCTCGACATCTAAAACATTACCGGCGTTGCTCACCGCCATGCTCGGTGTGACGCTGCTTTTCGCGGCGGGCTTCGCCGAAACCAAGACGCTGCACAGCACCACGCACGACACGCGCCACGCGACCGGTTTCCCCTGCCACTAAGCAGGGAAACGGCCATGCGCAAAATCGCGTTCAAGACGATCATGATCCCGGCGGCGTTCAGCGGGCTGCTGGCCGGCGTGTTGCTCACGCTGCTCCAGCATATCCAGGTGGTACCGCTGATTCTCGAAGCCGAGGTTTATGAGCACGCCGCCGAAGCCGCGCACCCGGCACCTTCCGCCGAGCATGAGCACGGCGCTTGGCAGCCGGAGGACGGCTGGCAACGTAACGTGTTCACGACCGCCGCCAACATCGTGGTTGCGCTGGGTTATGCGTTGCTGCTGGGCGCGGCGCTCACGTTGCGCGACACGGCGCTCACTTGGCGCTCGGGGTTGCTGTGGGGGCTGGCGGGCTACGTCGTGTTCTTCGTTGCGCCGTCCTTGGGGTTGCCGCCGGAAGTTCCCGGCGCGCAGGCGGCGGAGTTGGGACAGCGGCAACTGTGGTGGATCGCCACCGTGGGTTGCACCGCTGCGGGTTTGGCGCTGATGGTTTTTTCCGCGCGGCGCACAGCCAAGCTCCTGGGCGTGGTGTTGCTGATCGCACCGCATTTTATCGGTGCGCCGCAACCGGAGGTTCCCGGTGGAGTCGCTCCCGCTGAATTGGCGCAAGCGTTCATCGTCGCTGCATTTATCGCGAACGCAGTATTTTGGCTGGCGCTCGGCGGCCTGTTCGGTTTCTTTCACCGGAGATGGGCGGAGTGACGACCGGCAAAGTCTGGTTCGTGGGCGCCGGTCCGGGTGACCCGGATTTGATGACGGTGAAAGGCCGCGACTTGATCGCGCGCGCCGGCGCGATTCTGTTCGCCGGTTCGCTGGTGTCCGTAGCAACCCTGCGTTGGGCCAAAGCCGATTGCGAGATCCGCGATTCCAAAGACATGCCCTTGGAAGACATCACCGCGTGGCTGATCGCACAGGCACAACAACACGACACTGTGGTGCGCTTGCAAACCGGTGACCCGTCGCTGTACGGCGCGTTGATCGAAATGGTGCAGCCACTGGATGCAGCGGGTGTCGACGTCGGGGTGGTGCCGGGTGTTTCCTCGGCGATGGCCTCGGCCGCAGCAGCGGTGGAAAGCCTGACGTTGCCCGAGATTACCCAGACCGTGATTCTCACCCGCGTCGCAGGCCGCACGCCGATGCCGCCGGGCGAATCGCTGGTCGAATTGGCGCGTCATCACAGCACGCTGTGTTTGTTTTTATCCATTACGTTGTTGGGCAAAGTGAAAAGCGATTTACTGGAAGCGGGCTGGCGCGAAGACGCGCCGGTGCTGGTGGTGCAAAAGGCGAGCTGGCCGGATGAAGAACTGATCGTACGTGGCACCCTGGCGGACATCCGCGAGCAATGCCGCGCCGCCAAGATCACGAGTCAGGCGATGATCATCGTGAGTCCAACCTTGGGCGCGCGCCATTGGCCGACACTGAAAAAATCCAAACTCTACGACGCCACCTTCACGCACCGTTTTCGGCGCGGCGTCAAAGAAGAACGAGAGGAAGCCTCATGAACGAAACTATTCTGCTGGTCGGGCACGGCTCGCGCGACGCGCACGGCAACGACGAAATCGAAGCGTTCGCCGCGCAATGGCGCCAGCGGCAACCGCACTGGCGCATCGAAGTGTGTTTCATCGAATTCGCCGACGTGCTGCTCGATCAAGGTCTGGATCGCGCCGCGCGCCACGGTGGCAAAGTCATCGTCGTGCCGCTGGTGCTCAACGCCGCCGGTCACGTGAAAATGGAAATCCCGGCGCATATCGCAGAAGCGCGCGTGCGCAGTCCGGCTGCGGAATTTGTCTACATGAAGCACCTGGGCGCCGTCGAGCCCATTTTCCAACTGCTCAAGCGCAATCTCAGCCAAGTGATGAAATCCTTGGACATGCCCGACCCGCACACCACCGGCGTCATTCTGCTCGGACGTGGCTCGTCGGACAAAGTCGCTAACGGCGAGGTCGCCAAGCTGGCGCGTTGGATGTTCGAAGAGACCGATCACGACCTCGTCGACATCGCCTTCACCGGCATCACTTATCCGCGTGTGGAAACGTCGGTGCAACGCCACGCCAAACTTGGCATGACGCAGATCGCCATCCTGCCCTATTACCTGTACACCGGCACCTTGATCGAGCGCATCAAGCGCCAAGTCGATGCTTTACGCGTGCAGTATCCGCAGCTTCGTTTTGGCCTTGCGAACTATTTCGGTTTTGAAGAAGAAGTGTTCGCGCTGGTCGAGCAACGCGTCCGCGCGGCACGCGGTGAAGACGTGATGCCCGCAGCCGGGATGATGGAATGCGACGGCTGCAAATATCGTGCGGTGGCGGAGGAACACGGTCACGGCCATCGCCATGATCACGCCGCGCCACATGTTGCACACGATCATGCGCCGCATGACCACGAGCACCACACGCACGCGCACGGACTCCCGGCATGAGCACCAACATCATCACCGAACAACTCACGCGCGCCGGGCAAAGCATCGAGCGCGACTCCTTCGCCATCGTGGATCGCGAAGCATGCGCGCATCACTACAGCGACGCACAATGGCAGATTGTGCGCCGCATGATCCACGCCACGGCGGATTTCGAATTCAACGGCTTGACGCGCTTTCATCCGGACGCCACCGCAGCGGGCATCAACGCGATCCAGCGCGGCGCACCGCTGGTCGCCGACGTGGAAATGATTTTGGCGGGACTGTCACAACCGCGCCTGGCGCACTTCGGCATCCGCAGCTATCAATACATCGCCGACGCCGACGTGATCGAACAGGCCAAAATTGAAAACACCACACGCGCCGTGCAAGCCATCCGCAAGGCGCATGCACTCGGCATATTGCAGGGTGCGATTGTCGCCGTGGGCAATGCACCGACCGCGTTATTGGAAGTGGTGCGCTTGATTGAAGAAGAAGCGCTACGCCCCGCGTTGATCGTCGGCATGCCGGTCGGTTTTGTCTCGGCGGCGGAATCCAAGGAAGCGGCGTGTCGTTTGCGCGAAATTCCCTGGATTGTCACGGACGGACGCAAGGGTGGGTCAACTCTGGTGGTTGCAGCCATCCATGCCCTGCTAGCGCTCGCCGAAGCGCAACCAAAAACACGCGTATGATCGGCGCCTATGACGGAAAAAAAACCCAAAGGCACGCGCAAAGGTTTTACCACCGGAGCCTGTTCGGCGGCGGCGGCTCGTGCTGCAACGCTGGGCTTGGTCACAGGGCGCGTGCCGGACATGATTGATTGCCGCTTGCCGAACGAGCAGGTCGTGAATTTCGCGGTGATCGAAGGTTTCTGCGATGGCGAGCACGCGCATGCGGTCGTCATCAAGGACGCTGGAGATGATCCCGACTGCACGCATGGCGCGCATCTCACCGCCGACGTGCACACGTTGCCCGGTTTGCCGGGACAAATTGTTCTCAAGGGCGGTGCGGGTGTGGGTACGATTACACGTCGCGGCTTGGGGTTGCCGATCGGCGCTCCGGCGATCAATCCGGTGCCACGTCGTAACATCGAGGAAAACGTGCGCGCGGCGGCCGGTGCATTGTTGGATGCCTGCGGACTGGAAGTTATGATCTCGGTGCCGGAAGGCGAGCAAATGGCGAAAAAAACGCTGAATAGCCGCTTGGGGATTATCGGCGGCATCTCGATATTGGGCACCACTGGCATTGTGCATCCTTACTCCACCGCCGCATTTCGCGCCAGCGTGGTGCAAGGTGTCGAAGTCGCGGCCAATCAAGATTTGGATACGGTGGTGCTGACCACCGGCGGGCGCACCGAAAAATTCGCGATGCGCGAGTTGTCGCAGCTACCCGAAGCATGCTTCGTGCAAATGGGCGATTTTTTGAAGTACGCGCTGGATACGGTCGTGCACACCGGAATAAAAAATGTCGTGATCGGCGCCATGGTTGGCAAACTCACCAAGATCGCGCAGGGCGAAACTATCACCCACGCCGGCCGCGCCCCGGTGAATACCGAGCTGCTGGCCGAAATTGCCGCCGACATCGGTGCCGATGCCAAAACCTGCGAAGACATCCGCAACGACGAAACCGCCCGCTATGCCTTCGAGCGCCTGGCGGAACTGGGTTTGATGCCTGAGTTTTGTCATGCTCTGGCGCGGCGCGCGATCCAGACATTGAAGGCGCGCTATCCGGATCAATTCCGCTTGCGCGTGCTGGTGTCGGATTTCGACGGCGTGAAACTGGTCGATGTCGCGGAGGAGACGCATGACTGAACCCTGCACCATCGTCGGCGTGCTGGACGACGGCGCGGATGGATTGGCGCCCGCAGCGCTGATGCGCCTCAGGAGCGCCGACGTCGTGATCGGCGGCGCACGCGTCCTGACGCTGTTCGCACCGCATCTGCGGCCCGGCGCGCAAACCTTCGACCTCACCGGCAAGTTCGCGCAAATGCCCACGTGGATTGCGCAGGCGCGTGCCGATGGTTTGAAGGTGGTTGTGCTCGCAACCGGCGATCCGCTGTGCCACGGCGTCGCCCAATATCTCATCGATAAATTGGGCGTGGCGGCATGCGTGGTGCTGCCGAACGTTTCGACCCTGCAGCTGGCTTTCGCGCGCTTGGGATGGGCGTGGCAAGACGCGCACATCGCCTCGGTGCACAGCAAGGATGCAGGCGAGTGGTCGCTTGGCAGCACTCCGGAACACGGTCTTTACTCTTTGCTGCAAGACCTGCAACGCCATACGCTGCTGGGCATTTTCACCAGCCCGGAAAATTCTCCGGCACGCATCGCGCGCATGCTGCTGGCCGAGCACCTGGATGCCGATTGGCGCATGACCGTGGTCGAGCGCTTGGCACAACGCGACGAGCGCGCGCGGCACGACCTGAGTATTGCCGACGCCGCGCAGCAGACGTTCGCCGACCCGAATATTGTCATGCTGCGGCGCGCGTCAGCAGCACGCGGCCCGGTGTTGTTCGGCCTTGCCGACGAAAGTTTTGAACAGCGAAAACCCGAAAAGGGACTGATCACCAAACGCGAGGTGCGCGCGGTATCGCTGGCGCGCATGCAGTTGCGCGCCGACAGCGTGGTGTGGGACATCGGTGCGGGTTCGGGCGCGGTCGGGCTGGAAGCGGCGCGGCTGTGTCCGCGCGGTCACGTCTACGCCATCGAGAAAAATACCGATGATGTTGCCATCGCCGCGCGCAATCGCGAACGATTGCGCATCACTAACACCACCCTGCTGCACGCCAAGGCACCGCAAGGCATGGAGGCTTGGCCCGACCCCGATGCGGTGTTCATCGGCGGCTCCGGCGGCGAGCTTGAGGAATTGATCGCGCTGTGTCTGCGGCGGCTAAAGCCGGACGGCTGGCTGGTGATGAATTTCGTGACGCTGGAAAATCAAGCCCTGGCGCTCGCCGCGTTGAAAGCGTGCGGCGCGGCGTGGGACGTCACGATGTTGCAGGCGGCACGCAGCCAACCCATTTTGGATATGCATCGTTTGGCCGCGGAGAACCCGGTATGGATCATTGCCGCGCAACGAGGGTCGGCATGAACGCGTCCACCCACGGCAAACTTATCGGCGCTTCCTTGGGGCCGGGCGATCCTGGACTGATCACGCGTCGCGCGTGGGAAGTTCTGCATTCCGATGCGCACTGGACTTACCCGATCCGCAAAAAAGGCGACGATAGTTATGCGTTGAAGATCGCGCTGCGGACCGGTTTAGCTTTGCCCGCCGAGCACACGCCGCTGATTTTTCCGATGACGCACGATACCGAGATCCTCGCCAAGTATTGGCTGCGGGCCGCGCATACGGTGCTGGACGTGGTGCATGCGGGACGCGACGTGGTGTTTCTGGTCGAAGGCGATGCGTCCACGTATTCCACGTTCGGTTACCTCGCGCGCAGCGTGCGCGCACTGGATGATTCGATCATTGTCGAGACCATTGCCGGCGTGCCCTCGTATCACGCCGCCGCCGCGCACTTCGGCGTGCCGCTCGCCGAGAACGACGACACGCTGGCCATCGTACCGGCCGCCTATGGCGTGGCGATGGTCGAACGCCTGCTCGCGGATTTCGACACGCTGGTGCTGCTCAAGGTCAAACCGCTGCTCGACGACATCATCGATTTATTACAACGCCGCGCGTTGCTCGACCACAGTTGCTTCATCGAAAAAGCCGGTGCGCCGGAAGAGCGCGTGGTGCGCGACGTAATGAGCCTGAGAGGCACGAAGGTGAATTACTTGTCGCTGCTGTTGATCCGCAACCCGCAGCGCATCCGTGGCGAAGTGGTACGCGGTTGCCGTAAGAAATCCACCGCCGTTATGGAGGAAGCACAATGAATACGCCACACGTCGATGCTCCGCGCGTGGCCTTGGTCGCCATCACCAAACACGGCGCAAGTGTCTTGACCCGGCTCGCTCCAAAGATGCCGCAGGCGCAGGTCATCGTTTCGGAAAAATTCGCCGCGCAGGTCGCGGGGTTACCCAATACCGTGACGCCGTACAGCGGCGCATTGAGCGCGCAGATCGCCGGTTTGTTTGCGGACTACGACCAGATCGTGTTCTTCGTGTCGTTGGGTGCAGTGGTGCGCCTGATTGCTCCGCATCTGAAATCCAAGGACGAAGATCCTGGTGTGTTGGTGGTGGACGACGCGGCGCAGTTCGTGATCCCGGTGTTGTCAGGTCACGTCGGCGGTGCGAATGCGTATGCCGAGCGCGTCGCGGCATGGCTGGGGGCGACCGCGGTGCTGACTACCGCATCCGATGCCGGCAAGACCATCCCGGTCGACATTCTCGGGCGCGAATTAGGTTGGAAAGTCGAAGCGCCCAAGCTCAACATCACGCGCGTGTCGGCGCATGTGGTCAATGAAGAGCCGGTCGCGTTTGTGCAAGATGCCGGTTCACGACTATGGTGGACGCGCCCCACGCCGCTGCCGCGCAACATACGTTTGTTCGAACGCTTCGAAGACGTCGACCTCGCTGCCCACCGCGTGGTGTTGTGGGTCACGCGGCGCGAGATTCCCGCCGCGCTGTGGCGACAACTCGACGAGCGGCTGGTGGTGTATCGCCCGCCGCTAGGACAGGAATGATGCGTGTTGTTCTGGGTATCGGTTGTGATCGTGGCACGTCATTGCAAACGCTGAATGCCGCAGTCGACGAAGCCGTGAAGCTTGCCGGAGTTGTGCGCACGGCGGTGGCAACGCTCGCGACCATCGATAAAAAATCGGATGAAGCAGGTTTGTTGGCGCTGGCGCACGCGCACGGTTGGAGTATGACTTTTTACACAGCGGAGGAACTGGCGCGCGTCACGGTACCCAATCCATCCGAGATGGTGCGCAAACACATGGGCACGCCCGCCGTCGCCGAGGCGGCGGCCTTGCTCGCCGCGCGCGCGGGCGTCAACGATTTGCTGGTCGAGAAACACAAATATCGCGGCGCGGATGGCAAAAACGCGACCGTTTCAATTGCGAGGATAGTGGGATGAAACAGGGCAAAATTTATCTCGTGGGCTTCGGCCCCGGCGCAGCGGAGCACATGACGTTTCGCGCGCGCAGCGCCATCGCCGAGGCCGATGTGGTCATCGGCTATACGACCTACATCAAGCTGGTGCAGGATTTATTGACGGGCAAAGAAGTCATCCGCAAAGGCATGACCGAAGAGCTCGACCGCTGCACCGAGGCGTATGAACAGGCGCAACTGGGCAAAGTGGTTGCACTGGTTTCATCGGGCGACATCGGCGTGTACGGCATGGCGGGACCGACCTTCGAAGTGTTGCTGCAATCCGGCTGGACTCCGGGCAGCGGTATCGAGGTAGAGGTGGTACCGGGCGCGACGGCCTTGTCGGCCTGCGCCGCCTTGGTGGGCGCGCCGCTGACCCACGATTTCTGTTCGATCTCGCTGTCGGATTTGTTAACCCCATGGCCGGTGATCGCGCGTCGTTTGGAATCCGCCGCGCGCGGCGATTTCGTAGTGGCCTTATACAACCCGAAGAGCGGACGGCGCACGCAACAAATTGTCGAGGCCCAGCGCATCTTGCTGAGTCATCGCGCACCCGGCACGCCGGTGGCGATTGTAAAATCGGCCTATCGCGACGCGCAGAAGATACAGATGGTCACACTCGACCGCATGGCCGACTGCGATATCGGCATGTTGACCACGGTGCTGGTCGGCAACAGCAGCACGTTTATGCGCGACAATTTAATGGTCACGCCACGCGGCTATGCCAATAAATACGACGCGCTCACGGGCGAGGCGCTCGAAGGCGAACGGGCCGGACGTTCACTCAGCCTGGGGCTCGCCGGCTGGAAGGCGGATGTGCGCGAGCGTTTGTCGAGCGGACAAGCGCCGAAGGAAATCGCCCGCTATTTCGATTTGCCGGTTACCGAAATCGAGGTGGTCATGAACGAGGAGAGTGCCCATGTCTAATTCTGGAGTCGAGGGCGGGATGGTCGCGGAGATTGCAAAGCCAAAAATGCAGTATTACAAACGGCATCTGCTGGTCTGCGTCGGTCTGCGCTGCACGCAAGACGGCGAATCGCAGAAGCTGTTCGACAGCTTGGGCGAGAAGTTCAAGGCCGCCGGGATCGACCAGGGCGAGTTGCGCGTCAAGCGCACACGCACCCAGTGTTTCGCGACCTGTACCTCCGGCCCCATCCTGAGCGTGCAGCCGGACGGGATCTGGTACTACAACGTCACCGCAGCGAATCTGGACCGCATCATCCGCGAGCATCTGGTCGGCGGCAAACCGGTGGAAGATTTAATTTATCACCGGGGACCGGGCTGTGTCGCCGTCTAGCTCTCCCCTGTTCTCGGATGCCGAACGCGAGACGCTGTATCGCATCATGCGCGCGCGGCGCGACATGCGGCACTTTCTACCGGATACACATGTCGACGCGGCGGTGTTGCAACGCCTGTTACAGGCCGCGCACAGCGCGCCGTCGGTGGGCTTGATGCAACCCTGGCGTTTCATTCGCGTCAGCGATGCAACGCTGCGCGAGCGGATCGCGGAATTAGTCGAGACCGAACGCCATAACACCGCGCTGGCAATGGGCGAGCGCGCGGCGGAATTTTTGAAAGTCAAAATCGAGGGGCTGCGCGACTGCGCCGAATTGCTCGCGGTGGTGCAGGCACCGGACGACGGCACGCTGTTTGGCCGACGCACGCTGCCGCAAGAAATGGCGCTGTGTTCCACCGCGTGTGCAATTCAAAATCTTTGGCTGGCGGCGCGCGCCGAAAATCTCGGCATGGGCTGGGTGTCGTTTTTCGATCCCGCTCAATTGGCCGCCCTACTGCATTGCCCCGAGGGCGCCAAGCCGATTGCGTTGTTATGCCTGGGACCGGTAGCGGAATTTTATCCCGAACCTATGCTTACATCGGCGGGTTGGCGCTCCGCTAAGCCGTTACACGATTTGGTGTTGCAAAACACGTGGAGTGACACGGCTGCCCCGGAGGCGCTGACATGAATCCACACTCATCGTGGTGCGGCAAGAAATTCCAGCCTGAAACTGTCAAGCAGCGCCCCGGCTGGGCCACGATACCCGCCGTGCGCAACGGCCACCTCTACGAAATCAAGTCGCCGGATATTTTGCAGCCGGGACCGGCCGCGCTCACCGACGGCCTGCAACAGCTGCATGCCATCATTGCACGCTGGGCCGAGGCATTGCCGCAATGACGGCACTCATCGCATTGTCGGCCGTGCTGCTCGACGGGTGGCTGGGCGAACCCAAACGCTGGCACCCACTGGTGGGGTTCGGCCGACTCGCGGAGCGCGTCGAACGCATGTTGCACGGCGCAAGCGATGTCGTACCGCATGCGCGTCGCTGGCGCGGAATCGCGGCATGGCTGGTGCTGATTTTTCCACTCACCGCCATCATGGCGGCATTGTGTGCATTGCCCGGCGCCGGGATGGTGTGCAGCGTCGCCGCGCTGTATTTCGCACTCGGTCACCGCAGCCTGCATGACCATGCGCGCCCGGTGGCGGACGCGTTGCGCGCGGGCGATGAGGCTGCGGCGCGTGCGCGCGTGAGCCTGATGGTAAGCCGCGACTCGGCCGCACTCGACGTCGAAAATGCCGCCACCGAATCGGTGCTCGAAAACGGCAACGACGGCGTGTTCGGCGCGCTGTTCTGGTTCGTGGTCGCGGGCGGCGCGGGGGCCGTGTTGTATCGCCTCGCCAATACGCTCGACGCGATGTGGGGCTATCGAAATGAAAAGTATCGGCACTTCGGCTGGGCGGCGGCGCGCTGCGACGACGTGCTGAATTACATCCCCGCGCGCCTCACGGCCCTCACCTACGCCGTCCTTGGTCGCACGCGACTCGCGCTGCGGTGCTGGCGCACGCAGGCGCCGGCCTGGGATAGTCCCAACGCCGGACCGGTGATGGCGGCGGGTGCGGGCGCGCTGGGCATCGTGCTTGGCGGGCCCGCGTGTTATCAAGGCGAATGGCACGAACGCCCCGTTCTTGGCATCGGCCCGCGACCCACGGTCGACGACATTGAGCGTGCGCTGCGGCTGGTTCGTCACGGCGTGGCACTTTGGTTGATCGCGCTATGCGTCGTGGCAGGGTTACGTAATGTCTGAGCACCGCGAACTTGAGCATGGCGGCAGGCTCCGACATGCGGCGGTACGCTACGGTATCGCGCCCGGCGACTGGCTCGATCTTTCTACCGGCGTGAATCCCGACGGCTGGCCGGTGCCGCCGATCCCCGCCAAAGCATGGTCGTGTTTGCCGGAAGACGACGATGGTCTGGAAAGCGCGGCGCGTGCCTACTACGGTGCGCAACATTTGTTGCCGGTGGCCGGATCGCAGGCGGCAATCCAGACGTTGCCGTATCTGCGCCCGCGCTCGCGCGTCGCGGTCATCGCGCCCGGTTACAACGAGCACGCGCACGCGTGGCGCAGCGCCGGGCACGAAGTAAGCGAAGTTGCCGCCGAACGAATTGCCGTCGAGGCGCCGAAGGTTGACGTGCTGGTGATCATCAATCCGAACAACCCCACCGGGACGAGCTTCACGCCAATTCAACTGCTAGGCTGGCACGCGCAACTTGCGACGCGCGGCGGCTGGTTGGTGGTGGACGAAGCGTTCATGGACGCTTCGCCCGAAGCGAGCGTGGCTCCGTATTGCCCGCGCCCAGGCCTGGTCGTGCTGCGCTCGCTTGGAAAATTCTTCGGGCTGGCCGGCATACGCGTGGGTTTCGCGCTGGGAGACCAGGAATTGCTTGCCCGGCTGCGTGCGCGACTCGGGCCGTGGGCGGTGAATGGCCCGGCGCGCTTCGTGGCGACGCACGCGCTGCTGGACACGGCGTGGCAACATGACACGCGCGCGCAACTGGTGCGCGCTGGCCAACGCCTGGCACTTTTACTCGCGCGCTACGGCCTCGCACCCGACGGCGGTTGCGCACATTTCCAGTGGGTACGCAGCGCACGCGCGGCCGAGCTTCACGAGCAACTCGCGCAGCATGACATTTTCACGCGCCTATACGACCAACCCGCGTCCTTGCGTTTTGGACTTCCGGGTCATGAGCAAAACTGGATGCGCTTCGAACGGGCGCTCCACGAGCTGACGCACACATGATGGCGCTCACCGACGGATTTATAAAATAGCATGACATCATCCATCGTTGCACGAAAGGAGCCGGGCATGACACTACCTGACGACGACGCGCGCGCCGCGCGCCATCGCGCCCGCATGGCGCGCAAAAAAGAAATCATCGATGCGAAAATCGCGCAGGCGGATCGCGATCAAGGTGTGCTGATTGTGCTCACCGGCAACGGCAAGGGCAAAAGCAGCTCCGGCTTCGGCATGGTGGCGCGTGCACTCGGTCATGGCCTGCGCGTGGGCGTGGTGCAATTTATAAAGGGCTCATTCAGCACCGGCGAAGAAGCTTTTTTCCGCCGCTTTCCCGAGGTCGAGTACCACGTGATGGGCGAAGGCTTCACCTGGGAAACGCAGGATCGCGCACGCGACACCGCCACAGCACAAACGGCGTGGGACAAAGCAGCGCGGATGCTCGGCGATGCGCATTTTAGTTTGGTACTGCTCGACGAACTCAATATCGCGCTCAAATATGGCTACGTGTCACTGGCGGCTGTAATTACCGCGCTGCAACAGCGCCCGCCGCTACAGCATGTCGTGGTCACCGGGCGCGGCGCGCCGCAAGCACTCATCGACATCGCCGACACGGTGACGGAAATGGTGGTCGTCAAGCATGCGTTTGAGTCCGGCGTGCGCGCGCAGAAAGGCGTCGAGTTATGACATCCATGCGTGGCGGTCTGATGATTCAAGGCACCACCTCCGATGCCGGCAAAAGCACGCTGGTCACCGGCCTGTGCCGCGTGTTGCATCGGCGCGGCGTGCGCGTCGCGCCGTTCAAACCGCAAAACATGGCGCTCAATAGCGCGGTCACCATCGACGGCGGTGAAATCGGGCGCGCGCAGGCGGTGCAGGCGCAAGCCTGCGGACTTGATCCGCACAGCGACATGAATCCGGTATTGCTCAAACCCAACTCCGACATCGGCGCGCAAGTCATCATTCACGGCAAGGCGCTCGCCAACATGGATGCGCGTGCGTATCACGATTACAAAGCCGTCGCGATGCAAGCCGTGCTCGAATCGTATGCGCGACTGCGCGCGCAGTACGACGTGATCATCGTCGAAGGCGCGGGCAGCCCGGCCGAGATCAATCTGCGCGACAACGACATCGCCAACATGGGCTTCGCCGAAGTTGTTGATTGCCCGGTGCTGATCATCGCCGACATCGATCGCGGCGGCGTGTTCGCGCATCTGGTCGGCACGCTGGCGTTGCTGTCGCAATCCGAACAGGATCGGGTAGCGGGTTTTGTCATTAATCGTTTTCGCGGTGATCTGGCGCTACTGATGCCAGGGGTTGATTGGCTGACGGCACATACCGGCAAACCGACGCTCGGCGTGTTGCCGTATTTGCACGGCATGCATCTGGAGGCGGAAGATGCGTTGCCGCGTGCGCAGCAACTTCTTCCCATTACCGTAGGAGCGCCGCCCTCGGCGCGATTTGGTGAGCGCGGTGACAATCGCGGCGAGGGCGCCGCTCCTACGTGTGCATCGGGAAGCGCATTCCGTATCATCGTCCCGGCATTACCCCGCATCAGCAATCACACCGACTTCGATGCGCTGCGGCTGCATCCGCAAGTCGACTTCCGCTATGGTGGGCCGGGT
>Ga0315281_10005708_pt1 | contig 17793 bp, 15 predicted proteins | sample YL17G07_0_MG_FD_204540 | JGI IMG/M metagenome (GOLD analysis project Ga0315281, IMG submission 204540) | Sediment microbial communities from Yellowstone Lake, YNP, Wyoming, USA - YL17G07_0 | ecosystem: Environmental > Aquatic > Freshwater > Lake > Sediment | place: USA: Wyoming | collected...
AGGAAGCGATCTACCTGGGCGACCGCGTCATCGCGCTTGCCGCGAACCCGGGACGCATCGTCGAGATCATCGACGTCGATCTGCCGCGCCCGCGCAAGCAACTCGAGACCCGCGAACATCCGCGCTTTCTGGGCTACAGGCACCGGTTGTTTCAGCATCTGGGCCACCATTGAGGGGCATGCGGTGCGCCGCGTTTTTTCGGGACTCGCCTTTCCGATTTCGGTCGTCGCGCTCTGGGAGCTGCTGGGACAGGCGGGTATCGCCTCCGAAGACAGCTTCTCCCGGCCCAGCCTGGTTGTGCTCGCGCTGGCCAGGACGCTCGCCGATGGATCGCTGCTCACGCAGACCGGCGAGACTTTTCTCTCCGCAATAGCCGGACTGGTTATCGCCGCCGCGCTGGCCATCGCGATCGGCACCGTACTCGGACTGTTCCGCGCGCTCGAGCGCATTGCCACGCTCACCATCGAGGCTCTGCGCCCGGTTCCCTCCGTCGCGCTGATTCCGGTCGCGCTGCTCGTGTTCGGATTCGGACCGGGCATGAGCGTTTCGGTAGTCGCGTTCGCCTGTTTCTGGCCGATGCTGATCGTCACCATATCGGCTGTGCGCGGGATCGACCCGCGCCTGATCGAAGTGGGCCGGATGCTCGGTTTCCCGCTGGCCGTGCGCATCCGCAAGTTCGCGCTTCCCGCGGCACTGCCCGGGATCATGGTCGGTTTCCGGATCGCGGCGGGGATCGCGATCGTGGTGGCGGTGACGGTGGAGATCGCGGCCAATCCGCGCGGGCTCGGCTACGGAATGATCATCGCGCAGCAATCGTTGAACACCGACATCATGTGGGCGACGCTGGTGTGGCTCGGATTGGTCGGCTGGCTCGCCAATTGGGGGCTGCTCGCGATCGAGCACCGCTGGCTGCGATGGTTCTGGTCGGCAAGGAATGAATGATGCGCCGTGCCGCCTGGATGCTCGCCAGCCTTGCCTTCCTCGCCTCCGTGGTGCTGGCATGGAAGCTGGTCGCTGACGCCAGGCTCGTCAATCCCATGTTCCTGCCCGGGCCGGGACCGGCGTTCGCGACTCTCAAGGGATGGATCGTCAGCGGCGAACTGTGGGAACCGCTGGGCAAGACCGTGTGGCGGATGTTCGCCGGCTGGTTCGCCGCGTCATTGCTGGGCGTGCTGCTCGGCGCGGCAATCGCCTCGAGCGCCCGCGCCCGGGCGTTTTTCGCACCCACCGCGGAGTTCCTGCGGCCACTGCCCGCGTCGGCGGTGCTGCCGCCCGCGGCGCTGCTGCTCGGCCTTTCGGACACCATGATCGTGAGCGTGATCGCCTTCGGCGCGATCTGGCCGATCCTGCTCGGCGCCATCCACGGTTTCAAGGCGATCGACCCGCGGCTGGTGGAAGTCGCGCGCATGCTCAGATTCTCGCCGCTCGAGCGCGTGCTCAAGTTCCAGCTGCCCAACGCATTGCCGGAGATCTTCGCCGGCATGCGCGTGTCGCTTGCGCTGTCGCTGATTCTCACCGTAGTGGCCGAAATGCTGTCGTCGCAGCCGGGACTCGGGCATATGGTGCTGGTCGCGGCGCGTTCGTTTCGCAGCGCGGACATCTTCGCGGGAATCTTCGTGCTCGGGGTGCTGGGATTTCTCACCAACAGCCTGATGCAGCACCTGGAGGCGTATCTGCTGCGCTGGCGCCCGGCGCACAGCGGAGGCTGAGATGGGCGCAAGGATCCGCCAGATCCTGTTCGTCCCGCCTGCGCCGGTCGTGTGGGCCAACCATCTGGATGCGTACGCGCGCCAGGGCGTCGAGGTGGAGACGACGCAGACGCTGTCTTCGGACCAGCTCGGCCAGGGACTGGCCGATGGCAACTGGGATATCGGCATCGGCGTCATGGACAACGTCATCGCCTGGAACAGCGAGCGGGGAGCGGGATTGCAGATCATCGCGCAACTGGAGCGCTCGACCGTAATGAGCTTCTGCTGCGTGCCCGGGTACGCGAGCCTCGCCGACGCGGCCAGGCAGGTCATTGCCGTGGATTCCACCACCAACGGCTTCGTTCTGGTCCTCTACCGGGCGCTCGCCCGCCAGGGCATCGACTGGCGGCGTTGCACGTTCGACCCGGTGGGCGGCGTGAAACACCGCTTCGACGCCCTGGTTGCGGGAAAGGCGGCTTCGACCATCCTGGTGCCGCCGTTCGACGACATGGCGCTGGCCCGTGGCTTCAAGCTCCTGTGGCAGGGCAGAGACATCGCCCCCGCGTATCCCGGCGTCGTAGCCTGCGCCCGCGCTTCCTGGCTGGATCAGAACCAGGATGCGGCATTGGGCTACCTGCGCGCGCTTCTCGCCGCCAACGACTGGGCGCAGAACAACGCGCAGGCGGCAAGGCAGGCGCTGGTCGAGGCGCGCTATTCCGAGCAGGCCGCCGAGCGCCTGGTGCGCGATTGCGTCCCGGGGCTGGCGCCCGCGCCCGCCGGGTGGGAGGAAGTCGTTGCGCTTCGCCGCGAGTGCGGGCTCCTTCCGGCGCCCGAACCGGCGGCGGAAAGCGTCGTCAATGCCCTCCTGCTGGCGCGGGCTGCGACGGGCGCCACGCCGGACCGCTCCTAGGTCTGCCTGGCGCTCCGGCATCGCGGCCGGGCCCGCTCTACCCTATGGCTGCGCGCGCTTGCAGGCAGCCGGCGAGAAATTGGCGATAATGCGCGGCGCACGCCTGGCAGGACAGGCCGGCGAATATCGACCCAATTTAACGATTCAATAAAAACTCGCCCCGGGACGTCACACAATGTTTCGCCATATCTTGCTCGTCGTCATGGTTGCGGCAGCCCTCGTTGCATGCAGCAGGAGTTCCGAAAAATCCGACAAGGGCGCCGGCACGGCAGGCGAGCGTCCCCTGTTGATTTCGCCCGAGGACCTGCTGACGGTGCGCAGCAACGCGCTGGCATCGGGCCCGTCGATTACCGGTTCGGTGCAGCCCGAGCGCCGCGCGGATTTGCGCGCCGAGGTCTCCGCGGTGGTTCTGCAGGTGCTGAAGGAAAATGGCGACGCCGTGCGGCGCGGCGAATTGCTGGTTCGCCTGGACGACACCGCGATCCGGGACAGCCTCACCTCCGCCGAAGCGTCGTCGCGCGCGGCGGGCCAGGCCTATGAACAGGCGGGGCGGCAATTCGAGCGCATGACCACGTTGCGCAAATCCGGCATGGCGTCAGCCCAGGCGCTCGAGGATGCCGAGATCCGCCGCAACAATGCGCAAAGCGACCTGGCAGCGGCGGAGACGCGCGCGGTACAGGCACGCCAGCAGCTGCAGCGCACCGGGGCGCGCGCGCCGTTCGACGGCATTGTCAGCGACCGCAAGGTTTCCGCGGGCGATACTGCGCAGATCGGCAAGGAACTCGTCAAGGTGATCGACCCGCGCAGCATGCGCTTCGAAGGCCTGGTGTCCGCCGACAGCATCGGCGCGGTCAAAGCCGGGCAGCCCGTCGTGTTCCGGGTGAATGGCTACGGTGAACAGGATTTCACCGGCAGGATCACGCGCGTCAATCCGGCGGCCAACGCCACCACGCGGCAGGTCGAGGTCCTGGTCGGGTTCACCGACCCCGGGCAACAACCGAAGCTGGCCGGGCTGTACGCGGAAGGCAGGATCGAGACCCATGGCACCACGGGACTCACGATTGCGGCGACTGCGTTGGTCAGGGAGGGCGACAAGGACTTTGCCTGGCGCCTGAAGGGCAATGCGCTGCAGAAAGCCAGCCTGGTGATCGGCGAGCGCGACCCGCGCAGCGGCGAGTTCGTGCTCAAGAGCGGGCTGGCCGAGGGCGACCGGCTGATACGCCATCCCACGCCAGCCCTGAAGGACGGCCAGAAGGTCGAGCTGGCGGCCGCCCCTAATACGTCCACGTCCGCCCCCAATGCGTCAGCCCATAATGCGTCCGCCCAGCCTGCCGCCCCGGCGCCCGCTGCTGATCGGGCGCCACCGAAATCGAGGAAATAAGCGATGCTCCTGTCCGACTTCAGCATCAAGCGTCCGGTGTCGACCGTGGTCGTCATCATCATGCTCATGTGCCTGGGATTGCTGGCGCTGAAGAATCTGCGCGTCAATCAGATTCCGGACGTCGAACAGCCGGTGATCGTGGTCAACATTCCCTACCCCGGGGCGTCGCCCGACACCGTGGAACGCGAAATCATCAACCGCGTTGAAAAGGCGCTGCAGAGCATTCCACAGGTCTATCAGATTCGCTCGACCTCCAGCGAGAGCGCAGCCAGCGTCGTCATCATCTTCAACTTCAAGAAAAACATGGTCGAGGCCTCGGACGAGATACGCAATGCGATCGCCTCGGTGCGGCACAAGCTGCCGGTGGAAATGCGCGAGCCCATCCTGCGCCGCATCGATCCTTCGGCGCAACCGATCATGCAGCTGGCCCTGTCCTCCACGGCGCTGAGCCACGCCGAAATATCGCGCCTCGCGGAAGATACCCTCGCCGACAAGTTTCGCGGCATCGATGGCGTCGCGGTGGTCAACGTCAACGGCGCGCTGCGGCGCGAGCTCTCGGTGTTGCTGCATGCCGAAAAGCTGCGCGAATACAACGTCTCGGTGACCGAAGTCGTCGCCGCATTGCGCGATCAGAACACCACTGCCCCGGTCGGGCGGGTGAAGGGCACGCTCGATGAGCAGAGCATCCGCCTCGTGGGGCGCATCGAGACGCCCGACGCGTTCCAGCAGATCGTGCTGAAACGCCGCGGCAATGAAGTGGTGCGGCTGGGCCAGGTCGCCAGCATTGCCGACGGCTTTGCCGAGCTTTCCGGTTTCAGCCTGCGCAACGGCCATCCGAATGTCGGCATTTCCGTCACGCGCTCGCGCGACGCGAGCACCGTGTCCGTCGCCAACAAGATCCGCGCGCTGGTGGAACAGACCAACAAGACGCTGCCCTCCGGCACCAAGCTGGAGGTGACGCAGGACGGCGGCGAAGACGCGCAGGAGAGCCTGCAGAACGTGATCGAGGCGCTGATGTTCGGCGCGCTGCTCACCATCTTCGTGGTCTACGCCTTCCTCAATTCATGGCGCTCCACGCTCATCACCGCGCTCGCCCTGCCGACGTCGGTGATCGCCGCCTTCATCGCCGTATGGGCGTGCGGGTTCACGCTCAATTTCATGACCCTGCTGGGACTGTCGCTGGCGATCGGCGTGCTGATCGACGATGCCATCGTCGTTCGCGAAAATATCGTTCGTCACATGGAACGCGGCTCGGACCGCGTGACGGCGGCGCGCGCGGGCACGCAGGAGATCGGCCTCGCCGTGACGGCGACCACGCTGTCGATCGTCGCGGTATTCATACCCGTCGCATTCATGGGCGGCGGCGCCGGCGAATGGTTCCGGCCGTTCGCGCTGACCGTGGCCACCTCGGTGCTGGTGAGCCTGTTCATCTCCTTCACGCTCGATCCGATGCTGTCGGCCTACTGGGGCGACCCGGTGGGATACCGGCACCAGCCCAAGACGGGGCTGAGCCTGTACTTGTCCCGGTTCAATGCCTGGTTCGATCATCAGGCCGACCGCTATGGCAACGTGATTGCCTGGGCGCTGCATCATCGCCGTTACATGGCCGCGATCGCGGCAGCCAGCCTGGCGGGCGCCCTGGCGCTGCAGTGGGGGGTCGGCGGCTCGAGTTTCCTGCCGGTATCGGACGTCGGGACGATCGCCATCGAAGTGCGCACGCCGTCGAGCGCGAGTCTGGATTACGCCCGCCTGAAAGTGGAAAAGGCCGCCGAGCTGGCGCGCACCCTGCCCGAGACCGTGGCGACGAACAGCAACGTCAGTGCCGGCGGCGGCCGCGTCTACGTCGATATCGGCAAGAGCACCCGGCGCATACGCTCCGCCAGCGGGATCGCCAAGGAGTTGCGGCAGTTGCTGACGCGCATCGTCGGCGCCGAATACACGGTGCTCGATGATCTGAACAATGGCGTCAGGAAGCCGGTGCAGATCCAGTTTTCAGGGCCGGAATCGCGCCGCCTGATGGGCATCACCGGCGACTTCATGAAAAAACTGGCGACGGTGCCCGGCGCCGTCGACGTCGGCCTTTCCGAGCAGGAACCCAAGGACGAACTGCGGATCGACCTCAATCGCGGTCTCGCCAATTCGCTCGGCATATCGGTCGGCGACGCGGCGCAGGCGCTGCGCGTTGCGTTTGCCGGCGTCGAGGTGGGCGATTGGGTCGACCCGACGGGGGAGTCGCGCGATGTCGCAGTCAGACTGCATCCCGACGACCGCGTCACTGCGGCCAACATCGAGCGGCTGCCCATCGCTGTGAGCGGCACCAGCATGATGGTGCCGCTGGACCAGATCGCCACCGTCACCATGGGCAAGGGCCCGGCGCAGATCCAGCATTCGGACGGCAAGCGCATGATCGCCGTGTCGGCGAATGCGCAGGGACGCTCGTCCGGCGAAGTGACCTCGGACGCCATGAAAATTGCCAAGCAGATCGAATTCCCCGAGGGGTACGGGCTCCAGCTCGGCGGCGCGTCGCGCGACCAGAAGGAAGTGTTCGGCGAAATGGCGATTGCGCTGGTCATGGGCATCGCGCTCATGTACCTGATACTGGTCATACAGTTCGGTTCGTTCACGGCGCCGCTGCCGGTCATGCTGTCGCTGCCCTTGAGTCTCATCGGCGTCGTCGTCGCCCTGCTCCTGACCGGGGGCACGCTGAACCTCATGAGTTTCATCGGCGTCATCATGCTGATGGGGCTGGTCGCGAAGAATGCGATCCTGCTGCTCGATTGCGCGCGCAAGGAGCAGATACAGGGCGCCGATCGCGAAGACGCGCTGATGCATGCCGGACGCATGCGCTTGCGGCCCATCCTGATGACCACATTCGCGCTGATTGCCGGCATGATGCCGGTGGCGATAGGCCTCGGCGAAGGCGGCGAATTCTACCGGCCGATGGCCATCGCGATCATCGGAGGCACGATCACCTCGACCATCCTGACGCTGCTGGTGGTTCCGACGTTCTACGACAGCATCGAAATCGCGCGCGATCGGGCCATCGCCAAGTTTCACCTGCGCGAAGCCCGGTGGAATGCGCTCGCGGCCTTCATCGTCACGTTGATCGAGGCAATCCTGGCAGTGCTGTTCGTGAGGCTTGCCTATCGCCTGCTGAAACGGCTCTTCGCCCGGACGGCGGCGCGCAGCGGCCGAGCGCCGCGGGGGCCGGCGATCCCGGGCCGGGCGGACTAGCCCGGTCCGGCGCGGGCCCGGCGCCGGCTATCATGCCCACCTCCACGCTGCATCTGTTTTCCATCTGCGTCGTCATCTGGGGCTCGACGTGGTTTGCAATCACTCTGCAGCTGGGCACCGTCGCGCCGGAAATGTCGGTGGGTTATCGCTTCCTGCTTGCCGCGATGGTGCTGTTCGCCTACGCCCGCTGGCGCGGGCTGCGGCTGTCCTTCACCATGAAGCAGCACGCCGATTTTGCACTGCTGGGTGCGACGATGTTCTGCATCAGCTACCTGTTCGTGTACCACGCCGAGGTGTACATCGTGTCGGGCATGGTTGCGGTGGCCTATTCCACCAGCCCGATGATCAACATGGTTGCGGCGCGCATGCTGTTCGGCACGCCGATGACCTGGCGCGTGGCGATTGCCGCGCTGTTCGGAATTGCGGGCATCTGCTTCGTGTTCTGGCCGGAGTTCGGCAAGCTTTCGGTCAGCCGCAATGCGGAGCTGGGCGCGCTGCTGACCGTGCTTTCGGTTCTCGCCTCGGCCGCGGGCAGCATGGCGGCGGTGCGCTGCCAGAACCGGGGCTACAAGACGTGGCCCAGCATGGCGTGGGGCATGCTCTACGGCGGCGCGATGGCGCTGGCGATCGGCGCGGCGATGGGCAACCCGATCAGCTTCGAACCCACCGCGGGCTACGTGCTCTCGCTGCTGTATCTGTCGCTGTTCGGCTCGATCGTCACTTTCGCCTGCTATCTCCCGCTCATCGCGCGCATCGGCGCGGCGGGCGCGGGCTACATCGGCGTGATGGTGCCGATCGTGGCGCTGGTGATTTCCTACTTCCTCGAGAAATTCGCATGGAGCATGCTGACTACCGCAGGCGTGGCGCTGTGCATAGTCGGCAACGTGGTCATGCTGCAGCCGGCGAGGAAGGGATAGGGCAGTCGATCCGGCCCAGGGAACGGGACGGCGCCGGCGGCGGCGCAGGTGTAGCAGGTGTAGCCGGTGTACGATAGACGCGTTTCCTTCGCCTGGTCTCTTTCGAACCTGGGAACATCGCATGAAACACGCATTCGCCATCGCGGCCGTGTCGGTGCTTCTGCTCGCGCCGGCAGCGTCCCGCGCCCAGCAGGCGCCGGGCTGGGAGCAGGCGCGCGGCGCAATTCTCGCGGACTACGCCAGGCAGCAGCCCGCAGACAAGGTGCTCGAAGTCACCGGGCCCGAGCGCCGCGAAGCGAACCTGCTCGCGGTGCGCATGTACGGCTCGGCGCTGGTCGAACGCGCCGACGGCACGCGCAACCGCGATCGCGTGCTGGTCGAGTATCGTCTGGTGGGCGACCGCTGGGAGTTCGCGCGCGTGCGCGTGTACGAATCCACCGCGCTGTCCGACGTGCAGCCGCCCGCGGCCCAGGAAGCGCAGAAAATCCTGCTCGGCGCCTGGCGCGGCGCCAAATGCGAGGCCTTCGACGACCTGAAGGTGGCGATCGACGGCGAACCGCGCTACCAGCTCGAGGCGACCGCCGACCGGGCCAGCGCGAAACGCTGGTACGTCTACACGGTGCAGGTGGCCGCGCGCGGCAACGGCAAGTTCCGGCTGAGCGAGGACGGCGCGGCCTACGTGAACGAAACGCAGAACATGCTGCTGTGGAATCCGGCGGACAAATCCTGGTCCGTCGAGGCCCGGCACCTGCGCTGCAACGGATTCGCGAAGCGGAAATAGCGCCGGCGGTTCAGCGCGCGAGCGAGCAGTCGCGCGATTCGTTCACGTTCCTGATCATCTTCAGGTCGGGCACCCAGGCGCCGCCCTCGAGATTGAGCACCGAGGAGTAGTCCTCGGGGGTGCAGCGGTATTTCTTCTGGTACATCTCGCGGCTGCCCTTGTCGGTGCCCGTCGCGACTATCGCCAGCTTGTAGGTGATCCAGCGCTTGTCCTGATGCTGCTTGGGCTCGCTTTTCAGCACCTCGACAGACTGGAGATCGAAGTCGGGCCGGTTTTTTGCCCAGGCCTGCTTGAACAGGTCCGCGGCCTGCGCGTGGGTCGGCAGGTCGCCGGCCTTCGCAGCGGAGATCTCCTCGACCTTGCCCAGCCGGATTTCCTTGAACTGCCAGGCCTTGCCCTCGCGCTGGAACACGGATGCGACCTCGAATCGCGCCTGCGTGCCGCTCGGCCGCTCGGCGGTGACCAGCGCCACCTGGCGCGCGAACGCGCCGTGGGTCTCGATAATGCGCGTCTCCCAGACCCAGCCCCAGAAGGAATCCGTTTCGGTGCGCCGCTCGGTGGCGTAAAACTGGGGCGGCCCTTTCTGCTCGATGCGCAGCACTTTTTCATTCGGGTAGGTTTTCTTCCAGTGCGCGTCCAGTTGCGCGCGCACCGCGGGCCAGGCCATGCGCGGATCGGTGCCCGACTGGCCGGCTGCCGGCCCGGCGGCCAGCAGCAAAGATGATGCGGCAAGAGCCAGAAACATTCTGAAAACCGGAACGGTGTTCATTGTGCCTCCTGCGGAAAGTCCCTTCTGGGTCGAGGGTCTGCAAATCCATTATAGGCTGCGTGCTGTCCACCCTACACGCGGCGGCTTTTCCCATTAATATCGGTGTTGAGTGGAAAGAGCCGGCGCGCCGCGCCGGCTGCCACCGACGGCCCCGCCTGCGCGGGGTATTTCCAGGAGGAGTCCCTTGCGCGAGGTTGAGAAACGTCTGCGCGCGCTTGCGCCCGGAGCTCTCGGGAGCCTGCGGCGCGGGATCGAGAAGGAGAGCCTGCGCGTGCGGCCGGACGGCGCGCTCGCCCAGACACCGCATCCGGCGGGGTTAGGCTCGGCGCTCACTCATCCCCACGTCACCACCGATTTCAGCGAGTCGCAGCTCGAGCTGATTACCGGCGTGCACGCTGGCGCGGAGGCGTGCCTCGAGGAGCTCACGCAGATCCACCAGGTCGTCTACCGGAACATCGGCGACGAGGTGCTGTGGTGCGCGAGCATGCCCTGCGGATTGCCCGCCGACGATGCCATTCCGATCGCCAGCTTCGGCAGCTCCAACGTGGGCAGGGCCAAGACCGTGTACCGCACCGGCCTGGCGCATCGCTACGGCAGGCGGATGCAGGCGATCTCTGGCATCCACTACAACTTCTCGATGCCGGGTATTTCGAACGACGGATATTTCGCGCTGATCCGCAACTTCAGGCGCCATTCGTGGCTGCTGCTCTACCTCTTCGGCGCTTCGCCCGCGGTGTGCACCAGCTTCGTGAAAGGCCGCGCGCACGAACTGCAGGAACTCAAGTCGGGCACCCTGTACCTGCCGTATGCCACCTCGCTGCGCATGGGACGCCTTGGCTACCAGAGCGAAGCGCAGGCCCGGCTCGCGGTGAGTTACAACAGCCTGGAGAGCTACGCCGCCTCGCTGCAGGACGCGCTCACCAGGCCCTATCCGCCCTACGAGGCCATCGGTATCCGCGAGGGTGACGATTACCGCCAGCTCGCCACGAGTCTGCTGCAGATCGAAAACGAGTTCTACGGCACGATCCGGCCCAAGCGCGTCCTGCGCTCTGGCGAGCGGCCGCTGCACGCCCTGCGCGAGCGCGGCGTCGAGTACGTCGAGGTGCGCATGATGGACCTCAATCCGTTCTGCCCGATCGGCATCGAGGCGGGCACGATGCGTTTTCTGGACGTCTTTCTCCTGCATTGCCTGCTTTGCGACAGTCCTCCGGATACCCCACCGGAGCTCGACGCCATGGCGCGCAACCTGCTGCGCGCCTCCGGGCGCGGCCGCGAGCCGGGCTTGCGCCTCGAGCGAGGGTCGCAGGAGGTGGCGCTGTCCGAATGGGGCGGCCAGGTGCTCGCCGAATGCGAGCCGATTGCCGCGGCGCTGGACGCCGCGCATTACGCCACGACGGCGGGCACCGGTTACCGCGATGCCCTCGAAGCGGCTGATGCCTCCCTGCATGATCCGGCGTCAACGCCCTCCGCACGCGTGCTCGAAGCGATGCGGCAGGATCATGACGGCGCCTACGTGCGCTTCGTCGTGGCGCAGTCGCTGCAGCACCGGACCGCGATCCAGAGCCTGACGCTTCCCGCCGGGGTGGCGGAGCACTTTGCGCGCCTGGCCGAAGCGTCGCTCGCCGAGCAGCGCCGGATCGAGGCTGCGACCACGCTCCCGTTCGAGACGTTCAGGCAGCAGTATCTGTCGTCGGCGATGCTGAGTTAGTCGCTTACGAATTCACCTTTGACGATTCCGGCGAAGAACAGGCGAAGAACCTGGCTTTGTATACTTCTCGTGTTTTCGTGCTTTGCAGCTTCGAAACTTGATTACGCAAAGCACGAAAACACGAGATTGAAAAAAGCGAAACCGACCGAAGGCGAAACCGGCCGGTTGCGGCTGGTCCGGCTTGCGGCTGCCGGGTCTACTTTTCGGCGTTGGCGCCGCCAGGCTCGGCGCGCTGCTGCGTCTGTTCCATGGCCTGCCCGATTTTCTGCTGCGCCTGCTCCATGGTCTTCTTGCCCTGTTCGATTTCCTGTTTCTTTGCGACGGCGGCGGTCGACGCAGCGGTCATGGTGTCGACGCCGCAGCCGGCGAGCGCGGCGGCTGCGAGAACAGCGATGATCTGTCTCATGGATTGTCTCCCGGATAATGTAGGGTGACCCAAGGTCACAGGCGGTCACAGGATAGCACCGGCGGCGGCGCTCCTCTGCACGCCCGGCACGCCCTGTACGTGGGGGGCGACCTGCGCCCAAGGGTGCTTTTTCGATTACTGTATGGCCTCACGCCGCCGGATCCACGTATTTTGACGGAGATCGCTTGGCCCGTATCGCTCAGGTGTCCGTTGCAGTAGCCGCGGTTGCCGCGGCTCTGATCTTGAGCGCGTGTGCCGCGGCGCCTCCCCAGTCCCGGCCATTCTGGACCCTGCACATTGCCGATTTCAATCAACTCAGACCTGGTATGACGATGGCAGAGGCCGAAAGCGTTGTTGGCAAACCCCTCCTGGCGATGCAGTTTCCCGGGCTCGCGGAACAGGTGTGGGAGTACGAGTTTCTCGATACTCAGACGCGCATGAAGGCATTGGTGCATTTCGGAGATCAAGGAACTCTCAAGTATCATACGGTGACGTTCGATCAGGGCTACTACAGCGGCGGACCGGGTAACCGGTGATCTGCATCGCCTTATTTTCCAATGAACTCCAACAGACCGGAACATACGACCATGCCGCGAATTATTGCCGCCGGAATTCTTGCAACCCTGCTTGCCTTCGCATCCGGAGCCGTCCACGCCTCCTGTTCGCGGCTGCTCGATCACGCGATGACCAACCTGATAGGCAACTCGACTCCGCTGTGCCAATTCCAGGGAAAAGTGCTGCTGGTCGTGAATACCGCGAGCCAATGCGGCTATACGCCCCAATACGAAGGGCTGGAGAAGCTGCATAAGCGCTACTCAGGCCGCGGACTGGCGGTGCTTGGATTCCCGGCCAATGATTTCGGCGCGCAGGAACCGGGCTCGAACCGCGAAATCGCCCGCTTCTGCGAGGTGAACTACGGCGTAACGTTTCGCATGTTCGCCAAGAGCGGTGTCACCGGGCCGGGTGCAAACCCGTTCTTTGCGATGCTGGCCGAACGCACGGGCAAGCGGCCGGCCTGGAATTTCCACAAGTACCTCGTCGACCGCAGGGGAGACAAGGTGTTTTCGTTCGAGAGCGCGGTATCGCCTGGCGATCCGCAGCTCGTTCGCGAAATCGAACGGCTGCTTGCGGCTGCGGGGTAACCGGGGCGCCGCTGGCGTAGACTGGGCGTTCCGCATTTATTCAGCAGGGGAGGTACGTCATGAACCGAATCGCGATGATTGCGCTGTCCGCAATTCTTACTGCATGGATGGCGGCCGGTGCGATGGCGCAGACCGTGAAGATCGGGCTCATCAGCACCTATTCGGGGCCCAACGCCCAGTACGGCGAGAACATCGAGCGCGGGCTGCGGCTGTACATGAAGCACCATGCCGACAAGCTCCCGCCCGGAGTCAGAGTGGAACTGGTGGTGCGCGACGATGGCGGGCCGAATCCGGACCAGGCGAAGCGCCTGGCGCAGGAACTCATCGCCAGGGACAAGGTCGATTTGCTGGCCGGTTTCGTCTGGACGCCTAACGCGATGGCGGTTGCGCCGCTTACCGCCGAGGCCAAGGTTCCGATGGTGATACTCAATGCGGCCTCTTCGGTGATCACCACACGCTCGCCGTACGTCGTGCGTTTGTCGTTCACGGAGTGGCAGATGGCGTTTCCGCTCGGACAATGGGCCTCAAAGCGGTACAAACGGGCCTATCAGATTGTCAGCGATTTTGCGCCGGGGTTCGATGCCGAGGAGGCGTTCGCAAGAGGTTTTACCGAAGGCGGCGGCCAGGTGATCGGAAAGGTACGCGTCTCGCTCGCCAGTCAGGACTTCGCGCCATTCATGCAGCGGGCCATGGACGCCAGGCCGGATATCGTCTTTGGTTTCGTGCCCGCGGGGAAGCTGTCGGTTCAGTTGATGAAGTCGTTCAGCGACCTCGGCCTGGACAAGGCCGGGATCAAGCTCATCGGCTCGGGCAATCTGACCACCGACGAGGAGCTGCAGGGAATGGGCGATGTCACCCTGGGCAAGGTGACCACCTATCACTACTCGGTAGCTGCGGACCGGCCGGCGAACAAGGCTTTTCAGGCAATGTTCGTGAAGGAGTATGGCGACAAGGTGGTCGGCAATTTCGTCACCGTCGCGGCCTGGGATGCAATGGATGCAATCTACACGGCCATCCGCGCGCAGGGCGGGAAGATCGATCCGGACCGCACCATGGAACTGCTGCGCAACTACAAGAACCCGAACAGCCCGCGCGGCCCGATATCCATCGATCCGGAAACACGCGATATCGTCCAGAACATTTACATTCGCGAGGTGCGGCGCGTGGGCAACCAGCTTGCCAACGTCGAGCTGGAGACGATCCCCAACGTGAAGGATCCGTGGAAGGAATTCAACCGCGGCAAGTAAGCGGCTAGCCGCCCAGCGAGCGCGTCACATCGTCGAAAAGCTCGTCGACCGCAAACGCCCTGGGTATCAGCTTCTGGCGATAGGTGTAATCGATTGCGACTTCGAGGTTGTGCCGGTTTGCCTCGAGGCCGAACGGCGTCGTGTCGATTTCGCCCTCCGGCGTTGCAGGGGCCGCCTGCTTGCTCTCGCGGAGCAGACGGTAGACTTCCCTGACCGCGCGCGGATCCGAACGGCAGAGGGAATCCCTGACGACCACCATGTGGTTGATCTGAAGAGCGTGGTTCCGCTTGTACCAGTCTCTTGCCGCTGCCGCCGGGTCGGGTATCAGGGTCTTGATCCTCGGGTCGGTGGAAGGGGCGGGGAGAACGGCGGCATCGAGCTTTCCCTCCAGCAGCATGGTCATGAGGTCGCTCCGCGCAGGGGCGCGCTCGACCGTCGGCGGATCGCGGTATTCGGCGACGTGGGCTTCTTCGAACGTGATCCATTTCACGCGGTCGAGGTCGACGCCGTAATCCTCGGCGAGGATGCCGCGCAGCCACATTCCCGTAGTCACTGAATAGGAACGGATGCCGACCCGGCGTCCGGCCAGATCGGCGGGCGCAAGCTGGCCGCGCTCCGCGTTGTAGGCCAGGTACTGATGCTGAAAGCGCGCAACGATCACGGCGGGCAGCAGCACCAGGGGCTTTCCATGGGCCTTGGCCATCAGGAAGGTGACGATGGCCAGCTCCGCGACGTCGAATTCGAGATTGCGCACCAGGCGCTTGAACGCGGTGTTGGGCACCTTCACGTCAGCGAACTCGAAACAAACGTGAGGGGACTGCACTTGCCCGCGCTTGAGCGCGAGGGTGACTGGATAGTCCCCGAGCAGCGTATGGAGTCGAAGCGCTTTGGGATGGTTCATTGGGTGGGCTGGATGGGTTCGAGACGCGCGCGTTGCCATGGAGAGTATCACTGCGCCCGGCCGAAACGGTGCAGTTCGAGTAACATTGAGCACTGTTCGCCAGAGGCTGTGCCCATAACACGCTGTGCCACCCCGCGCCATCAAGGTCGAGGAGTTTCTCCGGAATCTGCCTCTTTTCCGTGACTTGTCCGCGGAAGAGGTGGAGCGCATCGCCGCGTCCACTTCACAGGTGCGCATGCCCACCGGCAGCATCCTGTTCCGCAAGGGCGATCCCTGCACGGGCTTTCACGTCATCGTCTATGGCCAGATCAAGCTCGCATTCGGTGCGAGCGACGGATCGGAGAAGGTGGTCGAGATCCTGGGGCCGGGGCAGAGCTTCGGCGAGGCGGTGATGTTCCTGGACAAGCCCTATGTGGTATTTGCCGAATCGCTCGCCGACTCGCTCCTGCTCCACGTGGGCAAGGCCGTGATCTTCCACGAGCTCGAGCACAACCAGGATTTTTCGCGTCGCATGCTCGGCGGGCTTGCGCAGCGCCTGCATCGCATCGTCGGCGATCTGGAGGGCTATTCGCTGAAGAGCGGCACCCAGCGCGTGATCGGCTATCTGCTTCGCGATGTGGTGGCCGGACAGACAGGCCGCACGCTCGAGGTGACGTTGCCCGCGACCAAGAGCGTCATCGCGTCACGGCTTTCGATCACGCGCGAGCATTTTTCACGCATCCTGCACGAGCTTTCCGATGCCGGGCTCATCAAGGTCAGCGGGCGCAATATCCGTTTTCTGGACATAGCGCGCCTGCGCAATCATCGCGGCTAGGGCGGCGCCGCGGCTTATCCGCCGGCGATCATGGTCATCAGGGTGACCTTGTCTCCGCTTTTCACCGGCACCGTCTTCTCGCCGTGCAGCGGCATCTCGCCGTTGACCGCGACGCTGAGGTTGCGGTCGGCGAGGAATTCCGCCGCCTCGGGGAAGCGCCGCTTCACCGCCTCACGCAGTTCGATTACGTTGGAGACGGGATCGTCGATCACGAACTCGTGCTCGGGGGCGCCGGGCATCGCGTTCGATACCTGCACGCGCACCGAAAAGCCCGTGGTGACTTGCGCCAGCTTCTCGTGCCACTCGTATTTCGGCAGGCCTTCGCTGTTCAGGCCCGTGATCTCGTAGAACCGCAACTTGAGTTTCTCGAATTCCCGGCGGTCGATGTGCTCGCCCATGAACGGCCCGGCCGTATTGTCTTCGTCGAACCAGCGCTGCGGCAGGGTATCGTCCTTGGCGCGCAGTCCGAGCCGGGCGTTGAGCAGCCGCTCCAGGGCCGTGATGTTGCGTCCGATCTGGTCCACGTCCTGATGCGCGACGTCAACGCCAGTCAGGGTGGTCACCTGCGCGGCGAAGTCATTCGGATCGGGCGTAGTCGGAGAGTTGAACAGCTTGGTATCGAAGCGGCACATGCCGACCGCGTCGCCTACCGCGAAGGTGTCCTCGCACTTGCGCACCGCCTGTTCCTTGGCATCGTAGCTGTTCGGCTTCGGTGAAACGTAACCGCCGAACAATTGCGCCTTGTATTCGGGGTCGTCGTTGACGCGGGCGTTGATTTCCAGCGTCGGCCGGTTGCGCAGGTGATCGAATCCGCGCGTGGCGACCGCGAGGCCCAGCGCGAAGGCCTTCAGGATGCGGGCATCGTGCGGATCGGACTGGAACAGCCCCTTCACCGCCATGCGGTAGGCCAGCGCCTCCTTCGGATACCTGCCCTTGTCGACCGCGCGGTTGGAGTCGGCGATCGTGTCGCCGAATCCCTCGCGTTTCGCCGTCATGAAAAACAGTTTCTCGATCGCCTCGTAATTGCCCCAGGTGAGGTCCAGGCCGCCGGTTTCCTTCTGTGTGATGATGCCGCGCTGATACAACTCCATCGCCCAGGACACGGCGCTGCCGACGCTGGCTGAATCGATGCCGAGGTCGTTCAGGATATTGTTCAGGCGCATCACCTGTTCGGGCTCCTTGATCCCGATCAGCGGCCCGAGCTTGCCCAGCGTCGTGAATTCCGGCCCGTCGCCCTTGTCGTAGCGGTCGAACTTGCCGTCGCCGTGGATGCCGTTGTAGGTGCGCGAGCGCTGGTGCTGGACTTCGGCCTGCGCCTTGTCATAGCTCGCGTTGCCCTTCAGGCCCTTCAGCGCGTTTGCGCCCCAGCCGCCCTTGCCCCCTGGCGTCATGTCGTTCATGGCGCGGCATTGCACCGGGCATTTGTAGCAGCCGTCCATGCCGGGCCGGTACGGGTCGAAGTTGTCCGCATCGAGCGAGCTGACCCAGGTGGTCTCCTGGTTGTTCTTGGTTCCGAGTGCGCCGAGCACGCGGCAGGGCTTGTAGAGGAACGGGGTTCCGACCATCTTGAGCGCGTTGCGGATGACCGAGGCGCCGGTGATCTTCTTGCCGATCGCCTTGTTGTTGGCCTTGTACTCGGACGAGGCGGGTTCGGCCTTGTCGGGTTTGCCGTGCACCATGATCGCCTTGAGGCGCAGCGCGCCCATCTTGGCGCCGCCGCCGCCGCGGGCCCAGATCGCCTTCGGGCCGCCCATGATGCCGCTGCACAGCACCAGATTTTCGCCGGCGCCGGTGATGCGCGCCATCGCCATGTCCTTGCGCTCCGTGCACTGGAAGTCGCGCTCGATCGCTGCGGTGAAGTCGATGTTGTCCGTGCCGATGTAAGGCGTGGCGTC
>Ga0315281_10005710_pt1 | contig 17783 bp, 11 predicted proteins | sample YL17G07_0_MG_FD_204540 | JGI IMG/M metagenome (GOLD analysis project Ga0315281, IMG submission 204540) | Sediment microbial communities from Yellowstone Lake, YNP, Wyoming, USA - YL17G07_0 | ecosystem: Environmental > Aquatic > Freshwater > Lake > Sediment | place: USA: Wyoming | collected...
TGCGCCGCCAGACCGTGGAGATGGCGAAAGCATTGAATGTGGTCGGACTGATGAACGTGCAGTTTGCGATTCAGGGCGACACTGTCTACGTGCTTGAAGTTAATCCGCGTGCATCGCGTACAGTACCGTTTGTTTCCAAGGCCACCGGTGTACCATTGGCCAAAGTGGCGGCACGCTGCATGGTGGGGCAGTCGCTGGCGCAACAAGGCATCAAGGGCGAAGTGATACCGCCGTTCTACTCGGTTAAAGAAGCGGTGTTCCCCTTTATCAAATTCCCCGGTGTGGACACCATACTGGGTCCCGAGATGAAATCCACCGGCGAAGTGATGGGCGTGGGCAATACGTTCGCCGAGGCTTTTGTTAAGTCGCAACTTGCTGCGGGCGTTAAATTGCCAACTTCGGGCAAGGTATTCATCAGCGTGCGTGGTGCAGACAAGCAGGCGGCGGCGGAAGTGGCAAAGAACCTGCATGGTTTGGGCTTCAGTATTCTTGCGACGCGCGGCACCGCAGTCGAGATCAGCGCTGCCGGGGTTGAGGTCAAGGTTGTAAACAAGGTAACCGAAGGCCGTCCCCATGTTGTAGATATGATCAAGAACGGTGAGATTTGTCTGATCATCAATACTGTGGACAGTAAGCGTACCGCGATACAGGATTCCTATTCCATCCGCCATGCAGCGTTGCAGGGCAGAGTGACTTACTACACCACCATGGCTGGCGCACGGGCCGCTTGTGTGGGTATGCAGCATCTTACCGGACTGGAAGTGTATGACCTGCAGGCATTGCATCGCCGCCTGCTTAATGAAAAAAATAAGGGAAGCACAATATGAGCAAGATACCTTTGACATTGATAGGTGCTGAATTGCTGCGCAGCGAGTTACATCGCCTTAAAACGATTGATCGTCCATGGGTGATTAATGCGATAGCCGAAGCGCGTGCGCAGGGTGACTTGTCTGAAAATGCCGAGTATGAGGCTGCCAAGGAACGCCAGGGATTTATCGAAGGACGCATAATCGATCTGGAAGGCAAGCTGGGCAGTGCGCAGGTGATAGATCCCAAGACACTCAATGCGGATGGTCGCTGTGTATTTGGTTCAACCGTTGAGCTGGAAGATGTGAGCACAGGCAACGTGATGACCTACCAGATTGTGGGAGAAGACGAGGCCGACATCAAGCAGGGCAAGATTTCCATCAATTCACCCATCGCACGTGCTTTGATAGGTAAATTTGGCGGGGATGTGGCTGAGGTGCAGGCGCCGGGTGGCGTGCGCGAATACGAAATCGTTAACGTTTTATACATATAAAACTTGTAGGAGCGCAGATTTCTGCGCGATAGTTTTTCGCCCGATACCCAAAGGGTACAAGAACCCCTGCGAGGTAAATCGGCCTCCTACACTTTGTTACCTAACTGTTTTTTTGTTAACGGTTTGCCTTTCTTGCGTTTGGGTAACGAGAGTAAAGGTGTTTCCTGTGCTTGATAGATGACCAGTATTTTGCCGATATGCTGTACCTGAGCGGCATTCAGCGCGGTACAAATTTCCTTTAGCATGGCTTCGCGAGCTGCACGGTCATCGCTCATTACGCGAATCTTGATCAGTTCGTGACTTTTCAATGTGCGAGAAATTTCATCCAGCACGCTGGGAGTGAGTCCAGCATTGCCAATCATCACAGTGGGATTGAGAGAATGCGCGCGCGCTTTGAGCGCGGTGCGTTGTGCAACAGATAAAGTTAACATATTGAACTCCAGATATAGTTTGCATTCTAATCGATGAAGCCCAGTAAAACCAGCAAACAGTGGATGCGCGAGCATATAAACGATCCTTTTGTGCAAATGGCGCAGAAGGATGGATATCGTTCGCGAGCCGCATATAAGCTGCTGGAAATCGATGAGCGCGATCATCTGCTCAAGCCGGGTATGGTGGTGGTTGATCTTGGCGCAACACCGGGCGGCTGGTGCCAGGTTGCGGCCAATAAAATAGGGGATAAAGGCAAGATTATTGCGCTGGATTTGTTGCCCTTGGCCCCGCTGGCACGAGTAGAGTTTATCCTGGGTGACTTCCGTGAAGAAAGCGTGCTGGCACAGTTGGAAGAAAAATTGGCAGGCAGGCAGATAGGCCTTGTAATTTCCGATATGGCTCCCAATATAAGCGGCATAGATTCTGCTGACCAGGCACGTTCTATCCATCTGGCTGAACTGGCTCTGGAATTTGCCGCGCAGCACCTTAAGCCCGGCGGGGCTTTTTTGGTGAAGGTGTTTCAGGGCTCTGGATTTGAGGATTATGTTAAGTTAATGCGTACCCATTTCAAGAAGGTGGTTAGCCGCAAACCCAAGGCCTCACGCGATCGCAGCAGTGAAGTATATATGCTGGGGATAGACAGGATATAGCCGGTAATTTAGTGTGCGCTTGAGTAATCGGGCCGCACAGTGTTTAATACGTTATGGATGTAAGGCTCACGAGGGGCGATGATGAATAATATGTTTAAAAGTGTAGGAATATGGCTGGTTGTCGCATTGGTGCTGATGACCGTGTTCAATCAATTCAGCCAGAAACAGCAGAGTGCCCAGGTTACACTGGATTACTCGCAGTTCCTCGAAGAGGTGAAACAGGGGCAAATAGCCAAGGTGACGATAGAAGGCCGAACCCTGAAAGCCGTAACCATAGATGGCAAGCGCATCAACAGCTATGCGCCCAGCGACTTGTGGCTGGTATCCGATCTGCTTAAAAATGGCGTAAAAATTGAAGCCAAACCCGAAGAAGAGCAATCCTTCTGGATGAGTATTTTCGTGTCATGGTTCCCGATGCTGCTGCTGATCGGTGTGTGGGTGTTCTTTATGCGCCAGATGCAGGGCGGCGGCAAGAGCGGCGGGCCATTCTCGTTTGGCAAAAGCAAGGCACGTCTGATGGACGATACCAAGGAGCGCGTGACCTTTGCCGATGTGGCTGGGTGCGATGAAGCGAAGGAAGAGGTTTCCGAACTGGTAGACTTCTTGCGCGACCCGACCAAATTCCAATCATTGGGCGGACGCATACCCCGTGGTGTGCTGATGGTGGGCAGCCCAGGAACCGGTAAGACATTGCTGGCCAAAGCCATTGCAGGCGAAGCCAAAGTGCCGTTTTTTTCCATCTCCGGTTCAGATTTTGTCGAGATGTTTGTCGGTGTGGGTGCTGCGCGTGTGCGCGATATGTTCGAGCAGGCGAAGAAGCATGCCCCGTGCATTATTTTTATCGACGAAATCGATGCTGTAGGTCGTCAGCGCGGCGCCGGCATGGGCGGCGGCAACGATGAACGCGAGCAAACGCTGAATGCGCTGTTGGTGGAGATGGATGGCTTTGAAGGCACCAGCGGCGTGATTGTGATCGCTGCGACCAACCGTCCCGACGTGCTGGATTCAGCACTGTTGCGCCCCGGTCGTTTTGACCGCCAGGTAGTGGTGCCGTTGCCGGATATTCGCGGTCGCGAACAGATACTGACCGTGCATATGCGCAAGGTACCGGTAGCATCGGATGTTAAGTCTGATATTCTTGCACGCGGTACGCCGGGCATGTCGGGTGCCGATCTGGCTAATCTGGTGAACGAGGCTGCATTGTTTGCTGCTCGTCGCAACAAGCGCTTTGTCGATATGGATGATTTCGAAGCAGCCAAGGACAAGATCATGATGGGTGCGGAACGCCGTTCGATGATCATGCCGGAAGAAGAGCGCCGCAATACTGCATATCACGAATCAGGCCACGCAGTGGTGGCAAAACTATTGCCGAAAACTGACCCCGTGCATAAAGTGACCATTATTCCACGCGGACGCGCATTGGGCCTGACCATGCAATTGCCCGCAGAAGATCGTTACAGTCTGGACAAAAACCGTATTCTCGATACGATAGCCGTGCTGTTTGGCGGACGTATCGCGGAAGAAATTTTCATGAACCAGATGACTACCGGCGCTTCCAACGATTTTGAACGCGCTACCGGTATGGCGCGCAGCATGGTCACGCAATGGGGTATGTCCGAGGCGTTGGGGCCTATGGTCTACGGCGAGAATGACGGCGAGGTATTCCTTGGCCGTTCGGTGACTACGCACAAGAATGTATCCGAAGCAACAATGCAGAAGGTGGATGAAGAAATCCGCCGCATTATCGACCAGCAGTATAAATTGGCACGCGGTTTGATCGAGGCGAATAAAGACAAGATTGAAGTGATGACCAAGGCATTGCTGGAGTGGGAAACACTGGATGCAGATCAGATTAACGATATTATGGCTGGCAAACCACCGCGTGAACCAATAATACGCCCACCGGTAACACAGCCACCGCAGCCACCTCAGAATGCAGCACCGGCTACTCCCACCGCTCCGGTTCATCCGGCACAGGGAACTTGAATGCAGGATTGAGGATCGAGGAACGAGGAACGAGGATCGGGTAAAAGCGGGTTCCTCGATCCTCGATCCTCGATCCTCGATCCTCGATCCTCGATCCCAAATGCTCTTACATTGCGGCTCCTTCCGTTTAGACTTATCACATCCATTGGTGATGGGTATAGTCAATGTCACCCCCGATTCCTTCTCCGATGGCGGTCGCCATTTATTGCGCGATGCCGCCATTGCACGTGCGCATCAATTAATAGCCGAGGGCGCCGATATTCTTGATCTCGGCGGCGAGTCGACACGTCCGGGTGCGCAGGCCGTGAGTGAGCAGGAAGAGCTGGATCGGGTGTTGCCGGTGATAGAGGGACTGCGTGGAGTGGATGTGCCGCTTTCTATCGACACCTGTAAACCTCAAGTCATGCGGGCGGCTATGGCAGCCGGTGCAAATATTGTGAATGACATTAATGCGCTACAGCAGCCGGGTGCATTGGAAGCTGTTGCCGCTAGCGATGCGGCGGTATGCCTGATGCATAAACAGGGCAAGCCGCAGACCATGCAAGTGGCACCGCAGTATCAGGATGTAATGAGTGAGGTAATAAATTTTTTACGGACACGGTTGGCAACTGCTGAAGCCGCAGGCATCGCGAAAAATCGCATTATGGTGGATCCGGGTTTTGGTTTCGGCAAGAGTCTGGAGCATAATCTTGCCTTGTTGCGGAATCTGCATGATTTTACTGAATTGAAAGTGCCGATACTTGCCGGTTTGTCGCGTAAATCCATGTTGGGTGCGCTGACAGGACAGGACGTGGATCAGCGGTTGGCGGCAAGCCTGGCAGCTGCATTGCTGGCTGTGCAGCACGGAGCCAGCATCGTGCGTGTGCATGATGTGCAGGCAACCGTTGATGCGCTTAAAATCTGGAATGCTGTTCAAAAAAACTAATGTAGGTTGGGTTGAGCGGAGCGAAGCCCAACATACTCAATTGGTAGTGATTATGCATGTTGAAAAAGTGCAATGTTGGGCTCCGCTCAACACCAACCTACATGAAAAAATATAATTTGAATGGAGTAATACAGTGAGCAGAAAATATTTTGGAACCGATGGTGTGCGCGGCAAAGTGGGTGAGTACCCTATTACCCCGGAGTTTGTATTGCATCTGGGTTATGCTGCGGGAAAAGTACTGGCCAATTCGGATTGGCATCTGGCGGAAGGCGAGCGGCCTACCGTGCTGATAGGAAAAGACACGCGCATTTCCGGTTACCTGCTGGAATCCGCATTGCAGGCGGGTTTGATTGCGGCGGGTGTCGACGTGTATCTGGCAGGCCCTATTCCAACCCCTGCTGTTGCCTACCTCACGCGAGCCCTGCGATTGCAGGCCGGTGTGGTGATTTCGGCTTCACATAATCCGTTTGAAGATAACGGCATCAAATTTTTTTCTGCAACAGGCAGTAAATTGCCCGATGAGGTTGAACAGGCTATTGAAGCCGAATTGGATACTCCCATTGTTACGATGACATCCGCCAAATTGGGCAAGGCTAAAAGGCTGGATGATGCAGCGGGCAGATATATTGAATTCTGCAAGAGCAGTTTCCCTTATGAGATGGATTTGCGCGGATTGAAACTGGTGGTGGATTGTGCCCACGGTGCCGCGTATCACATTGCCGGTCATGTATTTCATGAGTTGGGTGCGGATGTGGTGGAAATCGGCGTGCATCCCGATGGAAAAAATATCAACGACAAATGTGGCGCGACGTCACCTGCGAGTTTGCAAAAGGCAGTTGTGGAGCATAAGGCAGATATAGGCATTGCGCTGGATGGCGATGCTGACCGGGTGGTGATGGTAGATGCGGAAGGAAATTTGTACGACGGTGATCAGCTGCTTTATATCGTGACCAAACACCGGCAACAACAAGGCATCATGAAAGGCGGGGTAGTCGGTACCTTGATGACTAACCTTGCTTTCGAACTCGCTTTGCAGAATATGAATGTTCCGTTTGAACGCGCCAAAGTGGGTGATCGCTATGTGATGGAGATGATGCAACAGAAAAGCTGGCAACTGGGCGGTGAAAACTCCGGACATATTATTTGTCTGGATCGTCACAGCACCGGGGACGGCATTATTTCTGCGCTGCAAGTGTTACATGCATTGCGTGCAAGCAAACAGACGCTGGCACAGGCCGCTGCCGATTTGAAGATGTATCCCCAAGTGTTGATCAATGTGCGCATCGCAAAGGGTCAGGACTACACCCGGCATGTCAAGATACTGGCAGCCGTGACAGAAGCAACAGACGCCTTGGCAGGCAAAGGGCGTGTGTTGTTGCGCCCTTCGGGTACCGAGCCCTTGTTGCGAGTGATGGTGGAAGGTGAAGATGGCGAAAAAGTTCGTCACTGGGCGGAATCCATTGCTGCTGTGGTGCGTGCAGCGGCAGTGTAATTTTCTCGGTTTGATTTGAAAACAGAATTTTTGGCGTGAACGATAGGCAGTAAAGGAATAGCTTCATGATCAGTTATTTTGCAGGAAAATTAAAACGTTTTTTTACAGCAGAAAATATCAGCTTCGCCAATAAAAATCAGTATGTGTACGTCGCCAACCAGGGCAGTAACAGTATTTCTCAATATCGTATTGCCGCGCATGGAAGTCTGCTCCCGCTAGCCGCTGCATCTGTAAAAGCGGGAACGACACCTGTTTGTATCGCGTTATCGCCATCGGCTAAATTTGCCTATGTGGCGAATCAGGGTGGAAACAATATCGGCCAATACAGGATTACTGCGGCTGGAAGTTTGCAAAAGATAGCAGAACCTGCTGCTGCCGGAACCGCCCCTGTGGCGATTGCGATTGATCCGACTGGAAGATTCGTTTATGCAGTAAACAACAGCAGCAATGAGATTTCCCAGTATCAAATCGGTGCAGAAGGCGAGTTGCTTGTTATGACTCCCGCGACGATTGCAACCGGCGTGGTTCCAGTGGCAATAACTGTCGACCCATCCGGCAAGTATGCCTACGTGGTCAATAACAGCAGCCAAAATATTTTCCAGTATGTCATTACTGATACGGGTAGTCTGGCGAGTATGACTCCTGCAAGCGTGGACACAGGGTCGTCTCCCCGCGCGCTCGCGCTCGACCCTTCCGGCCGCTATGCCTATGTGGTCAATAGATCGGATGACAGTATTTCGCAGTATGAAATCGGCACGACCGGAGGCCTGACCCCCATGGGTACGCCTGTTGCTGCTGGCAAACATCCCATTTCAATCACGATTACCCCTTGCGGCAAGTATGTCTATGTGACGAACCAGAATGGCAACAGCATTTCACAGTACCGGGTATCTGAAAACGGTGGTTTGATTCAGATGACACCGGCGACTGTGGCATCGTTGGTCACCCCTGTCAGCATTGCTATCGATGCTTGCGGAAAATATGCTTTTGTTAGCAATATTAGCAGCAATAACATCTCACAGTTCGCGATTGGCAAAGAGGGTCAGCTTGAAGCTATCCCCATGAATAAATGGGGGGATGCGAGTGTCGCAGCAGAGGTCTCCCCACGTTGCGTGATGGTCGCCTGCCTGCAAGTCAGCGATACTTGTGAACTATACGCAAAAGAATAATGCTATTTAAAGATGGATGAATACCACAAATATTCTTGAAGCATGGTGTAATATCCCGCCTATGATTGCAGTCGGGCAACGGTATTGTATTTGATCTCATTTTCTTGATGGGGAGCGGATGTGGGCGAGCTGATAACATTGGATACGCAAGAAGAAAAGCTGCGTAGCAGTTTGCTGATTTTCGCCTGTGCATTTATGAATTTCGCCGTGATGTTCTGGCTGGCAATCTACTGGTTAATGGGGCAGAATTATTCCACTAATATTCCCTTGGCCTATCAGGCAGTATCGCTCAGTTCCCTGGTTTATTATTTAAAGACGAAAAACTTCGTCGCCTTCCGTTTTATTCAGCTGAGCCTGTTTTTATTTGCCCCGTTTGTGATGCAGTGGAGCGTTGGCAGTTCGGTGACGTCCAGCGGTGTGACGATTTGGGCCTTGCTGGCACCCGTGGGGGCAGTGGTGGTCGCTGGCTGGCGAGAATCCATTCCATGGTTTATTGCCTATATCGTTCTGACATCGGTATCCGGGTTTTTTGATTATTTCCTTGGCATAGGCAATACAGGTGGCCTGGAAATGAAAACGATAGGTGTTTTCTTTGCGCTTAACTTTGCTGCAATGTCTTCTATCCTTTATTTTCTGGTGCGATACTTCGTGCTGGAAACAGAAAAAATAAAGGATCAATTGGATAAGCAGCATGCCTTGCTGATTGTAGAACAAAAAAAATCCGAGAATCTGTTGTTGAATGTATTACCTGTCAATATTGCGCAACGTTTGAAAGATAGCCAGACATTGATTGCGGATGGTCATTCAGATGTGACGGTGATGTTTGCTGATATTACGAACTTTACGCGAATGACAGAGCAGATGGCGCCGAAGCAAATGGTGGGTTTGCTCAATAAAATATTTTCCTGGTTTGATTCGATGACGGATAAGTTTGGTCTGGAAAAAATAAAAACGATAGGTGACGCTTATATGGTGGTGGGTGGACTGACGCGCAACCGTGACGATTACGTTAAAAATATGGTGGATATGGCACTGGAAATGCAGGAGTTTATTTCGCTGCACCCGGATTTGGTCAGGCACAATATGGGTATCCATATCGGTATAGCAACCGGCCCTGCCGTAGCAGGAGTCATAGGCAGCAAGCGTTTCATTTATGACGTGTGGGGCGATACTGTCAATATAGCGAGCAGACTGGCTGATGATGGAAAAAAGGGAGAAATTCTGGTAGACAGAACAACCTATAACCGCTTAAAAGATGAATATCAATTTGAACCACCCGTCATTGTTAATATGAAGGGTAAGGGTGATGTCGCGGTATATAAATTGAGAGGCAAAGTGAAAAATGTCTCGCGGCACTAGACAATCTGCAATAGTTTTCGCCAAAGCAACTGTACTGGTTCAATATTGATCGACAGTTTCTCTATACGGCACGGAGCCGGGCTGTTTAGGCGCATTTTATGTTGAAGAATACGCAGGCTTCGATAGATAGACTGTACTTGTTTGCTTAATTCCTTGTCGATCAGATTTAAATTTGCAGCCAATTTTAGCAATGCAAGATTGCCGCTATTGGCAGTCAGTTCGGGATATTGAGCGGCATAAGCGAGCACAAGAAATTGCACCATAAATTCGATGTCCACCATCCCACCGCCGTCATGCTTGATATCGTATAAATTGCTATTGTTGGGATGACCGTCGCGCATTTTCTGCCGCATAGCAAGCACTTCCTTGCGCAAATCATCGGTGGCACGTGGCTGACACAACACCGCCTTGCGTATATTTTCAAACTGTTCGCCAACCCCCCTGTCGCCTGCGCTGTAGCGCGCTCTTGTCAGGGCCTGGTGTTCCCATACCCATGCGTGCTTATGCTGGTAATCGGCAAAGGCTTCTATGCTGCTGACCAGTAAACCACTGGCGCCGTTGGGGCGCAGACGCAGATCCGTTTCATATAAACGCCCTGCAGAGGTATAGCTGCTCAATACGGTATTGATGCGTTGTGCCAGCTTGGCATAGATTTCAGCAGCCTCTGGATGCGGATCATCATATAAAAAAATCAAATCCAGATCGGAGGCATAACCCAATTCGCGCCCGCCCAGTTTGCCGTAGGCGATGATCGCAAAGTGATGCTCTTCCTGGTGTTTTTTGCGCAGGTCGCGCCAGCATAGTTGTAGTACGTGGTGCAATATCAGATTAGCCAGATCGCTTAAGTGGTCGCTCAGTATTTCCAGCGGCAATAGCCCTTGTATATCCATTGCCAGCAGATGGAAAGTCTGGCTGTGGTGAAATTGGCGCAATACATCCATGCCGCGTTCTATATCGTCACTGCATTCGGTCAACTGAAGTTGCAGGGAGTTGTCCAATGCATGCCAGTCCGGCGCGCGGTAAATTTCGCGTGCATCGAGCAATTCATCGAGCAGAAACGGATGCTGGGTCAGATAAGCGGATGCCCACTCGCTGGCACTGGCAATGCCGACCAGACGGGGCAGCACCTGTGGATATTCGGCCATAAAAGCCAGATAGGAAGAGCGCCGGCTGATGTTTTCCAATAGTTTGAGTATACGCGGCAGCGTCTGGTCTGCGTTGCCTTGCGACGCGCATAGTTCTATAAATTGCGGAATCAGTTTATCCATGCGCTGGCGACTGAGTTCGGGTAACTGCCGGTAGCGTCCGCTTTCGCGTATTTGTATCAGGCGTTCGGCAATGGCAGCCGCATCGGAATAACCTTGCTTGGACAGGCCAACTTGCAATTCATTTGCAGTGATTTCTTCACGCCATAGCGTGTTGTCAGCGTCATTGTTTGGTTCTTCCCGAGTGCTGAAAATGTGCTCAAATTGTCGACTGACAATTTCTCGATGGGCGTTAAAATCTTGCAGCATGCTTGCATAATCGGTATAGCCCATCGCAATCGCAATGATAGTCTGATCATCTTCTTTTTCGGGTAGTTCCTGGGTTTGCTGGTCATCCAGATATTGCAGGCGGTGTTCCAGATTGCGCAGAAACACATAGGCTGAATTCAGTTGCTTTGCCGACTCGGCAGTTAGTTGTCCGTTTGCTGCCAGCAATTGCAGCACCTGCTGCGTTGCCCGGATGCGCAAGCGGGTATCGCGACCACCCCGTATCAGTTGAAATACCTGTGCGATAAATTCAACCTCGCGAATGCCGCCGGGCCCCAGTTTCACATTATTCAGGCGATCCCGCCGCAGTACCTCCTGTCGAATTTGTGCATGAAGTTTGCGCATCGACTCGAACGCACCAAAATCAAGATATTTCCGGAATACAAAAGGCTGGGTGAGTTTAATCAGTTCGGCTGTCGCCGGGTAATTGAGAGGCGAGATGACGCGCGCCTTGATCCATGCATAACGTTCCCATTCGCGACCTTGCGATACCAGATACTCTTCCAGTGCCGCAAAACTCATTACCAGCGACCCGCTATCGCCATAGGGGCGCAAGCGCATATCGACACGGAACACATAGCCGTCGGCAGTCACTTCATTGATGAGCGATATAATTTTTCGGCCGACGCGGCTAAAAAAATCGTTATTGTCTATGCTGCGTGGACCATTGGTTCGGCCCTCTTCCGGGTAAATGAAAATCAGGTCTATGTCTGACGATACATTTAATTCGCATCCACCCAGCTTTCCCATCCCTATAATCAATAATTCCTGCGGGGTATTACTTTCTGTACCTATCGGATGTCCATACTGTAGTACCAATGCCTGCATTGCACAGGATTGCGCGCGTTGAACAGACAATTCTGCAAGTGCAGTCATGGTTTTCATGACCTCATTCAGATCGGACAAACCACACAGGTCACGGGTTAATACTTTGAGCATCACTTTCTTGCGCAACTTGCGTAAGGAACCGGATAGTTCAGCTTCGTCCCCGCAAGGCATGGACTCAAGCCAAAGGCCTATTTCTTCGGCACTGGAAGGATGCGCGTAATTTTCGCGTAGCCAGGGCAATAGGTCGTTATCGGCATTCAATAAATGCTGAACATAGCGGCTGCAATGTTTGCTGTGTTGTACTAGTGTTTCAAAATCAGCAATAGGTAGCTGCATCAAGGTGTTCATGGGCTAAGCTTAGGGGTAGAATATGCGCATATATTGTTGGATTATAAGACTCAAAGGTTCGACTTGCGCTACTTCTTTTAGCAGACGGGGCGGACACCGTTCACTATGTTTAAATTTCCATTCCGAATTACTACTACACTAAAGCGTCTGCGACGCATTGCTGTTGCAGTGATGTTATTGATTTTTTTTGCCGGGACTGGGCTGTTCCTGGGGCTGCGCTATTCGGTGTTGCCCGATATCGAGCGCTATCACAACGATATAAACAGTGCCGTCAGCAGGGCGATTGGGCTTGCAATTGAGTTCGACAAGATCGAGGCGGACTGGTATGGCGTCAGTCCGCACCTGCGCTTGACTGGCATCCGCATACTGGACAAAAACAGGAGAACCACGCTGGAGTTGCAAAGAGTTGATGCTGTCGTGTCGTGGATGACCCTGTTGACAGCTGAGTTGCGTTTGGCCAGCCTGGAAATTGACCAGCCGGATTTGATGGTCAAACGCGATGTTCAAGGTGTGTTGCAAATTTCCGGCATACCGCTTGAGGGGCAATCGTCAGATAATAGTTTTTCCAATATGCTGTTAAACCAATCCCGTATCGTTGTGCGGGATGCTCATATTGCCTGGCTGGACGAGCAACAGGCCAAACCATTACTGGTGTTTGATCGGGTGAATTTGATCATTGAAAACGGTTGGCGTCGCCATCGTTTTGCTATGCGTGCGATACCTCCGAAAGAGCTGTCTTCCCAGCTTGATGTGCGCGGAAATTTTTCCGGAAATAGTTTTGACGATTTGCAGGGCTGGAAGGGTGAATTATTCACGCAGCTTGATTACGTCAATTTGCCGGCCTGGAAAACCTGGCTTCCTTTGCCCGAAGCGCTCAGGCAGGGTAAAGGCGCATTGCGAGGTTGGCTGGGCGTTGAACAAGGAAAAATCAATCGCATTACAGCGGATCTGGGATTGGAGAATGTGCAAACGCGATTGGCGCCTGATCTTCCGCCGCTCGATATACGCGTGCTGAGCGGTCGACTGGGCTGGCACGATATTTCCCATGGATTCGAGCTCAGCTCTCAGAATTTAGCGCTCAAATTATTTGATAATTTTGAATTAAAGCCTACGGATATATTTTTTAGCTTGAGCGATGCACACGACCTCAAATTTTCATCGGGTGAAATGAAGGCTAATTTGCTTGAACTGAACGGCTTGATAAAACTGCTTGAATTTTTGCCGCTGGAGCGTCAGATCAAGGAGCAATTTGCCGAGTTTTCGCCACAAGGAAAAGTGAGCAATTTGCAGGCAAAGTGGGAGATTGATGCAGAGAAGTTGTTGCACTACAGGATCAAGGCACGTTTTGCGGAGTTGGCTCTCCAGCGTGTGGGGAAAATGCCGGGTTTTTCCGGTTTGAGCGGTGAATTGGACGGCAATGAAAACAGCGGTACTTTGACTGTAAACGCACGCAATTTCAGTTTTGATGCGCCGCAAATAATGCCTGAGCATCTGACGCTGGACACGGTCTCGATACAGTCCAACTGGCACAGGAATGGGGACGGGGTAGAAATCAATGTGCACAATGTTGCAATTTCCAATGCGGATCTTACGGGTACTGCGTATGGCAGTTTCCAAACATTGGCAGGCAGCCCCGGAAAAATCGATTTAAACGTGCATTTGAATCGTGCTTCCTTGTTGCATGTCGGTAAATATATTCCGCTTGTTGCGCTGGGTACAGAAACACGTAACTGGCTAAACAACGCGCTGCTGGCAGGGCAGTCCAGCGATGTAAATGTTCGCTTAAAGGGGAATATGAATGATTTTCCATTTGTGGATAACAGGAAAGGAATTTTTAAAGTTCAGGTAAGAGCCAAAGGCGTTGGATTGGAATATGCCCAGGATTGGCCACGTATAGATAATGCAAATGTTGTATTTTCGCTCCATGGAAATGAGATGGAAGTGACTGCATCGTCTGCCAGCACAGCAGGTGTGAATCTTAAAAATGTAAAAGTATCGATAGCGGATATATTGAGCCGGGATTTGATGCTGAGTATTAATGGTGAAGCTGAAGCCGGTAACGAACGCGGACTTGCTTATGTAAATGCAAGTCCGGTACATGGATATCTGGGAGGTTTCACTGATCACATTGTAGCGAGTGGCAAAGGCAAGCTCAATTTAAAGCTCGATATACCGCTACGCGATACCCAATCAACCAGAGTGGCAGGGACTTACCATTTTACAGATGGCGATGTAGAGTTTTATAAAATTTTGCCTACTCTGCGCAAAGTGAATGGAGATTTATACTTTACCGAGTCTGCTGTGAGCACCAATAATATTGTTGCGCAAATAATGGGTGGTCCGGCTAAATTGGCGATAGAAACCGGCGCGGACGGCGCCATCAATGTCAAGCTGGGTGGCAGGGCAAATTTTGGAGTATTGGGGCAAATCAATCCCAACCCGTTATTGCGCAAACTGCGCGGCGATATGGCATGGAATGTTGATATCGGGGTGAAGAACAGTCAAAGCAAAATATTGTTCACCACCAGTCTGGCTGGCGTGCAGTCTGATCTTCCAGCGCCTTTATTCAAACGTGCAGACGATACGCTGCCCGTGCGCTTTGAGATGACTGATACAAGTGCCGAGCGTAAAGCGATTTCAGTGCAGATTGGCTCATTGCTCAATGCCAATCTGATTCAAACCAAGGGTAAGAATGGGGTCTGGATTGTCAAACGCGGTATGGTCAATTTTGGCAATGTTCCGCAAAAAGCCGACAAGGATGGTTTGTGGGTGATTGGCACATTGCCACAGGTAGCACTGGATGGATGGGAGGGTTTGCCCGCTACTGACGGTGAAAGCCCACCGTTGAATATTGCAGGAACCGATCTGGTGATACAGAAACTAACCGGTTACGGTTATATTCTTAACGATCTGCATATCAAGGCTAACAGTCGTAATGGCGTATTGATGGCACAATTGGCATCGAAAGATGCAAATGGCGACTTGGTCTGGCGGAGCGCAGATAATGAGGCTGGGGAAAATGGCAGACTTGTAGCAAAATTTAAAAACCTGAATTTGGTTACTGTTGATGTTGACTTGGCTACTAAAGAAAAGACCGAGTCCATTACGCAGACTAAAACAACAGCTAGAGTTGATTTGCCAGAAATTGATCTGAACATAGACAAGCTCAGTTTTAAAGGCAGGCAACTCGGCAAGTTGGAATTACTCGCGCAGCAGAATGAAGATATCTATCAGCTTGAGCATTTGCGCCTGTCAAATTCGGATGGGACTCTGGCAATAGACGGCAAGTGGGTCATGTCTGAAGATGCGCCCCAAACTCAACTAAACCTGAAATTTGATATTGCCAATGCTGGCAATATTCTCGCCCGCTCGGGTTATCCCAACAGTGTAAAAAATGGCAGCGGCAAACTTGAAAGTACCTTTACATGGGCCGACACCCCCATGATGTTCGGCAAGGATAAATTGAACGGCACGCTCAGCCTGGATACGAGCAAAGGGCAGTTTTTGCAAATAGACCCGGGAATTGGCAAGTTGCTGAGTATCTTGAGCCTGCAAGCCTTGCCCAAACGTATTACACTGGACTTTGAAGATGTATTCAGCAAAGGATTTGAGTTTGATAGCATCAATGGGTCTGCTGAGATCAAACAGGGTGTGATGGTCACCGACAATTTGAAAATTGAAGGCTCCTCTGCGAAAGTAAGCATGAAAGGACAGATCGACTTGGTGAATGAAACACAAAATCTGCGCGTACGCATAGTGCCTGCGGTAGGAAATAGTGCAGCGCTGATTTCCTGGCTGGTTGCCACACCGGCAGTAGGCGCGAGTGTTTTTCTCACCAGCAAATTATTGGGCGATCCGCTTGGTCAATTGGCCGCATTTGAATACAGTGTCACCGGCAGCTGGATCGACCCGGTAGTAGAGGATATAGGCAAGAAAAAACCTGTAAAGTGAATCGATCAACAGAAATTTGAAAGCGCAAAATGGCAGACGTAAATTCCACCCAACGCCGCATAGCGGCACAGATCAACGCATTCAAGGTTGCGGCCTTGCAAATGGCATCCGGCCCCAATATTCCAGGCAACTTGAATGAGGCGCGGCGCCTGATTGAAAACGCTGTGGCACAGGGGGCAAAGCTGGTGGTATTGCCGGAATTTTTCTCCATTATGGGTATGAAAGAGAGTGACATGGTGGCTGCCCGCGAACTGCCCGGCAGTGGCATCACGCAAACTTTTCTGGCGGAAATGGCGCGCAAGCACGGCATCTGGATAGTCGGTGGCTCCATACCATTGGCAGCAAGTGCGCCTGACAAAGTGCGCAACACTTGCCTGGTGTTTGACGAGCACGGCGAACAGGTTGCACGTTATGACAAAATACATCTGTTTAACCTCGATCTTGGCAATGAACATTACCATGAAGGAAAAACCATCGAGGCGGGCAATCAGGTGGTGGTGGTGGATAGCCCATTCGGGCGTATAGGTTTGGCTATATGCTACGATCTGCGCTTTCCTGAATTATTCCGCGCGATGAAGGATGTGGATATTATCGTGTTGCCATCCGCATTTACCGCAACTACCGGGAAAATGCACTGGGAAACCCTGGTGCGTGCCCGCGCCATTGAAAACCTGACCTATGTCATTGCTGCAGCGCAGGGCGGTTACCATGTGAATGGTCGCGAAACGCACGGGCACAGCATGATCGTTGATCCATGGGGGCGCGTACTGGATGAGTTGCCGCGCGGTTCTGGAGTGGTTATTGCCGATATGAATCCCTCCTATCAGGCCAGTCTGCGCGCAAGTCTGCCTGCATTGACCCATCGTACATTGATCTGAAATTGACCAGAGCAGTGTTAAATTCTGCTTCAATCTTGAATATTTGATTTATAAATTATTACGGGCTATTTGATGCAAAAAGATTCTATTTTCGCCCTCGCGCAACAATCGTTGCTTACACCATTTTCGTTGGACGAGCGCAAGCTGGAGCAGGTGTTTGGCAGCATGCTGACACACCAGGTCGATTATGCCGATCTGTATTTTCAATACGGGCGTGCCGAAAGCTGGTCGCTGGAAGAGGGAATCGTCAAATCCGGCAGCTTCAGCATCGATCAGGGTGTGGGGGTGCGTGCGGTGAGCGGTGAAAAAACTGCATTTGCCTATTCCGACGACATCAGTCTAGCCGCGCTTGAGAGTGCAGCCTTTGCCACACGCGCCATCGCACGCCAGGGCGGCAACCAAAGCGTACCGATGCTAAGCGGCAGGCACCGCATTAACCCGTATTTATACCTGACACATGACCCCATTGCCAGCATCGGCGCATCCGAAAAAGTGGCCCTGCTGGAAAGACTGGAGCGCCATGCCAGAGCACTTGATCCACGCGTCACACAGGTTATGGCCAGCTTGGCCGGTGAATACGACCTGGTAATGGTGGCTCGCAGTGATGGTCTGATGAATGCTGATATTCGCCCACTGGTGCGCATGTCGCTGCAAGTGATCGTAGAGAGCAACGGCAAACGCGAGCAAGGCTCGGCTGGCGGCGGCGGGCGTTTTGACTATACTTATTTCAGCGACGAAGTGTTGCAAAAATATGCGGCCGAAGCCGTGCATCAGGCTGTGGTAAACCTTGATGCTCGACCGGCTCCGGCTGGAAATATGACGGTCATTCTGGGTTCGGGTTGGCCGGGCATTTTGCTGCACGAGGCCGTAGGACACGGCCTGGAAGGCGACTTCAATCGCAAGGGAAGTTCGACTTTCTCTGGTCGTATCGGC
>Ga0315281_10005711_pt1 | contig 17782 bp, 15 predicted proteins | sample YL17G07_0_MG_FD_204540 | JGI IMG/M metagenome (GOLD analysis project Ga0315281, IMG submission 204540) | Sediment microbial communities from Yellowstone Lake, YNP, Wyoming, USA - YL17G07_0 | ecosystem: Environmental > Aquatic > Freshwater > Lake > Sediment | place: USA: Wyoming | collected...
AAATCTTTTATTGTGCGACGATCCGCTAGAGTTATTGATAAGTTAGCTCCAGATCCACCAGTTACTGTTGTGGTTAAGGTAGTAGCGTTTATAGTCATTACGGCAGTTGTGCCTTCATATCCAATAGCAAAAGCCACTTCTGCTTTAACATCAGAAGATTCGTTTAATCCCGTATCTGTTCTTTTTACATCTACCTGTACTTCAGGTTCTTGAGAGGAAACGTATAAATCTTCGACTAAACCTAGTTTAGCTAAATCTCCAGAAACCGTTTCAATCACTTCAAAACTTTTTCCATAACCTTTTTGGTTAGCAGAAGCATCCGTGTCTGCAAATATTTTAATACCTAGGTTATCGGTAGAAGCAACACAACTTAATCCAGCCGGAAGAGCTGCATCTATTAAAGCAAATACTTCTGCTATTGTATCGTATAAAGTTGTAGCACCAGTGAAAACATTAATTAATGTTTGTGCTACGCCATCAAAACGAATAGCAAATTGAGCATTTGTTAATCCAGCACCTAACGATGGAATATCAGTTCCTTCGTGAGAAGGACCTGCTTCATCAGCTATTTGTGAAACTTGATAGAAAATCTTATTTCCATTAATTCCATAATTTTTATCTTTTAAGCTCCCATAAGCAGTAACTATAGTGGCAGAAGCTTGAGATCCGCTATTAGTCTTAAGAACGTATATTCTAGTTGCTGATCCAACAATATCTGCATCATTACTGGGAGAAGATAATGCTCTAAAGGCATCAATTATATTGCCCGATATGTATTTTCTTGTAATTTGGTCTAATTGGTCAGGAGTAAAAAAATTATCCTTAAGATTAACAGAATCTTGAGAATAACTAGCTCCACCAGAAGCTTCTCCTATAATCGTTATAATACCGCTAGAAGCAGTGCCGATAGGAGTTGATTTAACCGCTGTCTTAAAATACGCCCCAGGAATGTTGGTATTTATAAAATCATTTGAAATTCTTTGACTCATATATTATTCTCCTTATACTACAGATTATATCCAAAATGCCGAATTCCATCTTCAAACTTTTCAGATTTATCAAAACCTGAAGATTTTAAATGGAGCCATAATATCTCTTCCATACTATTTTTAAGTTGTAATTTATTCTTAATTTTTATAAAAAACTGTCTAAATTCTTCTCTTTCATTGTTTTTTTTCATCCTCATTTTAAGAGGCTCTTTTGCTATATCTGGCATAGATTCCTTAATTTTAATATCGTTACTTTTTTTCTTAGACATCTTTTTTACCCTTGCCCATCATAGGAGCCACAGGAGCTGCTGGAGGAGCTACATTAACTTGACCAGGAGATGCAGATGGCATCTGTTTCTTTACTCGTTTATATCCGCCTTCTGGCGTTAATCTTCCCTTTCTTTTCATTTCAAGTGCCATAGCGATAGCTTGTTTTTGTGGTTTTCCTTCTACAACAAGCTTAGAAATTTTTTTACCAACCGGAGACTTTCCTCTTTTTTCTAATCTTTTGCTAATAAAATTAGCTAATTTTTCAGATTTAGGAAGATTTGGTTTAGGCATTTCTTTCTGTTCTTTTATTTTCTGTTCTTTCTGCGCCTTTAATCCTGATAACCTAGATGATGTTATAGAAAGCAATGCATCTGCCGTTCTGTCAGAATCGCTTTTTTCCTTGGGTAATCCGGTATTAACTATACTTGATCCGCCAAAACCGCCTTTACGTCTTTTTTCTAATTTATCTTTATCGGAAACTTCATTTTCAGATTTAGGAAGATTTGGTTTAGACATTTGTTTTTGTTCGGAGATAACATGCTTATGTTCTCTTTTTGCGCTTTCCATCAAAGCTTTTCCATGAGCTATCTCATGTGGATTCTTAGATGATAGGAATTTTTTTGCTTTTTTAGCTGCTACGCCCGCATAACTTTGACCATAACTTCTTTCTGGATTTTCTATAACTTTATCCCTTGTAGGTTCCCCATGATGTACCCCCCTTTGACCTTGTTGTCTATCAAATTCATCAGCCTTGACCACATCTTGTTCGGATTTACCAAAAGTTTTTTTATCTTTCTTATCTTCTTTTTTAGGTTCTTTTTCGTGCATCTCATCTTCATGTTCATCAACTTCTTCTTCAGCTTCGTCTTCAGCTATTTCATGAGTTTCCTCTTCTTCGCCTTCAGATAACCCGTCTTCGGACTCTTCATGTTCTTTATCTTCTTCGCCTACTTCTTCATTTTCTTCAGATTCTTCTTCACCAGCTTCTCCTGGTTTCTTTTTCTTAGACTTTACAGATCTGGCTTCTGGTTTAGTAGCTTCTCCAGCTTGCAATTGTTCTGGACACTCTGCGTTTCCAGCACCGTCAGGCTCTTGACCGTCTTCGATCTCATGAGCGGTGTTTGTTTTGAACAAATCACTACTTTTATACATTTCTGCACATTTTTTAAGTACAGCGATTGCTAGTTCTTTTTCTGTATATTTCTTCTCGGACATAAAAATTCCTCTATACTTTCAATATATTAAAGATTAAGATTGTGAAGGTGACATTTCTAATTTTTTCATCTTCTTTTTATTAATAAAAGTCTTTAATTTCAATGATTTAGACTTGTTAACTACAGCAGTCTTAACAGGAGGTATCTTACTAGTATCTGCCTCTGCAATAGAATTTCTATCTAAGACATCAGTAATAACGTCTTTTCTAGGCTTATTCATAGAAGCTCTTAGATTTTCCCTATCTTGATGACTTAATGCCTTTTCTACGTATTTATACATAGATTTTGCTAATTCTTTCACCAAATCCTTATCCGTGTACTTCTTTTCCATAAATTAAAGATTGTTATTCGTCATCTATAGTAACCCAAAGGTCGTTTTCGGCTTCCTCAGACTCTTCTGTTGTATTTTTATTGCTTATTACCTTTATCCCTACATCTGTTAAATTAATTTCATCTTCGCTAGGAGATTTTATATCGGCAGCTTCTATTATCCTAAAAGGAGACTTTATCCAGTCCTCTACAACCTGACCCGATAAAACTATAAATCTTGAATATACGTTTTCCTTACCAAAAGCATCGTTTTTTACCATATCCGTACATTTAATGGTTGATAGGTCAAATTGACTGAACTCAAAAAGACCCTCTCTATATCTTAATAATCCATATTTAACTAAGTTAAAAAGGAATATTAAACTACTAGGATCTCCCTCAACGTGACAACCTATAGTGTAACTAGTTTGGGAAACTATCCTTTCTCTCCTAGCTCTAAAAACCTGATATTTAGGAACAATAGCTAATCTACTAACGTCTAAATCAACACCGGCTTCTATTTTAAACTTATTTTTACCTGATTTTTCTAAGATTACGTATCCATTGCCCGTATCTGGATCTACAGCTACCATTCCTGGAGAAATATATTTAAAGTTAGGGTGTTTAGGCATTTCTACCTCACCAGCATCTTTATTATAAGAAATAACATCAAACGGATTAATTATAAACGATATAGTTCTTCCTATATCGTCTGGGTTTAATTCATCCACTATTTCCGATTGATCTGCTAAAGTTGCTAAAGACTTATCTTCATCCATAGCCCCTTCTGATATAGTAATGCATGGAAAGTTTTGACTGTCGAGCCTATGTTGCATGTATAAATTTATTTTATTATTTAATAGAAAATCTTTAGCTCTTTGAATTTCTTTCATTCCGTATTTTTCTTTTAAATATGGATTTTCAAGAAGATCTGAAAATATATCCTCTATAAGCCATGGATTTTTTTGCATATCCTCTAGAGCTAATTCTATAGCCATTTTAATTGTAACGTCGCCCTGAAAAAGTCCCATTATAACGACCTATACGATAAAGAAGCTATTACTAATAACGGTAACACTCCTATAAAAAGTAATTTAAATTTATTTGATAAACTTGCTTTATTCCATTGTTCACTTATGAACTGAATATTAACCATAAATATCAATACATTCATTACAAAGCCAATAGAAAATAATATAATTGCATTATCGTTGTTCATATTAATTAAATTTCTTTATTATATCGGGTAATATTTCTCTTTCCCATAAATCGAACGCCCAATCTAAGCTTTTATCCATTAACTTATATCCAACCATTCCTGGATGTACCCATTTACCTTCTGCTTTACTTTTTTCACTTATAACCCTGAATGTCATTATATCTCTTTTAATTTTTCCACCGGGCATTTTTCTTTGATATATAGAAACTCCACTTAACGCTGGATGACTAGCTTTAGTTATTCCCGATATTCTAGACGGTCTGGCTGATTCTATATCAAATTTATGAATGAGTCCTAATCTTGGAGAACCGTCAGCTCCGTATTCTATTTTTTTGTATGAAATATTTCTTTTCTTTAATTCTGATTTTATTTGATCTGTTAATTGTTTTGCCGATGAAGTTTGCTGAGAAGGAGCTTTAGAGTGTTCAAAAGGAATCACAGCATATCTAGTTCCGTCTTTAGAAACCTTTGAGCTTTTTCCGTGAAGCAATTCTTCTTGAAAACCAGAATTATGTATAAGCATACCTTGACATACAAAACTTTCTCCTTCTTTAACTGTTATGTCCCATCGTCTGTTATTACCAGAATATTTTTTGGAATTAAATTTAGATACCTTATATGAGTTAAATGGTAAATAATTTATTTCATCAGAATGATTTTTTAAAATAGGTATTAATGTTTTTTCTAAAAAATCTTTTTTCCATACATTTTTTGATGGAATTCTTATTATGTCACATTTTAAGTTATTTTTTATTATAGCATCTCTTTTTTTATCTCTTTTTTCACAATGAAAAGCCTTCCCATCTACTTCTATAGCTAAATTAAGATTAGGGAAATAAAAATCTATATAATAAAACTGATTCCAATTCGATACACCAGGTTTAGTTATACTAGGATATTCTCTTATACAATCTATATTTTCCATGTTTATGTTTTTATTATAAAAATCTACAGAAAATCCTATTTTTTTTACTAATTCTTCAAAATTTTTTTCGGTTTTATTTTCTTTTATAGTATTCAATAATGTTTTTAAATAGTTAGCTCTGGCATCAGGTTTCTGGCATTGATGATTTCCATTTTTAAAAGTATTAAGAATTGTATATTTGCCCGAACAGGGACTTCCATTTTTATCGTAACAAAAATTATTATACAGATAAGTTGGCTTATCACAAGTTTTACATTTATTCCAAGACGGTATTTGAATTTTATGTAAATTTGGATTTATGTCTTTTGCCTCAATCCACCCCAATTGGGTCATAATTTTATGATCTTCTGTTAAGATTAATGTGCTACAACTCCCAGAATTAAGAGAACTATTTAAATGCCCAGATATCTCTATTTTTACTAATTTTTGTTTTTTAAAACATTCCTGACATCTTATTTTTTTATATGCGGAATTATATTTGTTCCATTTTTGTATTTTTCCACAAATTGCACATTCCATTTTAAAACAAACCAAATGTTTTCTCTTATTTAGTTTATTATTTTCTGGACAAAAATTACAAATCTCAACCTTATGTGGTATAAATTTACTTTTTTCTACTAATAATTCGTCATATATATCAATAACTTCTGTCCACTTGCCATATTGATTCAAAACCAACATACCCTTTTTTAATTTATCTATAAATATCTCGCCGTCAGGAGTTAAAACCTTAGGTTTATGCATTTTTGAATTTCCATAAACAACACATTTTCTTCCTTCCTCGATCCAAAGGGCGGAAGCATCTAGAGATACAATCCATAAGGTGTCGTCTACTTGTCGAAATGATACGGCATCTTTATATTTTTGAGCTAAAGAGTGCATCTCATCGTTTGCCAAATCAAGTAATTTGCCATGAGTCATTGCGGCTACGTTGCCTATTCCTTTAGTCAATTCTGCTTTAAATTCTTCTTTCAAATCTTTTATTTGTGAAGCTAATGCATCTACGTCAATTTCAAAAGTAAGATCAAAATCATTCATTTATTCGCTTCTCTTTCTATTATTTGGATTTCTTCCTGTATGAACGGTATGGCTTTTTTGTTGCTTTGCGTCTTTCTTATTATAATTATGTGAAGTAGGTTTTCCATCCCAATCACGCATAAGCCCTTTCCGTCCACCTCTCCAGGATACTTTTCCTGTTACTGGATCTTTTATTTTTATTCTACCGTTCTTAAAGGAACCAACAGGTAACAAATGTTTGGGAATATGTTTTGTGGACCTATCAGGCAAACTCATCGGATTTTTTACTTTGATGGCTTGCCTATCGGCTTTTTTATTTGAGGAGCTTCCTCTTCTAATTCTTCTTCAGACTGTTCTTGACCTGGCATTTCTTCTTGAGCATTTTCATCTTCTTCCATCGGCATAGAGTCTGCTTCTGGAATAGAATCGGTTGCTTGTAATTTTTCAGCTTCTTGTTCTGGTTTAATATTAAGTTTTTTAGCCATTCTAATCATAGAATCTAACATTAAAATAGTAGCCTCATATAATCTAGGATCTGATTGTTTAGCTTGTTCCATAAAAGTTTTATTTTGTTTAAAAGCAGCTAAGGCAGCAGCTACATCTTGTCTTAATTCTTCTTGTTCTGGATCAACTCCGTCTTCTTCAAGTTGCCCTTCTCCTTCTTCATCGCCCATGTTTGCGTGCATCATGTCAGAAATCGCACCAGATTTATCATCACCCTCTTGGTTATCTTCGTCTTCCATCATTTCTTCAGATTCATCAGGCATACTAGATTCGTCCTCGATACCTTCTTGATCATCTCCAACTATATCGTCTACGTTTTCTTCTAAATCAGAATCATCATTGGTAGGAGGAAATTCTTCTTGACCGATATCAGCACCTAACTCATCTTGTTGATCTGCATCTAGTGTTCCTTGTGCGGTATCAGCACTAAAACCTTCATGATCACCGGGAATTTCTTGTTCATGAGCCATTTCATCTTCAGCCGCCTGTTCTTGTTCTTCTTCTGAAGTTTCTATTCCTGGCTGTCCTTCTTCCATTCCATTTTGAGATTGCTCATCCTCTTGAGTCTCATGATCGATACTTTCAGAAGATGGAATTTCTTCTCCTTCTCCCTCACCCACTTCACCTGAACCAGATATCTGTTCATCCATTTCTGGGCTATATTCTACTATTTGATCCTTACCGTTCATTTTTCCATATATCAAAGCTTTTGCTGCTTCAGACATACTCGAACCAATACCTATAGTTAAAGTAACTCCAGATAGTTCTGAATATTTATCTTTAACTTGCTCTAATTCGTCTAAAGCTTGTTGAGGTATTGTTAAAATATTTTCGTCACCACTAGATATTACAACTTCGCCACCATGGCTAACAACCCACTGTTCTATCATCGAATGACCATTCTTGACAGAAGAAGTTATATTCTTAAGCCCTTCGTGATCATCAGAAGCTATAGCGTTTCCGATATGATCACCGACCGAATCACCATTTGTAGCTAAAAAAACCATATTTTCATGCTTTTCCATATTATTCCTTATTTATTTTAATTGCGTCACGCAACATTTTTATATTTTCTATATCAAAAGATTTGGGAAAATTGAATTTATATTTATTCCCAGATGATTTTTTTATTTCTATTTTTTTATTAAAATTCTCACCATAACAAATGCAAAGATTAAAATGATCTTCGCCTTTAAATAATTCAAATCCACAATCAGGACAAGATATGTTCTCGTTCTTATCTAATTCTACTATTTCGTGCTTTTCTTTTTCTTTCTGTTCTAAAAATTCTTTTAATTTGTTTTTCTTATTTTTTTTCATATCTTCTATTTCACCTTCATTTTCTTCTTCGTTCATTTGCATTTCGTTTATTTCGCCAGCATCGGTAGATTTTTCTTCTTCTATTATTTCAGAATCAGAATCTTCCGTATCCTCGGGTTCTTGATTTGCTTCTTCAACAGATTCATTTATTCTTTCGTTTATTAGTTTTTGTATAGCTTCTCTTTCCGATATCCTGTGGTCCACTACGTCTTTTATCAAACAATGAAGTTTTATTCTGTCGTCTATTATGTCATAAAGTTTAGAAACCTTAGGTTGTTCTTCACTTTCCCTATCTTCTGCTATTTGCTTAACATCAGCCATTTCATATAATTCAAAAGTAGACATTAGTACTAATCCAACACCAGGGAGAGATCTATGTTTAAATTCAGTTAATATTTTTCCTTCAGAAATTATATCACCAGAATAAACATCAGAAGCCTTTTTATTAATTCTTATGACGGCTTCTTTTTGAAAAAAGACAGGTATTTCTTTAGCTCCCCCTATTTCCATAGGTTTTAAATTATGAATAAGCATTGATAAAATAGCTCTGGGAACTATTTGTAGTGCTATTTTTAATTCTTCTGGATCAACTGTAGTTTTAGTAGATAATTTAAATATACCAGAACCAATTTCTGATTTCTTAAGTTCTTCAAATATGTCATCGCCAAGAATTTTCTTAGCTATAGAAACATACTTGTTTTTCATATTATTCTACTTTACTAATTATGCTTTCTTCTTCGATTAAAAAACCAGCTACGGAAACAGTATTGTGCCATTTTCCTACACAGACAACGGCTCCAGCGGTTATGGTTACAGGACCGATTGATTTAGCAGACATTAACGTCCAGTGACTAGCGTCAAATGTTCCGGTCACGCCGTCAGTATTGGAAATATATACGTTAGAACTTTGAGTTACTAAGTCACCTCTTCTATAGGTTTTAGAAGTATCGTAAGCTTTTCCTAAACAATCTAGCGTATATGCAGTTCCTGTAACCTTAACATAAGAACCAAAAGCATATGAATCTGAAGAGCCAACCGCCGCCTTCACTACTGGTTCAATTATTATTACTTTTTTTGCACCAGCGGACTCGTTATAAACTACGTTTTCTAAAAGACCCATGTCTTGAACGGATTTATTTTTTCTTCTAAAAATATCAATTATTGCTCTCATAAAAATTCTCCTAAATTAAAGATTACTATTCAAAATTACTAGGTTTTACTCTTCAAAATTGTTAATATTTACCTTAACTTTGTATTTATTTGGATCTATAGATTCTACAGGTTTTGATACCGTTCTCTCATCAATATTTTTACCCTGTGTGCCTGCCGGAGGTCTAACATGGTTATGGTAAATATATTCTCTTTGAATAACTGCATTGTAAGGAAACCTAGCTGGTTTTCTAACATCTCCGTCTGTGACTCTTCCTACTCTAACTTCGTTCGGGATACTAGCTATATACCAATGGGCATTATATTTGTACCTTATAGAGTATATTCTACCTCTACCCGTATCTGGATCAATTCCAGGATTTTTTTTACCAACTATCCAGTCTATGTTTCCGTTTTTATCTACTTTAAAATCCATATTTTCTTGATATTCTCTTCCTAGGGAATCAATTAGAAATTCAACGCAAAGTGCTGGAAATTGTAATGAATCTACATGTTTAGGCTCATATTCCACTCTTTGATAGTTTACTACTTTTACTTCTAAATCTTTAATATATACTCTATCTCCAGGACATAAGTGTATTTCATCGCCAGCATGTTCTGGACTATCAGGATCATAAAACCTAGGCAATGTTATTCTAGCGGTTGAATAATCAAAAAGACCGCCTTCTACTTGTTTTTTCTCTTTACTATTAGAAAGGAGTACTGCACTAAAAACACCACACTTTTTATATATAAATCCATTTTCAGAAATAGTATCTAATGTTTCGCTTCTTCTGTATTCTCCTACATCTTTTAATCCAATAGGAGAAGGGATGGCTCTATAATGAACAAAAGCAACGGCATGAGAAGTTACAAAATCATCCTGCATCTCAAGGTTTAAACTTATCTGGGTAATGTCTGGAGGAGACTTAGGCAGTGCATCTACCTGAGGTCCCTTAATAGGTTTTGCTGGCATTACTTGCCCTTAGCCTCATATATACCTAAATCATTCATTTTCTTTTTCATAGCCATAGCTATTCCCTTAAATAACTCATCGTTTTGAGAAATGCCGTTGATATGATGACTTTTTATAGTTAGTTCTTTTGAATTAAACTCTGTTTCGTACTTAGCTAGGGTTGAGCCATATCTATAAGCAATGAAGTCTATCTTATTAAATTTAGTTATGGAGAAGATTTCTATGCCATTTTTTACTAAATCTGGAGATAAAACGTCCGTGTGAATTTCTAATTTACCCATATTCTCTGATTCAGACTTGAATATAGCGGGTTCAAAATCCTTACCGTAGGTTTTTTCAATTTGATGAGAAACTATAGCTTGATGCGATCCAGCGGCTAAACTATCTGGTTTTTGACTTCCCTTGCTCTTTTTACCAACGGCAATGAAAAACCCTCCGTTAGTTAAAATAAGCTTAACGTCGTCTCCGTGTAGCTTGCCTATTATTTTAATACTTTTTATTTCGTCGGCTTTTAATTCCATGAGATACTCCTTCTTAGAGTAAAGATTGCAATTTTGAGTGATTTTAAGGATGCTTTATACGAGATTTCAACTAGTTACATTTCTTCGTTGTCAAATTCATCGTCGCTTTGGTCGCTTTGATAAATGGTATTATTATAGATCCTCTCATATCTAGACATGATGGAGATTTTTTCCACCTCATATATATCTATAATTTTATCGTATAGTTTGATTTTATGCTTAGATAGTATTTCTACCATTTCATGTCTTTCTAGTTCTAGAGTTATAACCATATCCGCTAGATCGTCCCAATCCATCCCAGAAGCTATGATTCTGTGGTCTTCTAAGTCTTTTTCTGTAAACACTTATTTACCCTATAAAATAAGATTAATTCTTTATCTAGCTACTTAGGACATATCATAAATATCTTTCGACCAACACCTTATACTTATTTCTCTCTTCTTTTGTTTTACTATGGTAACAAAGGTAGGCGTCTTTACCTAAATCTCTACACATTTTAATTTTACTAGTCATTAATTTAAAATATTGCTCTACAGCATATTCCATATTATTAATTAAAAGATTAGCGTCGATATTATAATTTTTTATTGTATCAACATGAAATTGAAATATGCCTATGTCTGTGTAAATGACCCCTTCTCTATATTTTTGCTCACAAACACCGTCGCTATCGCAAATATTTTCCAATATTAAGCCGTTACTGGATTTATTAACATTCCTTAAGCCTGATTCTTGCATAGCAATAGCCACAGATAAGTATGCATCTTGATGATATTTTTTAGAATATTTATATATCAAGTTACTTAACTGATTAGCCATTAGTACATCAATTTTAGGATTTAAAGTCTTAATTTTACAATAGATCGGATGCTTAGAACAATCCATAGCCATCGAATTAAGAGTAAAAGCCATAAAAAACAAAAGTATTAAGGATTTCATATATCCCTCCTACCTATATTATAGCATTTTTACCTATAAAAGTCAAGTTATATAATAAAATCAATTACTTACTTATCTTTATCTTCTAAAAATTGTTTAGCTGGAGATTTAGACTCAACATTTTGTGATTTATGCCATTCTCTAGAAAGTATGTGGTTAGGTAATAAACCAGCTTTTTGTTCTGCAAAAACAGTATTAGAAGGATTTTTACGATTATGTTCTCCGTATTTTTTGGACCAGTTTACCCAATTATTTTGACCCATGGTTTCTGTAGCTAATGCTCCTTGAGCTTCTGGACTATATAATTGCTTATGTGTTAAATATGTTTGATGTTCCCCTTTAGGTCCAAAAGTACTTCCATGAATAGCATGTACGGCATCGTGAACTACCCTAAAAACATCATTAGCTGGCATTTTTTTCCCTTCATGAGTAAATTCTGTTTCTTGTAACATAGGATGATCTTTTGGTTGATTGTTAGTTCCGAAACCTAGTTCTGTAGGATAATACCACATGTGGTTATTTTCTTTTAAATCTTTTATTAAATCTTTAGAATTTTTATATGGATTTCCCATGTCAGGCTTCATTTTAGAAACTTTCAATCCATTCTTTAAAAGATGATTAAATTGATCTCCTGTTTCTTTTATTAAAGCATTATATGATTTTTTAACATGCGGATTACTAGGATTATGTTGCATTGATTCGTATGCGTTAGCTATTTCTCTACCATGACTAGGATTTAATTCAACATTTGATGGATTTTGAGAAAGAGCCAGATTTTTTGATTTAGCATAATCGCTAGCAATATTTTTAAAATCATTATTTTTTTTATTTAGATCTTCTATTTTTCTTAAATCAATACAATCAAATATGCTTTTACTAAACATGTTCTCTGATTTTGACGTAATTTTATTTTCAATAGGTCCGCAAATTCCACCAGTTCTTTCTTCATCTCCGCAAATTTTACATCTAGGATGTCCATTAGGATGAGTCCATTTTGCTGCTTTGAATTTATGTCGTCGATGAGCTTCTGGCTTTTTCTTATTTTCTTTAATTATTTCGCTTTCTCGTTCAAAAGATAATTCTGTTTTAATTAATTCTGATTTTAACATAGTTCCGTCCATCATTGATTTTATAGTGTCAGAATCAATTTTATGAACTCTACTAACAAATCCTTCTGATTTTCCGCTTGTTATGAAAGTGATCAAAGCTCCGCAATATTTAGAAAATCTTACAGATTTGGCGTTAACCTTGTCTAATAATTCATCTACCCACTTATCTTTGGTTCCTTCGTGCTTAACCTCAACTATTACATAATCTTTAACTTCTATTCTTTTAATATTAGCGGACATCTTCTTCCATTTACTCGAATCGGTTATGGATTTCATTACGTCTGGATCAATCTCCCTAGTATCCATATATTCTAACTTATCGTCTACGGTTATCCTAATCTCGTTGTCAGAATAAGCTCTACGCTCATACTGAACCTCTAATTGTTTTTTAAATCCGTATTTAGAAATTACTGAATTTATAAAAGCAGCCTTTCTCCATAACTCGTCTTTTTGTATGTCTCTGTTAATATCTATTAATTCATTAGTAACGATTAATTCCTTACAGTGAATAGCTATGTCGTCTATCATTTCTTCTTTTATCCTAACTCTTATCTTCTTGGTCATTCCATCTTCCATCTTAACTTTTAACTCAAGATAGGCTACGTCTTCCCATTTTTCCATGTTTGGAGCGTATTGTCTTATTCTTACCTTGAACCTAGGTTTAATCTCGTCCATGTTATCTTTGAAAGAATCCATGTCTTTGTTGTCCATATATATGGTTCTATTCTTATTATATCTAACTGATGTGTCAGAATCACCCTGAGCGAGTCTATCCTTAAGTTCCGATAATAATATAGCTAACTTAGATCTTTTAACAAAATACTTATCTTCCATCCTATTCATTAAGGGATTCACGTCTTCTGTAGATAAAAGTTCAGCTTTAGTTATATTAGTAACTTCAAATAAGTTCTTTTTAACTCTATGTCCCCAGAAATCTTCAGCATCTTTTGTTTGATGCTCTTTAGGAGGTTTAGTTAATTTATGACCAACAACTTTTTCGGCGTGGTTGTACATCTTAGTAGCAACGCCTTTTTGTCTATGTTCTTTATCAACATGGACATGTTCTGGCATAGTTCCTTTAACTTTAAATGTTTCTCTGTTTTCTTTTAAATATTTATCTTTAACCTTATCTGTAGAAAATTTAGCATGACCCACTTCTTCGCCATTGTTATGAGCTTTTACGTGAAGAACGCCATCTTTCATATTATGAGATATTTTATAATCGTGTTCGCTTTTAATTAAATCTTCCAACATCTCAGAATAAACGTAAGCTATAGATTTCTTTAAAAATTTAGGACTAACGTCAAAAGTATGACCTGGAGCTACAGATGCTTGTCTTAAGGGTTTGCCTAAAGAGGAATCAAGAGGATGGGAAGCTGGTTTTTTTTGTTCTTGAGCAGATTTAGCAGTTGATTTTAGGTCATCAGAATCGGAAACATCTAATTTAACCAAATCTTTATTAGAAGGATCTAATTTATCATGTTCTTCCATGTGTAAATTCGTCATTTTATTATGATGAGCCTCAAGAGCAGCATCTGGATCGGGTGCGTTTCCAGACCAACCTTCCTGGTCCCTATAAAGATGAGCCATTTTATTATGCCAAATAGCCGCATCAGTATGCTTACTTGCCTTATCTCCTGGATTTTCGGCTTTCATAGTCAAAGTCTGTTTACCTCTTTCACTCAAAGGAAGATCTTCACCCTTGGAAGGTCTGAATCCCATGGCTCTTGGTACTTTTTTATAGCTATCGTTATAACCCGAATGTTCGTGTTTGGCTCCAGTATGTTGAGCCTTGCTTTCTGGGGTATGAGTTGACACCTTTTCTGCGCCATGTTTTTTAGCTTCTTTTATTACCTTATTTAGTAACGCCTCTCTCCAGTTCTTATGATAATCAATAATTTTTTGTATATGATCGGCTTTATCCCCAGCTCCTTCTCTTTTTAAATAATCTCTAGCCGCTGAACCGAAATCAGACTGAAGCTCATCAACCATCCAATGCTTAGGATCTGAAGTGTCAACCCTAGCCCATCCTATAGTTTGATCTCTAGTTGGGTGTCCGCTTCTTTTACTAACGTCTTGTACTTTTTTAAACGTATCGTATAGTTCCTTATCTTCTAACAACGGCTTTAAACTTTCAGGAGAATGATCCAGTTTAAATATAACCTGATTCTGTTTGTTTAAATTCTGCATCTGACCTTCATCCCATTTTCCGTAAGACGTGTCATATTTAGTTTTTGGAATTGCGTTAATTTTTTCTTGTATGTCGTTAGAGGATAACTTGCCCTCATCTCCGAATATCTTCTTCCACTTGTCTTTCTGGTTAGGAAAAAGTTTGTGCATAGTGCCCACGTCAATAGATCCGCCGTTAGCATCGGCATAATCCTTAGCCATCTCATAAAGATGTTGATCTTCGCCGTATTCATGCTCATGAGTTCTATTCTCAATAGATTGATCTAGAAATCCAGAATGACCTCCCTCCATTATCTTCTTTTTTTGTTTTTCTTCTAATTGCTTATATTGCGGGATATGTTCTTTTAGATGTTCTGGAATAAGCCTAACATCCTCATGAGCCTTACCTAATAATTCACTCTTATTTTTTTCTTTCCAGTCTTGTTTAGCTCGATCTAAATAGTCATTAACAACTTGATTTACAGCATCCTGATATCCTTGAGATTCACTATAAGCTTCGTAAAAATCATCATGGTCCTGTGGATTTTCATTTCCTGGTATTTTTTCATCTTCTATTTGAGAATTAATATAATCATGAATAACGTCTTGCTCTCTTGCCTCAAAATCTGGGTGATCCTCTATTTTATATTTATCATTATTATTATAATCTATTTCTTCTGGCTCATCATATTCCTCATTATTTTCTGCCGCCTCTTTTGCTTTTTTTGGATCATAGTCAGGATTTTTAGCAGTCCAGTCACCTTGCGAACTTAATTTCTCTCCGATAGCTTCGTAATCTTCATCTTTTAATCCCTCATCCCAGACATCTCGTAACCATTGCTTCCCTTCGTTTGTTCTAATAAAGTCTGTTTCCGAATAGCTATTAGATACATCGTCATAATAGTTACCATGATCATGAATTTCTTGTCGTAACTCTTCTACAACGTCTTCAGGAACCTCTTTTTCGTCTAAAATATCATGTTTTTTACCCATGTAATTATTAAACTCTTCCTGATCATAACCCTTGTGAGATTCATCATCGTTCCATTTCTGGAACATCTCTGCGCCGTGTTTAGGGTCTACGTTTGGATTTTCATAAAGCTCAACCTTAGTGGCTAAATCACCGTGTCTTTTTATATGATCTGCCTGTTCGTCTGTTAAGTATTTAGATCCGGCTAGATAGTTAGATAGTTTATTGTCATGTTCATTACCTTTTTCCCAGTTATCCCATTCATCACCGTCTTTTACTTCTTTTTTACCGCCCTCTATTCCTAATTTTTTATCAATGAATAGTTTCCTATCTTGAGGAGAGATAGAATCCATTAAAAAATCTGTATACTGTTTGTTGGCATTAGATGCGTTTGTTCTATCCAACAAAGACTTTGCAACTACTGAACTGATTGTTTTTCGTTCATGTCTTTTTCTATCTATAAAAGAATTTATATCTAAATTATTTGTAATATTTTCGTCTAATAAAACATCATTTTCTAGTTTATCATCCCATAATTTACTATCCATGGCATAACGTAATTCATTTGGATTTTTAGTTATATACTTCTTTAAATGTTCTTTTTTAAAGTTAGGATTCTTTATTATCTCAGATCTAACCGATCTGGTTAAAGTATTATATGGATTATCTGGAACATCGTTTCCAACTAAATTATCTAGCTGTTCATCAGATAAATTATAAAGACTTGCAACATGATTAACAATTCTTCTCGCTCTATTATGATCCTCAGGTTTTTCCTGTAATTTATTTAATATTTCTCCATTCACTTTAGGATTATTGAATTTACTTTTGGTTAATATTTCGTTGGCACGGTCATCTCTTTCGTCAAAATTATAGGGGAGATTACGCATCATTATATTTATATAATCTTTTTCATTAAAAGATGGATTATTAATATAATCCAAAAGCTCTTCTTCATTTTTAATGCTTTTTAATCTGTCAGAATTGTCTTGTAATTTCTTTTGAATTTTCTTGTAAACTGCCATATTACTTCTTAAATTGTGAACTTAAATTATGTAAGAATTTAAAATCGTGATGACCTGTTTTATCAGCAAAATCTTTCGCTCTACTTAAAGATCTGTCTTCATCGTGATGATTTATAGTAGATGTCATTTTAAAGTCATTTGGATGAATCTTATGTTCAATTTCTGGTTTCATCGGAACAAACATTCCAACTACATGACTCATAGTGTCATCTAACCCAGAATTAAATATACCATGATAACCAGCAGTTTTAATCTCCTGATGAAAAGCATCCCTTAAATCATCCGGTCTAACTATCCCTCTATTAACTTCTCTATTTTGAGCAATCTTCATCATTCTTTCTTTAGCTTTATTTCTAAATCCCATAGGATCTTGCCCTATGTCGTATAATTTTTTATCACCTAAAGAGCTAACATATTTAGATTTTGCTCCAGAAGTAACCGCAGACTCTGGCTTAACACCTTCTGCGTAATGAAATGACATCTTATGTGACGGTGCGCCCTGTTTGGCTTCTGAGCCGATACCTCTAACTCCATGATGCTCTGGATCTATACTTTTAAGACCTTGTTCTGGAGAATAATGTATCAGTTTAGTTTCTGGACCCGCATTTTGTAATGCATGAGTTTTTTCTGCTTTGTAAAGTTTTAAATAAGAAGCGTCATCTTCTGATTTTTTTATCTGTTCGTTATTTTTAAATAAATCTGATTTTCTGTGTAAATTATCAAAGTCAAAATTATGAGAGAATTTCTCTCCGGTATTCAATTGACTATAATTATCTTCTGGATTTGTGCTAGTATGAAATAAAGTTCCAGAGCCTTTATAATGCTTCCCAGATTTATCACCATTCAAATAATGAAGCTCATGAGAATGACCGTTAGAAACTATAGCCGTTTCTTGACCTAATTTCTGAGCTAGGTTAAATAAATGCTTAATGGTGTGTTTAGGTGGATTATGAACTAATATTGATTTTTCTGGAACGTTTCCGTAATGACCTGTCATTTCTTCGGCGTTATAGCCCTTATTATGAAGCATTTTTAATGCCTCGTCGTGGGTCAGGGTAAATTTTGAAGGATGAGAAGGATTCTCTACTGAAAATATGACATGAGGAAGCTTGTCATGGATAGAGTGAGGAGCTTTCTCCATTTTAGATAGGAAAGCG
>Ga0315281_10005712_pt1 | contig 17781 bp, 16 predicted proteins | sample YL17G07_0_MG_FD_204540 | JGI IMG/M metagenome (GOLD analysis project Ga0315281, IMG submission 204540) | Sediment microbial communities from Yellowstone Lake, YNP, Wyoming, USA - YL17G07_0 | ecosystem: Environmental > Aquatic > Freshwater > Lake > Sediment | place: USA: Wyoming | collected...
TGGGACCGGGAAAGCTTCTCCGTGTTCTCTTCCAATCGTCCATGAGTATCAAGAATGAATCGAAAGAGAGGCTTGCCTTCTTAGTCATCAAGGCTCCTCATCCGAATGAGATGAAATAAGTTCATTCCAAAAATGGCTGTGATGGGGATTGATGGATGATTAGAATAAAAAGAATTTATGAGACGCCCGCTCGAGATGACGGTTTCAGAATACTGGTTGACAGATTGTGGCCAAGAGGTTTAAGCAAGGATAAGGCGAAGGTGGATTTATGGTTGAAGGATATTGCTCCGAGCAATGATTTGCGAAAATGGTATGCTCATGATCCTAAAAAATGGGTCGAATTTAAGAAAAAATATTTTAAAGAGTTGGACAACAGGAAAGAATTGGTTCATCAGATTCTTAAAAGAGTGAAAGAGGGAATGGTCACACTGCTTTTTGGGTCTAAAGAGGAAAAATTTAATAATGCGGTGGCACTCAAAGAGTATATCGAAACCAAAGCAAAGGAGGTGAGATAAATTAGTCCTTAGTCCGTAGTTCTCGGTCCTGAGTTATTAGCTTTCAGAAGGTAAAGGAGGAAATATGAGGTACTCAACATTCCAAACAATGCTTATTATTGTATGCAGTTTGATCTTTGTTGCTGCGGCATCAGCCCAAGTTTGTATTGAATGCCATAAAAAGATTACACCCAATATCGTCTCGGATTGGCAACTGAGCAAACACAGCCAGAATAAGATTGACTGCTCGGATTGCCATGGGAATCAACACAAATCAGCCCAAGATGTAACCAAGGTTAAGATCCCCACACCGGACACCTGTGCGGCTTGCCATGAAGCGAGAGTGAAGCAATTCAAAAGCGGAAAGCATGCAGCGGCATGGGCAGCCATGAAGGCAATGCCTACGGCACACTGGCAACCCATGGCCTTGATGGAAGGGATGAAGGGATGTGGAGGCTGCCATAAAATTGGATTGAAGACCGAGGCAGAGATAAATGAGCTGAAAAAGAGTGGAGCAGGATTTGGGGTGGCTTCATGCGATGCATGCCATACCCGGCACACCTTTTCAGTTCAGGAAGCCAGACAGCCCCAAGCCTGCCAGACATGCCATATGGGCTTCGACCATCCTCAATGGGAGATGTATTCCGGTTCGAAACATGGGGTCCGATACCTGTTGAAACAAATCAAGACGCTTCCCCCAACCGTTGCGGCACCAACCTGTCAAACGTGTCACATGCAGGGAGGAAACCACGGTGTCCTAACAGCCTGGGGATTTCTTGCAGTGCGGCTCCCGATGCCAGAGGATAAGCAATGGACATCTGACCGTGTAACCATTCTCCAGGCCCTTGGAGTACTTGACCCTGATGGGAAACCCACAGCAAGACTTGATGTGGTGAAGGCAGCCAATGTGGCACGGCTCACACAAGAAGATTGGCAAAAAGAACGGGACAAGATGATCAAGACCTGTAATCGATGCCACTCCGTCAATTTTGCGAAAATGGAGTTAGCAAAAGGCGATCAGATGATCAAAGAAGTTGATCGCCCAATGGCTGAAGCCATTCTCACAGTGGCCGGTCTGTACAAAGATGGCATCCTTGCCAAACCGAAAAATTATGCTTACCCATTTCCAGACTTACTCACCTTCCATGACGCCCCAACAGTGATTGAGCAGAAACTCTTCGTTATGTTCCTTGAGCATCGGATGAGGGCATTCCAAGGGACATTTCATGCCAACCCGGATTATGCGCTCTGGTATGGCTGGAGCGAGATGCAGAGGGATTTGACAGAGATCAAGGAAATGGCAGCAGAAATGCGTGAAAAATCCAAGAATAAGTAATCATTGCCCCTTCCCCTCTATTTGGGGAGGGGCAAAAAAGGAGACTTAAATGCCAGCTCAACCTTATCAGGAACGTCTTAAAAGATGCAGCCAATTAATGAAAGAGGTAGGTCTGAATGTTCTCTTACTTACCAAACCTTCCAATATGTTCTACCTTACAGGTGATGGCCGTTTATGTGCCTATGCCATGATACCTCAGGATGGGAAGGTGGCCCTGGGCGTGCCACAAACCGATGTAATGGATGTCAAACAACTCGCCCACTTTGATCACATCGTTGGCTTTGATGATGAAGTGGGAATGATTCACTCCATTGCTCACAACTTTGAACATTTCGGGATCAAAGAAGGAACAGTAGGCCTGGAATACACGTATCTTACACAGTCCATGATGGCCATGCTTACCCATCCCCATGCGAAACCCACTGGTATAAACGTCAAAGACTGTACCCATCTCCTATCTGAACTTCGTATCGTCAAGGATAAGGAGGAGATCAAGCGCATTAAAGCCGCAGCGAAAGTGGCTGTAAAAGGAATGAAAGCAGCCGTAGCGGCTTTAAAACCAGGGATGACGGAAAGTCAAGTGGCGGCCAAAGCGGAGTATGCCATGCGACGAGCCGGTGCCGAGGAATTCTGGCGCACTTATGTCTCTTCTGGCCCACGCACGAACATCGCCCATGGTCTACCTACACTTCGTAAACTACAGCATGGCGATTTAGTGATGATTGACATCCACCCGATCGTCAATGGTTATAGTGCGGATATATGCCGGACTGTTTGCGCAGGCAAACCGACGGCTGAACAGCAGGTTGCCTATGACTTATATCTGAAAGCTCAACAATCTACAATCGCCAAGGTGAAGACAGGAGTTGGAATGGTTGAGTTAGAACAGACTCTTCATGAAGTGATTAAAGAGGGTGGACATGGCGGCCATATCTTTGGACCGCTCATCCATGGTGTGGGAATTGACTTCGAAGAATCACCGCTGCCGCCAGGTCATGCCTTCTTTCATGGAGAGAAAGAACCACCTCCTTTGGAGACGAATGTGGTGATTGCAGTGGGTAATTGTGGGTTGTACACGGGTCCATGGGGGGTTCGGGTAGAAGATACTATAGTGGTGGGTCCAAAAGGACCGACTATCCTAACCGAGTATCCTCGGCAACTGGAGAAATAGATGCGGACCAATGAGAATGCAATGGTAAATAAAAATACCCCTTCCGAAAAACTCTCTCCCTGGTGGAGAAACTCTGTCATCATCGTCCTGGTGATCGGGTTTTCTGTCTTGATCTGGATGGCCATCAGAGCCCATGAAGATGCCCCTCCCATCCCCGAAAAGGTTGTGGGGCCATCCGGGGAAACGATCTTCACCCGCGAAGATATCATCGCTGGCCAAGAGGTTTTCCTGAAATACGGTTTGATGGAGAATGGGACAATCTGGGGACATGGAGCCTATCTCGGGCCTGATTTTTCTGCAGAGTACCTCCACACGCTTGCCATCGATGCAAGTGTTCATCTTTCGAAACAGTATTACCAGCGTGAGTTGCCGAATCTCACATCAACTGAACGAGCTGCCATCAGTGGAGAAGTCCAGCAGTTGTTGAAACAGAATCGCTATCATCGGCAGACTCAGACACTGATCTTCACCCCCCCTGAAGTCACGTCTTACCAAAATCAAATAAGAAAATGGACAGAATACTTTTCCCAACCGCTATTGAATCGTGGTCTGCTATTCAAGCATGTCAAGGACCCGAAAGAACTTCAGCGATTGACCGCATTCTTTGCCTGGACCGCCTGGGCTTCCTCGGCGAATCGTCCTGGCAAAACATTTTCTTACACAAATAATTTTCCCTACGATCCCATGGCTGGAAATACACCTACTAGCGATGTCATTCTCTGGAGTGCCCTGAGTCTTATTACCCTCCTTGCCGGGACAGCCATTGTCCTTTTTTCTTTCGGCAAATTCAATTTTCTTGGCTGGAAAGGCGGGGGCGAACATATCCATCCTCAAATGACCCCTGGGATTACCTCTGAAAGCCAGAAAGCAACGATAAAGTATTTTGTTGTCGTCGCCTTGCTGTTTTTAGCTCAGGTCCTCGTCGGAGGAGCAACCGCTCACTACCGTGCCGATCCAGGAAGTTTTTATGGCATCGATCTCGCTTCATTCTTTCCCAGCAATATCTTTCGCACCTGGCATTTACAATTAGCCATCTTTTGGATAGCCACTGGCTATATCGCAGGAGGGCTGTTTCTTGCCACCTTATTGGGAGGAAGAGAACCAAAAGGGCAAACTAATTGGATCAATCTTCTGTTTGTGGCATTGGTCATCGTCATCTTCGGCAGTCTGCTGGGTGAGATGCTGGGTGTCTATCAACTTCTTGGAAAACTCTGGTTCTGGTTTGGGCATCAGGGGTGGGAATATCTTGACCTGGGCCGGGCCTGGCAGATTTTGTTGGCGATCGGCCTGATCTTCTGGCTCGTCTTGATATTCAGGGGAATCGGGCCTGCAAGAAAAAATCCGGAAGAACGCGAGATTTCCACTCTTTTCCTGTTAGCCGCTCTTGCGATTCCTCTGTTTTATCTGCCCGCCATGTTCTTCACCAGTACCAGCCACTACACCGTGGTGGACAACTGGCGTTTTTGGATTATCCATCTGTGGGTGGAAGGTTTCTTTGAACTCTTTGTCACCACGATGGTGGCTGTCCTCTTCTATAAGCTGGGAATGGTATCCCGGCTGACTGCCACCCGGGTCATTTACTTGGATGCTATTCTCTTCCTCGGAGGCGGAATCATCGGTACGGCGCATCACTGGTATTGGACAGGACAGTCAAACATTACAATGGCTCTCGCTGCAACGTTTTCTGCCATGGAGGTTGTGCCACTGACACTGCTTACGCTGGATGCCTGGGACTTCATCAAGTTGTCCAAGGGGAAATGCGACATCTGCGGTAAGGAAATCTCTATACCCCACAAATGGACATTTTACTTTATGATGGCTGTCGGATTCTGGAATTTTGTCGGGGCTGGAATATTTGGGTTTCTCATCAATCTGCCCATTGTCAGTTACTTCGAAGTCGGAACCATACTCACCCCAAATCACGGTCATGCCGCCATGATGGGTGTGTTTGGAATGTTTGCCATTGCATTCATGGTTTTTGCTATCCGGCAGGTATTGCCCGATGAAGAGTGGAGACATGTGGAAAAATATATCCGGGTCTCTTTCTGGGGATTGAATATTGGCCTGGCAGGGATGGTCGTTTTAAATCTTTTTCCTGGCGGAGTGCTCCAGTTTTTCGATGTGTTAAAAAACGGATACTGGCATGCAAGAGGCCCTGAGTTTTTAAATAATCGGCTCACAATCCTAATCGAATGGATTCGTTTGCCTGCGGATGCCATTTTCATTTTGTTCGGCGTGGTTCCTTTACTGATTTCAGCAGGATTCACCTATCGATTTGTGAGAAAATCAAACGGATGATCTTAAAAGGCAAGGGGAATATGAGAAAGAAAAAGAGGATTGCCATTCTTACTGGCGGAGGGGATTGCCCAGGTATTAATGCGGTGATACGGGCTGTAGCAAAGAAGGCGATCCATGAAAAGGGGATGGAAGTGATCGGTATAGAGGATGGCTATCACGGGATTGTAAATAACCGATTTAGACCCCTTCAATACGATGATGTGTCAGGGATACTGACTTTGGGGGGCACAATTCTGGGAACCTCGAAAACTGCAAACCCGTATCGGTATGCTGTAAGGAAAGGCGATCGACTAGAATTTAAAAACCTGTCGAAAATCGCCATTAAGAATCTAAAGAATCTTGATATAAACTCCCTGGTATGTATCGGAGGCGATGGAACACTTGGGATCACGTCTCGACTTTTTAAAGACGGCATTCCTGTTGTTGGATTGCCAAAGACAATCGACAACGATTTGAGAGGCACGGATATCACTTTTGGTTTTAACTCTGCCGTTTCCATTGCAACGGAAGGGATCGATAGAATCCACACCACCGCCGAATCCCTTCATCGAATTATGATTGTAGAAGTAATGGGACATAGGACAGGATGGATTGCTCTCTATTCTGGAGTGGCTGGAGGAGGAGATATCATTCTTATTCCTGAAATTCCCTATGACATCCAAGTCATTGCTAAAAAGGTAAAAGAGCGAGATAAGAAAGGAAAAAGATTTAGCATTGTAGTGATTGCAGAAGGGACGAAACCCAAAGGCGGTGATATCGTCATTCAGAGGATCGTGAAAGAGAGCCCAGATCCCATTCGCCTCGGAGGAATCGGTTTTGTGCTTGGGAAGCAGATAGAAAAGACCACTGGTCTTGAAACTCGTACGGTAGTAATGGGACATCTTTTAAGAGGGGGATCTCCGACGCCCTTTGACAGGATATTGGCCACAGAGTTGGGCATCAAAGCAGTGGATATGATAGAAGATAAGAAATTCGGGTATATGGTAGGGGTGAAAGGGAATTCACTCGTTACGGTTCCCTTGAAAGAAGTAGCCAAAGGACCTAAATTAGTCCCCTTAAATCATCCGATGATAAAAGCTGCCCGTTCCTTAGGGACTTGTTTCGGAGATTGACGATACAAATGCTTTCAAAATATCATCTTCTCATCATCCTTTCTTTATTTGTTATTGTCTTACCTTCTCTATGCCACGCTACTCCCGAATATGCTGGAAAGACGGGACTCAACTGTACAGCTTGTCATGTCGATGCCACCGGAGGAAAACTGACAAAGGATGGGGAGGACTTCAAAGAAGATTTAAAGACTAAAGGTTTCTATCGTTCTCTCCATCCCATTCAAAAAGCAGTTCGCTTGATCATCGGATACCTCCATCTGTTGACCGCCATTGCCTGGTTTGGAACCATTTTTTATGTACATATCCTATTGAAACCAGCGTATGCCGCGAAAGGATTACCCAAGGGAGAATTGATCCTCGGATGGCTTGGGATCATCATTCTTTCCATCACAGGGGTCCTGTTGACCATCTCTCGAATTCCAACTTGGAAAATGTTTTATACCACGAGATTCGGAATTTTATTGAGTGTGAAGATAGTCCTGTTCATGATCATGGTAGCCTCGGCCTTCATCGTAACATTTGTCATCGGACCTAAAATTAGAAAGAAGAAGGCTCACCCTCTCCCTCAGAAGAAAGATAGATTAACTTTGGAAGACCTCCAACACTTTGATGGAAAAGAGAATAACCCTCCTTATTTTGCATTCAAAGAAAAGGTCTATGATGTGAGTTCAAGTAAGCTTTGGAAGGGTGGAATTCATTTTAAGAAACATCATGCAGGCGATGACCTGACGGACATTCTTAAAACAGCCCCTCATGGGGAAGACAAGATATTGAAGATGCCAGAAGTAGGAGAATTATTACCCATGGGGACAAAAGTTGAAAAACCTGCCCATGAAAAAGTTTTCTATTTCATGGCTTACATGAATCTGATTTTCGTCTTCCTGATTACTTTTGTTATTGCCCTCTGGCGATGGTGGTAAAACCGATTTCGGATTGCAGATTTCGGATTGATTGATGTCAAATGCGGTAAGGAATGAATGCCTTCTGAAGATTTTCTTGAACGAAGGGGTAGAGGATCAATTCCTCTTCTTCAAAGTCTTCAAAATCTGGTCGGATCTCCTTTAGTTTCTGCCTCAACCTTTTTATCTCTTCCTGCGAAGAAAAATTTGCCATCACAGCAGGAAAACAATCTACCCCCTCTTCCACCAGGTGTTCCAACGCCTTTAGTTGGTAGTCAAATCCTTCAGGTTTCGTTTGGGTTAATCGTGTGAAATCTTCGGGACAGGCCCCTTTCAGGCTTACCCGAACATAGAGATGAGGGAAACGGGAGAGATCCTTTGCATAAGAAGGATCATGACCGATCAATATCCCATTGGTCTCCAGGGTGAAACGAATCTCTTTAGGAATGAGTTCAAGAACTTTTAAGAGGTGAGGTCGGTGAAGGGTGGGCTCGTTCCCACTGATCCGGACTTGATGAAATCCTTTTTTCCTGGCGATGGAGGTAAGATTTCGAGCTACCTCCTCCGGCGAATAGAATCGTCCTCCCTTTTCGGGTTGAACAAGGATGTGCCAAGACCAGCAAAAGAGGCATCTCAAACAACATCCTACACAGTCGGCAGTGGCAATCCCTCCATAAAAAGGGGCCGGACGGAATCGATAATATTTTCTCTTCTCTCCGGAACTAACAATTTTCCTCGTTTCTTCGGCCCATGCGATGGAATCCATCGTCAAGGCCATCACATCCTTTCCTTCAACTCCATGGCTTCAGAGACCAAATGGACTACCTGATCGAAGTTGAAAGGTTTGGAGACGATGAGATCGATTCCGCTTTCACTCAACTTTTCTCTATCCAATTCCACTCCCCATCCAGTGATCATGGCAATGGGGACTTTCGGATTGATCTCTTTGATGGCCTTCCCCACTTCCCATCCCGATAGTTTCGGCATTCCCAAATCGGTGAAGACCAGATCGAATGGTTCAGACTTGAATTGTTCAATCCCTTCTTCGCCATTGGAGGCAACCACCACCTGATGGCCTTTGGTCTTTAGGATCCGGGAGAGGATATCTCGAACAGAATCCTCGTCGTCGATCACTAAGATCCGTGCTTGCCGTGACTCCTTGATGGGAGTGACCTCCTTCACAACGGCTTCCTCTTCCCCGGAGCCTGTCGGCAGATGAATAATAAAAGCTGTTCCCTTTCCCGGTTCACTCTCAATCAGGATTTCTCCTCCATGGCGTTTAACAATCCCGTAGGAGACGCTCATCCCTAATCCAGAATTCTTCACCCCCTTTGTGGTGAAGAAGGGGTCAAAAACCCTCTTCTTCACCTCCTCCGTCATTCCGATTCCTGTATCGGCAATCCTCATTTCCACCCAATCCTCTGTTTGCGGTTGTGTGGCGATGGTCAGTTTGCCTCCTTTGGGCATCGCATCCACCGCATTAAAAATAATATTGGTCAGCACCTCCCTCAATTCGGAAGGATTCCCCATGATCAAGGGAATATCCCCCAATTGGGCGGTCAATTCGACCTGTATCCCTTTCTTTTGTGTTTGGTCCTTCCAACGGGGCTGTGTGATGTTCGCCACTTCCGTGATGATCTCATTGAGAGAAAGGGAGATAAATTCCTTATCCCTTCTCAGCCCCGTAAATTCCTGTATCCGGCGGATCGTCTCTGCTCCATCCTTTGAGGAACGCTCAATGACCTTCAGGCCATCTCGGATTTCTTCGAGGCTGAGACGATCCAGCTGATGGAGGAGGAGTTGAATGTTTCCCAGGACGACAGCCAAGACGTTATTGAAATCGTGAGCCACTCCGCTGGCCATCTCTCCCATGGCCCTCAATTTCTCAGCCTGGATGATCTGGTCTTGCGCCAGTCTCAGTTCTTGCAGGGTTTGTTTCAAATCGGAAAAGAGCTGAGCGTTCTCAATGGAAATGCTCATCTGGCTCGCAAAGGAGAAGAGGGTCTTCAAATCTTCTTCATCGAACCCATTGAGTTCATTGCTCTCGATATCCAAAACCCCGATGACCCGATCTCTTATCTTGAGTGGGATGGCCACCTCCGATTTCCCTGTGGGTGATCCGGGAATATATCTGGGATCTTTTGATACATCGGGAATACAAAGGGCCTCTCCTGTTTTAGCGACCCGTCCCACGATTCCATCCACACCCACTCTAAAACGCATATCCTTGACCCCTTCAGGATCCCTCCCAATGACATGCTTGATAAAGAGTTCGTCCTTTTCCCGATCTAAGAAGAAAATGCCACATAACGCATACCCCCAACGATCTTTGAGGAGCTCCAATGCTTTTTTGAGCAACTCATCGAGGTCGAGGGTAGAAGAGAGGGTCTTTCCAATCTCGTAGAGGGTGGTCAATTGTTTGATCTTCGCCAAAGAATCCTCATAGAGTTTGGCATTTCCAATAGCTATGGCCGCCTGATGGGCAAAGTTGAAGAGGAGATCGATCTCGCTTTGCTGAAAGTTTACTTCAGGATCAGAAGAACCTATCGCCATCGTTCCAATGATCATCTCTCTGACGATTAAGGGAACACCCAAGACCTCTTTAAAATGATTAGAATCCAATTCCATCATCCGGTTGGGATGGTGCTCATAATCCTTATAGAGGACGGGGGACTTCTTCGTTATCACTTCCCCTATCACACCACTCCAAGGCGGGAAAAATCCTTTTCCAATTAATGACTGGGGTAATCGATGGACCATCGCAATCGCATAATTCTGCTTCCGATTGTCCCAGAGGGCAATGGTTCCTCCCTCCGCGCCCAAGAGTTCGACAGCGCTCTCCATGATTTTCTGGAGGATCACTTTTAATTCAAGTTTTGAGGCAATCTCCTGACTGATCGAATAAAGAGTCTTCAACTCTTCCAGACGTTTGACGTTTTCTGTATAGAGAGAAGTCCTCTCTAAAGCTCCACTGATGATTTGTCCGATCGAGTTGAAGAGATTCATTTCAAGTAGAGTGAGCTTCGAAATTTCTTTTCGTGCGATGTTTAAGGTCCCGTAGATCTTGTCTCTCGATTTGAGAGGAATGACGGCCAGGGATTTCAATCCCTCTTCAACCGCTAAAGGAAGGGCTTCTGGATGGCTGGGATAGTCCTCAATGAATATCGGCTCACCGGAAAGGGCAACCCTTCCTGTTATCCCTTCCCCTACCTTGATCCGCTTCATCCCTTTCAAAAAAATCTTGGAAAATCCCCGATGGGCAACGAAAACGAGTTCGCTCATCTTCTCATCTAAAAGATAGATCCCTGCGGAACGAACCCCTATCATCTCCATCATTTTATCCAAACTCTTGTTTAAAATTTCATCCAGATCAATGGATTGATTGACGGTCTGGCTGATGGCATTGAGGGTCGAAAGCTCTTGATTGAGCTTCACGATTTCCTCTTTTGATTTTTTCGTCTCTCCGCTCATCCGATCATCTCTCCCATGGACCCCACCCGCAAGGTCTTGGACCATTCATCTAATTTCCCCGTGGGGGGACATCGCGATCACTCCACTAATATCAACCCAAAGATATTTCTTTCTTCTTCATGAGTCTTCACCACTTCAATAGGAAATCCATTGTCCCTAGCGGTTTTGAAGACATCAATGCCACAGGCTTCCATCGAAGGCCTTGCCTCAAAACCATGTTTACAGGAAGTGGTGAGGTCGCATTCTTTACAAAGACGGCAAGGACCCGAACCCATGCTCCAAGCCTTGTAGTAACCATCAAGAAAAATCTTAATTTCGAGGCGAACAATGTTTTCGCTGAAACTCTTTGTCTTTTCTCCCTTCGGTAATCTTCGATGAATCAAAATGGCCTTCTGGTAAGAATCGATCACCTTTCGTGTAATATCTGGTGTCGGGGTATGCGGGGGACAACAGAGACTCATTCCGAATCCAGAACATCCAAATTGACATTTCATCCTGACCCATTCGGCAGTGGTAACGGCACGAGGATCAATCACTTTTGCTTCATCCACTCCCATCTCTAAAACCTCTTTGCAATAAACCTCGACGGGCTTCATCCTGCCTCCCTCTCTCACGGCTCAAGGATCATTTTGGGTCTCCGATATTTCTCTTGGCTTCACATTAAAATTTCATCGTTGGGGTGACGTGAGTTCTTTGATCTCTCTTTGGGCTTCTTCCCTCTCCGGGCTTCCCCTCTCCAACCAGTCAATGGCTGTTCTGAAATGAAGGAGGGCATTGTTTCTCTCCCACTTTAATTTGAAATGTTTTCCAAAATAGAAGTGGGAAAGCCCCTTCTGCCCTATTCTCCCGTAAACAGATCCGAGGTGGTAATAGACATCAATGAATTCGGGCTTCTCCTTTTGAACCTTCAGAAGGAGTGGGAGAGCCCGGACAAAGTCCCCTTTCTCCTGATATCCCCTTCCGAGGTAATAAAGAATCGATAAATCATTGTTTTGATCTGCCCCCGGAGTGGATCGTATTGCCTCGAGGTTTTCAATGGCTTGATCCACCTTCCCCGAAAGAAAATAGACTATCCCGAGTTCCCTGGATATATTAAAATCCTTAGGCGCCAAGGAGTGTGCATGTTGGAAAGCCTCCGTCGACTTATCTAATCTCCCCATCTTCCGATAGGCAAGGCCTAAACCATAGTACCCCTCCGAATGATTAGGGTTGGCATCGATCAACGACTGAAAATGGGTGACAGTCACGTGGGGTTCTCTCTCTTCCACTAAAGCTTTTACTTGAATCTCCTTAAAGTTTGGAATTGTTCTGAAAGGACCGGAGGGTTTCTGTGTTATCTGGAGGAGGTTTTCCAAAAGAGAGATTCGATTTCCAGTCTCCGGATGGGTAGAAAGATAAGTGGGTATTTGGGGGGCTAATTCCAAACTCATCCTCAACATTTTATTCATAAAGGTAATCATTCCATTGGGGTCATACCCCGCCTTGATCATGCAATGCAAACCGTTTTGATCAGCGTCCGTTTCCATTTCTCGAGTATATTTCAATGCAAGAGCTTCCGCTGTGGCCATCGCCATGGCCGTACCCGCTTGAGAGCCTGCCCCACCTCTGCCTGCGAGCATGGCTGCAAGTACCGCCACCATGCTGGCAATATTGAGCCGTTTCGACTTCTCGATCAATTGGGAAATATGTCTCCTTGTGACATGGGAGATTTCATGGCTGAGCACTGCTGCGATTTCCTGTTCGTTATCTGCCAAAACAAGGAGCCCCGTGGTGACGAAAACATAACCGCCCGGAATGGCAAAGGCATTGGGATCTGGTGCATTGACCACATAGAATTTGAACTCGAAAGGGGTTGGACCCACCTGGTCCACTAAGGAATGGCCCACCTTTCCAACAAAAGTCTGAAGGGTTAGGTCTCTAACCAATTCGCCACTTTTCTCGATTTCAAGGAGGACCCTTTTCCCCAACTTTTTCTCCTCTTCCGTTGTCAGGGCATAGGCCCCTTTTATAAAACTTCCGGAGAGGAAGGAGGAGACGAGAAGTAGAACAAAATAAAATAAAATTTTTCTCTGAGATCCCCTTATTAACATTCCGTAATCCCTGCCCTCGGCAGGCAGGCCTCCCTGCAGGTGATAGATACAACCCACCATTAAGAATTCGCTATGCCATCTTTATGCCTTAAATGATTAAGATAATAACACTTTCTCGAAATCTCTACAAGAAGGGAAAAGGAATGATGAAGATTGGCACTCTGAACCCTTCGCTCTTTGTCACCTTGAGTGAAATGAAGGGTCTCAATTTTGATTCAGGGTAAACTCCGTGATCAGAATAACACAAGAAGGAAAGGGGCAAATAAAAAAAGCCCCATATATCCTCTCCATTTGGGTGGGGTTTGGATGGTGGGAGTCAGAGGATATATAGGGCCTAAAAAACTTAGATCACTGTTCTAAACAGGGAGTGTGGTACTTAAAACCCCCTATGTTCGTAATTCTCCACTTTAACCACTCATAAGTCCTTTTTAAAAATGCCCCTTCTTTAAATCGAACAGGTTTTTTCCCTTTTTTCTTTGGATAGGGTCTATATCGTTCCATAATGGTATCCGACACGACCAATCACCTCCCTTTTATGAGATCTCTGAAAAAATCTATAAATAGGCAGGGGTCTCTGATAAAGGGTTGAAGGGGTTTTCAGAGACCTCCTTATGTTCCTTTCCAATTCTTAATGGTTTCATTAAAACCTTGAACGATTCCATAGAAGCGACGGATGGATGAAGCTTTTTCTCCCTCTTTCTCTACCCTTTCCCGACGGATGGTATAAACCCTTCCACCCCCAACGGCTGCTGCCTCGGGAAACTCACTCAATTCTCCCCTCTGCTGAGCCTTGATCTTCTCCAGTTCCAGACCGTGCTCCTCCTCCATTTCATGTTCGGTGAGGTCTCCTGTGATCCAGGTCCAACTCATCGGGTAGACATCAGGATTGAAGATGACCGAATAGAAATGCCAAACAATGATGGTGAGAGTAGCTAAAATCGCCTCATAGAAATGGATCGCCCGAGCCACATCGAAAGTCCATTTTGTAAAATAATTCAGCCACTCCACCTCGAACCAGAGGATGAAACCTGTTACCGTCATCACGATCGTTCCCCAGATCAGGCCCAGGTATTCCAACTTTTCCCGGAAATTGAAGCGAGGCATTTTGAGTACTTTGGCCGGCCGGTTGATGTAGAAGTTGTTTTTCACTGTCTCCCAGAGGTCTTTGGCATCTTTCAACCCCGGGATCATATCCTTTATGATTCCCCTCCCCCTCGCCGTGAAGGCGAGATATAAGATGTGATAACCGCCCAGGGTTACAGTGGCCACCCCGCAGAGCCGATGGAGGAAGCCTCGAATCGTCATCCCGGCTGGGGCATCGGTGATGGGAGAGACCCAGAAAGCTTCCGGATATTTTAAGGCAAAACCCGTAATGACCAGGATCGTAAAGTTGATGAACAGGTTGATGTGTTGAATTCTTTCATTCAATGTCATTCTCAGGTATTTTTTCGTCATGGCAACCCGCTCCTTATTTTTAATGCTTCCTTTCGATCGTCTTTCTCAGCCAATCTGCGAAGTTGAAGAAGGTCAGTCCTCCAATGACCATAACAATTAATATGATGTAAACGACTCTCACCCATCCGACCACCCTCTCCCCAAAATCTTCTCCACTGATCGAGGCGACGGCATGCATCTTTCCTTTGGAAAAGTTCTCTAATGCCCCTGGATGACAGTTTCCGCAGGTCTTTTGTAAATTATCTTTGTGAATCATCGATTTTGGATCTGAAGAGGGTCGTATGTCATGGACTCCATGACAACTGGCACAGTTGGCCGAATAGGTATCTCCTCCACGATATGAAAGCCCGTGAAAACTATCGTAGTAGGATTTTACCGGGCTGGTAGTGATCTTATATTCTTTTGAAATTCGTTCCGCAGCGTGGCACTGTGGGCAGGTGGTTAAGGCGATTCTCTTCTCATGGACCGGAGAGTCGGGATCCACCTTCGCCTTGATCCCATGAAAACCATGGCAGGTTGTGCAAGTAGGAGAATCCGTCCTGCCTCTTGCAGCGAGCACTCCATGAATGCTTTCTGTAAATTGTTTGGTAATATCTGGATGGCATGAACCACAAGTCTGAGGAATGTTCGACCGGAAGATCGTCGATTTGGGATCGATCAGGGACCTCAAACTATGGCTCCCGTGGCAATTCGTACACGTTATCTCACCTGTTTTCCCATGTACACTTTTTTTGAATTCCTCTTTGGGTATGGCCGCACCCAATGCATGTTGTTTGACAAATTCCACATCCGAATGACAGCGATCACATGTCTTTTCGATGTTGGAAACGTTGGTCAATGATTTGGAATCCTTGCTGGGCAGGATATTATGTTTCCCATGACAATCATAACAATTAGCTGCCCTCTCCATCCCCTTCATGATCATCTTGGAATGAAGGCCCAGCAGATATTCTTTCTCTACCTCTTTATGACACGCCCCACAATTTACCCTTTTATCCGCGGCTTGCTTTCCGCCCTCGGCATGTTTGTCATCTTTAATCCGGGTGTGGCAATCTGAACAGGATAGTTTTCCATGGATCGAATTTTTAAAACCTGCCTCGGACACAAAAAGAGGAATACTTTTACCCCGAGCATCTTGTTTTTTTAACGACTCGTCCTGATGACAACCAAGGCAGAGGGAATTGTCGCTCCAAGCGACTCCTGTCATCCACCCCAGGATCAGGAAAACTGGAAGGACCCCTCCGAGGATACTCCAAGCCTTGCTTCCATCTTCTCTCCATTTCATGCTGGAACCCTCCTTGGAATGAGGAAAGGGAAAAACCCTTCTTTTAAATTCTCTCTCTCGATCTTTTCAAAAGCACACTCCACTGCCGACTTGATCTCTTCCAGGTCAACTGGTTTCATGGCTTGATAGAAGATCCCTGCCCCTCGGAGGCGTTTCACCAGCCCGAGAGAGAGATCTGAAGAGATGACGATGACCTGGATCTTATCGTCAATCTTTTTAAAGAGGGGGACTAAGTCACAAGCCTTCACTCCTTCAATCTCATCATCAAGGAGGACGACATGGACGTTTCCTTTTCGAACCTTTCGAATCATTTCACTCACCATCTTTGCTGTCTCGACCCTGTAACCAATGCCATGGAAAAAAGTGGAGAGTGATCTGGCCCAAAGATCATCCTGATAGGCAATGAGGATCATTTTCGATTTCATATTAAACTCCTCCTCAGTTAGGCCGCTTTATTATTCTGTCCCTATGTCGCCCGAATGGGCATCTCTCCCCTTCTAAAAGAGGAGAACGCCGTTCCTATGAAGGAGGAAAAGAGGATGCCGGCTGGGACCAATTGGGCTAAGACGACGATGACCCCTCCGGTGAAAAAAAAGCAGACTCCTAAGAGTCCAATTCCTCTGATCCCTCCTGCATAGGCAATTCCCAAAGAGACCAATGCGATCGCCAAGACCAGGATTAAGCTTAAAAATATCAAAATATTTTTCATTTTCCCCGACATTTTTTAAATTCCTATTTTTTCACCGGTGCCGGCTCCACTCCAGTGAGTACAGCCTTCTTCTCAGCAGCTCCTTCCTCAGCTTCCTTTTTGCGTTTGAAGACCATGCTTGAAGAGGTTCCGATGAAAGAGAAGAAGAGAATTGCTGCTGGAATCAATTGGAGAAGGATGATCACAGCCCCAATGATAATGAAAATCCAAAGGGCAATCCCGGCATCTTTAAGACTTATAGACCTTGCAAACGCTGGTGTGGCCATCAGGGTGATCAAACCAACCATTAATCCAGCCAACCAAGGTTTTCTTCCCTTTAACATACTACATTCCCCCTTTCTTATGGGTTCAACCTTGATTTATTGCATTTCATGTGCCAACGTGAAACTGAAAAATAGATTTGATTTATTTATTTGAATTTATTGATTTTTTAAAAATAATGGGACATATGGCTGTGAATCTAAATGTATATTTTTAATATACATTTTTAAGGAAGAAAATGAGCAAAAATTCACTAATTAATAGAAATAACTGTTTTAATTAAATAATAAAAATAATATACATTTTAATATCTTATTAAAATCCTAATGTGCGGGCTAAAATTGTGAAGGCAATAATGGGAATCAGCCAACAGAAAAAAGCAATGATAAAACAAAGACTTATATCATCTGTCTCAATCTTTTTCACCTCTCCATATTTGACAATTAAGATCGTCCCAAGGGCAGCGATCCCCACTACCACAATTGACCAACCCACAATCAACCATTTGAAAAAATCTGACAAAAAGAAACTCCTTGCTTAAAAGCTAAATTCCAAATGCCAAATTTCAAATGTCAAATGAAATCCAAATTTTCTAATATTAAAATTTCAATTTTTTTGCTACCTCATCTTTGAAATTGCTTTTATTTCATTTGAACTTTGGGCTTTGTCATTTGACATTTCGTTTTCTTATTCTCCCCTAGCTCGGAGGTTATACTTTCTCATCATTGCTTGAAAATTTGGCCGTAGCATGCCCACCTCTTCGGCAGCTCTGGTGACATTCCATTGATGGCGCTCCAAGGCACTCAGGACAAACGCTCTTTCAATCTCCTCAACAGCCTTCTCCCTCACATGTTTTTTGATCTCTTTTAGTTCATCACTGGTCAGGGGAATTTGGTTTTCCAAAATCTCTTTTTCTTGTTGACCTGGAAGAAAAAGATGTTCCACTCTTACCATTTCATCATCGATCATCACCACGGTCCGTTCGATCACATTCTCCAGTTCTCGAACATTTCCTGGCCATGGATACCTCATCAGTTTTTCCATGGCCTCGGGGGTGAACCCTTTGATTGTTTTCCCCATCTCCTCAGCATATTTCTTGAGAAAATGGACCGCTAAGAGAGGGATGTCTTCTTGACGTTCTTTCAGATGAGGGAGATAGATGGGAACAATATTAAGTCGGTAATAGAGATCCTCCCGGAA
>Ga0315281_10005713_pt1 | contig 17778 bp, 19 predicted proteins | sample YL17G07_0_MG_FD_204540 | JGI IMG/M metagenome (GOLD analysis project Ga0315281, IMG submission 204540) | Sediment microbial communities from Yellowstone Lake, YNP, Wyoming, USA - YL17G07_0 | ecosystem: Environmental > Aquatic > Freshwater > Lake > Sediment | place: USA: Wyoming | collected...
AGAAGATCACCGACGATCAGATGGCGGGCATCAGGATTCAACCGGCGCGTTTTCATGGTGAATGGAATTATGTTATTAATCCTCATGTCGTCGGAAATGAGACAGTTATTTCTTAACGAACCCTTAGTGTTATAGGTAAAGGAAAGAAGAAACTGGTCGTAAATATCTTTACGGTCTTTCAATACGCGCAGTATATTTGAATACTCTTGCTTCTTTTTAAGTATCCCTGCCTTTTTTCCCTCAAGAATATTGGAAGAAATAACATTCTGGCCGGTCAAATGCAGATACAACTCGTCAATTCGTTGTTCTGCTTTTTTTCGCGGGATCGATTTTCCATTAATCCAGCTATTCAAAGTCGGAAAAGAAACCCCAAGCGCAGCGCCAAGTTTTTCCTGAGTTTTCCCGGACAATCTTTTAATGAGTTGAAGTTTATCCTTTATATTCATATGTTCAATATACAATACTTTATAAAGCATGTCAATTATTATATAACTTTATAAAGTTATACCAACTTTCAACCCGGACTTTGCATTAGGTTTGCGCAATTCCCCCTCGTTTCAACACCGTCAGCGGGATTTGAACCCGCGATCTCATCCTTGAGAGGGCGATGTCCTACCCCCCCTGGACGTGCTACCTGACAAACTCAACTTTCAACTTTCTGTGGAAAGTCTGGGCAAGTCTGACACCGGCACTGTCCCTTAATTCCTGCCCCCCCATTTCGCCCTGACAGGAAATGTATTCCATGGGCGCTCAGCAAAACATACAAGGGGATGATAGGAAGTTTGTATCGCCCATAGGATGCACCAATGAAACCGGTAATAGCAGCAAAATAGGCAATGACGAGGACAAAAAACAGCAAAAACTCGTTCTTTCTTCTCAGCATTATCCACATCCCGATACCACAGGTTACATATACTAAAGTATTATATACGAAGACCAACCCTCCCGCCAGGATTTTACCCGCACCAGCTGACGCAAAATACCATCGCAGGAATGCATGATAGTTCCCATAGAGTAGATATTCTGGAAACGGGGGCGTCGCCGGGACACTAACGTTCAAGGCACTGCAGAACCCCGCCGATTCGATGGATAAAAAAAGATTAACTGTGGTCCGAAGGCTGTTCTTCACGGTTATCAGGGGGCGAACCCGTATGATCCGCATAGCCACATTCTTATATGCCGCCGATACTGCAAATGGATTCGCCGGATCATATATTTTCTCGTTCTTTGCCTGACTTTCCAGTGTTGCCTGCAGCTGCTGCTGATAAGGATTATCCCGTGAGTACAGCGTATTGAGAGCGGTAAAAAACAACAAATTGTACCCGCTGATGGAAGACAAAGACGGGTATCCGTATCTTGTATAATTCCTATATAGCCATGGCGAGACAATCAGCAGGAATGCTACCACCACGGCTGAGGCATGCCTTATTTTTACGACGGCTTTGATACCTGAGAAAAGGAAGATAACGAAAATATATATAAGCGGGAGAAATTGCGACACGGGCCGAATGAGGGTTGCCAGTCCCAGTAGTAACCCTGAGAGAAGGAATGAAACGGAGCTTTCTTTGTTCCTTATCCCGCAGAGAAAACACATTATCGACAGAATGAAAACGGCGACATACAGCGCATCGGTAGCAAATTGATTGGTAACCCAAGCCACATGAGGTTCTACAGCATACAGCAATGCCGCAATCCCGGCGGTCGTTGTACCGAATAGCCTGATGCCCATCACGTAAATAGCATACAGCGTCAGCAAACTGATCAGTATTTGAACCAGGATCACCACCCACGTCCTGACGCCAAATATCATGTAATTCGCTGCAACGAACAGCGGGTATCCCGGCGTTCGCACTGCATCGATCCAGACATCAGAGCAGGAGATGGCCCGATTTTTCAAAATGTCGGATGCAAAAGTATGGTATTGGATAGTATCGCAGATGATTACTTTTTCATGCAGGTTCCGCTCATCCCATGGCCTCATAGAAATGAAAAAAAACATGCGGTAACAGAACGCCAGGCCCAGCGCAAACAGAAGAAGCTTATGTTTTTTAACGAAAAGCAGGGTATCATTCATCAGAAGGGCTGAATCCTTTCTCAAAATACTCCTGTTCTTCCCCAATGGTGTCAATATCATACCTTTTATTCTCGATGATGCTGTGCGCTGCCATGATGCCCATTTCCAGCGCGTGGTCTTGATTATTGTACCTGAACATGCCCGACCTGCCGACGCAGAATAAATTGACTAAACGCCGCAAATACGCTGTAATCACCTCCAGGTGTTCTTTATACTGCAGGTCATACACCGGGTACGCGTATTTTTCTCTATGGACAAAGGCATTGATAATGTCGGCACGCCGAAGAAAATCCATCCTCTCCAGCCAATCAATGCTCATATGCAGCAGATCGTTTGCCGTTGCGGTCCATACCGCATCGTTTTCCCAGCAGAAGAATTCGATGAGCAACGAGGTGAATCCCGGAGGCGATAGCCGGGCGCTAAAGTTCTTCGGTTCCATAATTCGCCCGAAAGGAATTTGTTTCTCGGGAAAGTAGATCCATTGATCCTTAAATAAGGATTGCTTGTGTATTGTCAAGAATAGGGAGGTATGGCTCCTGAATTTAAGCCAGCGGGATGCTTCTATAACTTCAGGAGGAGCCGAAGGTTTTAACAGAGTTACCAGTTCTGTGATTGGGATTGAAGAAACAACATATTCAGGATTCGATATTGTGCGTAATCCCGCGGGTGTCTGGATGACAATCTCCGTTATGCGCTCGTTGTCATGGTTAAGCGCCAGGGGGTAACTTTGCAACTCGAATGTGGTATGAGTATCCAGGGTAAGCCGTTCAGCAATTCTCTCATAAATAAGCTCCGTCCCCTGGTCGGGATAGTAGAATTCGTCAATGAGCGTCTTCGGCCCCCGGCTTGAGCGGAGAATCAATTTTTTTGCCACCTCGAACAGCGATAGATCCTTTATTCTCTGCTTAGCCCAGTCCGCCGAAATCTGCGAGCAGGGCAGGCCCCACACTTTTTCAGTATAATTCAAAATATTTATCTCCGCGAGGGAGCGCCCGAAATCCGAAACAACGCGTTCCTCAAATGAGAGGTATTGTCGCCCGGGAAACAATGACCTAAGCTTTTCGAAAGAATAATCAGCAAGTATTTTTGCTACCTGAGATGCGGTGAGATTGGCAATAACGTTCTTAAAGTCTAAAGGATAATTAAAAAACTTTCCGTCAACGTAAAATCTTGTCAAACGGTTGACGGTAATAAGGTTATTTCCAACCCAATTTCTTAAAAGGCAGTACAGATCTTCATTTTTGCTGTAAAATCGATGGGGGCCGATATCGGTTTTGAAATCGCCAAATTGAAGAGTTTTCGACAACCCTCCGACTTTTTCACATTTTTCAATGATGGTGATAGGTATCTTGGAAAGCTTCTTGAGCTCGTAGGCCGCGGAAAGCCCAGCGGGACCTGCCCCCATAATCACGGCATGACCATTTTGCATGACCTTTGTCCTTATCAAAAATTATTTTCGCATCCTCATTTAAGCCATATGCCTTCAATATTTTAACACGACGTTCTTGTCCCAAAGACTCAAAAGTATTCCCAAAAAGATTTTTCTCATCGGCACCACTCAAATTTTAATTTTAAATCCAATGCCGTTTAGTTAATGATTTTGCATTGATAATACAATATGAATTTTTTCATTAAAGATGTCATTCCCGCATGTCGTTAGCGGGAATCTGGTTTTATCGATGAAAACCAGCTTCATGGATTCCCGTCAACACCAGATTCCCGATTACTACTTCGGAAATGACACGGGCACGTCATTTATCGACGATATAATCCTTAACTAAACGGCATTGATTTTAAATCCTATTTTCAAAGATCCTTTTTTTGACTCAAAATATGATTGACCTGCTTTCTTAAGACCGGCAACTTGTTTTTAACAATATCCCACACCACTTCCGCATCAATGCCGAAGTACTCATGCGCAAGAATATTTCGCAAGCCGGCAATCTTCTTCCATTCAACCTCTGGATATTTTCCCCTGATTTGGCTTGGGATATTTTTGGCGGCTTCTCCGATTATTTCCAGATTGCGGATGATCCCATCAAGAACAAGTGAATCCTTTTCTAGTTTTTCAAGAGTCATCCCTTTTGAATATCTCTCGATTTTATCAGCCGCTTCGCGGACATCATCGAGAAAAAGTTTGTAATCACGCATATATCACTTCTGAAAGTATCCGGTTTTTGATTCTTGCCTTTAAGGCATCCTTAATCACAAGATCAACCTTGCGATGAAAAAGCTTTTCCAGGAAAAACTTCAGCCCCATGTAATTATCGAAGGTTTTACCGCCACGATCAAACTCAACAAGAATATCGATATCGCTCTTGACGTGCTGGGTTACATGTGCAAACGAACCAAAAAGACCGACTTTTTTAACTCCGTATGACTTGATCTCGTCAGAGTGCTCACGTATTTTTGTCAATATTTTAGTTTTTGGCGACATCGTATATCCTCTATTCTTCGTATGACAATGTGATTATAACAGTTGATAATTACTTTGTAAAGCCGGATCTTTCCGGTTATTTTTCGGGGACAAGCGTTGTGATAAGTTTTTGTGCCCTGCGGAGGGCTCTGCTGCGATGGCTTATTCTGTTTTTCGTCCGGTCGCCGAGTTCGGCAAAGGTTTTGCCATAGGTAGGGACGAGGAATACCGGATCGTAGCCGAAACCGTTTTTTCCCCGCGCTTTGTCGGTGATACGCCCGGCGATCTTCCCTTCGGCCGTCCAGACCTTGCCCCGGGGGTCGGACAACGCGATAACGCACCGGAAACGCGCACCCCGTTTGCTTTTCGGTACGCCGGCCATCATTGAAAGAAGTTTCTTGTTATTGTCCTCATAGGTACATCCCGGCCCTGCCCAGCGCGCCGAATAAACACCCGGCTCCCCGCGCAGATGGGCGACTTCAAGGCCCGAATCGTCGGCAAGCGCCCACCGGTGATAATGGCGCGCGACGATTCGCGCTTTCTTTGCGGCATTCTCCTCAAGCGTATCGCTGTCTTCAACAACCTCGGGCGCGTTTTTCAATTCGGCCAGCGATACGATCTTCACCGGCATCCCGCGCAGTATCTCTTTGATCTCGACAACCTTGTGCCGGTTCCCCGTGGCGAGAATGATCTCCTTCACGGCCGCACCCCGAGCGTCTTTTTCTCCAGGGCGATAATCGTCCGTATGCCCGCCGCGGCCACGGACAGGAGTTTGTCCAGCTCGGCCTTTGAAAAAGGCTTGCCCTCCGCGGTGCCCTGCACTTCGATAAAATCACCGGCACCCGTCATCACTACGTTCATGTCCACGTCGGCAGCGTTGTCCCGTTCGGCATCCAAGTCAAGGATCCGTTTCCCGCCTACGATGCCTACACTGACGGCACCCAGGTAATCTTTCAGCGGCCACGCGGAGATCACGCCCTCTCGCTGAAGCTTCTTGAGCGCCAAAAATAGAGCTATATAAGCGCCGTTGATAGACGCTGTCCGCGTGCCACCGTCGGCACACAGCACATCACAATCAAGAACGATGCTCCGTTTGCCAAGTTTCGGGAGATCAACGATACCGCGCAGCGACCGGCCGATCAGGCGCGAAATCTCCTGGCTTCTGCCGCCGCCGGCGCCACGCTGGCGCGGCGTACGCTCCTTGCCTGCCCTGGGCAAGAGGGAGTACTCGGCAGTCACCCATCCGTGATCGAGGCCCTTCTGCTCGATGAACGGCGGAACTTTGTTTTCGACCGTAGCGGCACAAAGAACGGTCGTTGTCCCCATCGAGAACAAACAGGAACCTTCCGCATGAGGCAAGTAGTTTTTGATAATCTTAATCGGGCGCGTTTTCATCACGATTCCCCTCCGGTGTAGTGCGTCTAAACTAATGATTTCAGGTTTTCCTTGAGCCGTTCGGTTTTAAGTTCCGCGGCCTTGAGGCGATCTTCAATTTTTTTCACTTCAGTTTCCGGCGCCCGCTGCCGGAATTCCTTGTTCTCCAATTTCTGCTGACACCGCTGTTTTTCCACCTCGGCGTTGCAGATATCCTTGTTCAGACGCTGTTTCTCCTTTTCCGTATCGATAAGACCGGCCAGCGGGATAAATATTTCCATGCCCGCAACGATTGCGACGGCCGACTGCGGCGGACGGGGCAGGGTCACGCCGAGTTCCACATTCTCAACCTTCGCCAAAGCTTTGACGTACACCAGGTTATCGTTAACGGCTGCCGCCTGTTCCTGTGACGCAATGTTCATTTTCAAGCTGATATATTTTCCCGGAGGCACGTTCATTTCACTGCGGATAACGCGGATCGCTCCGATCAGTTCCCGGAGCAAGCCCATCTGTTGCAAGGCGTTCGTGTCAATCGTGGTTTCGTCAATCTCCGGCCATGGGGCAATCATGATGCTCGGTGATTTCACGTCGTGCCAAGGGATAGAGGCGTTCAAATTATGCCATATTTCTTCCGTAATGAACGGCATTATCGGATGAAGCATCCGCAATGTCCCGGAAAGGACCTCCACCAGTACCGAAAGAACCGCTTTCTTCTTTTCCTCATCCGTCCCGTTGATGCGTATTTTGGCGAGTTCGATGTACCAGTCGCAGTATTCGGACCAGAAGAAATCATAGATAAGCCGTGCCGCTGCATCCATATCATAACTGCCGAGCGCTGCGGTGACACCGGTTACCGTCCGGCGGTACGCAGAGAGTATCCATTTGTCGGCCAGTTCCAGCGGCCTGCCTTCCATGATAAACGCATCGTCCCAGGTGACGTTCTGAACGTTCATGAGGATGAAGCGGCTGGCATTCCATATCTTGTTGGCAAAGTTGCGGGCGCTGACAAAGGAATCGTCCGTCAACTGCATATCGCGGCCGGGCGCCGACGACTGTGTCAGCGCAAAACGAAGCGCATCCGTCCCGTGCTTTTCCATGATCTGCAGCGGGTCGATTACGTTCCCCAGCGATTTGGACATCTTTTTTCCGGCCTTATCCCGTACGATGCCGTGGATGTACACCTCGCGGAACGGCACGTCCCCCATAAGCTCCAACCCCATCTGGATCATGCGTGCGACCCACAGGTAGAGTATCTCGTGCCCCGTCACGAGCACCGAGGTCGGAAAATAGTAGTCGAGATCGGCAATGCCGTTTTCGGTTTTCCGGTCCGGCCAGCCGAAAACGCTGAACGGCCAGAGCGCCGAAGAAAACCAGGTATCGAGCACGTCCGGATCCTGCTCGATCTTCGTCGCATTGCAGTGGGGGCACCGTTCCGGCGGGGTCACCGATGCAATAGGTTTGCACGAAGTATTCCGTTCGCCCGCCGCGGTCTGGCAATAATATATCGGGATGCGGTGTCCCCACCATATCTGACGGCTGATGCACCAGTCCCTGAGGTTCTCAAGCCACAACAGATAAGGTTTCACCCAGGAGTCCGGGTAGAACCGCACTTTTCCTTCATCCACTACCTTCATCGCCCGTTTGGACATCTCCTCGACTTTCAGGAACCACTGTTCAGAAACGAGCGGCTCGATCGCCGCATTGCACCGGTAGCAACGGCCAACGGCGTGCGGGTGCTCCGCGGTTTCCAGCAACAGCCCTTGAGCGTCAAGATCTTCGAGGACTTTCTTCCGAGCTTCGTAGCGGTCGAATCCGGCGTACCGCCCGGCTTCCAGCGTCATCTTGCCCTGAAAGTCAATGACCACGATGTACGGCAGGCAATGCCGCGCGGCGATCTCAAAGTCGGCCTGATCGTGGGACGGTGTAACTTTAACAGCGCCGCTCCCGAATGTCGGATCCACGGCCGCATCGGCAACAACGGGTATCTCGCGGTTCATGAGCGGCAAAACGATCGTTTTCCCGATCAGCTCCCGGTAACGTTCGTCATCCGGATTGACGGCGACCGCCGTATCGCCAAGCATGGTCTCTGGCCGGGTCGTTGCCACGATAATATAATCTTTCCCCGCGGCTCGTGCGTCATCCGCCTTCAGCGGGTACCTTATGTGCCACAGTTTGCCAATCTCCTCTTCGTGCTCCACTTCGATATCGGAGAGCGCCGTCTGGCAGCGCGGGCACCAGTTGACCAGACGCTTGCCGCGATAAATCAGACCCCTCCGGTAGAGTTCTACAAACGCGGCCATCACCGCTTTCGAACATACCTCATCCAGCGTAAAGCGGGTCCGGTCCCAGTCCAGCGAACAGCCCAGTCTCCGGAGCTGCATCAAAATCGTATCACCTGATTCCTTGCGCCACTGCCACATACGATCAAGAAAGACTTCCCTTCCAAGTTCCTGACGGTTCTTCCCTTCTGAAAGGATGCGCTTCTCAACGACGTTCTGGGTGGCGATGCCGCCATGGTCCGTTCCGGGTACCCATAACGCCTCGCATTTTTGCATCCGCCGGAAACGGATAATAACATCCTGGAGCGTATTGTTGAGGGCATGCCCCATATGCAGGGAGCCGGTAACATTGGGGGGTGGTATCACGATGGTGAACGGACGGCGTTTATCGTCCGGTTTTGAGGAAAACAATTTGTTTTCCAGCCAGAATGCATACCATTTCTCTTCGGCTTTCTTGGGTTCGTATACTTTTTCTATTTCCAGGCTCATAGCTCGCTTCCTTGTGCTGTTTCATGGAGTACCGATTAACAGACCACTAATATAGCAAAACAGGACAATTTTATCAATAAAACTGCTTGACAGGTTTAGAATTTTCTGGTATATAGTAATGAATAAAAATTGATAATTCCAGTAAGCGGATTAACACCAGACGCGCACGCCACCAGCACAGTACTAATACGGGCCACCCTATGACCTTCTGGAACAAAGCGAAAAAAGAACTGAAACGCCATTTCACCGTGATGCTGATTCCCCATAACAGCATACGTCCTATCCGCATAACCTTCAGCCTGTCATTCATCCTTTTCATGGTATTCATGTGGTCGGGGTTTACCGTATGGTCCGGATATCTGGCAAGCCGCCATATAGATTACTGGAGAATGCAGGCTGACGAGAAACTTATGAAGTTGAAACTTGTATTCTTTGCCAACCAGATGAAGAAATCCCAGCAAATGCTGGAGCAGGTACGTGAAAACGACGAACAACTCCGCTCGCTTTTGGAAATGAAATCTAAAAAAGCCATCATTGAAAGCAACACCGGCAAGGGCGGCCCGAGCAAGGACGACATTAAAGACCTCGATCTGACACTGGCCGATAAGATATACGAGATGAGCCAGCAAGACATACAACGACACACCATCGCCCTTCAGAATGAGACGAAAAAACGCGTCGAAAGCTTCAAAGAGATCATGTGCAACATCCAGAATCAGCGTATCCTCTATCGTGCCACTCCAAATATCTGGCCGTGCCTGGGCCACATAACATCCACCTTCGGGTTCCGCATCCATCCCGTATACTGCGATAACGAGTTCCATTCCGGCCTGGACATTGCCGGCGGCAATGGCACTCCCGTGTACGCCACTGCAGACGGTTTTGTGCGCCTTTCGGACTGGCAGCCCGGCTACGGCAGGCTCATCATCCTTGACCACGGTTACGGATACCGGACATACTACGGCCACCTGCAAAAAGCCATGGTCAAAAACGGTGAAAAAATCAGGCGCGGCCAGCTCATCGCGCTGATGGGCAGCACGGGTACGTCCACCGGCACCCATCTGCACTACGAAGTGCAGTACTGCGGCAACCCGGTCAACCCGGTAAAATTTCTTAAGAAAATATATTCTCGCATAAACTAAATTTAAAAGAGGTGCGTCATGTTTGCGAAAAAAAAGGAAAACGAATTCGGCGTAGTGGAAACGGTCATCGGCCCGGACAGCGTCTTCCAGGGCACTGTCCGCTCCAAAAACTCCGTGCGGATTGACGGGAAGCTTGAAGGCAATATCGCTGAAGCCAACGGCGTTATTATCGGAGAAAAGGGGCAGGTTCAGGGCGACGTCAATGCGCGGGTGATCGTTATCGGCGGCAAGGTCACCGGAAACGTTACGGCAACAACCAGCCTGGAGATTCTCCCAAAATCCCAGGTGTTCGGCGACCTGCATTCCGCCGTCCTCTCAATCGGTGAAGGGGCAACATTTGAAGGTAATTGCGTGATGTCAACAGAAAAGAATAAAGTTATCGAAATGGACATCCCGCAGGCACGTCGGCGCTAATACAAATTAGCGGCAATAAATGACGGGTGACCGCTTTTGCGATCAGCCGTCATTTTCTTTTTTCGCAAGGACACCTCCTACAATCCCTGCACCTTGTCGGGCGGGACGGTAATTTTTAACCGCCGCAGCGACCGGTAAGCCTGGCGCCGAACCTTACGGTTTTCCTGCGTGTTACCCAGCAACCGAAACAACGGCCGTTGCGCGTCGGGATTGTCAAGATAACCCAGTATGTCCGCGATCCAGAAACGCACTTTCCAGTCCGGCGTATCGAGACATGGCGATAACGCGTAGACCGCAGACGCCCCCTTATCAAGTATCTGCCTGCTCTGTCCCAGCGTTTGCCGGCCAAGTTCGTCCAGTGTCCGTACACGCCGGCTGACCGCTCCCACACGAGCGACGATATTGCGCACCTGTACCTTCCCGGCGGGCGTCATTTCTGAAAAGCAGGGCATGGCCAACAAGAGAACAACAGCGAAACAGAAGATGATCTTCATGGTAAAAAGTGCGTAACGAGCGGCACCATCGCTAACGACAGCACAGTCCCCACCGAAACCACGGCCGCCGCGAACTCGGCATCCGCGCCAAAATGCTCCGCGAGGATATACGCATTGACCGCAGACGGCATCGCTGAAACGATCACGCAGACGCCGGCCGCAACGCCACGTATATCCAGCACGGCTACGGCAAACAGCGCCGCCGCCCATCCGCCGCCCATCCGCAACGCCACGCCGATAAATGCCCGGCGCAACGTATGAAAATGTAACTTACCGAGCCGATAACCCATAAACAACAACATCACCGGCAGCGTCACAAGCGAAACCAGCGTGTTTGCCTCCTGAACAAATGCAAATGGACGCACATGCAGAAGATTCAGCGCTATCCCTGCGACCGTGGCATATATTACCGGAATACCCAGCACATCGCCGAGCGATTTCCGGGAACTGACCCACCATACGCCGAACGTAAAATGCGCCAGCGTAACCACCGCGTTGTAGAGTATGGCATAGGCAACCCCGTCTTTGCCCCAGAGCAAGGCGCATACGGGAATGGCCAGGTAGGCCGAGTTCATGAAGACGACGGGCAACGCCACGTGACGGAACGCAACTTCACCCGCCAACACCCACCCCAGAGCGAGCAGCGTGCAGAATGCCATGACGATAACCGAGACCGCCATTATTTTCCAGGAATTGGTCAGCGACAGCGGGCTGGTCCAGAGCGTCAACAGCACGAACAGCGGGATCAGCACGTACAGAGCCACCGCTACAAAAATCCGCGCCGCCGGTTCTCCCCTTTTCGCGGCCAGTTTCCCCATCACAACACCCGCGAGAATGAAAATAAAGATATGACTAACGAGATTGCCAATCAATTGATGCATGAATTTATTGTAGTATATTTGCTTTGCCGAATCAATTTTTGATACAATAGGCGAAATATTCGAGAGGACGAAAAGGAACAATCACATATGATGAGTTTTCTCCGCAAGCATATGAAGGTAATATTCCTGATAACGATCGTCGGCTTTCTGTCCGGCGCCTTTATCGGTTTTGGCAGCTATTTTTTCGGCGGCGCGGCAAACGCCGATACCGCTGCCGAGGTAAACGGCGAGAAAATACCTTACCGCCGTTACAACGCAATGCTTAACCGGGTTATCGACAATATGCGCCGCAACAAGGAAGAAGTCAACGAAAGCACGATGAACCGCTTGAAGCAGGAAGTCCTGCAAGACATGATCCAGGAAGAGGTTTTCTGGAAAGAAGCCAGGAAATACGGCATCAGCGTTTCCGATCAGGAACTGGCCGCCGATATCCAAAATTACCCTGCATTTCAGCGCGGAGGACGGTTCGATCCGCAGGCTTACGCCCAGATTCTCTATCAGATGCTCCATACGACCGCTCAGGAATTTGAGTTGTCGCGCCGCCGTCAGATCGCGATTGCCAAGCTCCGCCAGTTGATCGCTTCCAGCATCCAGGTGAGCGAACCGGAAGCGAAACTCGAATACCTGCGGGCACACGGCGGGAAAATGACGGATTACGACAAGGACCACGATAAGTTTGTGCAGAATCTGCGCCAGGAAAAGGTGATGCTGGTTTTCAACGAATGGTTCAAACAGTTGAACCAGACGGTTAAGATACGGGTATTTTTGAACGGGCGAGAAGCTGTCTGATCTTTCCCCGTACCAGGAAAAAGGCTCAAACACCGCACAGCGGCGCTTGAGCCTTTTTCTTTTCCCGCACACGAACATTCGAACCCAAGTTCAACCCAGAATTTGGGTTAAATATGCCGTTTCAGCTTATCGCGGAAGGAAGTAGTCTGGTCTTGCAGTATTTTCGTCAGGTACTCGATCTGCCGTTCAATGGCGATCCAGTAGAGATCGGCATCGACCCGGTACCGTTTGCAAAAATGTAACCGGGCGTACTTTGAAACGCCTCCAAGATCACTCATGATACGCGTCTGTGTGCTATCGTAGAATTTCAATGTTTTCTGCAATAGACTGAACTCGGAATCGTATCCCTTGACATGGCCTTCCTTGAACTCCCGGTAAAGATAGATAAGCCGTTCCAGATAGGTGCGCGACGCCATCTGTCCCAACAGGTCCGCCGTGCCGAGCATGTTGCCGAGAATACGGTCAGCGGGGTCATGAAACGGTATCTTCATCAGGTTCGTTGAAAGACCGGTGCAACTGATCATCCTGCTTGCCGCTTCAAAATCTTTTTTTGTAAATCCCCTTTCCTTGAAATATTTGCGCATGAAATCTATGCTGCGCTCAACATGGTTCAAGGTATACTTGGCCCCGGTCCCCTTCCTGTCTTTCTTGCGCTGGATATACCCGGTATCATGCAAAATGGTGGCGATGAGCGCCAGCTTGACACGGCGAACCGGCAGGCGTGGTTTGACGATGTTGTACCCGTCGATAAGCCGGGATATGGCCAGGAGGGCATCGGCGGTATGTATTTTATCGTGGAACTTTGTATTGCAGGCCCGGTATCCGGCATATCTTCCTTCGAACAGGTCGGTAAAATCGTTAAAAGTAACGCGAACGTCGACAAATTCCGTGACGGAGTAATGGTGGACAAAGTTGTACTTAACCTCTTCAAACATGGCTTCAGGACTGTTCATGTTGACAAGGTGTGCGACTTGTACATCCGCGGTTTTTCGCATAGTCCCTCCTGATCCGACCCACTTGAATTTTACCAGATACCCATTTTCTTTTCAATGCTTTTAAATCATACGTGTCCAAATTACAATCGTCGGTGAAACACAAGAAATGACCTGCATTTGACACATTCCAGAGTAGGGGCGGCTTTAGCCGCCCGGAGGTGTTGACACATACCGTCAAGCGGGCGGATAAAGAGACTGTGTCGTACTGGAAGGTACGACTTCCTTAGATTTTAATGATTGGAGTACCGGCTCTTGCAGGTACGACTTCCTTAGATTTTTATCATTGGAGTACTGTTCTTACAAGTACGGAATAATGAATTATTTGGACACGTCTACTTTTAAATAATGAAATCCAAAGGATTTCAGCAGTTCCCTGAGTTCCTTTCGCGGCAGGCCCACAACGTTAAAATAGTCCCCTTCTATCTTTTCGACAAACGCATCGCTTTCTTCCTGGACGGCATAGGCGCCGGCCTTATCCATGTGCTTGCCGGAAAGCCGCTGAATCTCACCGTGCGGAAGACACCGCATTTTCACCCTGCTCATGGCATAGGCAACGCGTGTCATGCCGCAACAGGCGTCAACAATCGCTATCCCTGTATAAACGCGGTGGTAACTGCCGTTTAGAAGGCCAAGGATGCGCTCCGCGTCTTCCCGGTTTTCCGGCTTGCCGATGATCTGCCCTTTCAAAACGACTATGGTATCAGCGCCGATGACGATCCCCTTAGCCAGTGTCGCGGCAACGGTGCGAGCCTTCTGCAAAGCCAGGTCTTTGACGTGTTCGTGCGGGCGCCGGTACCGGGTATTTTCTTCGATATGCGACGGCTTTACCCTGAACGGTATTCCCCACTCTTTCATCAAGTGAATCCGCCGGGGCGAGGCCGAGGCAAGGATAATAGGCGGCATGGACATTCTCTTCATTATTTTGCTATTTTCTGGAAAATAATTGCCGAAACTATAACGCCAAGCACCGAGGTGATGTTAAACTTCAGTAAACAGCCGAATGTCAACTCTATGACCCGCAAGTTTAACGTGGCCGGAGATAAACCCGCCGATATTTCAGTCGCGAAAAGATCGCGTATCGAACCGTTCGGAACCACCATCCCGATAAACTTCCCCAGAAAAGATCCTATCAGGGCGCCGACAACTACAACTACGAGAAACCAGATAACGCTTTTTGTCATTTCAAGCCTCCCTAAGACGTTCGCCCCCTGTTCGGGGGTGCCCGGCAGCTCCAATGGTTAGGTTCGCTGCCGGCTCTTCCGGAAGCGCTAAAAGCGCTTCCGGCCCAACTACCCTCTTACAATGGAAAACTATGTTTTCCCTTCGTGCCTGCAAGAGCAGGTACTCCATTTATGAAAAGTTAATGAAGTCGTCGCTCTCTTTGTTCGCTGATCCCTTTCTAAGCGGTTAACGACATTAATGACTATGCCACTAAGATAATCTGTACTGTGTAGGGCGCGTTCCCCGAACGCGCCGCAGAACATTTCCGTCGAACAGCCGGCGCGCTCGGGGAGCGCGCCCTACGACTTCCTTATTCAATAAATTATCTTAGCGGCGATGAACATTAATGTTGTACGATATTCGTTCTTTTACCGCACTGCTGACATATACCGTCTTTCAAGTGCTCGATGTTCGCATGGTATCCTTCGCGCGTAATCAGCACTGCGTCGCAGGCGGGGCACCTGGTCACAGAGTGCGCCGGATCATTTACGTTGCCAAGGTACACATAACGAAGTTTCTTTTTTGCTATCGCGCAGGACCGCAGCAGTACGTCCATGTCGGTTGGTTCAAAATTCATCTTGTACTGCGGGAAATAGCGCGAAAAATGCAGCGGGATGTCGGCGTCAAGTCCGGCCAGCCAGTCCGTAAGTTCCTCGATCTCCCGAACGGAATCGTTCTGGCTGGGGATCAGCAGCGTCGTTATTTCGACGTGCTTCTTATTTTTTACCATCAGAGCCACGGCCTCGAGCACCGGCTCCAGGCGGGCGCCGCAGTGGTTTTTATAGAACGATTCCCTGAAAGATTTAACGTCTATATTAGCGGCATCTATCAGCGGCAACAGTTCCTGCCAGGGCTCCGGATTGATGTATCCATTGGTCACCAGAACGTTCTTGAACCCCTGCTCGCGCATGAGTGATGCCGTATCCTTCACCCATTCGTAATTGATGAGCGGCTCATTATAGGTGTATGCCACACCAACAGAGCTGTATTCCCGTGCCACCCGCAGCACAGCCTGAGGCGTCATGGTTTCTGCGGCCACGTCACCGATACCGGCCTGGGATATTTCCCAATTCTGACAGAAGAGGCAGCGGAGGTTGCATCCGGTCGTGCCGACCGAAAGAATATTGCTGCCGGGCAAAAAATGGTATAACGGTTTCTTTTCGACAGGGTCCATATTGGCCGACACAACGCGGTCGTAGGCCGCGGCGTAAAGCGTGCCGCCTTCGTTCTTGCGCACGCGGCATAAACCGTATTGGCCCGGAGATATAGTACACCGGTGTGGACACAGCATGCACCGGATATACCCGTGCTCTTTGCCTTCCCGCTGGTAGAAACGTGCTTCTTTCATGTCTCCGGTTCCCGGCCAACCGCCGTAGATGCATCGATCCAGTCAAGATAATCCTTGTACCCGTGTATAATGGGAAGCGCGATGATTTCCGGGACCTCGTACGAATGCAACTCCCGTATCCTTGCCGCGACTTTATCGAACAGGGATGTCCGCGTCTTAAACATCACGGGCACTTCCGACGACGATTCGATCTTTCCCCGCCACCAATATATTGAATGGATATCGGCGCCGATGTTGGCGCAGGCGACCAGTTTCTCCGCTACTAAACGGTTACCGATCTTTTCCGCCTCAGCCCTGTCCGCGGCCGTAATGAAGACAACGATATAGTCCATGGCATTGCCCTCCAAAGTATTTACGAGACACTACACTATCAACGTTGACGACGGGCAATACGATTCCAGCGGGCACCCCGGGCACTGCGGTTTCGCGCGGCAATGATCTTTCCCCAGCCGCACAATCAGCGCATGAAATTCATTGCACACCCGTTCCGTAACGGGAACGGACTTATTGAAAAACATCTTAACCGTATCATAGTCGTCTGTTGTAAACCAGCCGAGTCTCCGGCCCAGCCGTTTCGTGTAGGCGTCAACGACAAAGGTTTTCCTGTTGCCGGCATAGAGCAGAATAGAATCGGCAGTCTCCGGACCAACGCCGTTCAGCGCCAGCAATTCCTCGCGGATCACTGCCAGGGGCCGGGCAAAAAAAGCAGTAAGGCTCGCCCCTTGCTTTTCTCGAAAATACTTTGCCAACGTTTTTATTCGTTTCGCTTTCTGGTTGTAGTAGCCCGACGGCCGGATAAGGAGAGCCAGCCGCTCCGCACTCAAACCGGCAAGCCGCCGCGGGTTCAGCACACCGACACGGTTAAGATTGGCCAGCGCTTTTTCAACGTTCGTCCAGGCCGTGTTCTGTGTCAGGATAGCGCCCACGCATATTTCAAACCGTTCCAGTTCACTGCGCCGGTACGAGCGTGGCCGGTACTCCGGCACATGCCCCCCCGGTTGAATGACCGGCCACCACCCCTGGTGGCCGAAAGTTTTCAGAAGAATCGTGTAAGCGTTATGAGGGGTAATACCGCGATAATGTGCCAACGTCATGGACGCGCCGCACCATATACCTGTGAAAGCCGCAGATATTCCTGAGCGCTGTGCCCATTTTTTGCAATCTCTTCAGCGGTAAGCTTTCGAACAATTTTTCCCGGAAGACCCAGCACCAGGCTTCCCCGGGTAACGACAAAACCCTCGGTGACGAGCGCTCCTGCACCGATGACGCAATCGTCTTCAATGACCGCGCCGTCGAGAAGTATGGCACCCATACCGATGAGGCAGTTATCACCGATGCGGCAGCCGTGAATGATCGCCCCGTGGCCGACCGTCGTTCCTTTCCCGATAATTGCCGGCATACCATAGTTCGTATGGACAAGCACGCCGTCCTGAAGGTTCGTATCCTCTCCGACAACGATGGCCTCCACGTCGGCGCGCAGGACACAGCCGGGCCAGACGGAAACTCCGCGCGATAAGTCAACCCTGCCTATAATAATGGTATTTTCAAAAACGAGAGTTTCGGGATGGATATGCGGTTGGTATCCGTTGAATGCTTTCAACATAGAACTGAGAAGGAAACTGAACGGCGGAGATCGTCGGGACTACTGCAACAGGCTTATGAGGATTGCCTTCTGTATGTGCAGCCGGTTCTCTGCTTCATCGAAGATAACGGAATTCGGGCCTTCCATGACATCGGCGGTGATCTCTTCACCCCGTATCGCCGGAAGACAGTGCATGACCAGACAATCTTTTTTCGCCAGGGAGAGGAGCTGCGCGTTCATCTGGAAAGGCTGGAAAACAACCTTGCGCTTTTCAAGTTCG
>Ga0315281_10005715_pt1 | contig 17776 bp, 16 predicted proteins | sample YL17G07_0_MG_FD_204540 | JGI IMG/M metagenome (GOLD analysis project Ga0315281, IMG submission 204540) | Sediment microbial communities from Yellowstone Lake, YNP, Wyoming, USA - YL17G07_0 | ecosystem: Environmental > Aquatic > Freshwater > Lake > Sediment | place: USA: Wyoming | collected...
TGTCCGTCCCCTGCAGGTCGTACTCGGCCCCGTTCTCCGCCAGGGCGGCCACCAGCTTCGCCTGGTCGATGAGCGTGCCCCACGGGACGTTGGTCTCGACGAACTTGCGCCGCATGAGCCCGAACAGCTCGGTGGTCATGAAGTAGCTGTACGACTCGCGGTGCAGGGCGCGCTGCTGCGCGTTCTCGCCCGGGAGACCGACGTACTCGTCGAGGTTGAACGTGCGGACGCGGGCAGCATCGATGCCGCCGGCGTTGAACGTCTTGGCGAGATGCTTGTACAGGCCCGTGGGCGAGTTGCCGGTGGCCAGACCGAGCACGTACTCAGGCTTGCTCGCCTGCTTCTTCTCGATGTCGGCCGCGACGATGCTCGCGGCCACCGCGCTCATCTGGTCGAAGTCGGTCGTGACATGGATCGTGAACGGCATGCAGGCTCCCTCCCGGACGCTCGCCCCGCAGGTGGTGGTCGATTCGATCAGCCGATGGTGTCGCGCACCACGCCGGCGACCAGCTGACAGTACTTCGCGGTCGCCTCCCTGGTGGGGCCCTCCACCATGACCCGGCACATGTTCTGCGTGCCCGAGTAGCGGACCAGAACACGGCCCTGGTCCTTGAGCTCGGCCTCGACCTGGGCGATGACCGCGACGATCTCCGGCACCGTCGTGATGTCGGGCTTGCTCTTGACGTCGACGTTGATGAGCTTCTGCGGGAAGACGTCCATGAGGGTGGCGAGCTCCGACAGCGGCTTGCCGGTCTTGAGCATCGCCGCCAGGAGCTGGAGCGCGGTGAGGATGCCGTCGCCGGTCGTGTGGTGGTCGAGGAAGATCATGTGGCCGGATTCCTCGCCGCCGATGACCGCGCCCAGGCGAAGCATGTCCTCGAGCACGTAGCGGTCGCCGACCTTGGAGGCGTGGTGCTGGAAGCCGTACTTCTTGCAGGCGACCGTGAGCCCGAGGTTGCTCATGACGGTGCTCACGAGCAGATCGTTCTTGAGCTTGCCCTCTTCCTTGAGCATGCGGCCGCAGATGATGAGGATCTGGTCGCCGGTGATCTCGGCGCCCGTCTCGTCGACGGCGATGAGCCGGTCGCCGTCGCCGTCGAACGCGAGGCCCACGGCCGAGGCGGTCTCGACGACCGCCTTGCGCAGGTCGGCGGTGTGCTGGGAGCCGCACTCGCGGTTGATGTTCAGCCCGTCGGGCTCGTCGTGGATGACCGTGAGCTCGGCGCCGAGCTCGCCCAGGGCCTCCGGGGCGACCTTGTACGTGGCGCCGTTGGCGACGTCGAGGACGATCTTCATACCCTCGAGCGAGAGGCTGCGCGGGAAGGTGTTCTTGAGGAAGACGACGTAGCGGCCGTGCGCGTCGGGCAGCCGGTACGCGCGCCCCATCTCGGCTGAGGGGGGTACCATCTCGGGCAGCTTGCCGCCCAGCATCAGCTCCTCGATCTCCTCCTCCTGCTCGTCCGAGAGCTTGAAGCCCCGGCCGGAGAACACCTTGATGCCGTTGTCCTCGAAGGGGTTGTGGGAGGCGGAGATCACGATGCCCGCGTCGGCGCGCATGCTCTCGGTCATGAAGGCGATGCCGGGCGTCGGCAGCACCCCGACCAGCAGCGGCTCGCCGCCCATGGACGTGATACCGGACTCGAGGGCGCTCTCCAGCATGTACCCTGAGATGCGGGTGTCCTTGCCGATGATGATGCGGGTGGTGTGGCCCTTCTTCTTGAGGACGTGCGTGACGGCCTGACCGGCGGCGAACGCCGTCGTGGCGTCCATGGGGTAGCGGTTGGCCTCCCCCCTGATACCGTCGGTCCCGAACAACCTACCCATGGCTTCTCCTCACTCTCGGGGGTCCGTCACTCGTCGTGGAACAGGCTCAGGGGCTGCAGCAGCACGGCCGCCTGCTCGCAGAGGGAGTCGACGACCTGCTGCAGCCACGAGACGCCGGCTGCGACCACATCGCCGGGCAGCTGCTGGATGGTCTGCGTGTAGTCGCGGCGCACGTCGGGCGAGGCGCCGGCGGTGTCGCCAGCGGCCGCCGCCCGGAACGCCGCCAGGAAGGCCTGCCGGCCGGCGGCCGGCGGCTCCTCGTCGAACAGCGCACAGACCTCGGCGCTGCGCTCGCGCAGCGCCCGCCTGCCGGCGTCGTCGGGCGAGACCTTTGCGGCCATCGCGGTGAGACGCTTCGCCCGCTCCCGCTTGGCCAGCGCGAGCATCTCCAAGGCGCCCTCGTAGACAAGCCCGCCCAGCTCCTGGGCGGCGAAGAACGGCTGCCGCACGTGGGCATACCACTGCTCGAGCGCCACGAGATTGGCCAGGTAGACGACGTTGTTGGCGACCACGCGGGCGAGGTTCGGGTACAGGCGCGGGGCATGATCGCGTTCGCGGCCGGGGTAGGCCTCGCTGGCGACCAGCTTGCCGTCGGCGAGCACGTCACGGCGCAGGACCGAGCCCGCCGCCACCACCGTGCCGAACCCGAGACGCAATGGTCCCACGGCCCCACCCTGCCCGCCGAGGAAGATCGCCGGCTGGTCCAGCATCACGCCGCGCGGCACGTCGCCGAACAGCGAGGCCGTGGTCTTGTCGCCGTCCGGCGTGAAGTTGAAGTGGATGTACGAGCTCCCCACCTCGGTGTGGTCCTTGCGGCTCACGCCGCCGGCCAGGAGGCAGTCGCAGAGGTTGATCAGGCTGCCCAGGGTGACGAAGGGGAAGAGGATGGTCTGCTTGAGACCGACGCAGTGCGCGCCGTTGGCCTCCTCCTCGAGGAGACATGCCTCGCGCAGCTGCGCCGCCGGACCCATGTTCGCCTTCTCGAGGAAGACCGACCTCATGAAGGAGCCGCCCTTGAGCTCTACTTCGGGGCCGAGGCGACAGTCGTCGATCGTGACCGGGCCCTCGGCGCCGAGCTTGACGCCGGCGGAGATGACGGTCTTGGCGCCGTAGATGCGGCATCCGGGGTAGAGCTTGACGCCGTCTCCCGAGATCCGGTCCAGGTCCACCTCGGGGCCTATGTCCAGCGTGAGGGGGTTCGGGATATCGAGTCCCTTGTCCACCAGCTCGACGATGGCGTCGTAGCTTCTCGGCCGTAGCTCTTCGCGCGATGATCCCATGGCTTGTCCCACCGGTTCGGCGATGACTGGACGGTCCCCGGCAGACCCGGGAAAGGCTGTCGCGCAGATTCGCGCAACAGTGGGCATGTGTCAAGCGCCGGCGCTGCGGCGGGATCGATGTGTGTCAGAGCGTCACGGCGATTGGACGCCGGCGGTGCAGGCGGGAACTCGCACGCCCCAGGAAGATGCGCCTCTTCCCTGGGTTCTCAAGGCCACCCCGGGAGGCGCCGGTGTGCAAGCCTGACAACACCTCCCACACGATCCAGTTCCAATGCCGTGACCCCCTGTGTACCATGTGATGCGTCCGGGGCAACGGCAGGAGCGGCCGGTGACAAGATCAGTGTGCATAGTCTTTCCTACGGGCTGCCCGAGAAGTCAGGTCGAGGCCGCTCGGCTCTTCGAGTACTTCGCCGCCAACGGCTGGCGTCTCAACGACAAGTACGCGCGCAGCGACCTCATCGTCATGAGCGGGTGCGCGGTCGCGACCAAGCAAGAGGACGCGAGCCTGACGGCAGTCTCCGTTGCGGCGAAGAAGCGTCGTCCGGCCTCGCGGCTGGTCGTCGTCGGCTGCGCCGCCGGCATCGTCGATGACCGACTGCGCGAGGAGTTCGGGGCGATCGTGATCCCCCCTGTTCGGATACACGAACTCGACCAGATCATCGGCGCCCAGGTCCCCCTCTCCGATATCCGCGACCCCAATCACCTTGCGCCACTGATCCGCCGCGCCGGTCGTCCTCTTGCGGTGAACACCACGAGCGGTCTCCGCAGGGCGATCCGGCGGGTGCGGCGCGCCCGCCGCGGACTGATGACGAGGAGCCGGAGCACACCGCACGAGTTCGCCGACCTGGAGCCTCTTCACAACGTCCACTCCATACGAGTCGCCGCAGGCTGCCTTGAGGAGTGCAGCTACTGCGCCATCCGGGTCGCCGTAGGGTCGCTCCGGTCCAAGCCACTCGACCGCGTCATCGAGGAACTCGACGAGGGCCTGGCGCTTGGACGTACGGAGTTCAAGCTCATCGGCGCGGACGTCGGCGCCTACGGCCAGGATCTGGGCAGCTCGTCCGCGGAACTCCTGACCGCCATCTTCAGTCGCACTGCGCCATTCAAGGTGACCATCCATGACTTCCACCCCCGCTGGCTCGTGCAGTACGAAGACGTACTCGTGCCGCTCCTTGCGGACAACACCGACAGGGTGAGGCTGCTCATCCTGCCGGTGCAGTCGGGAAGCGACCGCGTCCTTCAGCGCATGGAGAGGCGTGGCAGCGCCGAAGAGCTCGCACGCTCCCTGCAAGCCCTGCGGTCGGCGACGCCCGGGCTGACGCTCGGGACGCACGTGCTGGTCGGGTTTTACCAGCGAGACCGAAGAGGACTTCGAGGATTCGCTCCGGCTGCTCAGACTCATCGGATTCGAGCGCGTCGACATCTACAGATACGCCGACCGCCCCAAGACGGCCGCTCTTTCCTTCTCGGACAAGGTGTCCGCCGACGTCAAGAGCGCGCGCGTGGAGCGCCTGCTTCGTGAACTGCCGACTGCGCGGCAGTTCACCTAGCGATACGGCACGCCGCCATGCAGGAAGAGGCCGGGACCTCAGGCACATCAAACCGTGCCGCCGGCCGCGTTCCTGCGCACAAAGGGCCGCCTGACGCGGCCCTCTGCGATCGATCTGCTCGGCGACGAGGCTCGGTCAGGCGGCCTTCGCCGCCGCGCCGGTCACGTTGAAGCGCCGCGCCGCGGATTCGCCCTCGTCGAACTGCACGATGACGCAGGGTTCGTCGCCGACGACCCAGCCGTCGTGATCCGCCGGGATGACGAACACGCTCCCGGGGCCGAACTCGAGCCGCGTCCCATCGCTGAGTTCCGCGGCCAGGTGCCCCGACACGGTGTAGCCCACGTGCGTGTCAAAGCACTTCGGCGCTCCCATGTGGGTCGAGAACCTCCAGCCCGGTGGGTAGGTCACTCGCTTCACCTTCATGTCGCCGATCTGCACGATATCGATCTCCGCGCCACCCTTTGTGACGTGATCGTCTGGTCTGTCGAACGACTTCGTTGTCCCGCCGATGGGGGTTGCCATCAGTGCCTCCTCGATCTCGGCTGCGAGCCGAGTCACCGCCGGGTCGTCGGGACCCAGTGAAAGCAGGATTCCCCTATCGAGACAGTGATAAGCCTAACTGACCGATGCTCGAGACCGGCCCACCCGTCGCGCGCGGTACGGTTTTCCATCCTCGGTGCGACGCAGACGCTCCCCACGATCACCGCGGCGCAGGAAGAGACCGTAGCCAGGACTGCCTAAGCGGTCGTCGCCGCCGAGGGTCCAGAAGAAGTGGATGCTGCCGCAGAACCGCCCGCTCGACCTGTGCCGCACCCGCGCGACCTTGGCACCAAGGCGCACATTCGCTCGCCCGAGCGTCTCGACGACGCTCGACACCTTCCCGCGTGCACGGCGGCGACCCGGGCGCCGCCGGCGCATCTAGTCTAGACTACCCTTGGACGAGCCTCGGATGGAGGGCACACATGACTGCGACGCTGCAGCTTCTGACCGCCGACGAGCGCGCCGAGGTGCACGAGCGCACGCTCAAGGTCCTGGCCACGACAGGGATGCGCGTCGACCGCGATGCGGGCCGGAGCATCCTCACGGATGCCGGCGCCCGCGTCGACGAGTCGACGCGCATCGTCCGCTTCCCCCCCGAGCTGATCGAGCAGTCGCTCGCGCTGGCACCCAGGCGCTTCTCGCTGGGAGGCCGCGACCCCGGCTTCGAGTTCCCGCTCAACGCCCACCGGGCCACACTGCTCAACGGCGGCGGCGGCGACCACGTCGTCGATCGCGTGACGGGCGAGGTGCGGCTGGGCACCCCTGACGACTGGGTCGAGATCGCCCGCCTGATCGACGCGCTGCCTGAGATCGGCGTCGGGTGGGTCGGCACCGGCGAGTGGCGTGGCGGAGAGACCGTGCCGGTCGCCGCGGTCAGCGACACCGCCGAGACCACGCGGCTCTTCTCGCGCCACCTCAACACGTCGTTCGACGACCCGGCCCTGGTGCCCTGGTGGCTCGAGACCCTGGCGATCGTCCACGGTGGCCGCGACGAGGTCGTCCGGCGGCATCCGGTCTCGTTCCTGTTCACACCGGTCTCGCCGCTGATCGCCGAAGGCGCAGTCATCGACACGTGGCTGGCCATGCGCGACTGGCAGATCCCCGCGGTGGTCATGCCGATGCCGCTCATGGGCGCCACCGCTCCCGGCAGCCGCCTGGGGACGATCCTCTCGACGAACTGCGAAGTCCTGGGCATGCTCTGCATGATCGAGGCGGCCGCGCCGGGCACCCCCTTCGTCTACGCACCGATCATCGCCTCGGTCGACCCGCGCAGCGGCCGCTACGCGGGCGGTGCCGCGCTCACCGCGTTGTGCTGCGGCGGCACCGAGATGGCGCGGCACTACGACCTGCCGGTCTGCAGCAGCGCCTTCAACTGCGACGCGTGGGTACCCGGCGCGCAGGCCGCCTACGAGAAGGCGTTCGGCATGCTGCTCACGGGTCTCTCCTGGCCCGACATGCTGGTCGGCCCCGGCGAGCTCGCCGGCGGTCTCTGCTTCGGTCTCGAGCAGCTCGTCATCGACGTCGAGATCTGGCGGATGTGCCGTGCCGCCCACGAGGGCATCGCCACCGGCGCCGACCGATGGCTCGACGACGTGCTCGCGCGCGTCGGACCCGGCGGCAACTTCCTCGGCGAGCGCTCGACCCGCGTGAACATGCGCGGCGACGAGTGGTTCGTGCCGCGCCTCGGCACGCAGGACGCCCGCGAGGTGTGGGAGGCAGCGGGCAAGCCCGACGTGGTGGAGGAGGCGCGGCAGAAGGTGGCGGACACCCTCGCCACGCACGAGGCGGCGCCGTGGGACGAAGCCGTCGAGGGCGCGCTGGCGCAGTTACGCCAGCGCGCCCTCGACGCCTGACCCGGCGCCGCCTTCCGCGCCCCGCAAAGCGCCCGTTCTGTGCCGCACGTCCGGCCCGACTTGGTGATGAGCTCCTCGGGACGGTAGCGCTTCTGCGCGCCGCCCCTCTCCTCCCGACGACGGGTCAGTCGAGCGACACGACCCGATACGAGTTCTCGCACGGCCTGCCGGCGCAGACGTGCATGCGACGCTCTTCGAGTTCGATGATCACGCTCCCCGTGGTGGGGCCGTCCTCGGGGTCGTCGGGGACGGGGTGGGCGCAGATCGACGTGGGCGCGTTGGCGTGGTCGCGCAGCACGGAGGCGACGATGTCGAACGGATCGTCGCCGCGCGCCTGCCCTGCGGCGACCAGCTCGCGCCCGCGTCGCAGCCGCAGCCGCGAGCCCGCCGAGTCCGAGCGTTCGACGTCCTGCAACTCGGCGGCGGTGAAGTGGTTGGTGTGCACCAGCCAGCCGTCGGCTTCGATGGTCGCGTCGCGTTCGGCCGAGACCTCGACGTCCCAGATCTCACCACCGGCCCGCGCGTTGAGGTGGTTCGAGCCGCGGGCGCGGCCGCGCATGCGGGCGCGCGCATCGGCCTCTTCTCGCGTGGCGGCCTCGAGCAGCCAGCGATGCTTGAACGCATTGGGCATGCCGGGGCGCTCGTCGCGCGCGTAGAGCGTGTTGCCGTAGAAGGCGATGCCGTGCGAGTTGACGCCGCACATCGGGAGGTAGGCGGCGGCGGTCAGCGCCAGGATGCGCGTGCCGTCGGGCACCGTAATCGAAAGCAGCACCATGTTCTCGACGTCGGCCTCGATCCAGTCCTCGTTGTGACCGATGATCGTGCGGCTCGGCGAGGCCAGCGCCAGGCAGGTGCAGCGGTCGACCGGTCGTGTCACGGAACCTCCCGCGGCGGGCCGCGAGGCGCAGAGGACCTCCTCTCCGCAGTTGAGCACGAGCAGCTTCTCAAAGGGCACTCCGGCGCTCTCGGCCATGCCCGCGAGCTCCTCGACGTATTGGGGCAGATCGCGCTCGGCGTGCCGCAGCAGAGCCAGGGAGCGCTCTTCGGCGGCGGCGAAGGTCATGCCCGCCAGCCACTCGATGTGCTCCTCGTAGAAAGCGAGCGAGCGCCTGATGCGCTCGCGCGCCGCCTCGCCGACCTGGCGCCCGATCTCGCGGTACGTGCCGCGCGCCTCGATGAAAGGCAGGGAGGACGGACCGTTCACGAGACACCGGCCCACGAGTATCCGCTGCTCGTGGCATGGAGCCGACCCAACCCGGGGAAGGGGAAGTGGAAGGCATGGACGAGGCAATCCTCGTCGGCGGCCTTCGCGAACAGCGCCCGCCGCGTCTGCGCGACGAGGACGGGGTCGGCGTCGACCACGGAGTACCAGTCAGGGTGCGCCACATGCAGCGGGTGGAGGACCAGGTCCGCGATGAAGAGCAACCGCTCGCCGCGCGACAACAGCTCCACCGCGAGGTGGCCCGGCGTGTGACCGGGGGCGGGCAGGTAGTGCACCCCGCCGAACGGTTCGCCTTCGTCGTCGACCAACTCGAGGCACTGCTGAACGATGGGGAGCGTCTCGACCGCGAACTCGAGCAGGAACGCCCCGGTCTCGGCGGGCAACACCCGTTCCGCCTCGCCTTCCATCCAGAACCGCCACTCCTTCTTCGACAGGAGGACAGGAGCTGTCGGGAAGATGAGCGAACCGTCTCCATCGACCAAGCCGCCGATATGGTCGGGATGGCCGTGCGAAAGAATGACGGTGTCGATGTCCGAAGGAGCTATGCCGGCGTCGGCGAGGTTCTCGATGAGTCGTCCCGTCTGCGGGTCGAGTGCGCCGGCGCCGGCGTCGACGAGGATGCGTCGCGCGCCCGTGTCCACCAAGAGGCAGGTGATCTCCTCGGTCCATTGCGTCCACGGCGTCGCGATACCCGACTCACGCAGCGCAGCGTCTAGCTCGGCCGATGGCGCGTTCGCGAACAGTACCGGCGCGGGGGCCTCCTCCTCTGGTCCGCCGACCAGCGCCCCGTCGCTGACCGCCAGGCAGTCGAAGCTCCCTACTGTGAAACGAAAGTGCCCTGCACCCATGACTGCGCCGCCTCCGCGGCGTGCAGGCATTGTAGACCGCCGACATCGGCAGGCACCAGTGTGGGCGCTCTCCGCACACGGGCGGCGGCCACGTGACGCGGTCCGCGTCTGCTCTTCGAGCCGCCGTCGGCTCGGCCCAAGCTGCCTGGAGAGCGCAGACGAGACGCTGCCCGCCCGAGCTGTTCAGGGCCGTATCCCTGCTAGTCGGTGAGTCCCCTGAACTCCCCGCTCTCCCGGACGACGACCGGCCATCCCTCCAGGTCGGCGGGGATCTGACCAACCACCCCGGCCGTCTTCTCAGCGACGTACACCGTGATGCACGGCCTGCCGCCGGTCTCCCCTTCGGCCACGCCGACGACGCCCGGCAGGGAGACGATGCGCCGCGCATGCCGTTCCAGGACCGACCGCATCGTCTCGTCAGGCATCCGTGGACCCGTCGATCTGAGCCGACCCGCTGCCCTGAGGTGTCACTTGCCGTCGATGGCGACGTCGAAATACTGCAGGACACTGTCGATCGGATTCACGATGGCCATGGTGCCCTCGGCGTTGCCGGCGAAGAGCAGGCCCACGGGGTTGGCGCTGACGTCGTCGGTCACCACGAGGGATCCGGAGTCACCGGGCTGTTCGAACACGCCGGGAGTCTTCACGATGATCTGACCGGTGAACCAGGCATACCAGTCGTCGGCGTAGCCGACGATCATGGTGGCGTTGATCCCGGTGACAGTGCCCTTCGTCAGAAGAGTGGTCCGGCCGAACTTCTGCACCGCCATGCCCAGCGTCGCGGCCTTGGTGACCGAGTTCGGGACTCCGTACCCGCCGAGAGCCACGGGAGTGGTGTTGCCGAGCGACGATCTGTCGGTCAAGGCGATGGCGGCGTCGATGTCGTTGAACGCGAAGACGCTCCCGTCGATCGGCTTGTAGGCCGAGACCGTCCCGAGACGCAGGCTTGGATCGTACACGTGACTCGGGACGTCGTAGAGACCCGGTTGCGTGACGACGTCCCCGATGGCTCCCTGGCCGTCGAAGTCGTTGGGTGCGTACACGTGCGTGTTGCTGAGCGCGTAGACGTTGCCGGCCGCGTCCACCACACGGCAGGCGATGGTGCCGGCGGAGACGTCCTGGGAGTTGCCGGTGGACACACCTGTGGGAACCGGGCGAGCCCAGACGTCGGTGGTCTTCGGCGGGACGGGGATCCCTCCGACGGTGATGGTGACCGAGGCCCGGCCGGTCGCGCCCCGCGGATCAGTCGCCGACGCGGTGATCGTGTGCGTACCGTCGCTCAGCACGCGATCGAAGCCAGCCCCCGTCGGTAGGGGACCATCGATGCTGGAGGTCCACACGAGCTTCCAGGAGAGGTCTCCATCCTCCTTGTCCTGCGCCGTGGCCGCGAAGGAGACCGGTGTGCCCGAGTAGAAGTGCCCGCCGTCGGCCGGGCTGATGATGCTGACGACGGGGGCAGCATTCCGCTGCCTGAGCGCTGTCAGCTTGCCGATGACCTGCACGACCACCGGCACGCCGTCGAGGAAGAACGGGACGTGGCGCACTCCTGGTCTCTCGACGAAGACCTCTACCGCCGCCGTCCCACCTCTTCCTAACCCGACTGCCGTGCCTACGACGCCGGGTGTGGTCAGCAGCCGCGGGTTATGCATCTCCTGGGCGGCGATCGCTTTGGCCAGCCCGGGAGGCCCCCCCGGAGGCGCCACAGCGTAGGCTGCGCACGTCGAGCCCAGCAGGACGATGGTGACGACGACTGCCACCAAGAGGCACTTGCGCATGGTCGCCCTCCCTTCTCCCCTCGGGGCGTCTCTTCTCGTGCAGGCGAGAAGGACCGCCGTCAGGGATCGCCAGTGCTGATGGACAGACTAGGCCGGGCAGATGGAGGTGTCCATGCCGCCCGTCGTTGTGTGAGTCTCACGCGGGCCTCGCGAGGCCCGCAGACGACTGGTCGCGTCAGTGCACCCTCGTGGAGCGGCGCCGGAAGAAGAGCCTCGCGACGGCCGCCGCCACGACGAGCCCGGCCACGACGGGACCGATGACCCTGGCCCTCCTGCCGGCACCAGCCGCCCGTTGAGCGGCGGCGTCCAGAGCTTCATCGAGGTCGTCGCGGAGTGATTCGAACGAGCTGGTCAGAGCCGCGCGCTCCCGCACGATGTCGGCGCGGATCTCGGCCGCCGGCCGCGCGGGAGCTTTCGCACCAGTAGCAGGCATGTCGCTCACGAGACACTCCCTCCCGCGTCGGATGGCGTCTGGGGCGGCTGGTCGCCATTGTCCGGACGCTCCAGTGTCGGCGCAGCGGCCGGCGCTGGCGAGGCCGCGCCGGCCCTCGAGGCCTTTCGCCCCGGGACGGCCTTGGCGCGCACGCCGGCGGCCGTCTGGCGCACGTTGGTCCTGATGAGCTCGGCCGTCGTCCTGGCCTCGGCGATCGCCGTCTCGGGCGCCGGCTTCTGCGCCTGCCGCGCCAGGCTCCGGCCCACGAGCGCCATGATCGTGACGACGAGGAAGAGGACCGCCGTGACGATGAGCAGCGAGAGCCACAGCGGCAGGACCAGCGCCAGTGCCACGGCGATCGTCGCCAGAGCGAACCCGACCGCGTAGAGGGCGAACAGGCCGGCGCCGGCGAAGAGCGCCGCGGCGCCGCCGAACCGCCGCCCCTTCTCCTTCATCTCACTGGCCAGAAGCTCGCGGTTCAGTGCTGCAAGGCGCTGAGCTCGAGCGCGGATATCGGCGACCGAGGCGACCAGGCGTTCACGCGCTCCCATGCTCCCCCCTCTTATCCGCTGATTGACGACTCGCAACGACGCACCGCGTCGCACTGAGGCCTGAGTTGACGCGAGCCTACCCATGGGCCGAAGTCGAGCAAACCATCAGCGTCAGGCTGGTCGGACGACCGCGAAGAACCGGCGCCCCCGGCTGGGATCGGACCAGCGACACCATATGCGGGAAGCCTCACGATGGCCTCTTGAGGCGTGCCGCCCCGTGGCGATGCGCATGGTTGACAGTCAACAGTCACGCCCGTAGCATCCCGTCGGAATCAACAGGGCCTCTCCCGTCTCCTCATCTGGGCGCGGGAGCGAACTCGTCCTGACTGTTCCTGCGCGACTGGCGGCACCTGCCCGGCTGGCGGTGGGAGTGGGGGACCGCAAAGGAGGAAGTCGTGAAAGTCCTCATCGTAGGCGCGGGAGCGCAGGGCCACGTCGTCACCTGGAACCTGGCCCGGTGCCCGGAAGTCACCAAGATCGTCCTCGGCGATGTCGACGAAGCGCGGGCTCGCGCGGTCGCCGACCAGGTGGGCGGCGGCAAGACCGAAGCGATCGCCCTCGACGCCTCCGACGTCGAGGCGGTCAAGAAGGCGGCGGCCGGCGCCAAGCTGGTGATGAACGCCACCATCCCCGAGTTCAACATGGCGATCGCCGAGGCTTGCCTGGCCGTCGGCGTCAGCTACCAGGACATGGCGACGGGGACGCTGATCGACAAGACGATCGACGAAGCCACGCTCGCCCAGTTCGAGCTTGACGAGGAGTTCAAGAAGGCCGGCATCACCATGCTCTCCTGTACCGGGATGGACCCCGGCGTCAGCAGCACCTTCGCCGGCAACGGCTACGAGGACCTCGACGTCTGCACCGACATCCACATCAGGGACTACGCGATCCTCGAGAGCCCGGTGCCGCTGCAGATGTGGTCGGTGTGGACGTACTACACGGACTGCGCCACGCCACCGCTGACCTTCCAGGACGGCAAGTACAAGCGCGAGAAGCCGTTCGGGCTGCGCGAGCACTACCAGTTCCCGGCGCCGTTCGGGCGCGGTTGCGTGATCGCGCACGACCACGAGGAGCTCTCGACGCTCCCGCGCTTCTTGCCGAAGCACTTCGGCGACAAGGGCCTGAAGAACGTCACCTTCAAGCTCGGCATGGACGAAGAGGCGCTCAATGCCGACGAGGCGTTCGTGGCCAGCGGCATGGCGAGCAAGGAGCCCGTGCTCGTGAACGGGGTCAAGGTCCGGCCCATCGACGTCTACTGCGCCACCCTGACCCCGAACCCCGCGCCGGCCGAGATGAAGCGCCTGGTCGAGGCCGGTGAGATCCAGGACTACGGCGTCATCCTCGCCGATGTCTGGGGCGAGAAGGACGGCAAGCCGGCGAAGTGGAACTACACGATCTTCACGCCGACGATCCAGTGGATCACCGAGCGCATCCCCGGGGCTACGTCCGTGTCGTACGGAACGTCGACGCCGGCGTCGATCTACTCCGAGTTCATGGTGAAGGACATCGTCAAGCAGAAGGGCGTCGTCGTTCCCGAGATCCTCGACCGCCCAGTCCGCGACGCCTTCATCAAGGAACTAGGCAACCGCGGCCTGCGGGTCACGCGCAGCTTCGAGACCCAGATCAACTGATGCAAGAGCTGGTGCCCCGGTTGGAATCGAACCAGCGACACCAGGTTCAGGAATCATGCAACAGGCGTGACGGCACCTAGTGGTCAGCGTGCCTTTGTGCTGCAAAGTCCAGGTTTCTGCGCGAGTCCGATACGGGTCGTTCCCAAGCGTAGCGGACCGCGACGAGGCGTCTTGTCGGCAGCGCGGCGGCACGCTGGCCGTCACGACAAGTTGTCGCGAAGCCTCCGTCAAACCCGGGGGGTTCCACCCTCGTCTTGTCGCTGCGCGCGGGCGTGGAATACCATCTCGGGTGCCCGCAGCAATCGTGGTATGGAAGGCTTTGTCGCAGCCAGGATGAGTGGGGCCCCAGGGGGGCGCACCACCGGCCGGGAGCGCACAGCCGCGGAGGTGACGCACGTGGAAGCGCAGGTTCCCACCCGCATGGGTGACGGCTCGCTCGTCGAACTGACCCGTAGCCAGATCAAGGCCGAACTCGAAGCCGGGACGGAGGCAGCGGTCAAGAGAGGCAAGGTCGAACCGCTCGCGCAGGACGAGCTCGACCATCTGCTCGACATCTTCGCCTCGGCGGCGCGCTTCACCGGCGTCGATATCGGCGACGAGGTGATCCTGAGCCAGGACGGCACCGGCCAGCCGCAGCAGGGCGGTCGCATCGAGGCGCTCTACCAGTTCGAGCAGATCATCTGCCAGGACTCGGTCGAGGCGTGCCACATGGACTACTCGTATCCGGCGGTCAAGACGCTCGTACCGGTGGAGCAGGCGGCGATGAAGGAGGCGCAGGAGCGTCTCACGATCCCGGTGCATTACGGTGCGCAGCCCGACCTGGGGCGCTACTCCAAGCCCAGCGGACCCTGCGGCAACTGGTCCGAGCTGCTGCCGCAGATGAAGATCGACGAGGCCCGCGCCGCCCAGGAAGAGGCCGTCGAGATGGCGATCGAAGATATGGTCTTCGTCGCCGAGAGCCTCTGGGAGGCGGGGGCCGACGGGATCAACTTCGACACCGCCGGCGCCGCCGGTGACGCCGACTTCCTGGCCACCCTCCGCGCCGTCGAAACGCTGCGCAAGCGGCACCCCGACATGGGCATCATGGTCGGCATGGCGAGCGAGATGGTGCTCGGCATGCACGGTCAGCTCGAGTACGACGGCGTGCGCCTCGCGGGCCTCAAGCCGCTCGGTCAGATGGAGGCCGTACAGACGGCCGGCGCGACGATCTACGGGCCGGCGATCACCATCAACACCGGCAAGACCATCGCCTGGAACAGCGCCCGGGTACTGACCTACGTCAAGCCCTGCATGGATGAGGCTCAGATCCCCGTGCACCTCAACGTCGGCATGGGTGTCGGCGGCGTGCCGATGTACGGGTTCGCGCCGGTCGATGCCGTCTCGCGGTGCTCGAAGGCCGCCGTCGACATCCTGCGGCTCGACGGCTTGTAGGTAGGCGGGGGTGACGCGCACGGCATGTCCGTGACGCACACGTGCGCTTCCGGCATGGGAGGATTGCGCGCCGCTGGAGACCTGGTGGCGAGGCTGCAGATGTCGAAGGGCATGAGGATCAAAGAGGCCAAGAAGTTCGTCGCCGACAAGCTGGGCGTCTCGACGCGTGATCTGTCCGACAACCGCACGATGCACGAACTGCGCGGAGAGCTGCGCATGGGCCGCATCTACGAGGGTGAGACGACGTACTTCGACGACCCCAGCCCGCTCGAGGCGAAGTACCACATCGCCGAACGGCTGGGCATCAGCATCAACTCGGTCAACCGGTTCAAACGCGGACTGGGCATCTGAGGGTGAGAACGGCTTGAGGCGCATCTTCACGTATTGAGGGGAGTGCGGCCGATCTAGGCCAGGACTCCGTCGCAGACAGTCACGGCAGTTTACGCGCCGCGATATCGTGGCGATCAGGCAGAAACGAGAGGAGACACGATGAGCACTGACGAGAAGCCTCCGATCCGCGTGATCGTCCCCGGCGACGCTGTGTGGGAAGAGGCGTTTCGCGGCCCCGACGAGACCGAGGCGCCGGGCCGCGAGTTCACCACCGCGGTGTCGCCCGACGAGAAGTTCTCGGCCGGCTTCTGGGAGCGCGACGAGCAGCGGCGACCGTTCGTGCGCGCCTTCCACGAGGTGGCGATCATCCTCGAGGGCAAAGTCGAGATCACGCTCGACGACGGCACTGTGCTGCGCGCCGGCCCCGGCGACGTGATCGACACGCCCAAGGGCAGCGGCGGCTACTGGAAGAACCTCAGCCCGGTGCGCAAGTTCTGGGCGATCTACGAGCACGACTGAGCCGGTGGGTCGGCGTGCCGGCGCCCTCGGCGCCGGCACGAGGAGCGGCCGGCGCGACGCGGGATTTCGCGCCATCGGCAACCAGCAAGGAGTGACATGCGACCAGAGACGACGTTCGCCTCAGAGGCTGAGTGCAGCCTGATCGTCGAGCAGGCGCTGTACGTGCTCGAGACCACGGGCATGCACTTCGGGCGCGCCAAGGCGCTCGACGTGCTCGCCGACGCAGGCGCGCGCGTCGACCGCGAAGCGGGCGTCGCGCGCCTGCCGCGCGAGCTCGTCGAGTCCACCGTCGCGCGCCTGCCCCGAACCGTTCTTCTCGCCGGCGCCACGCCCGCCGACGACTGCCTGCTCGACCCCGGGCGCATCCACTTCCTGCCCTCGGGCAGCCCCACGGTCACTCTCGACTTCGAGACCGGCGAGTACCGGCCGAGCACCCTCGAAGACCTGCGCCACTCGACCATCGTCGCCGGCGCCATGCCGCCGGTCGACATCCTCTGGGCGCTCGTGAGCGCCACCGGTCTGCCCGATGACGGCACGCTGCTCGCCGAGGTGCGCGCCATGCTCGCCTGGAGCGGCAAGCACATCCAGGACGACGTCGTCGCGCCGTGGCAGGTCGAGCCGATGCTCGCCGTCATCGAGGTCGTCTGCGACAGTCTCGCCTCGTACCGCGAGCGGCCGCGCTTCAGCTACTGCTGCTGCACCACGTCGCCACTCGCTGTCGGTGCTGAGCTGCTCGATGCGAGCATCGGCGTGGCTCGCTATGGCGGCCCGATCCTCGTCTATCCCATGCCGATCGCCGGCGCGACGGCTCCGCTCACGGTCGCCGGCGCCGTGGTCATCAACGTCGCGGAGTTCCTCGGCGTGGCCACCGCCATCGAGCTCGCGGCGCCGGGCTCGCGGCAGATCATGGGCGTCGGCACCAGCCTGCTCGACATGCACGCGACCACCTTCTCGTTCGGCGCCCCAGAGACGGCGCTCATGTGCGCCACCGGGGTGGCCGTCGCCCACTACCTCGGCGTGCCGGCGCTGGCTCCCGCCCTGGGCACCGACGCCAAGTACGGCGGCATCCAGGCCGGCTACGAGAAGGCTCTCAAGGGGCTGATAGTGGCCGCGTCAGGCGCCGACCTCATGACCGGCGGCATCGGCATTCTGTCGGGGGCCGGCATCATGAGCCTGCCGCAGATCGTGATCGACGCCGAGATGGCGACCATGATCCACCGCATGCTCGACGGCGCCGAGGTCAGCGCCGAGACCCTGCAGGGTGAGGCGATCGCGCGCCGGGGCTTCAAGGGCGACTACCTCAAGGAGAAGGACACCGCGCGCCGGATGCGTGCCGGCGAGGTCTTCGTGCCCGAAGTCGCCTCGCGGCTGTCGCTCGAAGCCTGGCAGGCCGCGGGCGACGACGAGGCGGCGGCGGCGGCGGCTCGCGTGCGCGAGCTCATCGCCGCCGCCGATGCGCGCGGCCCTGTGCTGCCCGCCGAGACAATCGCGCAGCTCGACGCGATAGCCGCCGAAGCCGAGACGCTGAGGCCGGCCACGTGAGCCCCGCCATGGCGACACCGACTCCCGACATCATCAGCTTCACGCCGCTGCTCCGTTCGACCGTCGACGATTCGGCCACCGTCGAGCGGCTCAAGGCGGCGACGTTCGAGATCCTCGAGCAGGTCGGCGTCTGCTTCCCCAGTGCGACGGCGCTCGAGGTCTTCCGCCGTCACGGCGCCGCCGTCGACGGTGACGGCGTCGTACGGATCTCACCCGATTTGGTCGAGCGCGGTTTGTCCACAGCCCCGCGCTCGTTCGTCCTCGGCGGCCGTGAGCCGCGCTTTGACCTGCTGCTCGACGGGGCGCGGACCTATCTCTCCACCGAGGGCGTCGGGGTGCGCGTGCGTGACCCCGAGACCGGGGAGGAGCGCCCCTCGCGCAAGGCGGACATCGAGCTCATGGCGCGCGTCGTCGACGCCCTCCCGGCGATATCGTTCTTCTGGCCGC
>Ga0315281_10005716_pt1 | contig 17775 bp, 18 predicted proteins | sample YL17G07_0_MG_FD_204540 | JGI IMG/M metagenome (GOLD analysis project Ga0315281, IMG submission 204540) | Sediment microbial communities from Yellowstone Lake, YNP, Wyoming, USA - YL17G07_0 | ecosystem: Environmental > Aquatic > Freshwater > Lake > Sediment | place: USA: Wyoming | collected...
ATGAGTCTCATTGTTCTCCACAGCCATCCAAGTGACAGTCTGTTCCCTTTCGAGTTCTATTCGCTCAACCTCTTCTCTTACGGCGTCGCACTTGGGCTGGTAACATCCGAATTAAGGCTTGCTACAAGTCAGAAGGCGTTTCGGGTAGAGTGTTCATCGCATAGGGCATTAGCAGGATCGATGCGTCTTTTCCATGCGAGCCCCACGCCTCCTTCAGGGCATCTTGCGGTTTCTTGCAGATCCTGAGAATGATGGAGTTTGCGAGCAGCTTGTTGGATGCGACGATGATCTCGGCTCGTCTCGCGATCTTGCTAAGAGCGAAAGCCTTGTGGGCGCCTAGAATGAACTGCTTGCTCAGTTTCTCTCCGACTTCATCCAGACTGGACGTGCTCGTCATCCAAGTCTCGAATGTGTTGTTCCCGAAACCTTCGCGGCATTCCGCGACGAGTATTATCGTGCCGCCATTCTTGACGGCGTGGGAGGCATTCTCGATCGCCTTGTGAGCCTGGTACAGGTTGATATCTCGCGGGTAGCCGCCCGCGCTCGCCACCACAATATCCGCCGATTCCCTCACGGGTACCTTCACTAGATCGTCAACGGTCTTGATGGCAGCTCGCTGTGCGGCGATAGGATCGCCCGCGTAACTACTGACGATCCGTCTTCTCTCATCTTGAACGACGTTGACGACGTATCGTAGTCCCGTCATTCCGCCTGCTTCTTCGAGGTCCTCGCGGACGGGGTTCGACTCGACGACGGCTGGTTCCGCGTTTGGAAGTGTCATGAGACTGTGGTTCCTCTCGATCGTCTCCTTTCCAGCTAGGCCTGGTACCACGGCCTTGTAGCCGCCCGTATAGCCCGCAAAGTAGTGTACATCGACGTTGCCGATTGCCAGAGCGAAATCTGCATCGAGAAGAAGCGGGTCAACGGACACTCTGGTGCCACGCCTAGTGGTCCCGACATATTGCACGGAATCCATATTGTGGTCAACGATTTGTGGAATCGAACTTGCGTAGGATCCTAGGAGTGTGCGTTTCTCGGCAGGCGTGTGTCCTCTGTGGGTTCCGGTCCCTATGAGGATTCGCACGTTCTCACGAGGAACACCGGACGCCTTGAGTGATCGCATAACGAGCGGGAGTATCGCCCGTGTCGGGCAGGGCCTCGTGATGTCACTCACAACCACTGCGACCTTGTCGTTTCGGTCGACGAGTCTCGGGAGAGGCTCAGAATCCACGGGCGCGGCGAGCGCTTCTGGTATGCTTTGGCCTCGGTGGACTGATGGTTTGGGTTTCACGACCTCAAGTAGACGGTCTTTCGGGATCTCAATCCTCACGGAACCCTTTCCGTATTTCAGAGAAACTTGCACTGTGGCAGTCTCCGTGTTGGCCGGGCCATTCTCGGGGCGTCTCATAGACGTTTTGATCAGCGTATGTTTCCGCAAAATCGTTAACTAGAGGTAGTCGAAGTAGCAGAGACCGAGCGGGGGTACCCGAGGCCAGCCTTGATGCTGGCGGGAACCAGGTCTAAGGGGTAGAAGCGTCCGAACGCTGCCTCAGCTTCAGGAGCCTATGGCGTAGGCCTTCGGGGGTTCGAATCCCCCCTCCCGCACCACAGCGCAACCTCCCGCAATCTTTCCGCTGGACTCGTCGAGTATGGTTTCTGGATGCGGAAGGAAGGCTACTCCGAAACAACCATTGAGCGGTATGTGCGGCTGCTGAAGGAGCTGGCGAAACATGGCGATCTCCGAGACTCGGAGTCGATCAAGGTAGCTCTCACAAAGACGGGTTGGGCTGACGGCACGAAGGAGATGGCGTGTGGAGCATATGCGATCTACGCGAAACAGCATGGATTCACCTTCGCACCGCCACGGTACCGACGTGTGGAAAAGCTGCCGTTCATTCCACTAGACTCCGAAGCGGAACAACTCATAGGAGCCATGGGACTGAGATACTCGGTGTTTCTCAGCCTTCTCAAAGACACTGCGGCACGGCCACTGGAAGCGTGGAACCTGAAATGGAAAGACATAGACTTCGCCGGCTCGACGGTAACGATTTCACCGCTGAAACACTCGAAGCCTAGACGGCTGAAGCTATCTTCTCGAACTGTGAATCAGCTGAGCCAAGCAACTGCTTGGCCACAAGAGCATCAAGAATACGCTTGTCTATACGCATCTAGTGGATTTCGAAGGCGACGATTATGTTTGCAAAGTTGCACGAACTGTGGAGGAAGCGAAGGCGTTAGTGGAAGGCGGATTCGATTATGTTACGGACGTAGACGGCATGAAACTGTTCAAGAAAAGGAAGTGAGCACGTCCTTCCACAGCGAATTCTTAATACGAGATATGCCACAACGATGTGGAGGAACAGGTTTGAGGATCTCCCTCAAAGCCTTGACTGTGCTTCTGTTGTTGCTGCCTGTTCTCACCGCAGGCCAAGCTATCTCAGGATACGATGGGCAAGCCACAAACCCGAATGATGCGATAGAACGGTATCGCAAAGGAGATGTTGTTCTAAGACTGGTCGATGATATGGGTAGGCCGATAACTGGGGCACCTATCAGCTATGAGCAGACCACCAGAGACTTCCTCTTCGGGGTCGCTGCTAGCGCGAACTATCAGACCACATGGTGGTTACTCAAAGAGGCTGGAATCAACTACGTGGAAATGTACCTGAGCTGGAACGTCACCGAAGCCCCTGGCGCGACAAGCTGGATTCTGGATAACTTGTCAACTCTTCACAGCTTGGGATTTGTGGTGAGCGGCCACTGTCTCGTCTGGATGGTCGGCTCATATCCCGACATTCCTGGAGCAGATCCATGGAACCTTCCGACAAGGGTCAAGAGCCTCATGTACAACGAACTCAAGAACGAACTCTACAGTCACGTCTACGGAACGGTCATGTTGTACGGGTCGTTCGTCAGTTATTGGGACATAAATGAGCCATTTTGGCCGTATGCTGACCCATTCTATCTCACCGACCAGAAGTGGATAGAGATCGTCAACCTTTCTGTTCAGGCCATAACGAAGGCAGATCCGCAGGCCAAGATCTACGTTAACAACATCCTCGGCGATCTCCCAGAGTGGAACTACTATCCGATCAAGTACATGGGGATGCTCATTGACAAGGGGATCGAGTACGATGCGATCGGCGTCGAGTTGTACGGAGACCCAGTTGCATCCCTAATTCCAACTGACTTCAAAGGCTACCCGATGCTATCGTCGGTTTCCCCGAGACTAGATCAATATGGCAAACTCGGGAAGCCAATAATCCTGACAGAAGTCGACGTGTCAGACATTCCTGGCGAGAAAGCACAGGCAGAATGGTTGAAGACCCTCTACACAATGGCATTTAGCAAACCGTACGTCAAAGGAATCGCCTGGAGTTTCCTGTATGACGACCCCTTCATTCCAGGTGGAGGCATCCTCGACTGCGAAAAGTACGACAACTATCATGTCTGTTATGACGTGAAACCAAAACAGGCCTACTACGCGGTGAAGAACCTCACAGCCTCATGGTGGACTGAAGGCAACGGAATAACAGACGCTGAAGGAAGATTACGGTTCAGGGGATTCGCAGGCGACTACTCCATTACGACGACCGCGAAAGGATTCCAACCACTAAACACCACCATCCATGTGCAAGAGCAGGTTGAGAACCCATTCGAGATTCGTTTGCACATGAATATAGTCTCAGCAACCACAACGACCGAGGGAAGTCAAAGTATCGCTTTGACTTCAACGCTTGCCCCGTCCCCTGTCACACCATCATACGCGTTCGCATTATCCCAGCAACAAATCTACGTCGCAGTCGTCACAGTCTTGGCTACCTGCCTTGTCGCTATTGTGGCAATAACAAGAATGAAAAAGAAGAGACAGTGACGGATCGCGGGCTTTCGGCACTCCTGCAAATGGTCACAACAGGCTTCTGCCGGGCCTGAAACTGCGTTGACGAATGAACGATGGCTCAAGTGGGCGATAGGACGATACTACTGCTTGCACGGTTCCTCAGCAGGGGCAGGAGCTTTGGATGCTTGCACCTGTCGGCGTCAAGCTTTGGTGAGAACTTCTAGTTGCCTAGACTCGAGTGGATGAGAGACAGCAGATTTCTTCCTTTCAGGTATGGATCGCGAGGCTTCTGGCATCTCTGGATCCACGAGAAGTTTGATCGCATGCTCCGCCGTCGGGTTGTGATGAATCCTTATTGGAGGCAGACATGATGTCTCACCCTTTCTCTCGCATGTACTCGAAGCTGGCAGTCATTCTGTTTGAACTGTTCCCCACGTGCTTCAAGCGATTAATCGGCGCGGTTCTTCCCATGCGTATGAGCTTCCCGTCGGAAACGGTCCGCGAGCGTTGGATAGCTCGGCGGGCGTCCTAGCCTAATTAGAACGACGCAACACTGGGAGAAGAGTGACTGTCCAGAAATGAAGCCTCGAGAACGTGTTCTCACATCTCTCGAGCATGAGGAACCAGACAGAGTGCCGAAACTTGAGATCTGGATCAATGATGACATGGTTGGTGAGCTTGGATACGAAGACCTGCAAAGCGCTCATGTCGGACTTGGACTAGATTGCGTGATGATACCTACACGCATACCCAAGCGGAGCAACTATTGGCGAAACGGACTGGACGAGTGGGGCCAAATCTGGAAGAATGGTATCTACGTGAACGGCGTGGTCGACACGGATACGGATCTCGAAAAATACAGCCCGCCGTCAGACTATGTCGACCAGTTCTTCGACACTGGTGAGATTAAGGACTCGATGCGACGATACGCTGATCACTGTCTCATCTACGGTTCTCACATTGGACCTTTCATGATGGCCTACATGGCAATGGGGTTTGCCCGTTTCTTTCGAGCTCTTCATGAAAGGTCAATGTTTGTGCGCGAGCTGCTCAAGGCTCGCACGGAGTGGTGCATTGCCATGTGCCAGAAGGCAGCGAGCCTAGGGGTAGATCTGATAGTTCTCGGCGACGACGCAGGCCACCGTGGGGGACCGATGATCCCTCCGAAGATGTGGCGTGAACTCGTCCTACCATGCCATCGCTCGATTGTCGAGGAACTGGATATCCCGGTGATATGGCACACCGACGGCGCCATCGAGTCCCTGCTGCCAATGGCCATCGAGGCGGGGTTCAGGGGAGTTCACGGGTTGGAACCCGCCGCGAGAATCGATCTTGGGAAGGTCAAGCGAGCATTCGGAGACAACCTTGTCCTAGCGGGAAACGTGGATGTCGCTGTTCTCTGCGGTTCTGATCTCAACGCGGTACGCAGTGAGGTCACGCGCTGTATAGAGCAAGGGGCCTCCGGTGGCGGCTACATGCTGTCAAGCTGCAATAGCATCTTCAAGGGCATGAATCCTGCATCGATCGTTGAGATGTACCGATACGCGGGAAAAGTTGGTGTCTACAATAGGAGCCGCGTACGGGCCTAGGTCTTTTGACTCAGGGTCTTGGCTGCTTTTAATGGCCAATCCGGATCTGCGAGGATAGCTCTGCCCACGGCAACCAAGTCCACTCTCTTCTGCCTGATCGCCTCATCGGCAAACTCGGGGTCCTTGATGCCGCCCACGCCTATGACTGGAACCTCAACTGCCTGCCTGATCATTTCGGCTAGAGGCAAGAAGAAACCTTGAGACGTTGAGCCCACGAGCTCGGATCCTACGAGCCCACCGGACACATCGACCACGTTGATACTCGCTTCCACGAGTTTCCGAGCGAAAGCTTGATACTCGGAAATGGTGACCCCGCCATCCTGCCCATCATAGGCGCCGAGACGATAGAGTAGCGGAGTGTCTGATCCCACCACCTTCCTGACTTCCTCAACGACTTCCAGCGGGAATCTTATTCTGTTCTCAAATGGCCCGCCATACTCGTCTGTTCGTCTGTTGCTCAACGGAGATGCAAATTGGTTCAACAGGTAGCCATGTGCACCATGAATCTCAACTGCGTCGAATCCCGCCTTGCACGCTCGTCGAGCGGCTTCACCATATAGCTTCACTAGACCTTCAATCTCATGCTTCTCCAGTTCTCTTGGGACTTCGTCTGACTCGCTTGCCCGTATGGCCGACGGAGCGACAGCCTGACTGCCGCAAATCGAGCTGTTAGCCCTTCGGCCTGCGTGGGTGATCTGTATGCAAACTGGCGTTCCCTTCGCATGGATCGACTCCGCTAAATTAGAAAGCCCTTTGATCAATGCGTCGTCATAGATTCCAAGCTGTTTCGAGGATAACTTGGCACCTTTGGCCACGTACGAGTGCTCCACGATCACAAGTCCCACTCCTGCGGCCCGCCGTGTATAGTGCGCGATCAGGGCTTGCGTCACTTCGCCTTCCGTCGTTGCCAAATCGTTTGCCATCGGAGGCATAACAATACGATTCTTCAGCGATAACCCGCCAATACTCAGGGGATCAAGAAGCTTTGGCACAGGCGTCTCCTCCGGTCCCACCAGTGCGCGCGCGTCTTCATATCAAGCTTCACGTCTCGATCACTCAGATCCATGGCACCGGCTGTTGTGCCTTAGGGGTTCGAATCCCCCCTCCCGCACTCACCACTCCTCAGTAGCAACTCTGTCATAGCCGCAGAGCTTGGCGCCGAGAGAGCTCCGAACGGAAGGTTCAGCGTCGTGACTGCGACTCTTGCTTCTCGGGTACCACGAGTAGCAGGTCTCTTTCAGGCATTGAGATCAGGGAGAATGCCAGTTTATTGACCCCGGTCTCAGTTGTTCGTCTTGAAGCTGTTGGTAAGACCTAGACTCTTGCAGCAAGTTCATGCCTTGGATAGCCTGTAGAAAGCTACCCTTCAAGAAGACAATGGAGACTTCCCCCAAGAAAGAACGCATTCAAATCATGCTCGCTCCAGTGTTCAAGCCATGAGCGACTCGACTGAGATGTCCGCTGGTTATCTTGAGGGCGGAAGGCTAGCGAAGGTCTCAGTTTGGACTCTTGTCGCTCTAGGGGTAATCGAGGTCGCAGCCGGGCAATTCACGGGCAGCATTGGTCTGTCGGCCGATGGAATAGACTCCATATCCGACGGTTTTGTCTCATTCCTGGTCTGGCTCGGCCTCAAAATGTCCCAAAAGGCTCCAGATGAAAAATTCCACTTTGGTTACCACAAAGTCGAAACACTAGTTGCCTTCGTCACATCGATTGGGCTCATGGGATTGGCCGGTGTCGTCATGTATCGGTCCTATCTTGCTTTTGTCAAGCCGAAACCGCTTACATTGCCGGTCTTGGCATTGGCAGTCTTGCTGATCGCCGGGACTATCTCCCTCTACAGGGCCCTTCAGATGAGGAGAATTGCGAAGAGGTACAACCTATCTTCCCTCAGACTGGACGCCAACAACGCCATCAAAGACGGCTCAGCATCTTTTCTGGTCTTCTTCACGGTTCTTGCCTCCTCGCTTGGTTTCCACCAGATGGACGGGGTCGGAGGGATGGCCGTGGGAGTCTTCATCGTCGTCGTCTCCTATGTTGTCTTGAGAGAAACGACTCTGGTGCTATTGGACGCTTACCACAACCCTCAGCTTGTCGAAGAGATAAGAGGAATCGTTGAAAGCAACGGAGGAGTGGAGGTGAAGGACGTACTCCTAAGGGCCTCCGGACCATATGTGCACTCCGAGATACACATAGAAGCAGAGAGCGATATGACGGTGGGCCAGCTGGATGAAATCAAATCCTCCATCGAGAACGCGGTGAAGGAGAGGTTCACCGGTATCCGAAGAGTCGTCGTCTCAGCCAGAGCGCGTCAGAGGTAAGTCAACTCAATGGATCGGGAAAGAGCTCACATAGCTTCTGAGATCAGAGAATCGAGGTCTTGGCATTCGCTCGCAATCCGAAACGTGATCTCTAAACTCGGCTCAGACCTGAGCGGGCTAAGGGAAGAGGAGGCCGGGTCAAGGCTTGGTCAGTTTGGATACAACGAACTTGAGCGAGAGAAGAAGCCTTCATCCGTAGCGGTCTTCCTTCGCCAGTTCAAGAACGTTCTTGTGATCATCCTCTTGGCGGCCGCACTAATTTCGTTCGCGCTAGGAGAGACGGTCGACGCGGCTGTAATCCTTGGAATAGTCTTCGCCGTATCGTTGCTGGGTTTCTTCCAAGAGTATCGAGCCGAGAGAGCGCTTGAAGCCCTCAAAAGGATGGCAGCTCTTACCGCCACCGTGATCCGCGGCGGGGTCGAAAGTGAGATTCCTGCAAGAGAGCTTGTGCCGGGAGACATCGTGATCCTTTCAGTCGGGGATAAGGGTCCCGCTGATCTTCGCCTGATTGAAGCAGTCAACCTGAGGGTTGACGAGTCCGCGTTGACCGGTGAGTCGGTCCCCTCTGAGAAAGGAATCGATCCGGTTCCTAAAGATGCGCCACTGGCCGAGAGACTCTGCGTCGTATACGCAGGAACTGTGGTATCATACGGTAGGGGAAAGGGAGTCGTCTTCTCCACAGGTCAGCAAACAGAGTTCGGCAAGATTGCTTCCATGATGCGGGCCGCTCCTAAGGTGAAGACGCCGCTAGAATTGCGCATCGAGAGAGTCGGTCGCCTTCTTGGAACCATCATGGTCCTCGTTGCGGTCTTGGTCATGCTGCTGGGTCTGGCTAGGGGATCCCCGCTCCTAGAGATGTTCCTCTGGGCTGTCAGCCTAGCCGTTGCGGCAGTTCCTGAAGCGTTGCCCGCTGTCGTAACGGGCGGACTTGCTATAGGCGTTAGACGGATGGCCAAACGCAATGCGATCGTGCGGCGTCTGCCTGCAGTGGAAACACTTGGGTCCACGACGGTGATTTGCTCAGACAAGACCGGCACAATGACCAAGGGCCAAATGACTGTCCGCCGAATACACTTAGGCGAAGATCTCTACGAGGTCACCGGTGCAGGATACGAACCGAGAGGCGAGATACTCAGAGACGGAACACCCAACGTGAACGATGACATAGCTCTGATTGCTAAAGTTGCCGTCCTCTGCAACGACGCTTCCTTTAACGCCACAAGTGCGCTGAAGATCGTGGGCGACCCAACTGAGGTCGCTTTGCTTGTGGTGGCGGCCAAGGCAGGCGAAAGAGAGCAAAAGCTGAGAAGCGCTTATCCGAGAGTTTTCGAGGTCCCGTTCACTTCTGAACGGAAACGAATGACAACAGTTCACAACACGCCTGATGGTCAATTGCTATACTGTATGAAGGGAGCGCTTGAGGCTGTCCTCCCGAGTTGCGAAGCCGCATACTTCCAGGGTAGGCATGTCCGCATCGATGAGGGCACGGTACGTCGCATTCACAGTGTAGGTGAGCAGATGGCAAAGGACGCGCTGCGTGTCCTTGCCTTCGCTTACAAAACTCCTCCAGAAGAGTTGCAGGCCTTGGAAGAGAGCGGCTCCGAGAGGGGGCTCGTCTTCCTAGGGTTGATGGGATTGATGGATCCGCCGCGAGAGGAGGTCAAGGATGCTGTTCAGAAATGCTACGATGCAGGCATCAAAGTCGTCATGATAACCGGCGACCACAAGGGAACTGCACAAGCAGTAGCCGAGGAACTCGGCCTGTTGAGTTCAGGAGGAAGGATTCTCACGGGCACTGAGCTCGACTCCCTCGGGCCACAGGAGTTCGATCAGGTGGTCGAGGACGTGGTGGTCTACGCAAGGGTTTCACCGGAACACAAACTACGGATAGTGAGGGCGCTGAAAGGGAAGGGACACATTGTTGCGATGACAGGCGATGGTGTCAACGATGCGCCTGCGCTAAAGAACGCAGATATCGGTGTGGCTATGGGCGTCACGGGAACTGATGTCACTAAGGAAGCAGCAGACGTCGTGCTGGCCGACGACAACTTCGCCTCTATCGTTGCAGCAGTGGAAGAAGGCAGAGCGATTTTCGACAACATAAGGAAGTACCTGATGTTTCTCCTATCGGCGAACACCGGCGAGCTTCTGATAATGCTCTCAGCAGGTTTGCTTGGGTATCCGTTGCCGCTTGTTCCAGTTCAGATTCTGTTCGTGAACCTTGCTACTGATGGTCTACCCGCACTCGCTCTTGGCATAGACCCTCCCATGCAGGATCTAATGCACAGGCCCCCAAGAGACCCTAAACTCAGTATATTCGCAGACCTGAAGGGCTGGATTGCGGGCATCGCCGTACTGCTTAGCTTAGCGATGATGGGTCTGTTCGCTTACAGTCTAATGTCCGGAAGTCTCGCAGAGGCCAGGTCTCTCGTCTTCGCGTCGATTATCCTATTTGAGTTGACCTTTGTGTTTAGCTGTAGATCACAAAGCCAGACAATCCTCCGTCTCGGCCTCACAAGCAACAAGTATCTTGTTGCTGCTGTGCTATCGCAATTGATGCTATTGCTCTTGATCCTGTACACGCCGAGCATTGCCTCTCTTTTCGATGTTTCACCTATAGCTTTCGGAGACTGGTCGACAGTGATAGCGGCTGGGATTTCCGGTTTCATATTCGCCGAGACAACCAAAGCGATTGTAGGCAGGCTCCGGAGGTGACCTTGACGGCAATCCGTGTAATTGCTGGCGTGACTTTGCGCGCGGTCAGACTCGAACCGTCAGACAGACGGGAGTACTCTCGTCGTAATTGTCGGTGAGACGGATGGCATTTGAACGCCGAGGCGTCTTGAAACGGAATCCAGCACGAGAGTTGCGGGCTTGGAGAATGCTGAAATACGTTGAAGCGCGTTTGTTGGTCGTCTCAGAATGCAAGGGCGAAGGAGCAACTGCGCACCCAATCTGAAATTGGAGACGCCCCTCCCGCACCACGATCTTCCCTCCGTATCATCCGTAGTTGCCGCGGATTTCATCGTACGTGGATGAGTGGGGAACACTGGCCAGCATCCTGCTCCTGCTAGCTCGTCGGGGTATGATTCCTTATGCTTTGTTACAGGTCGACCCAACCCCCCCAGGGGGGGTACCCCCCGCTCAATATGTAGAATCAAGTCAGGAGAGTCCGGACGCTCCCTCGTCGCCTTTCACAGGTCTGACCCTTATCTTGCACGCGTTACCTTTGCTGGCCCAGACTCACGGCATGAATCGCTCCGAAAAGGCTCACGGGATCCTTGAGGAGCATGTGCGTCAACTGTCTGACAGTAGAAACGGACTGTCTGACAATTCAAATGAATCGTATGTCAATTGGAGTGGTTCCACGATCTTGTACACGGTGAGCCTAGAGAACTGCTCGCATAGGAAATCACCTTTCCAAGTAAGGATGATTCTCATGGAGTTCACGCATGGGTGTTAAACACCCAGGGAAGAGTGTTAAACACCCCCCACGCCGTCTCAAGACTCTCCAAGAAACTCCGGAGACCCAAACGCGCGCGTTGCCTTCACTGGTGAGAATAAGGATGGTATTGATGGTCCTAAGCATGGAACCCCCGCTTCTGGAGGGGGATATCTCCGACCCTCTGTGCTCGCTCACGAGGCATGGATGTGGAAAGAGTGGTCGATAATCGAGGGGAGACTCTCGAAAGTGTACCCGTTTGTGTTGGAAAGGCGGGCGATACGGGCGTATGTGGCGCTCTCCGGACACGTGCGGGCGGTTTCGGTGGCCCATTTGAGCCTACTGGAGCGAGAAAATCAGGGTGTCACACACTGTGTCACACACCCTAGCTTTGATCGTGCAGGGGATCAAGAAGCTTTGGCACAGGCGTCTCCTCCGGTCCCACTAGTGCGTGTACGTCTTCATATCAAGCTTCACGCCTGAATCACCCAGATCTCTGGAGCCGGCCTTGTGCCTTGCAGGTTCGAATCTCCCTCCCCGCACCATGAACGTACATTGACATCTCACTGAGAGAGAGAAGGACATGCTAGCGGTCGGATTATTCGATGTCAAGAACCAATTGTTGCTAGCTCGCTGAGGAGGTAGTCCTTGTCTCCCTTTTCCTTGATCTGCTCTGCAGCTCTTTGTGCAAGTTCAATGTACTTTCTGGATTCCTCTTTCTGTCCTGCAACGGCATATGCTCTCGCCATTGCCTCGTAAGCAAAAGCAATATCCCAATCTCCAATGTGGTTCTCTTGACAGATCTCCAAGCATCTCTTGGCATGATAGAGTGCTGGTTGAGTCCTCTTCAAAACTGAATACACGCGAGAAATCTGCCATTCGCCTCTTTCAAACTCCGTGGGTGTTCCTATTTCGCCCCAATGAAAACGGCTTGCATGAGCAGCATGAACCATTTTGTCATCTTCCTCCTTGGTCCGACTCTTCTTCTCCATCAGGCTCCAAACGAGGTTGAAACAGTCGACTGCGAACTTCTTGTGATTGTCTTTCTCTGTAGGCTTCTCTTCAGTCATCAGAAGCTTCACCACAAAACCAGATTATCCAAGTCCAAGGACGTGGGGTCAGTTATGAGTTGCTGTATACGTCAACAAAGAGAAGCTTGAGCACCCTAGTCACGTTGTATGTAGAAGAGGCGGCGAGACTTTCCGGGTGACTACGGAGTTGCCTCGGCACACGCTCTATTCTTGGACGCGAACGGCATGGTTGTATGGTTCAACGCATAAGGATACCCCGATGATAGGGCACGTGCGTTATCTGACATTCTTCGAAGGCTATCAGGCTAGCCGGAGCTGCTGGCCGTTCTGTCATTGTGTCTTCTTTAGTTCGTCTAGGTAGCGTTTCCGGAACTTTGCGACCTTGGGGACAATTACTATGCGGCAATATGCTTGATCCGGATTTCGCTTGAAGTACTCTTGATGGTAGGTCTCAGCTGGGTAGAATCTCTCGAACGGTGTCACTTTCGTTACGATTGGATGATCCCAGACGCTCGACGCCTCAAGCTCAGCGATCAACTGCTCCGCAGTCGCTTTTTGCTCGGGGCTATGGTAAAAGATCGCTGACCTGTACTGTGTGCCCACGTCAGGACCTTGGCGGTTCAATGTTGTCGGATCATGTATCGTGAAGAACACCTGTAGGATTTGCCTGAATGAGATGAGCTTCGAGTCGAAAGTGATTTGGACAACCTCGGCGTGTCCAGTTGTCCCTGTGCAGACCATTTCGTAGGATGGATTTGGCACGCCGCCGCCAGAGTAGCCCGAAACCACGTCCTCGACGCCTCTCAATTCGTCATAGATGGCCTCTAAACACCAGAAGCAGCCGCCAGCCAGAGTCGCGGTCTCTCTGTCTTGAGGCTGCGAACTTGTCTTTGATAGTGTTACCTGCATATGTTCTCCCTTCTTTCTGTTCTCGCACTCACGTCTCATCATTGCATAAATGCAACCCGCAGACTTGCAGCTATCTTGCGGGACTGGAAGGCATCAATTCGGTCACTTCAGAGCTTATTAGCCGCATCTTTGTGGCGAGTTGCCCATGTCAATGAGGATCATTTCGACAGTGTACCAGGCAGCGAATGTGCTTGCAGTTATTGCCGTACTAATCGTGAACACGCTGACCTCTCCCGCTCTCACTGCCTCTTAGGAGCGTCGCGATCCTCAAGGTCGAGATCCATCTCATTACATCAATGTGCTTGTGGCCTTGTAGGTGCTTGCTCGTGGCGCTTCTGCATTAGAACTTCCGACTGCAAGTGTTTGCGTTTAGATACTTCAGTTTTGAGCTGTTCTGGGTCTTCCCGACGTGGGCTTCGTTCTGCGGTTGCACTTTTCGCAAATTCCATAGATGTCAAGACGCTGTCCGATCAAGGTGAACCTTGCTCTGGCAGCAACCCTTGTAACCATCTCTCGGGTCACAGGATCGTCTACGTCACTGATGTTTCCACATTTTCGACAAACTAGGTTTGCGTGAGGTTCTATGTGCGAGTCGAACCTCGTCTCACCTTCTGCAAACGCCAGTTCTTGGACTAAACGTAGCTCCTTGAGTACATGGAGGGACTTGTATACCGTCGCAAGGCTGACTGTGGGGTGCACTGGTCTGACTTCGTTGTAGATTCTTTGTGCGCTAGGATGATCTCGATTCCGGAGTGCAAGTCGGCAAATCGCTATTCTCTGGGACGTTGCTTTGTATCCCTTCTTGCGAAGGGCCTCAATTATTGATGAATCGGATGATCCGGGGTGCATGTTCAGATCGATTATTAGATAATAACGACTCTTAAATAAAGCCCAAGGGCAATTTCCTCAGGAATCATATGGAGGTGACATAATGGCTAAGGTAGCGCGAGAAATGGTGGAGAAGTCCGGCATCAACGTTGATCAACTTGTCGAGCTCTTGGTTAAGAATGCAGCAGCGGAGCTGACAACCTATTACTACTATACGATCCTCCGATGCAATCTAATAGGACTGGAGGGCGAAGGCATCAAGGAGATTGCAGAGGCAGCCCGAGTAGAAGATCGCAATCATTTCGAGGCTCTTGTTCCTCGCATATACGAACTCGGAGGAAAGCTTCCCGAGGACATGAAGATCTTCCACGACAAGTCAGCCTGTCCGCCCGCCAGTCTCCCAAAGGACCCGAAGGATGTCCAAGCGATACTGAAGGTCTTGGTGGAAGCGGAGAGGTGCGCAGTACGAGGATATACCCACATCTGCAACCTGACTGCTGGCAAGGACCATCGGACCTACGACCTGACTCAGGCGATCCTCAACGAGGAAATAGAGCATGAATCTTGGTTCTCCGAGTTCCTAGGTGAAGGCCCATCTGGTCACTTCATGCGCAAAGGTGAGTACTCGCCCTTCGTATCTAAGTTCCTCAGATGAGTCTAGAAATCAGCGAACCGGGACACTTTACACACCTGGTCCGTTCCCTCTTTTTCTTTCTAGAATATTACAGCGAAGATGAGATGCATGAAAGAGTTCACTAGGGAAGAGCTGGCTCGACGCAATGGGAAAAACGGAAGTCCGGCTCTTGTGGCATACAAGGGAAAAGTGTACGATGTATCAGGCAGCTTTCTCTGGAAGGACGGGAGCCACCAAGTGCTTCACAACGCCGGCCTAGATTTGACGGACGCCATGAAACAGGCTCCGCACAACGGAGATGTTTTGAGACAGTTTCCCATGGTGGGAACGCTCCGAAATCCTAACAAGGATAATCCTTGAATTGCCAACCAATCAATGATAGAGTTACATTTGCTGAACAAGCCCACGATCTTAGGAAGAGCCAAGATGACACTAGTCAACTCTAGAGCCGTTGAGCAAGGATCTTTTCCTCGCAGGCTGTTGACATACTTCGGCCCCGCTCTCATTGTGAGTGTTGCGTACATTGACCCGGGCAACTACGGGACCGACATCAGTGGTGGAGCGTCATTCGGCTACAGCATGCTCTGGGTCGTTTGGCTAGCAGGCGTCATGGCCATGCTACTACAATACCTCTCCGGGAAAATCGGCATAGCCACCGGTCGCTCTCTGCCCGAGCTGATCCGACTGCGCCTGAAGAAGAGAATCTACGTCCTGCCGTACTGGCTGGCATCAGAAGTGGCTGCAGCGATGACCGACCTAGCTGAGTTTCTCGGTACAGTGATAGCCTTGTACTTGCTCTTCGGAATCCCGTTACTATATGGGACTTTCATTTCGGTGATTGATGTTGTTCTGATTCTCGGGCTGACGGGAGGCCGAATGCGTCGCCTTGAACAAATGTTCGTTCTCTTCGTCTCAGTAATCGGTTTCGGATACGTCTACGAGATCTTCGTTGTTCGACCCGATCCCACGCCTCTGATCATGGGATCCATAATTCCGAACTTGGGTTCAGAAGCTAGATTGCTGGTGGCCGTCGGAGTAATAGGCGCCACCGTAATGCCGCACGCACTCTTCCTTCATTCTTCACTGTCTAACGACAAGGTGACTGACACGAGGGTCGAGCAGAAATTGAGAGTGCTCCAGCTTCACCGTGTCGAGAGCATAATCATGTTCACTTTTGCTGGTGTCGTGAACGTCGCAATAATGGTGATGGCTGCAGCAGCATTTCACACGCACGGCGAAGAAGTCGGTACAATCGAAGGCGCCTATCACACGCTTACTCCACTCTTTGGACAGTCAGCAGCTGTCGTCTTCGGCATAACACTGCTATTCTCGGGGCTCTCCTCTTCCACCACTGGGACTCTTGCAGGACAAGCGATCATGGAAGGAATGCTAGACAAGAGAATTAACGTCTGGTTACGTAGGATCGTTACAAGAGTAATCAACACGATTCCGACGACTGTCGCAATCCTGAGCGGAATAGACCCGTTAATGATGCTCGTTTACAGTCAAGTGTTCTTGAGCTTGATGCTTCCTCTGCCGCTCTTGCCGCTGTGGAAGTTCACCAGCGATAGGAATCTGATGGGCGCCCTTGTCAACAAGCGAATCACCACGATTCTGGCGGGGGTCTTCATTATAGTCATCTTGTCTCTCAACGCGGTTCTTCTCTACTTCACTTTGGGAAGCATAATCTGATCCACTCACTGGATGTCCTGTCACTTGATGTCGGGGTCATGAACAGTCCATGTCGAATAGGCTCTTCAAAAGCCTGTTTTCCCCGCCTCTCTAGGAAAGAATGCCAAGCACGGGAAGTAGTCTGTACGCAACGGCGCCTATCAGTATCGCGAGGGCAATCGTCGACACCATTATCACGAAGATGCTTTTTCGACCAACCTCCCCTCATAGGACGGTCATCGTTAGAATCCAACTCCTATTGAATGTCATGCTCCAAGAAACGAAAGGGCACAAGAGATCTTCAAGCACCTCGCGCGATTGTTTGATCAGACGTATCCCCCGGCAATCCCCGACTGCAAGAAAGTATTGGGCACGATCTTCACCGATTCTCTTGAGCTCACGAGGAACCTCAAGGATAGCGTGCAGAAGGGAATGCCCCTGTCTGAAGCCATGCAGAAGCTCGTTAGCTACGAAGGTAGCGTTGGTGAAGAATACGCGACTTTGACACACTCTCGACTGAGTGCCAGTGACAAAGAAGATGCCACGGGAAAGAAGATACTTGAGTACATCGCGAGAGATGAAGAAAGACACGAAGAAATACTCAGGCGGGCAATCGAGGTAGCGTCAACCAAGAAGGACTGATCTGCCTCGTGCCATGAGAACTTGATCATGTGCCGCCACGTTCGCGGAGACATGAGGCTGTCTATCTCGGTCAAACCCGCTGCTAGTATTCTGGATAGGCTTATGTAACAACTACCGGGCTCTCTTGCATGGCCAGGCTCCAAGCATGAAGACTGGCAGCGGAAGAAAGAAAACACGCTGGAAGAATGTCCACGGAGCTCGTCTAATCGATGCAACGCATTTTCTACCCTCAGAGCATTGTCGTTATCGGTGTCTCGGAACGACCTGATAACTTGGCTCGCACGATCGTCGGGAACCTTTGCCATTTTGGTTACAAGGGTGGACTGTTCGCGGTTGGACGCAGAGAAGGAAACGTGCAGGGGATTCCTATCGCTGCCTCATTGGATCAGGTTCCTGATGGTCTCGACTTGGCAGTGATCCTCACTCCCGCGGCTACCGTCCCTGACCTGATGGAAGCGTGTGGTCGGAAGGGCATCCGTCGCGTGGTCATCGAGTCAGGCGGCTTCAGTGAGTTCTCTCAGGAAGGGCGTCGATTGGAGCAGCGGCTTGTGGAGATTGCTCGTCGATGGGGCATCCGTTTTGTCGGGCCCAACTGTATCAGCGTTGTAAATCTTGAGAATGGGGTGTGCCTGCCTTTCGGAGATATGTCTGCTGGTAACGCGCGGCTAGGTCCAGCATCGGTGGTGTCTCAGAGCGGCGGAGTCTCGTTGACGTATGTGGATCGGCTCTGCTTGGCCGGGGTGGGAGTGGACAAGGCAGTCAGTATCGGCAACAAGACTGACCTGAACGAGAACGACTACTTGGAGTATTTGCTGCAGGATCCTGGCACGAGGATCGTCTGTTTGTATCTCGAGTCGATTGGTGACG
>Ga0315281_10005717_pt1 | contig 17775 bp, 15 predicted proteins | sample YL17G07_0_MG_FD_204540 | JGI IMG/M metagenome (GOLD analysis project Ga0315281, IMG submission 204540) | Sediment microbial communities from Yellowstone Lake, YNP, Wyoming, USA - YL17G07_0 | ecosystem: Environmental > Aquatic > Freshwater > Lake > Sediment | place: USA: Wyoming | collected...
CCACCGTTTCATAGCTGACCAGTGCTTGCTCCTGAACGGCATTCTGGATTTCGATCTGCTGGCGGATGCGTCCGCGATCGAATATGGGTGCGGTCAGACTGGAGAGCAGCGAGCGGTTGACCGCGTCGCTGCTTGCCAGTGCCCCAAAGCTGAGAGCGCTAGCGCTCAGACCGAAGGACCCGCTGAGGTTGAAGCTGGGATAGCGCGCGGCCTCCGCTTTGCCGAGCCGTGCGGTTTCGGCGGCCAGGGTGCGCTCGGCAGCGCGAACGTCCGGCCTTTGACGCAGAGTATCCGCTGGGATGCCGACAGCCACTTGCTGCGGCACGGAGGGAATCGGGGCCTCGGTCGCCAACTCGTTGTGAAGCCCCGCCGGCGTCAGCCCAAGGAGGACGGCCAAGCGGTGTTCCGCTTCGGCGAGCACGGTCTCCAAGCTGGGGATTTGCGCATGGGTCTGCTCACGGTTGGCCCGAGCCTGCTCTACATCCAGCGGGGACGTCAGACCAGCCTCCGCTCACCAACTGGTCAGTTCGAGCGTCTCTGTCTGGGTGGCCAGGTTCTCCCTTGCGATCTTGAGCCGGCCCTGGTAGCCGCGCAGCTCCACATAATTGGCCGCCACTTCCGCGGCGAGCGATACCTGCGTATCGTGCAGACTGGCCCCGGTCGCTTCCAAGTCGGCCTGCGCGGCTTCCACCCCGCGTCGAGTGGCGCCGAAGACATCCGGTTCCCAGCTAGCGTCGAAACCCGCACTGTAGAGATCAGAAGTGGCGATATTGCCAGTCTTGCTCAAGCTGATGGAGGTGGAACCGGTCACTGTGGGGAAGTGCTCTGCCCCCGCCAGTCTGCGCCGGGCACGGGCCTCGCGCAGTTTGGCCCGAGCCGAACGCATGTCCGGGCTGGCCGCCAGCGAACGTTCTATCAAGCTGGACAGAACCGGGTCGCCGAGCTGCCGCCACCAGTGGGACAGGTCTTCGGAGTGGTCTTGCGTGGCGGGACTGCCGGACGTGGTCGCGCGCGTCCACGCATCCGGCACCGACAATTTCGGCTTCACGTATTTCGGGCCGACCGCCGTGCAACCGCACAACACCATGACGGCAAGGAGTACGCCGCCCGCGACCGCGGTAACACCGCCGGTCTGCCGCGCACCTCTCGCTTCTGTACCTGCCGGCTTCATCGGCCCGTCCTCCTGCGTCGCTTGTCGGCTCGGCCCGGCCTGAACGCTGGCCGCCGCTTTCGCTCGCCCGTGCCCGCCTTGGCACACGCACGTATTCCACCGACGGCGAAACTGACGATGTGGTTCACCAACTCCTCCTCGCGGGCGCCGTGATAGAAGGCAGGGATCTCGATGCGGGGAGCGAGGGCACGTCCTCTCCGCGCGTGCATCAGCAGCCCCATCAGCGACTCCACGCAGAAGTCGGCGGTTTTGGCATCCATGGGCGGGCCGGCTTGTAGCACTAGCTGCCGAGCGAGCTACTGCATCGGTTGCATGAGCTCGCGGAAGAACGTCTCCGGCGGTAGATGTTGGTTGCGAATCTCGATGTCGACAAAGGCTTGCAGACGGCGACTTCGCTCCTCGCTCTCGAACTCCTCCAAGTGCGCGATGACAAAGGAACGCAGCAATCTATCCAGGCTCGCCCCACGGGCCGCTGCCTGGAGGTCAGCGCGGAGGCGCCTTTCGCGCCAGTTGCTGAGTTCCCTGGCCAGACGGCTGAAAGCCGCCTGGTACAGGTTCTCTTTGCTGCCAAAGTGGTAGTTCACTGCCGCCACGTTGCACCGCGCCTCAGCCGTGATGTCCCGCACCGGGGTGGCCTCAAAGCCGCGCTCGGCGAAAAGCTTCTCCGCGGCGTCGAGGAGCCGCCCCCCGGCATTCCTCATCGCTTCTGCCCTATGCGCCACGCCTGCTCCCTCCCAAAAGTCAAACGGTGTATCATACGTTGTTCGGCGATACACCGTCCTGGAAGGTTACATGCCGTACGCCACGTTCGTCGTTGGCGGGCTGGCATACTCAAGTGCGCAGATGAACTGATTCTCCGTAAGAGGGGGGGTCATGTTTCCTCGTTCGGGCCCGCTACCGCCAGGTCGCCGCCCGGGCGGGTCTAGTACTCCCTGTCGAGAAATGCCCGTGACTGCTGCGTGCCGCGGAGGGTGACGGGCGGCCAGTCCCCTATGATTGACGAGTCACCGGAGCGTGATCGCCATCGACCGCGATCGGCGATGGGCTTTGATGGATCGCTTCGTTGTCAAGCCGACGTAAACAGAGTTTTGCGTGGATTTGACCAATGAAGTGAAACATTTCTTACCCGGTAAGCGTCTCATCGTAGCGGAGGTGAATCGAAATGAAGAACACACTCTTGGGATTGATAATGGTGATGGCGATTTCGTCCGGACTCGCTCTAGCGCAGCGTCCGGGACCCGGAGATTCTGCACGTGGCCCGCAAGCGGGGCCGCAGAAGAGGATTGATTTCCTGGCGGCCCGTCTCAATTTGACGGATTCTCAGAAACAGCAGGCCACAAGCATCTTCAACGCGGAGGAGGAAGCAACCAAGAAGCTCAGAGAGAGCCTGGAGCAGGCGCATAAAGGACTTGCCAACGCAGTAAAGACCCGCGCCACCGACGACCAGATTGATCGCTTGGCCGGGACAATGGGAACACTGGTGGGACAACTCACCGCAACTCAGATGAAAGCGACAACCAAATTTCAGGCCATCCTCACCGAGGAGCAACGCCAGAAGTTCGACCAGCTCCCTGGTCCAGGCGCCGGCATGATGCGCGGCTTCGCAGGTGGGCCGCCACCGCCTCCAGGGATGGGCATGATGCGCGGCTTCGCCGGTGGGCCGCCGCCGGGGATGGGTATGATGCCAGGCTTCGCGGGTGGATCGCCGCCGGAGCCGCCCCCCTCATCCGAAGAGGCGCATGACTAGAATGGGATCTCGGCCTCTCACAACAGTGATAACAGGGGTTCACTGGGTAGGGAGTGGCTTGCTGGTTCTGGGGCTCGCGGCAACCGGGTGGGCCCAGATTCCATCACCCAGCGCGAAAGCTGCTCAGCCTGCCCGCGCCATAGGTGTAGTGTCGGTAGTCAGTCCGGAAAGCATCTCCCTCCGAACGGATGTTGGGTTGCAGTTGACTGTTTTCTGGGAGAGGGGCACAACAATTTTGCGGGTTCCACCGGGTGAGAAAGATCTAAGGAAAACTACCAGCATCGACACGACAGAAATTGGGGTGGGCGACCGCGTCCTAGTTCGCGGCCGCCTGTCAGAGGATCAGAAATCCGTTCTCGCGACCTCCATCATCGTGATGACCAAGGCGGACATCGAGCGGAAGCACGAGGCTGACCGCGCCGAATGGCGACAGCGTGGAATCGGGGGTATCGTGACGGCGGTAAATCCTGATGCGAGAGAGATTACCCTCACCCGCCCCCTCTTCCCCCCCACCCAGGGAAACCTGGCCAGGTCCGTAACCATCACGCTGACCAGCAATTCCGTACTACTTAGGTACGCGCCCGACTCGGTGAAGTTCACTGACGCCAAGCCAAGCACGTTCGAAGAAATCAGGGTTGGCGATCAGGTGCGCGCGCTGGGGATGAAGAGTGAAGATGGAAGCCGATTCCAGGCGGAGAAACTCGTGTCCGGTGCGTTTCGCAATATCGCGGCGACGGTGACCTCGATTGATTCACAAAACACCGCCATCACCATCAAGGATCTGTCCTCCGAAAAGCCCGTGCTGGTGCAAATCAATCAAGATTCCAGGCTCCGCAAACTGTCTCCATTCGCAGCACAAATGCTGGCGATGTCCAGCTCCGGTGGGGGAACACCGGCCGGCGTGCCGCCCGGAGTACCTCCGTCTGGCTCTGGTTCAGAAGGCGTGCGCCCTCGCGGCCCGGCAGCAGCGGGTGGATTTGAACCCGGCGGATTCGACCCCAACACGATCCGGAGCGGAGGTCCACCCGACCTTCAGCAAATGCTCGAAAGAATGCCTTCGTTTGCGATGGAGGAACTAAAGCCTGGTGAGGCCCTCCTCGTGGTCAGTACTGAAGGGATAAACCCGAACAAGGTGACCGCCATCATCGTTCTCGCAGGGGTCGAGCCGATTCTGGCTGCCCGCGCGAGGAACGGCGATCAAACGATGCTAGGCACCTGGAATCTCGGAATGGACGGGGGCTTGCCCTGAGCTTTTCTTGGGTTCTTGCGCCTCACGAAGTCGTCCTGGAGGGTTGAAGGATGGTTTCACTTGGTTAGAAGAGTTGTACAGACAACCGCGTTGTTGGCGCTATTGGTTTTTCTTCCCGCCGGAGCATTTGCCCAGTCCGGCAGCGGAGCCGTTCGTGGCCTAGTCACCGACCCATCAGGGGCCACCGTGCCCGGCGCTGCCGTCAGCGTGAAGGGAGCAAGGGGGGTGGTGAAGGTTGTCACGACCCGGGAAGACGGCAAGTATGTCATCGACGGCCTGCCCCCCGGCAATTACACCGTGCGCGCGACGGCGAAAGGATTCCGTGAATACGAGAAAACCGATCTCGCCATTGCGGACGCGCAACAGCAGACGCTGGACATCCGACTTGAAGTGGGCATGGAAAAGCAGGAAGTCACGGTCACCGACACCTCGAAGGTTGACGTAAGTCCTCTCAACAGTGCGGGTGCCATTGTGCTGAAAGGTGAGGACCTCAACGCCCTTTCCGACAACCCTGATGACTTGGAGTCTGAACTGCAGGCCCTCGCGGGGCCGGCAGCAGGGCCTAACGGGGGCCAGATCTACATCGATGGCTTTACCGGCGGTCGGCTGCCTCCGAAAGAGTCAATCCGCGAGATCCGCATCAACCAGAGCCCCTTTTCCGCGGAATACGACAGGCTGGGTTTTGGCCGCATCGAGATCTTCACCAAGCCCGGAAGCGAGAAGTTTCGCGGCATGATGTTCTTTAATTTCGGTGACTCTACATTCAACTCGCGTAATCCGTTTGCCTCCGACAAGCCGCCTTATCAATCCCGGCAGTTCTCGGGGAATTTGAGTGGCCCCCTGAGCAAGAAGGCGTCATTCTTCATCGATGCGGAACGGCGCGATATCGAGGAGACATCGGTCGTGAGTGCTTTGACGCTCGATTCATCGTTCAATGTGACGCCCTTCAGCGAGGCGGTACTGAACCCGATGAAACACACGACGGTCAGCCCGCGCCTGGACTATCAGTTGAGCCCCAATCACACCCTGACGGCCAGGTATTCCTACGGCGAATCGAGCCGCGTCAATGAGGGCGTCGGACAATTCTCGCTTCTCTCTCAGGCCTACAATGTGAATAGCAGCGAACAGACGGCACAACTGACCGAGACCGCGGTGCTGAGCACGAGGGCGGTCAACGAGACTCGCCTCCAGTACATCGGGGAGCGGAACCGTCAGAAGGGGGACAGCTCTCAACCGACCATTTCGGTACTAAGCGCCTTCACCGACGGAGGCGCCAGCAGCGGCGAGGGATCTTCCCAGGAGGACCGCTATGAATTGCAGAATTACACCTCGCTGACGTTGAACAAGCATCTGCTCAAATTCGGCGGCCGCCTGAGGGGCGTCAGCCTTTCGGATCGTTCCACACAAAACTACAACGGGACCTTTACGTTCACCTCGCTGGATGCCTATCGGATCACGCTGCAAGGCTTGCAGGGCGGCCTCAGCATGGCTCAGATTCGTACTCTGGGCGGCGGCCCAAGCCAGTTTTCGATCACCGGTGGAGACCCCCTGGCGGGCGTCAGACAGTGGGATTTGGGTCTCTTCCTTCAGGACGATTGGCGTTTGCGCTCCAACCTCAGTGTCAGCGCGGGGCTGCGGTATGAGACCCAGAACAACCTGGGGGACCACGCGGACATCGCTCCCCGCGTCAGCTTCGCCTGGGGATTCGGCAAGGGCAAGAGCCGCCACCCGCTCACCGTGCTGCGGGCGGGTGCGGGCATCTTCTACGACCGCTTCAGTGAGAACTTGACACTCCAGGCTCGGCGCCTGAACGGGGTTACGCAGCAACAGTTCTTGATTTCATTCCCCGATTTCTATCCCGACGTGCCATCTCTGGAGACCCTCGTGGGCAATGAAGTGCCGCAGACCGTCCGTAAGGTGGATTCGAACCTGCGCGCGCCTTATGTCACCCAGGCGGCGGTCGGCCTCGAGCGCCAGTTGCCCAAGAACATCACCATTGCGATCACCTACACCAACTCCCACGGCCTCCATTCGCTGCGCTCGCGCAACATCAACGCGCCTCTCACGGGTACCTACGATCCGCTGGTGGCGAATAGCGGTGTGCGGCCGTACGGCGACGTGGGCGATATCTATCTGTACGAATCGAGCGGCCTATTTAACCAAAACCAACTCATCACCAACTTCAGTGCCCGGGTAAGCCGCGAACTCACCTTTTTTGGCTTTTACATGCTCAATCAAGCGAAAAGCAATACGGATGGCGCGGGCAGCTTTCCGGCCAACCAGTACGATTTGAGCACGGAATATGGCAGCGCAGCTTTCGATGTGCGGCATCGTGTCTTCATTGGCGGTTCCATCGAGGGACCCTTTGGTTTTCGTCTCAGTCCGCTTGTGGTCGCCAACTCGGGCCGGCCTTTTGACATTGTCGTGGGGCGTGATCTCAACGGCGATTCGCTTTTCAACGATCGCCCGGCATTTGCCACGGATTTGACCCGTGCTAGTGTGGTTACGACGAGCTATGGGGTATTTGACACCGATCCCGTAGCTGGGCAGACGATCATTCCACGCAACTACGGTCGCGGTCCGGGGGAGTTCACACTCAACATGCGCCTGAGCAAGACCTTCAGCTTCGGAGGAACGGCCGAAGCCAGACAACCTACGGGCTTCCCGCCCGGCGGACCAGGAGGACCGGGCGGTGGGCGCGGTGGTGGCCCTCCGGGAGGAGGCCCCAGTGGCGGTTTGGGTCCCGGCGGTCTCGGCGGAAGTAGGCCCCCGCCAGGCCTTTTCAGCGGCTCGGGGAGCAAACGTTACAGCCTGGAGTTCAGCATCATGGCCCGCAACCTGTTGAACACTGTCAATCTGGCGGCTCCGATCGGGAATCTCAGCTCACCGTTGTTTGGAAAGTCGAATGCTCTCGCCGGCGGAATGTTCTCAACCGCGACAGCCAACCGGCGGATCGAGTTCCAGATGATGTTCAGGTTCTAGCGGGAGGGGCGAGAAGATGAGACGATCCGGCCAGCTAGCTCGAGCCACATCGAGGGACCGCTGCACTCACTTTCATGGAAGGACGTCTCTCAGGTGGCGTGCGGCCCGCAAAGCAATGTTCCGCAGGTGTGTGTCTTCAGCACCTCTGAGACTTATCTAGCTTTTTTCCAAGCTACAGTTCAGTCCCTCGTTCGCCCCGAGCTTGATTTGGCATCCGGCCCCCATAGCTGACATCCGACAGTCACTGCTCGTTGGGCCGCGTGGTTTTCATCCCGTACTCTTTCCCCGCCGGGAATCCGACCACCTCATACCTCGTGGATCAGCCCGTGGCGCTTCAGCAATCGGTAGACACTCGACGCCGAAACCGAGAAGCCAGCATGGTCCGTGACCCAGCCGGCCAGCTCCCGCGGACTCAGCTTCGGCTGGCGCAAACTCTCCTTCAGGAACCGCGCAGGTCAGTGCTTTGTCTTCTCGGTAGGCCTTGCTTTGGAACTCGTTTCAGGACAACGTATTGAATACCACGCGCTGCGCAGAAAGCTCTCTTCTCGGGTTTGTCGCCATCTTCGTTCACGGCATAGATTTCGGGTTTGATGATGGAAATCTCCGGTTCACTATCCAGCCAGCCGTGCCCGGACGAGATCAAGGCATGTTTGACGTATCGAACCGAATGGACCAAGTATCGGCGTTCGTCCTGGGAAAACACAGGGTGACCTTCGCCCTTGAGTAGCCTCACATTCGCGTCGTGTCCCACGACCACGTAAAGGTCACCCAGCCCGGAAACTTCCTCGAAAAACCTTACGTGCCCCGAGTGGAACCAATCATAACACCCTGTCACAATCACCCTTTTTCGGCCTGAATGGTTTGCCGTAGGACGGAACGGTGGTACGGGGAAACCTTTCAAATCCTCATCCTTCAAAACACGATATTCGACGCCGCGAGACTGGGCGTGGGCCCGCTTCTGCGGTGTGTCGTCCGCCCCGTCCACTACCCAGATGTCAGGTCGGATCGCCTCAACTTCCAGCAGGACGTCACGCTCGACCTGTGCCTTCACGAGCCTTACTTCGCTGACGTAGCGCACGGCCTGACACAGGTAGCAGCGTTCCTGTTCGGGGAATTTTGCAGTTTTGCCTTCAAGTGCGCGCACCGTTTCATCAGACCATAGAAATATGTGCACTCCCCCCCACTTCGAAGCTTCCTCAAGGAACCGGACGTGTTTGGACCTCAGATCGTCAAAACTTCCTGTGACGGCGACTTTTTTCATCTTCACCACGGTAATGTGCCAGCCTAACTTTCACGCGTATCGAACCCGGAACCGGCTCCTCGGACACAACGTAAAGATATCCGCCGCCGCAACCGGAATACATGGCTCCTGCGTACCGGGACTGGTAATAATCCAGGATGGCCATCAGGTCAACGGTGATTGCCGGATGCCTGACCGTGTGAGGAAGGATTGCCCCCCAGCACTTCATGCATTCGTTCATGGATGCTCCGAGACCTTTGGTATCTTTCGCCAGAATGGTCTCGTAACAATCCTTGCCCGACTGGCCAAGCCGCCGGATCCATGCCTTGTCCAAGTGCCTTTTGCCCAGCGGATTGTAACCATTCGGTCGCTGAGTGACTGGCAAGACGTGAATCACTTCCTCCAACCAGTGCGCGATATCAGGGTCGTTACTGGATTGGATATGCACAGGAAAGAAACCGCCTTCGTAGGCATAATCATAGTCAAGCCTGCTGGCACCGGGAAGAATCAGGCCGGCCATATCCTGGGAGCCGGATGGTTCCGGCTTGCCTTTGTTCTCAGCGTCGTATAATTCCCGGACAAGCTGCATGGGATCTCGGTCCGGCAACACTCCGTGCCAGAGCTTCCTGGCGACCTCGCGGGTGCTGGTGGCCATTCCACATCGATCCATGAAACGGAAGGTGGGTTCCAGCCCGACGACGACCATGGACCCCGGCGGCGAGGGATTAAGCTTCGATACAAACGGTTGATCAATCCAGCCCCCGGCCAAGGCCATCCGATAGGGAATCCTGCTGATAACCGCGGTGATATCAGAGCCTTTTTGCGAATCCATAAGTGTTGCCGTTTTATATTGTGTCGCGGACGGTGCGTTTACCGGCTTTCCGGTCTACGTACTGGTGTTCGATCCAGGCATAGGTCTTTTCCAGCCCTTCACGCAACGGGGTACTAGGCTCCCAATGCAGTATCTTCTTTATCAGGGTGTTATCGCTGTTGCGGCCAGCGACACCCCTTGGAGCGTCAAGGTCATACTTGCGTCCGAGCTTCACTCCTGCAATATCTTCCACGAGACTCACCAGATCGTTGATCGAAACCAGGACACTCGAACCAAGATTAATGGGCCTAGCTATCAGATCGTCGCAGTGCGTGATCATTTCGACGCCCCTGATGCAGTCGTCGATGTACATGAAGCTGCGGGTTTGCCTGCCATCGCCCCAGATCGCGATCTCGTGCTCCCCCCTCTGCTTGGCTTCGATAACCTTGCGGCAGATAGCTGCCGGGGCTTTTTCCCGACCGCCATCCCATGTGCCATACGGACCATAAACGTTGTGGAAGCGAGCGATAAAAGTCTTCATCCCCCGTTCCGCCCAGTATTCTTGGCAAAACATTTCCGACATGAGCTTCTCCCAGCCATAGCCCCTTTCAGCCATGGCGGGATACGCATCCGACTCCTTCAGGGCTTTGGCATCGGGGTCTTTCTGGAGTTCCGTGTTGTATGCGCAAGCCGAGGAGGAGAAGAAGTACCTGTCTACACCTGCCCGATAGGCGGCCTCGATCATGTGGGTGTTGATGAGAATGCTGCGCAGGCATTGCACTCGGAATCTCTCAATGAAACCCATGCCGCCCATGTCGGCAGCAAGGTTGTACACCTCGACTGCACCCTCGCAAGCCCTTGTGCAATTGTCTTTCTCGCTCAGATCCATTGACAGACTCTCAACGTCCGGCACCCTCTGGTACCAATCCGGCAAGGGCTTCTTATCAATGGCGCGGATTCTGGTGAATCCCTGGTTGTGGAAATACTTGGTCAGTGACCCGCCTATGAATCCGCCCGCACCGCTGATGACAATGAGGTCATCGTGCCTTGGTGCAGGGTTGGTCGGTCCCTTCTGCTGTCTTCCCATTTCTGCTCTCCTTCAAAACGACTTTGGTCGCTGCTAACTGCTCCTTCAGCCTAAACATCGCCCCCATGGCTAAAGCGCTCACGCAGAGAGCGAACGCAAACGATTGTATGCCAAAAACCAGGACCGTCAAGCGCTTGTTGAAACGTTACGCAGGCAAGCAGCGACGTCATAGATCCTACGGCACGCTATAATGACTAAAACCCTTGAGTTATTTGTGTGATGGATTCTGATTCTAATAAGGTTGCAGTATTTCCTTGAGTCCGCATCATTTTCGGAACACGGGTTGGAGGGGGGCCACCGTCCACAATTCGAGATTCTGTATCCATGGCCGCAGCTGCAGTGGCGGCCAAGGGATTTCTTCCGCCGAGGTCTTTGCCCAGCCGCTTGCCCGTCTGCAACGCCTCGCTCGGGTCGAGGCGGCGATCAGGGCCGGCGCACGCTTCAGCAGCTTTCGGGAAGGGGCGGTTCGGTGGTCGCGCTCGCAATGTGTGGGATCTGCATCTGAACAACAGCGTGCCCATGGATATGAAGGTCGCGTTGGGCGCCGGATCGTCTAATGAATGCCACCCCCCGCTTGCAGGGGGAACAGCAGCCGCATGCGCGGGCTCTGGTCTGCCACGGTGGCTCCGGGCACAGGATCTTCGCCTGCCACGGCCAAGCGCTCAATCCAGGAGGTTCGAAAGTTCTTGGCGCAGCCCTGAATCTTCGGCTGGGGACCATGGGCGCGAGCGTGCAACGGAGATGCCCCGCACCTCGTGCGGATACCCGCCTGAAACCGCGCAGTAGAAATGATACAGGGCGTCATCGTGATAGACCACGGAAGGTTTGTGCGCGTAGGTGGAATCTACGGACCCGGGCGGACCGACGTCAATGAGGATTTCATTCACTTTGACCGGATGGAACGGATCTTTGCCCACGGCGAGGAGATCACGGGCCTTTCCTTTGGCGTCGAGGCCGTAGTAGAAGATCGCCCACTCCTTGCCGTCGAGCACCACACACGGATCGCTGGCGAAGCGCTCGTCCCAGCTTCCGTGCGGCCCGTTGGGGAGGATGGGGTTGTGTTCGTAGCGTGCCCAGCGCTTGAGGTCCTTGGATGTGGCCACCCCGGTCTGTTCGCGCCATCCGCCGCCCTGCGCTTGCGGAAGATCCTTGGTTTTCGCATTGTAGAAGAGGTAATACGTGCCCTGATACTCGACCAAGCAAGGTTTGTACAGCCCCCCCTGCTCCCAGGCGGCGCCGTCTTCGGGACGGAGAACGACGTCACCCATATCCCAATTCATCAGATCTTCACTCCAGCACAGGCCGATCACCGCCGGGCCACTCTCGAGTCCGGCATTCGGGTAAGCGTGGAAGGCGCCCAAGAAACTGCCGTTCACTTTTTTCAGCGTGCCGGGAGAGCGCAGGGGGTTCTCGCGCAAGATCCAGTTCATCGCCACGTTGTAACGCGTGATGGCTGAAGCGGGATCGCGGCGCAGAATGCATCCCAGTTTTTGCCAGTCCGTCAGATTCTTCGAGGAGGCCAGTCCTGTCTGGTATCCGATTCCGTCGTATCCGACGTAGGCCATGTAGAAGAGCCCGTTGTGCTGGAAGGCGAAGGGGCAATCGACCGACCGGCGGTCAAAGGCGTCTTTTGCTTTCGAGGCTTCCAGCACTAGCTTGCCGTACTTATAGGGGGTCTCAAATCGGCCCGTGCCGCCGGGTCTGCTATAATGCCAATATGCCCCGAGTATGCCGGCACCAGAACAACGCAACCATGCTCGGCGATTCATAGTGCACTTATCCGTACGCAGCTGAACACTTGGCACCGCATGGTAACGGAAAGGTGACCCGAATGTCCATGGTTCTTCCGCTCGTGTCTCTCGCGCTGTTGTTTTCGGCGCCTGCGCTCCCCGCTCACCCGAACGACGTGCCGACCGTCCTCCTGGGAGTGGCGTGGTACCCGGAGCAGTGGCCGGAAGAACGGTGGGATCAGGACCTCGCTCTGATGAACGGAGCTGGGATACGCCTGGTGCGGATCGGCGAATTCGCCTGGAGCAGCATGGAACCTCAGGAAGGCTACTATGAGTTGGATTGGGTGGAACGAGCCATCGCCAAGGCCGCGGCGCATCACATTTTCGTCGTGCTGGGCACGCCGACCGATGCTCCTCCCGCATGGTTGACCCGCAGGTATCCGGAAACCCTGAGGGTGGATGAGACGGGGAAGGGAGCCGAACATGGGGAGCGCCGGCAGTTCTCCTACACCAGCCCCCGGTACCGCGAACTGGCGCACCAGATCGTTGAGCAACTCGCACGGCGCTTCGGCCGCAATCCGAATGTCATCGGCTGGCAAATCGGTAACGAGTACACGTACGATTCCTATGATGACTACTCGCGCCGACTCTTTCACGAATGGCTGAAGGCGAAGTACAAAACGCTCGCATCGCTCAACCAGCATTGGACCACTGCATATTGGAGCCAGACCTACGACTTGTGGGACGGGATTCCTCTTCCTGGCGCGCACGGCAATCCAGGACTCATGCTGGATTACAGACGCTTCGTCACCGACCAGTGGCGCGCGTTTCAGCGGAGCCAGATCCATGCCATTCGCCGCTACGCGGACGCGACCCAGTTCATTACGACGAACCTGGGCGGGCTTGGATGGGCCGCCCGCTTCAACCGCAGGGAAATCACCGCGGACCTCGATCTCATCTCCTGGGACGATTATGTGGGCCAGGGTCATCTCGATCCCTACCTGAATGGGGCTACCCACGATCTGGTCTGGGGCTGGAAACGCCAGAACTTCTGGGTGATGGAGGCCCAGCCCGGCTCCGTTAATTGGGCGCCGATCAGCAACACGCTCGATAAAGGGGAAACCCGCACCCTGGCTTGGGAGGCGATCGGCCACGGCGCCGATTGTGTGGCATTCTGGCAGTGGCGCAGCGCGCTCAACGGCCAGGAGCAGTACCACGGCACGGTGGTGGGGCCGGATGGCGAGCCGGTGCCGCTCTATGAAGAAGTGCGCCAGATCGGCAGGGAATTCGCGAAGCTGGCACCAGTCTTGAAGGGAACCACCCCGGTCTCCGAAGTGGCGATTCTGCACGACTACGATAGCCGTTGGGCGATCAATTTTCAGAAGCAGAGCCAGCGCTACGATCAGATCAACGTGTTGCTCGGATATTACCGGCCATTGCGCGACTTGGCGCAATCGGTGGACATGGTGGACCCGCGCTTTTCGTTGGATCGTTACAAGCTGGTGGTCGCGCCGAGTCTTAACGTGATTTCGGCGAGCCTGGCTCAACACCTGCTCGAGTACGTGCAGCGCGGCGGGCACCTTGTGCTGGGTCCGCGTTCTGGAATGAAGGACGAGTTCAACGCGCTCAACATTCAGCGGCAGCCTGGTCCCCTGACGGCTCCGCTCGGCGGTCGTGTCGAGCAGTTCTACGCACTGGTGGACGACGTGCCGGTCTCCGGCCAATGGGGCAATGGAACGGCGATGATCTGGGCGGAACAACTGTCACCGAAGGCGAACGACACCAGCGTGGTGATGCGCTACGGTACGAGCAACGGATGGCTCGATGGCCAGCCCGCGGTCCTTACGCGCCACGTGGGGCAGGGCAGCATCTTGTATATCGGCGCGGTGCTCGATCCGAAGCTGATGCGCGCCGCTGCCCGGTGGATGGTCGAATTGGCGCAGGTGCGCCCCGCATTCGGCCCCGTGCCGGAAGGGGTGGAGGTCTGCCGGCGAGTGGGTCAGGAACACCGGGTCTATCTGCTTATTAACCACGCTCGGCAAGATGCCGAAGTGACGCTGCCCCGTCCGATGTACGACGAGCTGGGCAACGCCGGCGTGGTAACACAGATCCAATTGCCCGCGTTTCAGGTGGCCATCCTCTCGGATAAGCGCTAGTGGCGTTCTTGTTGTCCTGCGGCGTCATGACCCAGATAGTCCCGCTTTCTTGTCCAGCAGAAAGGCATCGCACGCGATCCGGTGGAGGAGCTCTTCTGGGTTCTGTCCTCGAGTCCGAGCGAGTTGAGAGTAGTCGTGACCAGGGGGAGCTTCAACATTTCTCGCCTAAGCTCTTGCGTGCGGCGTGCGAATTCCGCGCCAGTCTCGGGGAGGGATGGGGGAGGGCTCATTGCTACTGCCCGCACGGCTCCTGTTGGACCAACAACGGGCTCGAGTTCACTCCAAAAGGCGGCGCCAGCATCTCGACGGGACAGATGGAAATGGCAGAAAGGTTTATTTTAAATGGGGTTAACGGCTAAGGCGATGCATTCCCAGGCGAGGCCACTGCCCAGCTCCGCGCTGGCCAGTTTCCACAAGGTATCGCCCTTCTCGACGCGGACCGTCTTTGCCACCTGGGACGCCGAAGGTGCAAGAGGCAAACGGATCCACGCGCCCACGCGGATCAGGTCCGGATTGGTCAACTGCGGATTCAGTGCGGCTAACTGCCGCCATTTGGTTCCGCTTCCCAGGTGTCGCTTGGCCAGCCTCCAGAGGGAATCACCGCGCGCGACGCGCACACCTCCGGCGGCGCGAAGCACAGGCTCCGGGGTAGGCGCGGTCCTGTGGATGGTCGGCTTAGGCGGCTCCGCCGCGGGCACTGGAACCGACACGGACGGTGGCATGGGAGTGAGCGGTGCAGCCAGCGGCGTGGCATTGCCCAGTCCCGGTAAATCACTTGCCAGCTGTCCCTGCCGAAGCTGCTTTTGCAGGCGATAGTAACGAGCGACATCGCCCAGGAGAATTTCTGCCGGCGGCGGTGAGGCGACAGGGATCTCGTCTTGTTGAGCTAAAGTGGGCTTCGTGCTCTCACGCGAGGCCTGAAAGCGCGCTTGGTCTTCCGGCAGGAGAATTTGTGGGCGCCGCATGTCGTCATCGGTGTACACATGCAGGCTGCGGGCAGGCAGGCTCTGTTTGCGTGCGCGTTCCTGGCGGGCAGCTTCGCCGAGGCTTTGGGCGAAACCCGGCGCGGCGCCCAGGCATAGCGCCCAGATCAGGATGCCGCCCAGCTACTTGATGTGCCGCTTTGGCGCTCCCTGCATGGAGAAACCGCTTGGCAATATGATAGGTGAACAGCTCCGCGGACCGACCGCTATCTAATCAAATAGCCGAAATAAATGCAGGTGGAATTCAAATATTTTCCCGCAAGTCACGGAGCAGGTTTGGGCACCTGCCAGCGACAAGCATCATTCTTCCCCAGACTCCAGCGGCTCTCAGGTCCTTCAATCCTTCGCGCCAGCTTCGCGCAGAGCCCGCACCATGTCGGCCAGCGAAACGCCGCGCCCGTTTTTTTGGTATGCTTATTCGTGCCTTGGATGACGATCAACCTGGGGGAGGAAATTCGCAGGGAAGGAGGGGCCGTGAAACTTCTCAATCTGGAATTCACTCGCATTTGCCACGACACTTTCCGGATCGCGGGTTCGCAGGTGATCTACACCGATCCTTACCGAGTGGCGAAGCGTGACGAAGCGGACATCGTGTTAATCAGCCATGAGCACTTCGATCATCTGAGTCTCGACGACCTGAAGAAGGTGTGCGCGCCGGGGACGACGATTGTGGCCAGCCCCCTTTGCCAAGAGGGCTTGAAGGGCGTGAAGGTGAAAGAGATTCGATTCCTTGATCCGGGCGGCAAATTCACCCTGGGCCAAGTCGTCGTCGCGGCCGTTCCCGCGTACAACGTCAACAAGTTCCGCGAGCCGGGAACGGTCTTTCACCCGAAGGCGGAGAAACGGCTGGGCTTCATCGTCACCCTCGACGGGACGCGCGTCTATTTTGCGGGCGACACGGACTTCATTGCGGAGATGAAGTCGCTCAAGTGCGACATCGCCCTGCTGCCGGTTTCAGGCACCTATGTGATGACGGCGGCGGAGGCGGCGGAGGCGGCGAAGGCGATAAATCCCAAAATCGCTGTGCCCATGCATTACGGGGCCATTGTGGGCAGCGAGGCCGACGCTCAGAAGTTCAAGTCCCTGGTGAAGAACTGTCAGGTCGAGATCCTGTAGTGGAGCACCTTTACGGTGCTCCCGGCGGGGAACGCGCCGGCGGCCACTCGTCGCCTCCCGAATAACTTGGACAGTTCTCAACGCAGGATGTCTTCGTGCCGCATCAACGGGTAGGCGATTCTCCTCGTCTCGCGGTGCACTCCGCGCACGGGCAGGCCTGGCGCAGGTAGTCGAAGGAATAGATTCCGGCAGAATGGCCGTCGGTCCAGAAAATCTGCACGGCATAGCGACCCACCAACGCGGCGCGTTCGGGCTTCAGTGGTTTCGCGCCGAGCATGGGGAAGGGGCTTTCCGCAACTGAAGTCTCGGCTCTCAGCTCCGCGCAGCTCGCGCACGGGCATCTGTCGCGCAAGTAGCGGTAGGGATAGACACTCAGGTGCCCATCCGACCACTCGATGGTGAGGGTATCGTTCCCGCCCGCAAGCTTGATCCTGGTGGGAGTGGGTTGCAAGATCGTTTCGCGCTCCCTTGTCCGTTGTCAGTAGTCCGTCGTCCGTTGCCGGCCTTCAACTGACCACTGACCACTTCCCCTCACTCGATCCTGATGTCCTGGCCCGTCTGCGAATTCACAATGCTGATCTTGGCCGCCAGCGCCCCGGCGATGTCGTGAAATGCTTTTCCACAAACTGTCGTGTTCTCGAGCGCCACAGGCCTGCCGTTATCGCTCTCGAGGCGGATGGCCGGGTCGAGAGGTATCTCACCGAGGAAGGAGAACCCGAGCTTGTTGGCGGCCGCGCGCGCTCCACCGTGGCCGAAGATCTCCTCGCGATGTCCGCACTGCGGGCAGAGGTAATAGCTCATGTTCTCCACGATGCCGAGGATGGGCACATTGAGCTTCTGAAACATGGTGATGGCTTTCGCCGCCACGGTCAGCGCCAGGTCTTGCGGCGTGGAGACAATCACGGCTCCGGTCAGCGGAATCGTTTGCGAAAGGCTTAGTTGGATGTCGCCAGTGCCGGGTGGCAGGTCCATGATCAAGTAATCCAGCTCGCCCCAGCGCACCTCGCCCAGGAACTGCTGCATGGTTTTGTGCAGCATCGGCCCGCGCCACATGACGGCCTCACCCTGGGGAAGAAAGTAGGCCATGGACATGATCTTGATGCCGTACTCGACGGGAGGCTCGAGCTTGCCCTCGATGACGCGTGGCTGCTCGTTCCCGCCCATGAGCGCGGGAACGCTCGGGCCATAGACGTCGGTATCCATCAGGCCGACCTTGGCGCCGGCGCGCTCGAGGGCCACCGCCAGGTTTGCCGCCACCGTGGACTTGCCCACGCCGCCCTTGCCGCTCGCCACGGCTACGGTGTTTTTCACCTGCGGAATCAAGTTGCCCTTGCGAGCCCGGGGGGTGGTCACCTGCGAGGTGAGGCGAACCTGAACGTCGGCCACACCCAGTGCCTGGACGGCCTGCCTGGCGCTGGCCGCCAGTTGGTCTTTCACCGGACAAGCCGGAGTCGTCAGCTCGATGGTAAAAGAGACGCGGTTGTCGCTAACCTCAAGGTCCTT
>Ga0315281_10005718_pt1 | contig 17772 bp, 16 predicted proteins | sample YL17G07_0_MG_FD_204540 | JGI IMG/M metagenome (GOLD analysis project Ga0315281, IMG submission 204540) | Sediment microbial communities from Yellowstone Lake, YNP, Wyoming, USA - YL17G07_0 | ecosystem: Environmental > Aquatic > Freshwater > Lake > Sediment | place: USA: Wyoming | collected...
CTACATACTGCTGGACAGGCAGGACCTCAACGCCGTCATAAACGAGCAGGACTTCGCCGCCGCTGGCAGGGTTTCGGACAAGACCGCCGCGCGGATGGGAAACATCGAAGGCGCAGAGTTATTGGTGTTCGGGGCGATAACTGGGTTCGAGGCGGATGCCCTGGGCGCCGGGGGCATCCTGCTTGGCGCGATCACGCTGGGCGCGTCCATCGCCGTCAGCGCGCATAACTCAAAAGACAACCTGCCCATCGGCGCTTTGACGTATACGGAGTCTTACATTGCGCTGGACATGAAAGTCGTGGACGCGAAAACCGGCAGGGTTGTGGCGGCCAACACTGTGGAAGGCCGGACGCAGAATTGGGGCGGCGGCGTAATCGGCGGTATTGGTGGCGGCTGGTCGCGGGCCCCGCTGGCTTTGGGTGGATGGGGCGGCACGGCGGTGGAGAAGGCCGTGCGGGACTGCGTGGACGCGGCGGTGAAAAATCTGGTTAAAAACACGCCGGTGGATTACTACAGGCATGTGGAAGGCGGGGATATGACGCCTATTGGGCTTGTGCTACAGCCTTTGCCCGTTACCCTGCCCTATGCCGACGCAAGCGGGGTGCACGGCCCTTCGGCGCAGGTCGTGGACGGGCAGGAAAGTTATACCAAGCTTCTCGATTCCCTCAAGACGCCGCTAAACCAGGCCCCGGTTTTCGACTGGCGGACCACCCGGCTGATAGCCGTGTTCGCGGGTGAAAAAACGGTCAAGGGCCACCGCATCGGCGTTGAGAAGGCCGTCAACCGCGCCAACGAGTTGGAGGTGACAATACGCCAGTCAACTCCGCCACTGCCACAGCCGCCGGCCACGAACCATCCGAAAAAGAAGAAAGCCGCCGTTGACGATGACGATGAGGATATTGGAGGGCCGGACTGGCCTTTTGATATAGTGAAGGTGGAAAACACCAAAAAACCGGTAAGGTTTATCTGGGCGCAGTGAAGGGGGTTACTCCCTGATTCCGAGGTTGAAGTGAGATTCTTCGCTATCGCTCAGAATGACAATCTACTTCGCCATATCGTAAACCCTGTCCCAATCGTGGGCGGGGGGCGACTCTACAAGCTCCGCGCATCTCTTCAAATACAGTTTGCACGCGCCGTCGCCGCCGTGTTTCAACCGGTCGCAGTACGAGAACAGCTCCGTAGCCTTCGTGAAATCCATCGCGCGGAATGTTTTGAGCGCGTGGGCGAAAGCCTGGGCAAACACGCGCTGGGACTCGACGGAGTCTTCCATCGTGTCCACAACCTCGAACAGCCGTATCGCGTCTTTTTTCCCCTGCACGCGCACCATGTCCAGCTCCCTGCAAAGGAACAGGTCCTTGATGTGGCCGTAGGTGAACTCGGATATCAGCACCAAAGACCCGTAATATTTGTTCACCCCCTCCAGCCGCGCCGCCAGGTTCACAGAGTCGCCCATCATGGTGTAGTCCATCCTCTCGCGCGACCCCATGTTGCCCACCACCATCGGGCCTGTGTTTATGCCCATGCGCACGTTAAGCTCGTCCTTGCCCTGCCCGCGCCAGTTCTCGCGCATGACGGCGAGCTTGCGTTGCATCGTCACCGCAGAGCGCACGCAAAGTTCCGCGTGGTTTTCCGCGATTATCGGCGCGCCCCAGAATGCGATTATCGCGTCGCCCTCGTATTTGTCCACCGTGCCGTCGAACTGGTGGATGATGTCCGACATCGCCGACAGGTACTCGTTAAGCAGTAGCACAAGCTCCGTCGGCTGGAGTTTTTCCGATATCGTGGTGAACCCCGCCACGTCGGAGAAATAGGCCGTCATCACCCGTTTCTCCCCGCCAAGCTGTAGCAGGCCGGGGTTTTCGATAATCATGTTGATGACCTTGGGCGACAGGTACCTGCCGAACGCGTCCTTGATGAACCGTTTGGATTTTTGCTCTAGAATGTACTGGTGTGTAGTGACCGTGATGAAACCCGTAATTATCATCAGGCCCGGTGTGACTACGTTAAGCCACAGTTTTACCGTGGTGAACATATGGTAGTTGAACACCCAAAGGGAGACGAACAGCAAACCCGTCAGCGTCAACCCGGATATGATCCCCACCCTGCGGAGGGTGAAAAGCAGGAGTATCCCGATGACGCCGGTGAGGATTATGTCGTAGACATTCTGCCACCCCATCTTGCTTATCGCGCCGCCGCTGAGCGCGTTTGAGGCCGCCGTGGCCTGCACCTCCACCCCGGCGGTGTAGCCAAAAGGGGTAACGCGAAGGTCGTATAACTGCGTGGCCGTGGCGCCGATGAAGATTATCTTGCCTTCTATCCTCTTCCTCATCGCCGCGTCGTCCAGCGGCTTTGCCATAACGTCCGCCGCCGATATGATGGGGAAAGTGCTATCCGGCCCAAGGTAGCTCAGTAGCGCGCGCCCATACGAATCCGCAGGAACAAATTCGTCGCCAGACATCGCGCCGGCGAACATGCCGTCCCGGAATATGACCTGCGAGTTCTGGCTGGCCCCGGAATACATCAGCGCCGCCGAGAGGGCCAGCGACGGGAAAAACTCCCCGCCGTGCTCCATCACAAGCGGGTGGGAGCGGATAACGCCGTCTTTCTCGATCCATGTGTTCAAAAACCCCGCCGAAGCCCCTGCCTCCTGGATAATCGGGATATTCGGCTCCGCCCCGCTGACCGTGAACCATATATGCGCATCCTTGCTTGCCCGGTCGCGCTGAACCTGCTTGATGCGGAACGGTTTTATGAGCGGGAATTTTTTCTCCTCCGTTTCGGCGGCGTAAGCCGCCTCGTCTTTGCCGTGAAAGAGAAAACCGGTCACCACATTCCCGGCGTTTTTGATGGCCGCCGCCAGGGCCTCGTCGCGTGAGCTGGCTTTCTTAAGCTTCTCCAGCTCCTCCACGAAATCAGGAGCCTTCTCGCGCAGGGATGTTTTTTCGGCGATGACGCTCACGCCGCCAAGGATATCCTTGGCCTCTTTGTCCGCCTGGGTGGAGAAGGTTATATCCAGCGCCACAACCTTCGCGTTAAACCCGGCCAGCTTGGTTATCAGCTGGCCGATCACGTCCCGCGGCCACGGCCATCTGCCGTGCGTGTCCAGCGATTTCTGGTCTATGCCGACGATGATTATCCGGGGGTCGGGCTGGTACGGGGCGGAGTAGCGGGTGAACAGGTCGAACACCTTAAGCTCGAAAAGCTCGATGAAATACGGCGGATTAAAGGCCAGCGCCATAAGCGAGACCATGATGAAGAAATAAATCCTGTTAAGCGTCAAGGCTTAAAGCGATCCCACGCCATCAATACAAAGGCCGCCATTGGCGGCGGTTTCCCGCGATCCTGCAAAGGCCAGCCCAGCAGGCCGGTTCATGCCAAAACCGCACACAAACTTCATTTCCACAATGAGGGCATTATATACCGCAGGATACGGCGAAATGGTGTCTTTTTTGTTTTATGCCGCGATGGGCGCCATTTTTAGAAGACCACTTCTCAGGGGGGGGAAGAAGGGCGCGGCGCACCGTCCTTCGTAATGGCCCCTTGCGTCAAAATTCTGACATCCCTATGAAACAGAATGAGTTTTAGATGGGCTAACCTTAAGTTCCGCCCTGTCTCTTCCGATGAAGTTATTGCGATTCACTCGCTTTGCTGAAATCATATGGATAGCTGTTCCATCGGCTGGCGTTTTTTACGAGGCTTATGTTTGGCGATATGAAAATAAAAAGTTGCTGGGTTGCGCTCCTGCTCGTTGCGGGGTTTTTCATCGCTTGCGCCTCTGCAGAAAGAGGCGAATGGACAAGCGGAACGCCGGCGGAACTGTTCAACCGCAAAATCCATGACTCCGCATTGGAGCTAATTGGCGGCATCCGCGAGTTTGATCCCACGGAGAAAACAGTGGCCGTAGCCACTTTTGTAGACCTCGACAAGGTAGAGGAGACATCCGCCTTTGGCAGGTACGTCGCCGAGCGGATGGGGCAGGAACTCCATAAGCTCGGCTTCAAAACCCTGGAGCTTCGCCAGCGCAAGGATATCGAGATAATACACGACAAAGGAGAGTTTATCCTTTCACGCAGGTCGTCGGAATTGTTGAAGAAATCCAGGATCGAAGCCGTGGTGGTCGGCACATATGCCATAGTTAATAATGAGGTTGTGGTCAACACGCGGCTGATCGGGGTGGACACGGCCCGCGTCATGTCTGTAAGCCAGATTGTCGCCAGCGTCTCCGGCGACAGAGCTGTAAGCTCGCTATTGAGCCGCAAGTCCGAAGTAACCCGGCCCGTAGTCAAAGCGCGGGCGATGGATTGACTGGAGGAATTGTGAAAATAAAGTTTGTGACCCATGCGCTTGCGGCCATTGCGATAGCCTCGTCTTCTGGTTGTTACCATTACGCGCAAGAGCCGGATTTCCAGTCGCGCCTCTACCCAAGCACAAACTACAGGCAGGATGTATTCGCCGGGACTCACCACTGGCCCCCATTCGCAGAGGTTTACACCCAGAGGTTCGTGTGGAAGATGAGATACCTCGCCGAGCAGATGCAAGACACCGCGCATGAGCGGGGCAGGGAGGGGATGACCGTGCTGATGACCACGATAACGCCGGTGGACAACCTTTCGTCCGGGACAAGCTTTGGCAGGGTGGCCACCGAGCAGTTGATGACGGAGATGAACGCGCGCGGTTTCCGGGTTATCGAGGCCAGAAAGACCAACGAGTATATGGTCGCCGACAAGATGGGCGAGTTTTCGCTGTCGCGCGACCTTAAGAAGATCGCCTCCGAGTTCTCCGCCGACGCTGTCCTTGTCGGGACATACTCACGCGGACGCGAACAGGTGCTTCTCAACGTGCGTCTCGTGAATTTGAAAGATTCGTCCACGCTGGGAGCGGGATCGGCGATGATGGACCTGCGCGGCGACAGGTTCCTGATGTCTATCGTTGGGGACGACGCGAATGCGCGCAATGGCATGACAGGCGAGGTTGTAAGCGTCAACATTCGCAAAAGGGTTTTGCCCGATGTGGATCATTATTCGGAGACGCTTCAGGCGATGATAAAAAGCATGGCCGGAAGGATAGCCGAGAGCGTTCCGCAGGAGGGCGGCGCTGGCAAGACCATCGCGGTCACCACTTTTGTGGACATAAACCACCTGTACCGCGCCGTGGCTTTTGGCAGGTACATGGGTGAGCAACTTATCGCCGAGTTGAGCATCCTGGGCTTTAACGTGGTGGAGCTTCGCGTCGCCCCGGAGATTGTTGTGGACCTGCGGCTCGGCGAGATGGCGCTCACGCGGGAGATGAACAGGCTCGCCCCCAACGGAAAGGTAGACGCAATCGTGGTGGGCACATACACGAAAGCTGGCGACACTGCGCTGGTCAACGGCAGGATGATACTCCCCAAATCCGGAAAGGTCATCGCAGTGGCGGATATAACCGTGGATACCGGGCCAAAGAACAAGTTCATGACTGCCCTGATGGAGCAGGAGATCACCACAATGGCGCCCACCGAAACGGTGGAGGGATACTGACATGAAAAGACCGGACGCCAAACGCGCGTTTATTGCGCGGGCCTTTGCGGTTTTGGCCGTCTGCGCGGCGATGCTCTTGTCATCGTGCGCCTCCCTGCAGGCAAGCAACGATCAGTTCAGGATGCAAGGGGACATGTTCGGTTCCAGGTTCCTTGCGATGACCATTTTCGACCAGCTCAGGAGCAAGGAGGTCCTCAACCAGCCTATTATCGTGACCACGTTCGTGAACCTGAACAACCTAAACAAGTCGTCGGTTTTTGGGCGGGCTGTGGCGGAAAAACTGTTGACCGAGCTTCATCAGGCCGGTTTCACAGTCTCTGAGATACGCAAGGGGAAAGACATTTTCCTAAGGGAGGAGCTCGGCGAGCTTATCCTTACAAGGGACGCCAAGGAGACGATGGGCAAGACCCACGCCCGCGCAGTGCTGGCGGGAACCTATGTGGCCACGGCAGACTCCGTTATCATCAATGCGCGGCTTATAGACCTGCAAACGCCGCTGATACTCTCATCGTGTTCATACACGCTGAAGATGACCAAAGAGCTTGAGAAACTTTTGACCGGCGAGTCTCCATTCTAAAAATAGCCGGAAATTTGAGGTGAGGAAAATGGACAAGAAAAGGCACAGCCTGGTTTTGGCGGCTATCATTATCGCGGTGGCGATGGCGGCTAACCCCGCGTTCTCCGAGGATCCGCCCCTGCCGAAGGAACATGTGAACAAAGAAGTGGTCAAAGCCAAAACCCCCGCTCCCGCCAAAGCCCCCGAGCAGGCCAAGGCAAAACCTGCGGTCAAAAAAGCCAAACGCGCCACAAAAAAGGTGGCGGCCAAACCGGTGGAAACGAAGGTTCCGGAAATACAGGCTCTGCCAACCACGCCAGTGGCTGGCGGCGGGGCGGAGTCCACTGCAAACTCCGCCAAAAAAACCGAACCGGAAGTATCCTCCGTGTCGCCCGCGCCGCTCCCTTATGTCACGCGCAAGGTGTCGGCGCTGGTGGAATCCAACCCGAACAACTGCGACATCGAGGTTGACGGAGTGTACGTCGGCTCCACCCCGGTGGAGCTACAGCTCAAGGAGGGCGTGCACGGCGTGAAAGTTTCGCGGAGCGGATTCATAGCCTGGGAGAAGACCGTCAAGGCGTACAACGGCATTTTCATACACGCCACGCTTGCCCAGGAGTCTTCCAGGAAGTTTGAAGTCAACGAAACCGTCAAGGCAAAGTGAGACGTTTCTGACCGCCATCGCACAGGCGCATCGCTCTGCGCCCGTGTGTCTCTTGCAGGAGGGCGGTTCGCGAACCACCCCTACGGCAAGGGACTTTGCGTAACATTCTCCGGTTTTCGGCTTAAAGGATCGTTGACCGGCTCAATGAGATATTCTATCATCGCTCCATCATGAGCAAGCTAAAGGTAAAAAAGCTGGTTTCTTCCGCCCACCTGCCGGAAAAGGCGCGGGCAGGGGATTTGGGGTATGACCTTTTCGCCGCCGACCATGTGCTGATACACCCCGGTGAGATGCGGGCGGTGGGAACTGGGATCGCCCTGGAATTCCCCCCCGGCTGGGGCGGCGTCATAAAGGACCGGTCCTCTATGGCGATGAAACGCCTTACCGTCTCCGCTGGCGTGATAGACAGCGGCTACCGGGGCGAGATAAAAGTCCTTATATCCAACCATTCCACAACCAGCCACACGATTGAGCCGGATCAAAAGATAGCGCAGTTGATACCATGCCCTGTCACAGACTGGAAAATCGAAGAGACGCACGACCTCGGCGACACACACCGGGGCGAAGGCGGTTTTGGCTCTACCGGAGCTTTCAAATCCACATAACGCAACATTCCACGTCTGGGAAAAAGGTTGTGTGAAAAGCTTTTAAGCTGTTTTATGGTGATGAGTGAAGCCGTTGCAAGGAGTCCTGTAATGTCGGTTGCCCGTAAGTGCGAACGTTGTGGTTCGGAAATGCTTATAGTGGAAAAAACGGCCGACAATTTCGAGATTCCGGCCCAATGCCCCGCTTGTAGCGAGGAGATTCCAAAGAGAGATGGCGGGCCGCGGGAAAAGAAAATCGCTTCCGGCCACATAACCTTCGAAGGCAAAAAGAAGGAATTTGTCACCATTGACATATCGAGTGGCGGGCTAAAGGCTTTCTATCTCGGAAGACCTTTGCCGGTGGACGCGGTGGTGGATGTGGACATAAACGCGACGGGATTGCATGGCCGCAAGGCCGTGGTCGCCTGGACCCACAAAGTCGCCGCCACTTATTCCCATTCAGGGCTGAAGTTTACCTGACCTTGTTCCGCCAGCTTCCGGCAATGGCGCTGGATGTCGGATAGGTTTCAGCATTCATTCTTGTTAATACGTTGTACCAAATCAAGCAACCTGCGGGGTTATCCAAACCGGACGCCAAGTTTTCTAAGCATCTCGAATGTGTCCACATAAGGCACGTCGAACGCTTTGCAAACATTCGGGATTTTAACTTTGTTTTTAGCATCTGCCGCGAAAACTTCATGGGTTACAAGAACGCAATTTTTCGCTTTGGCATAGGCGATTAACCAACCGTCAGCGTCATTGGCGAACTTGGCCTTTGCCGGTTCCGTGAACTGAATCTGGTTATTCACCCAAATCATGATGTCGGCGTAAACTTGGTTGATCTCCTCTTCATCCGTTGAAACGAATCCGTGGCTGAATTGCCCCTTTGCCCACGTTGCAAGCTCATCTTTCCCACGCTCCAATTCATACTTAACGCGGTCAATGCTCAATATCTGTCCAGCTTGAGCATGAGCGGACAAACTCCCCCAAAATTTTGGCGCTAGGTCGAAAGCGTAGTAACGACGCGATGCTTCAATGAACACATTGGCGTCAAGTAGATATATTGGCTCCCCCATTGCCTATGCGCCACCGATTTCGAGGGAAGTCATATAACGATCGAAAGTTTTTCCATGCAATCCTGTAAGGTGATAAGCCTCGGAATAAAGTAGCCTGCCTTCCAATGCGGCTCTGGCTACTGCGGAGCCGAATCGCTTCCCGACACGCAAGTTCTGATTAAGATAAAAATCACCCTTCCCTTTCTTCTCCTTGTTGCGAGAGGCTGTCCTGCGTTCATCGGCTAGATATTTTTGGTAAAAGTCGAAAAAATCTTTTCTATGAATTAATCCCAAATCAAGAGCCCTGCGCGCCGCCACGATAGAACTTACTTTGAATTGGCGGGCAATTACCTGGTAGGGGTCGGAATTATCCTTGACGGAAGGCCAGACAGAACGCATCACATGTTCAGGAATGAGGAATTCCGCCGCCACTTGATTGCACGCGCGTTCAATCGGATCATTCGCTGGTTGCATCTCACGCAGGTCAAAAGCCGCGCTACTGCCGAAAAACACATGAGCCAGTTCATGCGCTAACGTGAACATCTGCGCCGCTTTGCCGTCGGAACCGTTAACAAAAACAAGCGGTGCATAATCATCAACCAAAACAAAACCCCGGAACTCTCCCGGATCAAGTTTCCAGTGCGTGTTGTTGCCAACGATCCCATTTACCGTAACCAGTATTCCAGCGGATTCCATCGCCTTGCGCATGGCGCCGAGAGCGTCCGCCCAGTTTTTTTCCTTGTTAGCCCAACCCTCATCAAGATTCAAGGCTTGCCTGATACGGTTTGCGACTATGGTTGGCTTGGTGTCCGGTGTGGCGGACTTTACAAAGAGCAGGGACTCCTGACCTTGTTCAATTAAAAAATCCCGCATCCAAGCCTGACGAAGTTGCATAGCGTGAACGGTTTCCAGAAGAGCTGGACTTGGCCTTTCCTGGATGTCATTGTCGGATGTCCGAAAATGCGGAATCGGCAGACGCTCATCAGGGGGGAAGGGAAGAAAGAAAAACCCAAGCGGGGTATGTGTGGTTTTTGCGAAGCCTTCCAATTGTTTCAGGGTCGGCTGGCTTTCTCCAGTCGCCCATTTATTGATATTAGGATACTTTTGCTCCAAGGTATCAATCGTCAGGCCGGCGCGATCTATCGCCCATCGCAAGACAATTTCCTTGATAGCCACTCTGCTCATGTGTCTCTACCCTCCGTATATCTATCTTACAGCCACGGAGGCGGAAATAGAAGAAATGGCTAGCGTCTTTTTTAATAGTCCGGTAGCGCCTCCTGATATCGCAAACAATCACGCGCCCATGCTCATGACTTCTTTATACGCTTCTATCACCTTGTTGCGCACTTGCAGGGTAAGCTTCATCGCCACTTCAGCCTTGCTCATCGTTATCATCGTCTCGTGAAGGTTTTTGGACTGGCCGGTGACCAGGCCTTCGATAGCCTTGTCCGCGTCCACCTGCATCTGATTGACCTCTTTGAGCGACTCAGTCAACGTGTCCATGAACGATTTCCCCTCCGGCGCGCTTCCTGTTTTCGGAAGCTTGAAAGCCGACGCCAAAGGCTCTGGCGATCCGAATATTTTCATGTCTGACATTGTTCAATCGCCTCCATTAACGTATCTGGTCTATGACTTCGTTTATTATCTGGCTACGCTTGCCCCTGGCGGTTATGACGGCCTGGTACATGGTGGATGTCTGGTTCATGTTTATCATCTCCGTGTCGAGGTTGACGTTGTTCCCGTCAAGCCTGCCCGGCTCGTCGGAGACGACCGCCTCTGGCATAACCGACTCCACGCTGTCCATCAAGCCTTGCATGTGCCTTGAGTCCGTCCTTAACATCGGCGCGGCGGGCCGCATGGCCTCCTGGAGCTTCGCCTCGAACGGCGCCATATCCACGGCCTTGTAGCCGGGCGTCTCGGCGTTTGCTATGTTGCTGTTGATCATCAGCATCCTCTGCGCATGAAAATCCAGCGCCTTGCTGGTAAGGCTTCCAATCCTGCCTGTGTTTAGGACATCGTTTATCAGGCTCATTTTAGCTCTCCAAATTCTTTCCTTACCATCGTTAAAGCAATACCGGCGCCATGAAACCTCAAGAGCTCTATTTATTTAACACATTGAAAATAAGCGTATTCTTGCAAAGGCGGTACGCCTGATTTTTGACGGATGGTCCCTTTTTTGCCTCTGATAGGGAAGGAAGTTTGACACCCCCGTCCATGATAAAATGTTCGCATGAACGTTGATACAGACGATTCCATCATACCCGCCGGAGACGAGGAAGACCGGGAACAGGAGGTTTTTCCAGAGCCTCATCCCGCATGGGAAAAGGAACATGGAAGCGCCTCTCTGGTTCCCTCCGACCCTTTTTATCTCTACATCAGCAAGATCAGGCAAACCCCGTCCCTCTCACACGAGGAGGAAATGGAGTTGGCCAAACGGTTTCGTCAAACCGGCGACAAAGAGGCGGCGTATAAGCTGGTCACTTCCAACCTTATGCTTGTGGTGAAAATCACATACGAGTTCCGCACCCAGTTTCAGAACATGCTCGACCTGATACAGGAGGGGAATTATGGATTGCTCCGGGCCGTCCAGAAATTCGACCCGTTCAAGGGAGTCCGCCTTTCCACTTACGCCTCATACTGGATCCGCGCATACATGCTCAAATATCTTCTGGATAACTGGCGGCTTGTCCGGGTTGGCACCACAAACATGCGGCGCAAGCTGTTGTACAACCTTAAAACGATCCAGGCCAAGCTTGAAGAGGGAGGTGGGGACTCCACCCCCAAGTTATTGGCGGAGAAATTCGGCGCCAGCGAACAAGATGTAATAGACATCCAGCAGAGCTTGGGAGCCTCAGACACATCCATCCACCAACCGCAGGGAGAAGACGGCGGGCGTGAGTTGCTGGAGATGATTCCCAGCGGGGCTAACGATATGGCCGATGACCTGTCCCGGCATGAGATCATGAAAAAGTTCCAGTCGGCCATAACTATGTTCAAGGAAAAGCTAAAGCCCGTCGAGCTTGACATTATTGATAAACGGATACTTTCAGACACGCCGCTGACGTTGCGGGAGATAGGCGAAACGCATGGCGTTACCCGCGAGGCTATCCGCCAACAGGAGGCAAGATTGATGAAACGGCTGAAGGGCCATCTTGCGAAAGAATTGAAAGGAATGGGGGAAATCCCTGAAACCATAGGAACTGAATAAACCCGAAAACCGAAGTTGAACGCTCTTTACATTCTGATTCTTTTGTTTTTGTTTGAGATTCGTAACGTAGCTACGCTCCGTTCAGAATGACAAGCAAGTAGTTGTCATTCTGGCCCTTCGGCGAGCTCAGGGTAAACTCCGCGAAGAATCTCGCCCCAACTTAGGAATTCGGGATAAACCGTTATATCTGCAACGATCAAGTTTCAAACTATCAACGGCCGATCAACCTGAATATGACAAAATTGGCGCGTTTTGGAGGCAAATGTCCTGAATAAGGACTCCTGAATCTTTTTTTTTGTCCTCAATTGATATAAACGTAACGATCAACTTTTCAGGCCGCCTGCATTTCGCATAACTCCCTCAATGGCATCAACAGCCAATTTTTCAACTGTATAAAGAGGCATTGCGCGTTTGCCTTGTTATCCAAATCTCCGCGTATAGCCATTTGGCACACCCATTGCTGTACATCGGAAGTAACGGGTTGATAGAGAACGATTGGAGAGAAAAAGGAGATCATCATGAAAAGCATATTAAAGGTTTTGGCTGTTCTTGCGGTAGTGGTTGCGTTTACAGCCCCGGCCTCAGCCGATCCGTGGAAGAACGTTGAGAACTCGTTCGACACAGGCTTTAAAGACAACTACGCCCGGCCCAGCGCGATATCCTGGAGCCTCGTGGCCAAGTCCTTCAATACAGGGTTCAACGACAACTACACCCCCTCTGCTTCCGACAGCAGGGTGTACATGGCGGAAAATCTCGCTCAGGAGCTTACCTCCGAGCAGATCATCAACAACGCGGTTTTGATGTTCGGTATTTACAAGAAGACCGCCGACCTGAGCTGGGACTACAACTTCAACCGTGGATAACGGCTGACCCCAACCCTCTCACCGGGGTGGCCGTAAAAGGCCGCCCCGGTTTTTTTGTTTATTCACAAATCGCGATTGGAGCATGCTCGAAGATAATCCCGCATCATGAGGCGCGGTTTTGATTGTTGAGCGACAGGCGGATTATTGAAAATTGGCTGTCTTTGCCTAGCCACGCGAGAAGAAAGCGCAACTCGGAATATTCCTGAAGAGCATTATCCCAATGGCGCCGAAGCGCCAACAGGCCATGCGCCCAGCATTGGTCGGGATGAGAGGATTTGAACCTCCGACCCCTCGCTCCCGAAGCGAGTACTCTACCAGGCTGAGCCACATCCCGACGCGAAGGACAAACTCCGACCAGACTATCACTTGAACCGCCGTTTTTCAAGCGGACGCTCAAAATGATAATGTTATCGGGGTGGGCGACGGCCGATCGTTGACTTGTCCCGGATTCCGAAGTTGAATGCGGACCGGCATGTTATCTGGCTACTTTGAAAGGTTAGCGCCGTGACGTTCACTATCACCGAAAAGGCCGCCGACAGGGTGCGCCGGATACGATGGCGCAAAAAGGCCGAAGGGTTTCTGCGGATCATCGCGGAAAAACGTGGCGGTACCCAATGGGTTTTCCAGATGGGGTTTGACGCCCAACGGGAAGGGGATGAAAAAAGCGAGTCGCAAGGAGTGAGCGTGGTTATGGACAAACTGACCGCCAAAGCCCTCGATGGGATGACCGTGGACTATACGCAAAGCGGAGGGAAGGGAACTTTTGTTTTTACAAGAACCCCCACGCCCTTATCTGCGGATAACGGATATTGAGTGGGAGCCTCTGCGAATCAGTAGCTTTCTTCCAGCGCGTCCTCTATCGCGGAATGTATCTGGTTGAGCGGGGCTTTTATCTGTTCGCCGGAACTTAATATCTTAATCGTGGCCTCGCCTTTTTCAACCTCGTCGTCTCCCACGATAACGGCGAGCGCCGCACCGGACCTGTCCGCGCGTTTAAGCTGAAGCTTAAGGCTACCGAGGCCAAATCCGCGATCCACCACATATTTCTCGCCCCGCAGGCGGTGAGCCAGCTCGAACACCGTCTCCTCGGAGCCTTCGCTCATGGCGATCAGATACACGTCGGGCCGCATCCCGTAAATTTCTTGCGCCTGGGAGCGGGTTTCTTCGCCAAGCAGGGTTATGAGCCGCTCAACGCCAACGGCAAACCCGATGGCCGGGGTGGGTGGGCCGCCAAACTGCTCCACAAGCGCGTCGTACCTGCCGCCGCCTGCGACCGCATTCTGCGCGCCAAGGTTGCCGGACGTCACTTCAAACGCGGTCCGCGAATAGTAGTCCAGCCCGCGCACAAGCCGAGGGTCAAGCGCTACCGGAAGCTCCATTTTCCTTAACGGGCGCCGCACTCCCTCCAGATGAGCCTGGCAGGGGCCGCAACGGTGTTTGTCTATCATCGGGGCCTCCGCCGCCACAACCCTGCACCGCTCGGACTTGCAGTCCAGCACGCGCAAAGGGTTGCGCTCCAGCCGCGCCACGCAGTTTTCGCAAAGCAATTGGGCGTGGGTTCGCAGATAAGCAAGCAGGGCGTCCCGGTAAACCGGCCTGCAATCCCCGCATCCCAGCGAGTTCAACACGACCTTCAGGTCTGTCACGCCAAGCTCGGCGAAAAAATCCATCAACGCGGCGATAATCTCCGCGTCCGCATCGGGGCCGGCCGCCCCGAATATCTCCGCGCCAACCTGGTGGAACTGGCGGAACCTTCCCGCCTGTGGCCGTTCCGCCCGGAACATCGGCCCTGTGTAAAAGAGACGGGTGACGCCGGGCGGCTCGTACATCTTGTGTTCGATGTAAGCTCGGACGACCGCCGCCGTTCCCTCTGGACGAAGCGTCAGCGATTCCCCCCCACGGTCGGCGAAAGTGTACATCTCTTTCTCGACAATATCGGATGTCTCGCCGATCCCGCGCGAAAAGACCTCCGTCTTCTCGAAAATCGGCGTCCTTATTTCCTGGAACCCGTACAGGCTGAACACGTCAAGGGCCGCGTCCTCCACCATCCTGTGAAGAGGCGCGTCCTCCGGTGTTATGTCCTTGGCGCCTCTGACACCCTGCAGGGGGGATATCCGGTTTTTCAAAATATCTCCATCGGCAATGACTGATCCTTGCGTTCAACGGGAGATGGCACACCCCCCACCCTGCCCTCTCCCCGCAAGCGGGGCGAGGGTGAAAGAATCGTTGACTTATGCAAAGCTCTCTCCCTAACGAAACGATTCCGCCAGTTTCACTATCTCCGGCAGGACAACCCCGCTGGACATCTCCACAATGTGGTTGGCCGTATGGTATAGAGGGGTCTTCTCAAGGTTTATCTCCAACACATACGCCCCGCCTTTACGCGCTATGCCCGACATCCCGGCGGCGGGCTGTACCGTCCCGGATGTGCCGACGGTGATAAACATATCCGACTTACCACTCTCTTGCCAAGCTTTGTCCAGCAGGGCGCCGTCAATGTACTCGCCAAACCATACGATGTTGGGCCGCTCCAGCGAGCCGCAATCCGGGCATCGCGGCGGTATAGCCTTAAGGGGCGTCTCCCGGTTCTCCCGCACAGTCCCCTCCGCAAAACAGCGGGTGAACCAGATGTTGCCGTGCAGTTCCACCATGTTCTTTGTTCCAGCCACCTTGTGCAAACCGTCCACATTTTGCGTGATGAGAAGAAAGTCGTCGAAAAGCTCCTCCAGCCTGGCTATCGCGTAGTGGGCGGTGTTTGGCTTTGCGTTTGCCACAAGCCCGCGCCGCCAATCGTACCACTCCCATACAACCACAGGGTCCCGCTGGAACGCGTCAATAGTGGCCAACTCTTCCGGGCGGTAGTTTCTCCACAACCCTTCCGCCCCGCGAAACGTGGGCAGGCCAGACTCCGCAGATATCCCCGCGCCAGTGAGGACGACCAGTCTCTTTGCCGCTTTGAGGCGCCGGGCGAATTCGTCCGGGAACTGTACGCTTGTGGGATGTCCCTCGTTTGCCGTCATTTTCCTGATAACCGATATGGTTTTGCGGACCATTTAATATAGAGCCGTCATTTTATCATTTCCGCTGACGTGGCAAAGACAATTTGTCCGGCGTGGAGCGGTTTAATGAGGACAGGGTGACGGAGGCTCTTCCCTCGCCACTTGCGCATTTGCAATTGACCACTCCTGCTACACGATGAAATAGGTTGAAATGATATTTAATATTAGATAATTCATATATTTGCGTATATTTCAATTAACCCTTTACACGCATTTGGCGTTATGCTATTTTTCATGGGGATCGCATGGGTCGCCGGGGCGCCGTTGGCTCCGCAAGTCTAGATGAATAGGATGGAGGTTCAATAGGTTCGATGTACTTTAAAAGCATCGAGATGCGCGGGTTCAAGTCTTTCGTGGATGAAACGAAGATTGTATTTGAGCAAGGCTCCACCGTGATCGTCGGGCCTAACGGATGCGGCAAAAGCAACATCGCCGACGGTATCCGATGGGTGTTGGGCGAACAGTCGGCCAAGATCATGCGCGGAGTGAAGATGGAGGATTTCATCTTCAACGGCTCCTCCACCCGCAAACCCACTGGTTTCGCCGAGGTCAGCATCACCGTTTCCAATGTCAAAGGCTCCGTAACCTCTCAGGCTTTCGCCGAGTACGACGAGATAACCGTCACCCGCAAGCTATACCGCACTGGCGAGTCCGAATATTATATAAACAAGATTCCCTGCCGGTTGAAAGACATCATCGACATATTCCTGGACACCGGCATATCCACACGCTCTTTTTCCATAATTGAGCAGGGGCAGGTCACCAAGTTCATCAACTCCAAACCCGAAGAGCGCCGCTTCATCATCGAAGAAGCCGCTGGGGTCATGAAGTACAAATACCGGCGCAACGCGGCTCTCAACAAGATGGAGTCCAGCCAGCAGAACCTGCTTCGGATACAGGACATCCTCGGCGAGTTGGAGCGTCAGCGCAACTCGCTCCACCGGCAGGCCAAAAGAGCCGAACGCTACAAAGAGTTCCGCACGGAGATAAAGGCTTGCGCCCTCATCCATTCCGCCGGAGAGTATCAAACCTTATCCGAAGAGATGGAACGCACGTCGGCCATACTGTCCATCGAAAAGGAGAGGGAAGCTTCCCTCATGGCGCAGACCGATACGAAGCGCAACGAAGCGGAAATATTAAGCGCCGAAGTGACAAGGGAAGAGCGAGGGTTATCCACCCTTCGTGAAGAACGGCAGGGGTTTGTCTCCGCCATCGAGAGAAACGACCATCACCGGGAAACACTCTCAACGCAAATTGAAGACCTGGCGCAAGCCCGCCAGAGAGCCTTGCACGACAAAGAGGGGCTTGAAAAAGAGACCTCCTTCATAGAAGGCCAGATAACACGCAGGCGGGAGGATATCGCCGCTATTTCCGGCGAGATGGACGGGTTGCAGTCCGCCTACGACAACGCCCGTGGAGAAGCGATGAAGACCCGGACCCTGCTGGGCGACAAACAGTCCGCCCTGACGGAGGGGACGCGCAGGGCGATGAAGATCGTCGAGGAGATATCGGCGCGGCAAAACCGTCTGGCCTCGTTGAAGGCGCGGCTGGAGATGACCGCGTCACGGGTCGAGACACTGCTTGCGCAGGAGCAGGAGGTCCGCAACTCCATCGCCGAGGCGCAGGGCAGGTTGGCCGGAATCAACGGGCGCATCGCATCGCTTTTACAGGCGATTGAAAACGGGAAAAAGAGCCACGCGGATGTGGTTCAGAGGCTACGCGACGCGGAGGCCGGCTTTGCGCTGGTTGACGCGGAGCTTAGGACTGCGGAGAACGAAATAACAAGGCTCGGTTCGCGGCTGGAATCCCTGATGGAACTGGATAAAAATCTGGAAGGCTACGGAGAAGGCGTGCGTGGCCTGATGAAAAAGAAGAACGCAGGGGACTCCCTCCTTTCCGGCGTAAAAGGATTGCTCGCCGACAGCGTAAGGGTTACGCCGGAGATGGAGACGGCCCTGGGCGCCATCCTGTCGGACAAGCTGGAAGCTGTGATTGTGGAATCTGCGCGGGACGCTGTTTCCGCCGTTTCCCTGTTAAGGAGCGAAAACCTGGGACGCGCCAGTTTCATGGTTTCCGGGACGGCGAAGCAGACTGCGGGCGCAAGGGCACAGACAAACCACCCGGATTTCGCCGGTTACGCATCTGACCTGATCCAGTTGGACGATAAAGTCCCGGCAAGCGCGTCGGCGATGCTGGAGAACGTCGTCTTGGCGCGGAGCCTGGAAGGCGCTCTGGCGATATGGAACGAGAATCCTGGCGCCTGTTCC
>Ga0315281_10005719_pt1 | contig 17772 bp, 11 predicted proteins | sample YL17G07_0_MG_FD_204540 | JGI IMG/M metagenome (GOLD analysis project Ga0315281, IMG submission 204540) | Sediment microbial communities from Yellowstone Lake, YNP, Wyoming, USA - YL17G07_0 | ecosystem: Environmental > Aquatic > Freshwater > Lake > Sediment | place: USA: Wyoming | collected...
CACCAGCTGGCCGAGGAGCGTGGTGCCGACTGCGCCGTTCAGGGCGAAGCTGCCGGTCTCAAAGAGCTGGATGGCGAGTCGCCGGAATGACCAGTCGTCGTTGCGCGGGATGTCGAGCGAACCCGAGGCCGCGCCCACCAGGGTGGGCAGCACAACTGCAAACAGAAGGATGCCGACCAGGACGACCCCGTCACGCCGGGTCAGGTACTGCCAACCGGGCCGCGCCGGAATGCTCATCCTGGGCATGGTAGGGCGCGAGTGATGCGGCCACGCAAGCCTGACGGTGCCACGGCGGGGGCTCAACTCGCTTATCGGCTGTGGGACATAATCGACCCATCTTGCCCGATGACCACACCGACCACGCCGCCCACTCCGCTCGTGCGCAGGAGCTCGGGCTGGTCGAGGGCACGCCCGCCTGGGCCGAGTGGGTCAAGGACTACTACCGGGAGGTGGAGAACTACGACTGGGTGGACGTTGCCGATCATCTGCGCGGGCCGGAGGCCCTGTTTCACCGCAATCGTGCCAGTGCGATCCGGCGGCTGGTCGCCAGGTACGGCGTCGCGCCAATGCTCGATGCAGGCTGCGGGACAGGCCTGAACCTGCGCCATCTTCCCGCCGGCTCGGTCGGCATCGAGATCAATCCGCGCAACGTCGCGTTGCTGCACGCTCGGCTACCGGATCATTCGGTCGTCGAGGGCGACATCGAGGCGATGCCGTTCGCCGATCACTCATTCGCGACGGTGATCTGTACCGAGGTCCTTGAGCACGTTCCCGATCCCGTGATCGCGCTCGCCGAGATCCGGCGCGTTCTCCGGCCGGGCGGTGTGCTGATCGGATCGGTCCCGGCTCGAGCGCTGATCTGGAAGCTGCGCTTCCTGTCGTCGACCTGTCCGCATGGCGAGCCCTTCCACAACGAGTACCTGCCCGCCGAGGTTCGGAAGATGCTCGCGGGTTGGACGGTCGAGCGGCTCCGCTACTCGCTCCTGCACTTCAACGTGATGTTCGTGGCCCGGCGCTGAGCAGCCCGACCAGGGCCTCGTGCAGGCAGCCGTTGCTGGCCAGGGCCTGCGGGCCGGCATACGAGTCGCGGCCGGCAAAATCGGTCAGGCGGCCCCCTGACTCGGCCACGATCAGGGCCGGGGCGGCCAGGTCCCAGAGGGTGGGACCGATCTCCAGCATCGCCTCGGCGGCCCCCTCCGCCACTAGCATGTAGCCCCAGAAGTCGCCGAAGCCGCGGTCACGCCAGGCTCCTGCCGCGATGGCGCGCAGCGCCGGGCCGAAGCCGGCCGCCTCGAGCGTGCCCACGCCCGACCAGACCACCTGCGCGTCTGATAGCCGTTCCACCGCGCTGACCCGCAGTGGGCGCTCGCCGAGCAGGTCGCGCACGACCGCGCCCTGCCCCAACCCGGCATGCCAGCGACGTTTCAGGGCCGGGGCTGAGACGGCGGCGGCCAGGAGTTGCCCCTCGCGCTCGACGGCGAGCAGGGTGGCGAAGACCGGGATCCCGCGCACCAGGTTGTGGGTGCCGTCGATCGGGTCGATGATCCAGCGCGTCTCGCCATCCCCCGCCTCGTCGGGGTACTCCTCGCCAACCACGCCGTGGCGCGGGAAGGCGGCGGCGATCCGCTCACGCAGGATCGTCTCGATCTCGGTATCGGCCTGGGTGACGAGGGTGGCATCGGGCTTGGTGGTGATGCGCAGGCCGCCCGCCAGGTGGCGCAGGGCGGTCGCATCGGTCTCGTCGAGGAGGCCGACAGCGAAGCGCCGCAGGGCCGCGGGGTCGCCGTCGCTGAACGGTTGGGTGTGCTGGGCGGAGGTGCGCTGGGCGGGCACCCGGCTAGCATAGCCCGATGCGCCCGCGTCTCACCGTCCCCGGCGAGCTTCTGATACGCCCGCGTCCCACCGTCCCCGGCGAGCTTCTGATGGCGCTGGTCGCCGTGCTGTGGGGGTCGGCCTTCCCGGTGACGCGCGTGCTGCTGGAGGATCTGCCGCCGCTGGGGGCCGCTGCCTGGCGAACGCTGCTGGCCGCCGGCGGCGTCGCGCTCTTCGCGGCCTGGCGCGGCGAGTTGCGCAGCCTCGTGCCCGCGCCCGGCGCGCGGGGCCGACTCCTGCTGCTGGCGCTGCTGGGCGGACCGATCTTCCTGGTCTGCATGAACGTGGCGGTCTTCCTGACCGGCGCCTCGATCACCTCGTTCGTGGTCGGGACCTATCCCCTGCTGGCGGTGGTCGTCGCGGCGCTCCTGCTCGGCGAGTCGCTGGGTCGCCGCGTGGTGCTCGCGCTCGGTGCGGCCGCGGTCGGGCTGGTGCTTCTGGCGCGGCCCGGCGGCGCACACGTGGAGCTGCTGGGCGTGGTGGTGGCGCTCGGCGCGGCGCTGTCGTTCGCCGTCTACCTGGGCTTCGTGCGGCGCTGGGGAGCGGCCTGGCGGCTGCCGCCCCTGGCGATCGCGTTCTGGCTGCTCGTCTCGAGCATGATCCTGACCGCACTGCTGCAGCTGGCGGTGGACCCCCCGGGGCTGCGCCTGGACCTCTCGCTGCGTGGCTGGGCGGCGCTGGCCTGGCTGGCGCTGCCGGCATCGGCCCTGCCGCACGTGCTGGTGGTCGCCACCCTGCGCGGCATGCCGGCCGGCCGGGCCGCCCCCTTCCTGATGCTGATCCCGATCTCCGGGACGTTGATCGCGGCCGTGTTGCTGGGAGAGCGGTTGGACGTACTTCAACTGGTCGGGGCGGGGCTGATCCTGGCGGGGATTGGGGCTGCGACGCTGCCGGGGAGGGGTGTGGGGAGGGGTGTGGGGAGGGGTGTGGGGAGGGGTGTGCCATCGGTTCCCGCGGGCTGACCGTCAGGTTGTCACAGTGGCAGGTCACCTGTCATTGGTGACCGCTGAGTGAGGCACGGGTGCCATTGAGAGACCGGTGTGGTCATCTGGCGCGTCAAACCGACGCTTGAGTGGCTAGTGTGACCATCTGGCGGTCAGGCCACTCGACCGGAAGGTTAGCGCCCTACCCTCTCGAAAGACCGGTGCGCGGTCGCACCTTTGTGGAGTCTTGATGGGTTGCCGGGACGCACATGCGAGGGGCATAATGGGCGCCAACCGCGCGAACAGCGCACCAAGGCGCACATCTCACACGAGGGCCTGCATTCCATGCGCAGCTTGAATCGGCGTCGCTGGCTCGCCATCGGACTGGCCTCAGTGCTCCTGGTGGGGCTACCCTCGATTGTGGCAGCCAGCCATTCATGGGGCGGCTATCACTGGGCACGCACCAGCAACCCGTTCACGCTGCAGTTGGACGACAACGTCTCGAGTGCCTGGGACGGCTACCTGGCCAAAGCATCCTCGGACTGGACGAAGTCGTCCGTGCTGCACACCAAGGTCGCCATCGGCACCTCAAATCCGCGCAAATGTCGGGCGACGCTCGGCCGCGTCGAGGTCTGCAATGCCGGCTACGGCAACACCGGCTGGCTGGGGGTGGCCCAGATCTGGATCACCGGCGGCACCCACATCGTCCAGGGCACGGTCAAGGTCAACGACACCTACTTCAACACCTCGACCTACAACACCCCCGCCTGGCGGCAGATGGTGATGTGCCAGGAGATCGGCCACACATTCGGGCTCGATCACCAGGATGAGAACTTCACCAACACCAACCTCGGCACGTGCATGGACTACACCAACGACCCCAGCGGGACGGCGGGGACGAACGGGACGCTGGCCAACACCTCGCCGAACCAGCACGACTACGACGAGCTGGGCATCATCTACCTCCACCTCGACAGCACCACCACCGTGGGCGCCGTGGTGGCCTCCAGCCCGAGCCTCGATGGCAGCGACTGGGGCCGCCAGGTCAGGGTGTCGAAGGACGGGCGGACATCGGTCTTCACGAAGGCCGATGGTCACGGCAACGCGATCATCACCTACGTCACCTGGGCAGACTAGGCCCGACCACCGCTCCCATACAGATGTCGGCGGCGAGAGGCTACTGGCCCTTACCGACGGACGGGACGCCGGCCGGATTCACGGCGGCGCGGCTGGCCGCCTCGACATCGGCCGATGAAGTGCGTCCGGCAGCCGCAGGCGCGGCAGCCGACCGTGCCTCGGCGAGGCGCTCGAGCAGCGGGGTGGCACCGAGCCGGCGGAACGTCGCGTCCGCTTCGTCGACCGCATCGTGCAGCTCGGTGACGTCCGGGCCGAGCATCTTCACGGCATTGAGCGTGGCGACCGCACGCTCGTACTCCAGGCCCAGCTCGCGGAAGCGATGCAACGCCTCGAGGAAGAGGGAGATCGCGTCTCCCCGACGCCCCTCCAGCGCGGCGATTGCCGCATCGATCTCGCGCTTGGACGCAGCCGGCACGCGGCCCGGCATCGGGTCGATCAGTTGTCGCGCCTCGCGCAGGGCGGCCAGATCGCCGAGCCAGCCGGCGGCCCGGGCGGCTCGCGGCAGGGCGATGCTGTCGGGGGCGGCACTTCCCTGCATGCGAAAGGCGCCGATCGAGAGGCGATACCCCTCCTCGAGCTCGCCGCGCGCAAGCGCGAGCTCGCCGCGGATCTCCTGGACCCAGGCGTGCGCTTGGAGCTCGGTCACGTCGCCAAGCGTGGCTGCGATCGCGTCGATGACGTCATCGACCCCGGCGCCGCGGGCGCCGCGCAGGCCCCGCAACTGGGCGTAGCGACTAGGAGGCTGCCAGTCGTCCCGTAGCGTGAGCCCCGCCGCCTCGGCCTCGGCCAGCGTGGCAGCGGCCCAGTCCCAGTCGCCGATGCGGATCGCCGACTCCATCGCGTTGCCCAGGAGGTAGAAGCCGATCCCGCGGTAGCCAAGGTGGCGAGCCAGCTCGTAGCCGTCGCGCGCGGCGGCATAGGCGAGCGGCGGATCATCGGCCGCGGCGGCGAAGCTGAGGTTCACGCGCGCGCGCAGCTCGGTATCGGGGAGCTGGTGGGACGAGCTGACGCTTACCGCACCCACCAGCGTCACGATCGCCTCGCGAAGACGGCGCAGCATCGCCAGTGCGGCCCCGCGGGTCACGAGCAGCGCCATGGTCTCCCACAGCAGCTCAAGCTTCTCGGCGGTGGGTAGCGCCTGGTTGACCACGTCGTTCGCCTTCTCGGGGTCGTTGAGCAGCAGGTAGGTCCGCGCCAACACGTCGTCGAGCCGGACAAACTCCGGCGTGCCCGACAGGTCGGCGTACTCGGTGCGCGCCCGCTCCATCAGCTCGACTCCCTCGGTCATGCGACCGAGGCTAGTGCGCGCGCGGGCGTAGAAGACGACCGCGTCCAGCGTGCGGCGTCGATCGGTGCCCTGCCGGGCCAGCTCCAGTGCGCGGCCGAGGTGGAGGGTGGGCTCATCGGTCAGGGCGGCGTACAGCGCGGCGTCGCCGGCGAGGGTGCGGAGCGTGAACTCCTCTTCCGGATCGGTCGTCACCTCGAGGGCCTGCTCCAGGTAGTGGACGGCCTGCACGAAGGAGCCCAGGGAGCGAGCGCGATCGGCGGCCGCCCGCAGCGCCACTCGCGCCTGGGCGCCGACCGCCTCGCCCTCGGGTCCCTCCGGCTGGGCCCGATACGCCGCCAGGTAGTGCTCGGCCAGCACGCCGGCGATGCCCTCGTCGCCGAGCGCCTCGAAGTGGCGCGCCGCGGCGATGTGCAGCTTGCGCCGGTCGCGGCGCGCCAGCGTGCCGTAGGCCACCTCGCGGATCAGCCCCTGCACGAAGCCGTATTGGCCCTGCTCCGGCGAGCGGGGGTCGCTCTCTCGGCTGAGCAGCTCGCGGCGCGCCAGCGAGGCGAGACGCGGGGCCACGTCGTCCGCGTCGGCGCCTGACACCGCGGTCAGGGCGTTCAGGTCGAAGGTCTTGCCGATCACCGACGCCGCCTGGAGCAGCGCCCGATCGGCCGGCTCCAGGGCGTCGAGGCGTGCCGCGATGAGCGCGTGCAGCGACGGCGGCACGGATAGCTCGGACAGATCGCCCACCGGACGGTAGGCGTCCCCGTCCCGCTCAAGCTTTCCTTCGGCCAGCAGCATGCGCACGGTCTCGACCGCGTACAGCGGGATCCCCTCGGCGCGGCCCAGCACGCGCGCCACGGCCGCCTCGGGCAGCCCCGGCACCAGCCCTGCCAGCAGCTCCCGCATCTCCGCCTCCCGAAGCGGCTCCAGCAGCAGCGAGGTGAAGCTGCGCCGTCCCGCGCCCCAGTCGGGCCGCCGATCCAGCAGCTCGGGACGGGCCATCGTGATCAGGTACAGCGGCCGGTCGCGCGACCACTCCATCAGGTGGTCGATGAAGTCGAGCAGGCCGCCATCGGCCCATTGCAGATCTTCGAACACCAGGACCACCACGCCGCGCTCGGCGATACGCTCGAAGAACACGCGCCACGCTGCGAAGAGCGACTCGCGGTCCGGCCGCTCGCCCTCGGCGCTCTCCAGGCCCAGCAACTGGAGCAGGCGCGGCTCCAGCCAGCGCCGCTCGGCGTCATCGGTGACCCATTCCTCGAGCGTCGCGGCGAGCTTCGAGCGCGCGGTGGCCGGCTCGTCGGGGTCCACGATCCCCGCCCGGCTGCGCACCATCTCGGCCAGCGCCCAGAAGGTGATCCCTTCCCCGTACGCCGGGGAGCGGCCCTGGTGCCAGTAGACGAGCTCGGTGACGCCGTCGATGTACTTCTGGAACTCCCAGATCAGCCGCGTCTTGCCGATCCCGCCCTGCCCCATGATCGAGACCAGCCGCGGCCGTCGCTCCGCGGCGGTGGCGGCGTGGAAATCCTTGAGCATCCGCAGCTCGGGGGCGCGTCCCACGAACGGCGCCTCGAGCTGCTCGCTGCGGCCCGCGCCGCCGCGCCGGGCAACCACCCGCAGGGCGCGGTACGCCGGAACCGGCGACTGCTTGCCCTTGAGGAGCTGCTCCCCGGCGGGCTCGAAGGCGACGGCGCCGCTGGCCGCCTGGAAGGTCGCCTCGCCCACCAGCACGGTGCCCGGCGGGGCGATGCTCTGCAGCCGCGACGCGGTGTTGACGAGGTCTCCGGCCACCATGCCCTGGTTGGTCGCGCCCAGCGTGACCGCCGCTTCCCCGGTCAGCACGCCGGCGCGCAGCATCAGCTCCGCGTCGACCTCCTGTCCCAGCTGCCGCACCGCCTCGACCAGGTCGAGGGCGCTGCGCACCGCTCGCTCCGCGTCGTCCTCGTGCGCGGTCGGCGCGCCCCAGACGGCCATGACCGCGTCGCCGATGAACTTCTCGATGCTCCCCCCGTAGCGCCCGATGATGTCCGAGGCCAGCGCGAAGTAGCGGCTCAGCAGCTCCCGGACGAGCTCAGGGTCGCGCGACTCCGACAGGGTCGTGAAGCCCACCAGGTCGGCGAACAGGACCGATACCAGCCGTCGCTCCGCCACCGGCGCGGCTGCTGCGGCCACAGCGCCCGACGCCCTCGGCGCAGCCTCGGCCGCACCCTCCGCGGGGGCAGCCTCGAAGTCGTACCGGCATCCCCCGCAGAAGCGCAGGTCACCGATGCGCGAGACGCCACAGCGCGGGCAGAAGTTCAAGCGCGGCTACCTCCTATGGCTGCCTCGGGTCGGGCGCGGTAACGATCACCTTCCTGCTCCAATTCGTCAAGCCGCTGGCACGCTGACCACCCGGTTGTCACTGCGGGCGGCCGTGCGGTCGGTTCCCGTGGGGCCGACCACCAGGTTGTCACTGTGGCAGGTCACCTGTCATTCGTGACCGCTGCGTGAGGCAGAGGTGCCATTGAGTGGTCAGGGTGATCAGCTGGCGCGTCAATCCGACGCTTGAGTGGCGGGTGTGACCATCTGGCGGCCAACATCAACGCTGCCCAGCCCGCTGCCAGCCCGCGGGCCTCAGCCCACTGCCAGCCCGCGGGCCTCAGCCCGCCCGCCTCAGCCCTCGAGGCGGCGGCGCAGCTCCTCGTTGACCAGGCGTGCATCGGCGCGGCCGGCGGTGCGCTTCATGACCTGCCCGACCAGGAAGCCGAAGAGGGCGGTTTTCCCCGCCCGGTACTCCGCCACCTGGGCCGGGAACTCGGCGAGCACCGCCTCGACCTCGCTCCCGATCCTGCCGGAGTCCCCCACTGCGGCCAGCCCCAGCCGCTCGATGGCGGCCCGCGGCGACTCGCCGCTCTTGAAGACCTCGGCCAGCACCGTCTTGGCGTTCGCGGCCGAAACCCTCCCCGCCTCCAGCTCCTTGATCAGCTCGGCCAGCCCCTCCGGCCGCAGCGCGACGGCCGAGGCGCGCAGCCCCTCGGCGGCATGCTGGTTCAGGAGCCGCAAGAACTCGCCACTCACCCAGTTCGCGGCGGTCTTGGGCGCAACCCCGGCCGCCACCACCGCGTCGAAGTAATCGGCCAGGGCCAGGTCGGCGGTCAGCACGCCGGTGTCATACGAGGAAAGCCCAAGGCCGTCCACGTAGCGCGCACGCCTGGCGGCCGGCAGCTCCGGCAGCGAGGCGCGCAGGCGCGCCACCCACTCCACAGAGGGTCGCAGCGGGGGCAGATCGGGCTCGGGGAAGTAGCGATAGTCGTTCGCCTCTTCCTTGGATCGCTGGCTGATGGTGCGCCCCTCCGTCTCGTGCCAGCCGCGGGTCTCCTGGACCAGCCGTTCGCCGCGCTCGAGCGCCTCGGCCTGGCGAGCCACCTCGAACGCCATGGCACGCTCGAGCGACCGGAAGGAATTCAGATTCTTGACCTCGACCTTGGTGCCGAAGGCATCGGCGCCCATCGGTCTCAGGCTGACGTTGCCCTCGATCCGCATGGAGCCGGTCTCCATGTCGCCGTCCGACGCGCCGATGTAGCGCAGGATGTCGCGCAGCGTCTCGCCGTAGGCTCTTGCCTGGGCGGGCGAACGGATATCGGGCTCGGTGACGATCTCCATCAGCGGCAGGCCGGCGCGGTTGAAGTCGACCAGGCTATGCCCGCGTCCCCCGTGCTGGAGCCGGGCGGTGTCTTCCTCCAGGTGCACCCGCGTGATGCCGATGCTGACCTCCTGGCTCTCCGCCGGCACCGGCACTGCCAGGCGCCCGTTCGAGCACAGGGGCAGGGCGTACTGGCTGATCTGGTAGCCCTTGGGCAGGTCGGGGTAGAAGTAGTTCTTGCGCTCGAAGCGGACCGCCTCGGTCTCGACGTGGCAGCCCAGCGCCAGGCCGGTCAGCATGACCAGCTCGACCGCCCGGCGGTTGATCACCGGCAGCGTGCCGGGGAGGGCCAGGCAGACCGGGCACGTCCGCGTGTTCGGCTCATCCGCTGTCCCGGGCGGCGGTGCGCTGGGGCAGGCGCAGAACATCTTGGACGCGGTGCGCAGCTGGGCGTGCACCTCGATGCCGATGATCGTCTCGTACTGCGTCGCCACGGCCATGGCCCGATTGTAGGGGCGACCCGCTCCCCGGCGCGTGTCACCCCACTCTGCGATCCGCCAAGCGCTATCCTGCGGCGCATGAAGCTCGGTGAATGGGACACTCTCGGCCGCACCCGCGGCCTGCTCCAGCGGCAGCTCGGCGAGCTGGGTGCAGCCGAATACGCGGCGCACGTCACGGTCAACGAGGAGAACGGCCGGCTGCGGGTCCTGGTGGCGACCGATATCGGCCTGCTCGACTACAACTACCGGCCCTCAGGCTCCGACCCCCACGGCCCGTGGTCGTTGACCGGCCAGCTGAACCGATGGGCCAGCGTCAAGGGGCTGCGCCTGCAGACCGAGGCGCAGTTCGCCGATGTCACTGGCGAGGCGCGCTGGATCTGGCGCGTGATCGCCGAGGATCCGAAGATCGAGCTATCGGCTGACTCCACGGGGGTGGGCGAATTTTCTCCGGCCGCCCTTCTGCCCTTCGCGCGGGCCTGTATCCAGCACGCCGGCTGATCGCCGCTCAGCGCTGAGCCGTCAGGTACAGACTGCCGAAGGGGATCGCCAGCGTGCCGTCCGGCGCGCGCGGAGTGGCGACCAGCAGGTCGGCCACCAGCGCCTCGAAGTCTTCTTCGCTGAGGCTGCGGGCCGCCGCCGAGCGAGAGCCGGTTCGCATCCAGCGCCCGAAGGCGGCGGCATCGGCCAGCCGGATCACCGTGGTCGGATCGGCTGCGGTCTTCACCCGACGCCATCCAGCGCCTCGCGCCCGCTCCGCCAGCGCGGTCAGGGTCGGAATCCCGATGCGCCGCTCCAGCCCATAGCGTCGGTAGATGGCGTGGAAGATCGGCAGGTAGAGGGCGCGGCGGGGACCCGGCACCGAGATCGACAGGCGGCCGCCCGGAATGTCCACCCGACGCCACTCGGCCAGGACGGCCACCGGATCATCGGCAAAGTGCAGGGCGTGGACGGCGATCACCGCGTCAAAGGACGCGTCGGGGAAGGGAAGAGCGCCGAAATCGGCCTCCACGAACTCCGCTTCGGGGACCTGGCGCCGCGCGATCGCCAGCATCCCCGGGGCAGCATCCACCCCGACCACGCTGCGGTCCTCTCCCAGCGCAGCCGAAGCTCCGACACCCGTGCCGGTGCCGATGTCGAGCACCCGCTCACCGGGGCGGAGGTCGGCCCTGCGCACGACCTCGGCAGCGATCAGCCGCAGCGACGGGGCCATGCTGGCGGCGTAGTTCTCGGCGGTGGCCGAGAATCCGCCCGCATGGCGCAGCGGGTCCGGGCGTAGGTCCGGCGCCTCGCTCAGCGGCGGCGCCCCACGAAGCGCTCGATTCGATCCAACGCCTCCACGATCTGCTCGTAGGCGGTGGCATAGCAGATCCGCACGTGCCCCGCGCCGGACGGCCCGAAGGCGGTCCCCGGCACCACCGCGACGTGCTCCTCCCGCAGCAGCTCTTGCGCGAAGGCCTCGTCGTCGAGCCCGGTGCTGCTGATATCGGGGAAGCAGTAGAAGGCGCCCTTCGGCTCGAAGCAGTGCAGCCCCATCTCGTTCAGGCGGCGGGTCATGAAGACCCGGCGGCGGTTGTACTCCGCCTGCATCTCGACCACGAACGGCTCGCCTGAGCGCAGCGCCTCGATTGCCGCGAACTGGGCCACGGTGGGGGCGCACATGATCCCGTACTGGTGCACCTTGGCGATGCCGGCCATCATCGGCGCCGGGGCAGCCACCCAGCCGATGCGCCAGCCCGTCATGGCATAGCTCTTGCTGAATCCGCCGATCATGGCCGTGCGCTCGCGCATCCCCCGCAGCGACGAGAACGGGACGTGGCGATGGTCGCCGTAGACGAGCCGCTCGTAGATCTCGTCGCTGATCACCATCAGGTCGTGGCGCTCCACCAGCTCGGCGATGCCGGCCAGGTCCTCCGGCTCCAGCACGGCGCCGGTCGGATTGTTGGGGTAGCCGAGGAAGATCGCCTTGGTGCGCGGCGTGATGGCCCGCTCGAGCATCCCGGCCGTGAGCCGGAAGCTGTTTGCGTCGCTGGTCGCAACCGGGACCGGCACGCCGCCGGCGAGGGTGATGCAGGGGGCGTAGGCCACGAACGAGGGCTCGTGGTAGATCACCTCGTCGCCCGGGTCGCAGACCGCCCGCAGGGTGGCGTCCACCGCCTCAGAGGCGCCCACCGTGATGATCAGCTCCGTGCGCGGCTCGTAGTGGAGGCCATACCGATGCGCCAGGTCCGCCACGATCATCTCGCGCAGCACGAAGATCCCGCCGTTGGCGGTGTAATGGGTCTGCCCCGCCTCGAGGCTGTCGATGGCGGCCCGGGTGATCGGGTCGGGGGTGGTGAAGTCGGGCTCGCCGATGGTCAGGCTGATGACGTCGGTCATCTCGGCCAGCATGTCGAAGAAGCGGCGAATCCCCGACGGCGGCAGGTCGCGGATCTTCGTCGAGAGGAAGTCGGCGGGCGGGCGGGCGACGCGCGAGGCGGGCGGCTCGATGCTCACCCCGGGAGTGTAACGCGACGCTAGGCTTGCGCGATGCAAGCCGTCGAAGTGGTCCTGGCGCTCCTGCTGCTGGTGGCGCTGCTCACCGTGCTGGCGCGGCGGATCGGGATCCCCTACCCGATCCTGATGACCCTGGGCGGCCTGGCCCTGGGGCTGGTGCCGGGGCTGCCGCGCATCGAGCTGGCGCCCGAACTGGTCTTCCTGCTCTTCCTGCCCCCGCTCCTCTTCGCCGCGGCCTACTTCACCTCGCCGCGCGAGCTGCTCGCCAATGCGCGACCGATCGGCCTGCTGGCGGTGGGGCTGGTGCTGGCCACCACCGGGGTCGTGGCGCTGGTGGTGCACGCCATGGTGCCGGCGATCGGCTGGCCGGCGGCGTTCGCACTGGGCGCCATCGTCTCCCCGCCCGATGCGGTGGCTGCCACCGCCATCGCCCAGCGCCTTGGGCTGCCGCGGCGCCTGGTGATCATCCTGGAGGGCGAGAGCCTGGTGAACGACGCCACCGCCCTGGTCGCGTACCGGCTGGCGATTGCGGCCGCGCTGACGGGCAGCTTCTCATTGATCACCGCAGCGGGCAGCTTCCTGTTCGTCAGCCTGGGCGGCGTGGCCATTGGACTGATCGTGGGCTGGCTGATCGTGCAGGTCCTCAAACGCCTCGAGGATCCTCCGGTCGAGGTGCTCATCTCACTGCTGGGACCGTTCGCCGCCTGGCTGCCCGCGGAAGCCATCGGCGTGTCGGGGGTGCTGTCGGTGGTGACCGCCGGCATCGTGCTCGGCCGGGCGGCGCCGCGGGTCCTGGGCTCCGATGCTCGCGTGCTCGGCTCGGGCGTCTGGCAGATGCTCGTGTTCACCCTCAACGGGCTGGTCTTCATCCTGATCGGCCTCCAGCTGCCGACCATCCTCGACCATCTCTCGGTGAGCCAGTCAGTGGGCGAACTGGCCCTGCTGGCGGTCGTCGTCAGTGCGACGGTGATCGGCGTTCGGCTGGCGTGGGTTTTCCCCGCCGCCTACCTGCCGCAGATCCTGCCTGGGCGTTTGCGAGCCCGCGACAGCGCGCCATCACCCCGATCGGTCCTGGTGCTCGGTTGGGCGGGAATGCGCGGCGTGGTCTCGCTGGCCGCCGCGCTGGCGTTGCCGCTGACCCTCTCCGACGGCTCCCCGTTCGCCGGCCGGGAGCTGGTGCTGTTCCTGACCTTCGCGGTCATCCTGGCCACCCTGGTCGGCCAGGGCTTGAGCCTGCCGTGGCTGATCAGGCGGCTGGGGATCGGCGACGACGGGTCGGCGGCGCACGAGGAGCTGCACGCCCGTGAGGCCGCCATCGCCGCCGCCCTGCTGCGCCTCGATGAGCTGGCCGCGGAGTGGCCCGACCACCTCGAGATCATCGATCAACTGCGGGACCGGCATGCGCACGCCACCGCCCATCTCGAGCATGACCACGAAGCCGGCGAGGCGCCCCTCGACCAGGAGGCGCTCGAGCACGGGGCCATCCAGCGCGCGGTGATCGAGGCGCAGCGGCTGGCGGTGATCGACCTGCGTGACCGCGGCGTCATCGGCGACGAGGCGCTGCGTCGCGTTGAGCGAAGCCTCGACCTGGAGGAGCTGCGCCGGGAGGGTTAGCGAGTGGAGCCGGGGCCGCCGGCAGCAGGGTGCCAGGCCAGCTCCCCCGCCTCGATGCGCAGCGCCAGCCGGTTCTGTGGCGGCGGCAGCGGGCAGGTGGCGAACGTCGAGAAGGCGCATGGCGGGCTATAGGCGAGGTTGAAGTCGACCACCACGCTGCCGTCAGCCGCCGGCGGATCGGTGTACAGGAATCGGCCGCCGCCGTAGGTCTGGCGGCCGTTGGTAGCGTCGCCGAAGATCAGCCATAGCTCCCCTTTGTCGCCGCCGTCGAGGGCGTCGATCCGCCAGGTGGCTCCCTCCCGCTCGAAGACGACGCTGCCCGGGGTCGGATCGTCCGATTGAGCCCCGGTGACGTCCATGATGGCCAGGGTGCTGCCCGGCGAGGCAGGCTCGAAGCGCGCCACGATCCGGAAACTGGGATCCAGCGGGAAGTGCTGCGTGCCGGTGAAGGCGCTTAGGGCAGGCGCCTCGTGATCGCGCACCCGCAGGCCGATCCGGTCGGCGCGGCGAATCAGGTGCAATCGCAGCGTGCCCAGCTCGAGGATGGTCGGGGCGTCGTCGAAGTCGTCGGCCAGCTCCATCTCGACCGCCGGCGCACCGTTGACGCGCAGCGGGGCGTCAACGTGTGGCAGCAGACGTACCCGCCCGTCGCGCAGCAACAGCGAGCCCGCGCGCGGGTGCATGCCATGCCCGTGTAGCACGATCTGGTTGGCCGGATGTGCGCCGAAGTGATTCTCGCCCTCGACCAGCCAGTACAGTCCCACAAGCGCCAGCCAGCCGCCCGGGCTGCGGAGGCGCTCATCGCGCGCCGTGCGCCACTGCTCGACCCTCGCGGCATAGTCGTCGGGCGCCGGCGTACTCATTCGACTCGGATGATGGCAGGTGCTAGACCCTTGGGGCGCGTTGACCAAGCACCGCGTGGCTTTGCACGATGGCCCCGCAGGCACGGGCCCCGCAGGATGGCCCCGCAATGAAGGCCTCGCAATGACCGTGAGGCGGTCATTGCCGACACCCCGACGCCGATGCTGACCACCTGGCGAGTCATTTCGGCGGCCGCGCTGCCGATCGGGCTCATTGAGTGGTCAAAAAGGACACTGACCGGCCCGATTGACCACACGGTGGTCAATCGCCACTGACCGGCCCCGCGGGCGACTCGCTCAGTCCCGAGCCGGGGATGCGTCGCGATCGTTGACCCCGCACACGTGCCGGGCCGATACTCCCCGCACCATGATGTGTTCCACCTGCTCGACGGTCAACGAGGCGGGCGCCAGTTTTTGCCGCCAATGTGGCTCGCGCCTCGGGGTGAGCTGTGCGGTCTGCGGCACCGTGGCGACGGGCGGGGCGCGGTTCTGCAGCACCTGTGGCACGCAGCTGGGCGATGCCGGCGGGGCGCCCGCTCCGGTCAGCCAGCCAACGCAGTCCGATGGCGCGGCGCCACATGCCGTTTCCGAGAGGCGGCTCGTGACCGTCCTGTTCGCGGACCTGGTCGGCTTCACCGCGATCTCGGAGGCACGTGACCCCGAATCGACGCGAGAGCTGCTGTCGGCCTACTTCGAGGCCTCTCGGCAGGTCATCGAACGCTACGGGGGCACGGTCGAGAAATTCATCGGCGACGCCGTGATGGCGGTTTGGGGGACCCCCGTGGCGCACGAGGATGACGCCGAGCGGGCCGTGCGGGCCGCGCTGGACCTGGTGGAACGGGTTCATGCGCTCGGCCTCGAGACGGGCACGCCGGGCCTCGAGGCCCGTGCGGGAGTCCTGACCGGAGAGGCTGCCGTCACCATCGGCGCCCAGACGGAGGGCATGGTGGCGGGCGACATGGTCAACACCGCATCCCGTCTGCAGTCGGTGGCACCGCCCGGGACGGTGCTCGTGGGCGAGGCCACCCGGAACGCCACCGCGGAGGCAATCGCCTACGAGCCGGCCGGCGACCAGGCCCTGAAAGGAAAGGGGGCGCCCGTCAAGGCCTATCAGGCGCTGCGTGTCGTGGCGCGCCGTGGCGGCGCCGGCCGCAGCGAACAACTGGAACCGCCGTTTGTCGGCCGCGACATCGAACTGCGGCTGCTCAAGGACCTGTACCACGCCACCTCTGACGAAGGCCGAGTTCGGCTGGTCCTGATCTCCGGACAGGCCGGCCTCGGCAAGAGCCGCCTGGCCTGGGAGCTGCAGAAGTACCTCGACGGGCTGACCGAAGGCGCCTACTGGCACGAGGGTCGTTGCCCCTCGTACGGCGAGGGGGTCACCTTCTGGGCTCTTTCGGAGATGGTCCGCCAGCGCGCCGGCATCGCCGAGTCGGAGGGACGCGAGAGCGCGCTCGACAAGCTGCGAGCCATGGTCGCCGATTTCGTGCCCGATGAAGCTGAGCGCCAATGGATCGAACCACCGCTGCGCAGCCTGCTGGGACTCCAGACGGCGGGGAGTGACGAGGCGAGTGGCCAGCGCGACACCCTCTTCGCTGCGTGGCGCACCCTCTTCGAACGGATCTCCGCGCGCGGCACGGTGATCATGACCTTCGAGGACCTCCAATGGGCCGATGGCGGGCTGCTCGACTTCATCGAGCATCTCCTCGAATGGTCCCGGTCGCACCCGATCTTCGTGCTGACCCTGACCCGCCCGGAGCTCTTCGAGCGGCGCGCGAACTGGGGCGTCGGATTACGCAGCTTCACGTCGCTGTCGCTCGAGCCCCTGCCCCCGGCAGCCATGCGGCGCCTGCTCAGCGGGCTCGTCGGGGGCCTGCCTGAGGTTGCCGTGGAGCGCATCCTGGCCCGTGCGGAAGGGATCCCGCTGTATGCGGTGGAGACCGTCCGCATGCTTCTTTCCGAGGGCCACCTCGAGGTCCGGGACGGAGCGCTGGCGCCGGTCGGCGACCTGTCGAAGCTGGCCGTGCCGGAGACCCTCCAGGCACTCGTCGGCGCGCGCCTGGATGCCCTCCCGGCGGAGCAGCGCACCCTGGCCCAGAGCGCATCCGTGCTGGGCAAGACCTTTGGGCTGGAGGCGTTGGCCGCGGTTGTCGAGCAGGAGAGTGCGGTCTTGGAGCCGCTGATGCGCGAGCTCGTGCGGCGCGAGCTGTTGGTGCAGTCGACCGATCCACGCTCGCCCGAGCGCGGTCAATTCGGCTTCGTGCAGGCCATCATCCGGGAGGTGGCCTACGCGACTCTCGCTCGGCGCGACCGCCGCCGGCTGCACCTGGCTGCGGCACGCCACTTCGAGACGCTCGACGACGAGGAGATCGCCGGAGTGCTGGCGACCCATTACCTCGACGCCTACCGAGCCCAGCCTGAGGGACCGGAGGGCGAGGCGGTCGCCGCCCAGGCCCGGGTCGCCCTGCGTGGCGCCGCGGATCGAGCGGCGCGGCTCGGCTCATACGCACAGGCCCGTTCCCTGCTGGAGGCAGCCCTGGAGGTGGCGCGCACCGATGCGGAACGCGCGGACTTCCATCTCGCCGCGGGCCAGGCCGCCCAGTGGGCCTCCGACTCGGAGGGGGCAGAGCAGCACCTCAGCCGGGCCGTGGACCTGTTCCGGTCGATTGACGATCGCGAGGGCACGCTGGACGCCATCTACTGGCTCGCACACGCGCGCACGATGCTCGGGAAGGTGGGCCGCGGACTCGAACTGTTGGAACCTGCCGTCACGGAGTACGCCGACCTTGAGGAGACCCGTGCCTACGCCCAGCTGCTCGACATGGTCGCGCACACGCACATGCGGCTTGGGAACTTCGACCAGGCGCTGGAGTGGTGCGAACGGGCCTTGCCGCGAACGGAGCGCCTCGGACTCGCTCGTAACACTGTGAACCTCCTCATCACGCGTGGTACCACGCTGAGTGGTCGGCGCCCCCGTGAGGCGATCGCGACCCTGATCGGTGCACGTGAGCTGGCCGCGCGAGAGGGACTTGCCGACCTCGAGTCTCGGGCGCTCATCAACCTCGCCTACGCTGACCGACCGAATGACTCGCGTCGGGTCGTGGAGGCCATTCGAGCTGGTCTGGAACTGGCTTACCGCGTCGGGATGAACTCCGAGCTCAGGTACCTGATCGGTTCGGCGGTCGGCACCGCCGCGCTCACCGGAGACTGGGACTCGACGGTTGACGATGCGCGGCGGGCCCTGGGTATCGGCGTCGGGCGGCACCAGGCGGCGATCACGGAATCAATCCTCCTCCGCCTGCTTGCCTGGCGCGATGAGGCCAGCGCCGAGGACGTGCAGCGGGTCGGCGAGGTCATGCTCGAGCTCGACGACCCGCAGGTCGGACAGGGCTGGGAACAGCTTCAGGCCGCGCTCGCCTTGGCCGACGGCCGGTTCGGCGACGCATACGCGCACGAGCTGGCCGGGCATGCC